>Ga0335075_10002320_pt1 | contig 30715 bp, 28 predicted proteins | sample Lox_Sample_24_FD_206723 | JGI IMG/M metagenome (GOLD analysis project Ga0335075, IMG submission 206723) | Soil microbial communities from Loxahatchee National Wildlife Refuge, Florida, United States - Lox_Sample_2.4 | ecosystem: Environmental > Terrestrial > Soil > Wetlands | place: USA...
GCGTGGCCGCGGGCGGCATCATTAACCTGCTGGCGGCGCTGTTCCCGTCGCCCGGCTCAGGTGGCCGGGCTGCGACAGGCGGGGCGGTGGTCGCGGCAGCGCACGTCCTGATGGTGCCTGTCGGCGTGCTGCTGCTGGTCGGCTGGCGCGCCGTGGCCCGCGGCAACAAGCGGGCACTGCATGTGATCGTGCCGCTGCTTGGCCTCTCCGTGCTGCTGCAGCTTGCCCGCGGCCCGGACTACGCGGCCGCCATCGCCGAGTGCCTGATCGTGGTCACGGTTCTCGCGGGGAGGAACGAGCTCCAGTTCGCCGGGGACCCGGCAGCCCGGCCCCCGGCGCTGCGCCGCCTTGCCGGGATGGTGGTCCTCGCCGTGCTTTACGGCATTGCGGCAATCTGGATCTACCGGACGGCGGCTGGGGTGCCGTTCCGGCTGGGCACTGCGACGGCCGATACGTTCCGGGCGCTGGTGGCGCTGCCGCCGCGAAGCGCCCGTTCCATGGGCGGTGACTTCTCCCGCTGGTTCCGCTTCTCGGTCCTGCTGATCGCCGCCATCGGAATCCTGTGGGCCGCCGAGGTCTGGGTCAGGCCATGGCACCAGCGGCTGCGCCCGGACGCCTGGCGCCGCGGGCAGGCCGCTGACCGGGTTTCCCGCTTCGGACAGGACACCCTCGCGCCCTTCACGCTTCGCTCAGACAAGGACTGGTTCATCGTCGGGCCGACGCTGATCGCCTACCGTGTGGTCCGCGGAGTGGCGCTGATGAGCGGCGATCCGATCGGACCGCCGGAGAGCCTCCCGGCTGCGCTGACCGCCTTCGTGACGCATGCGCACGAGCACGGCTGGACGGTGGCGGTCCTCGGCGCCTCGGACGAGCACCGTGCCGCCTATGCCGATCGCGGCTTCCACTGGATCTACCACGGCGACGAGTCGGTCGTGGACATTCAGGCTTTCTCCCTGGATGGCAGGGCAAAGCGCACTATCCGCCAGGCAGCTAACCGGCTGGACCGACAGGGATTCACCACCGAGATCCTGCTGGCCGACGATGTGCCGCCAGAGCTGAGGGCTGAGCTATCGGCGGTCGAGGAGGAGTGGCTGGCTGGCCGACGGCGAACCGGCTTCACGATGGAGCTGGACAGCCTGTTCCGCATCGGCGGCGCGGACGAGGTGTTCGTGATTGGCCGGGATGCCGGCGGAGCGGTAGCCGGCTTCCTGCACCTCGCGGTCTGCCGGGCCAGCACGGCGCTCACGCTGTCGTCCATGCCGCGCCGCGCCGGTACGCCCAACGGACTGACCGCATGGCTGGTGGTCCGCGCCATCGAGTGGGCCAGGGAGGGCGGCTACCAGCACCTTTCGCTGAACTTCTCCCCGTTTGCCAGGCTGCTCACCCCCGGCGCGCGGCTATCGCGCTGGCAGCGGCTAGCACGGTCCGCGCTGCTGCGGCTCAAGCGTGTCCTCGCCCTGCAGCTCGACAACCTGCTCAGATTCAACCAGCAGTTCGGCCCGCAGTCCGTGCCGCGCTACCTGGTCGTGGAGAAGTGGGCGGATGTGCCCGGCGTGGCAGTCGCAGCGATGGCTGCAGAGGGCTACCTGCCCAGCTCGAGGCTCATCCGCGGTCGCGACTGGGTGGCGAGGCAGGCCGGACCCGCTGGAGAGCACCGCCCCGCTGGCCAGCCCGGTGAGCGGCCGCAGGTGGCCGGTGCCACGCTGGTGGCCGGGGTGCCCGGCGAGAGCCGCTCGGCGCCGGCCCGGCCGAACGCACCGCCAGGGACGGTGCAGTCCGGGACGGTGCAGTCCGGGACGGTGCCGTCCGGGACGGTGCCGTCCGAGGTGGGTCAGCCGCCGGAGCCGGGAGATGTCCTGTCCGGCGCGAACGTGCCGGGCCTGCGACGTCGATGAAGCTAGCCGCGGGCCTGGTGCTCGCGCTGCTGTCCACCGCCGCCCTCAGCGGTGGCTTCTACGTGCAGCATTCGGTGGCGGGCGACCTGCCTACGCTGTCGGTCCGCAGGCCGCTTAGGTCGCTTGGGGCGCTGTTCAGCAACTGGCTGTGGCTGGCCGGCTTCGTCACGGGCCTAGCCGGGTGGGCGCTGTACATCGTCGCGCTCGCCCTGGCGCCGCTGTCACTGGTCCAGGCGGTCTCGGCCGGTGGTGTCGGCCTGCTGGCGCTCCTGGTACGCCTGCGCGGCTCGCCGCTCTCCCGGCGCGAGACTGCCGCGGTGCTGGCCGCCGTCGGCGGTCTGCTGCTGGTCGGGCTGTCGCTGCCGGCCGGGACGCGGTCGACAGCGCACACCACAGCCGGGCCGCTGGCCTGGGTCACGATCTCCGTCGCGCTGGCCGGAGCTGCCGTCGCCGCCGCGCGAAAGCTGAGACCAGGCGCCGGGCTCGCCATCGCGGGCGGCCTGCTGTACTCGGCCGGCGACGTCGCCACAAAGGCCGCTGTCGGCGGCCTGCGCCCGGTCGTGCTCTTCGCGCTGCTCGTGCCGGCCTGCCACGGCCTGGCATTCTGCTGTGTCCAGCTCTCGTTTCAGCGCGGCGCCGCGATGGCGACGGCCGGCGTCACCACCCTGCTGACCAATGTCCTGCCGATCGCGGCTGGACTGGCCGTGTTCGGCGAGGTGATGCCGGGCGGGAGCGCCGGGATACTGCGCTGGCTGGGCTTCGCCGGTGCCGTGATCGGCGCGACGCTGCTGACCGGCCGGGAGAACGGCCACGACGAGCCCGTGCGGGTCGGCGCGGAACCACCAAGGGCAGATGCTGCGGCCGCGCGCGGTAACCCGGGATGGAACGCGGACCAGCCGACCGGGGCCGACCCGGTGACCGCCCGCCAGTCAGCCGGTGCGGGCGAGCTAGGCAGTGCGGGCCAGCCCTCGATCGGGGCTCGGTCGGCCAGTGCATGCAAGCCCCTGGCCGCTACGCGCTCAGCCGGGCAGGGCCGCTCTGGCAGCGCCGGCCCAGCCGGCCACTAGCCAGCCGCGCGATAGTCGCGTCACGGCCGCTTCCCGCCCGCGGGCGGGAAGCGGCCGGGCCGGCCTTCCGGACGTGCGCAGGTTCCTTGTCCACTGCTCAGCGGCCGGGCCGGCTAGTGCGGCGTCCCGCCCGGCCCGTGTCTCGCCGGTGCCGTGTCTCACCGGTGCCCTGTCTCACCGGAGCCCTGTCTCACCGGAGCCGTGTCTCGCCCGCCCCGGCCCTGCGGGCGTCCTACTGCGTCACAGTCGGGAACTGGCCCGTGGCAGACGGGTATCCGGGTGCATCGCGATCTCCGGCACTGTCGAATCCTGGGTAGTAGCCCTCAGCCTCAGCTTCCGCGGCCACGTCCCTGATGGACACCATGGAGAACCGCCCGATCGACAGTCCGCCAACGAGGAGCACGAGTGCGCCGAGGCCGACGAAGAGCGCCAGCGAGTCCAGGTAAAGCCAGGTCGGAACCGACGTCCCTGCCCGCACGAGGGCAGTGCCCAGCGGCACGGAGCGGTGCAGCACGTCGATGATGAAGTGGACGCCGCCGATAAACCACACGCCGCCCAGGATGGCGAGCACGCCACCAATGATGCCGACCGCCCGGTTGCGGGTGACAGCGACCAGCAGGCCGCCCAGCAGCACGGCAGCGCCTGGAGCAATTGAGTAGTACAGCCGTGCGGTGTCGTACTTCCATGCCGTGTCGGGTGCGTAGCCGAGGTGGAAGTACGGGCCGACGAACGGAGCCAGGCCGCCCCAGATGCCGAGCACGATCAGGAGCACTCCGCAGACGACTCCGCGACTTCGGGGAATCTGTCCCTCAAGGTTCATGTCTGCTCTCACTCTCCGTTTTGGCGATGTTTAAAGACTTACACATGCATTGCGCTCGGCGGTCGGTTACTTCGGCAAAGTGCTGGTAAATGGACCGAATGCGGCTGCTCACGGCCTGCCAGCAGGGGCTCAGAGGCAGGTATGGTCACGCTCGTGGACGTCCGTAGGCCAGCTCCTCGTTCGGACATCGTCCCGGAGTGAGCGCCATGCATGTCGTCGTAACCGCGGGTCACGCCGACCACGGCAAGTCCGCGCTGATCCGGGCGCTAGCCGGGGCCGAGGCGGATCCGCTGACCGACGAGCGGCGCCCGGCGGTGGCAGCCGATCTCGGTTTCGGCTGCCTGACCCTGCCCTCAGGTGATCAGCTCACTGTCTTCGACGTGCCGGGACACGAGCGCTTCGGGGGCAGCGTGCTGGCCGGCGTCGGCGCTTCGCCGGCCGTCCTGTTCGTGGTCGCGGCTGACCAGGGGTGGATGGCGGAGTCCGCAGAGCACCTGGCTGTGATCAGCGCGCTCGGGATCAGCCACGGGCTGCTGGTCGTGACGAAGGCCGACATCGCTGACCCGGCACCGGCGCTGGCCGAAGCGGCAGCCGCGATCGCCGGGAGCAGCCTCGGCGCGGTCCCGGCGGTGGCAGTCAGCTCGGTGACCAGGGAAGGTCTGCCGGAGCTGGTGAAAGCGCTGGACAAGCTGGTCCGCAGCCTGCCCGTCGCCGAGCCTGATGCTCCGGTGCGGATCTGGATCGACCGGGCTGTCGGCATGGCAACCGGGGTCACCGCTGTTGCCGGAATGCTCCCGGCCGGGACACTGCGACAGGGTGACCGGCTGTGCGTGACGCCGTCGATGCGGCCGGTACGGGTCGATGAACTCCACTCGCTCGGCGAGCCGACTGCGACGGCGACCGGCCCCACCCGGGTCGCGCTCAGCCTGACCGGAGTAGCCAGCCTGACATTGCACCGGGGCATGGCCCTGGTTCAGCCTGGCCGATGGACGCTGACTGACCTGATCGACGTGAGGATCTCGGCCGGCGAACCGCTCAAGGCACCTGGCTTGCTACCGCGGGCGGATAGCGCGGATCCAGCCAGCGACGGGCCAGCCAGCGACGGGCCAGCCAGCGACGCGCCGGCCAGCGACACGCCGGGCAGCGATGGGCCGGGCAGGGACACCGGCGCGCCCGGGCTGCTGGCACGCACTGTCACCGTGCACGCCGGGCCCGCCAGAGTGCTCGCCCGGGTACGCCCGCTCGGGCCTGGCGTGGCCAGGCTGAGCCTGGCTGACGCGCTTCCGCTGCACGCCGGAGACCGGATCCTGCTCCGTGACCCGGCCGGGCGCAGAGCTGGCCTGTTCCCCGCGGTCACCGGAGCGATCGTGCTCGATGTGGCGCCGCCCGCGCTGGCGCGCCGGGGTGCGGCCGCGGCGGCGGCGAAAATGCTGGCAACCTGGCCGGACCGGCCGGGCGCCGCCGACCTGCTCACCCGGCACGGACTCATGCGGGCCAGCTCGCTGCTGGCGATGGGCATCGAGGACCACCCGCTCCCGGTCACCGGCGAATGGCTGGCTGACCCAGAACGGTGGCGCTCGCTTAGCCATCAGCTGGGCGAGGTGCTGGCACGTCAGGCGGCCGCTGAGCCGATGGCGGGCGGCCTGCCAATCGACTCGGCCAGGGCGGCGCTCGACCTGCCGGACCGCCGCCTGGTGCTGGCGCTGGCCAAGCCGCCGTTCCGGATTTCCTGCGGCGCGCTGCACATCGCCCGCACCCCAGGGCGCGACGCGACCGCACCCGCTCTGCCAGAGCCGGTGCTCGCAGCTGTGCGGGTGCTGCGCGCCGACCTGGCCGCGGCCCCGTTCGCCTCGCCCGATGCTGACCGGCTGCGGAAGCTGGGCCTGGACGCACGCGGCATCGCGGCGGCTGTTCGGGCCGGTGAGCTGATGCGCGTGAGCGAGCAGGTCGTGCTCGCACCAGGTGCCGACGTCGCGGCGGCTGACGTGCTGTCGACGCTTGACCAGCCGTTCACGGCCGCGGAAGCGCGGCAGGCGCTCACCACCACCCGGCGGACCGCGATCCCGCTGCTGGAGTACCTGGACTCGGTCGGCATTACCGAGCGGCTTCCTGATGACCGGCGCGTGCTGCGCCGGACGACCCCGGCAGTACCGGCGCAGGCTTCGGCCCAGACGGAGAGCACTGCCGTCCCGGGGAGCACGGGCGTACTACCGGGCAGCGCGGCCGCCGCTGTTCCCGCGGGCACGAGCTAGCGGCAGCGCGACTGGCCAGTGTGGCGGGCGGCCAGTGCGGCTAGTCACCAGTGTGCCTAGTGACTACCGTCGAACCGGGTCGCCGACCAGGTATGCAACTCCACCGGCGGCACGCCTGCTGAGATCCAGTGCGACAGCACGGCGGCGGTGGCAGGCGCGTTCAGGATTCCGGTCCGGAAGTGACCCGAGGTGAGCCAGGCGTTGGCCAGGCCAGGCACCTGGTCGATGACCGGCCGCCGGTCCGGGTGCCGGGGCCGGAAGCAGCACCACTGGTACGCCACGCCAATGTCGCGCAGGTCGGGCAGCACCGCGGCCAGCCCGCTCACGATCGACTCGATCACCTCCGGCTGGACGGCCGGACTTTCGTCGCCGAGATCGAAGGTCCCGCCGGCCAGCAGCTGCCCGTTCTCGATCTGCGTCGCCAGCGGTGCCACGATGCCCGGCAGCACGACGTCGGTCGGCTCGGTCACCAGCAGGTGACCTTTCACCCGGTCCGATGGGATGTGCAGCGGCAGGCCGTCGAGCACCGGCGGGCGGCCAGTAGCGAAAACGACCGCGCCCGGGCTGACTTCGCCGGCCGAGGTTGTGACCCGGACGATCCGGTCGCCGCTCGTTTCCACCGCAGTCGCCGCGACGCCAGTGGCCACGGCAGGCAGCCCGGCGGCGAGCCGGGCGATCGACCGCAGCGGATTCACCCTCGCCTGACGGTGGATGAGTGCGCCTTCCATCGGCCTGGCGAGGCCTGGCACAAGCTCGGCGACCTGGCCGGGGTTCAGCCACTGGACTGCGCGGGGCTGATGTGCGGCGTAGCCGCCCGCGTGCGGCGCGAGCCCGAGCCAGTCCAGCTCGACTAGCCCGACGCCGCCGGGCACGGACTCCTCAAGGTCCCGCCACCGCTCCAGGCTGGCGCGCTCTAGGTCGACAAACGGCTCAGGATCGCTCCACTGGTGCGGTTCGGGAATCAGCAGGCCGGTCGCGCCACCGGTCGCGCCCGCGCCGAGGCGGCCGGTCTCGATCAGCAGCACATCGCCAAGGCCGGCCGCCACGCAGGCAGCGGCGATGTTGACGCCCATCACCCCGCCGCCGACGACCAGGACGTCCGGCGTGGCACCGGAGACGGCCTCGTCGGCCCGGCCGAGCACGGACCGCTCGCGGGCCGTGAGCTGATCGCGCCAGATGGCGCCGGTCACGGTCATGATGCCCGTCCTCGCATGTTCGGGCCGATCGGGTCGGCCTGCTGGCGATCTACGGCGCCCGTGCGATCGGGCGCCAGCGAGTGAATCGTAGGCGAAGGTGCGATGGCCTGCGATGCTGGCGGAGCCGAAACGTGCTGGCAATGCTACGTTCGCGGGTGCGCAACGCGGCTACGGCACGCTGACAGCCATGGCCAGCAATCTCGACCACAGTCTGCCTGACCGCAGCTCTTCTGACGGTGCTCCTGACCACAGGGCTCCTGACCACAGGGCTCCTGACCACGGGGCTCCTGGCCACGGGGCTCCTGGCCACGGGGCTCCTGGCCACGGGGCTCCTGACCACGGGCACCCGGAGCATCTCCACCGGCGGCGGATCGCGCTGATCGCGCACGACAACAAGAAAACCGACATCGCCGAGTGGGCCCGGTTCAACCGCGCGGTGCTGGCCCAGCACGACCTGTGTGCCACCGGCACCACTGGCAAGCTGCTCATCGGCGAGCTGGGCCTGCCCGTCACCTGCCTGCGCAGCGGTCCGCTCGGCGGCGATCAGCAGATTGGCGCGAGGATCGCTGACGGACTGGTCGACATCCTGGTCTTTTTCTGGGATCCGCTCGAGCCGCATCCGCATGACCCCGACGTCAAGGCGCTGCTGAGGCTGGCGGTGGCCTGGAACATCCCGGTCGCCTGCAACCGGGCCAGCGCGGACTTCATGATTTCTTCGCCGTTGTTCAGTCGACGGTATGACCGGCTTCAGCCGGACTTTGACGATTACGCCAATCGTGGCTGGGCAGCGGTTGCTGCGAGCGCCGACCAGGTGGCCTGAGTCGCGGACACGGCCCGCCGCCAGCGCGGCGCGCTGGCCGGGCGCGGCCACGTTCTGTGAAGGTTCCCGTCTTGTGCGGCAGCGCGGGAAGTAACCGAGTGGCGGCGTTGCTGCAGTACCCGTACGGGCGTCGCTGTGCCCAGGGTCGAGATTGCACGCGCAAGCCCGTAGGGTTGGGTTCTTATCGGAGAGCAGGCGTGCCGGGCGGCTGCCGGCCCTGAGGAGGTGTCGTGGTGCTGACCGATTCTTACGGGCGGACGGCGACTGACCTCCGGGTCTCGGTAACCGACCGGTGCAACCTGCGCTGCCAGTACTGCATGCCAGCTGAGGGGCTGGACTGGCTGCCCAGGCCGGAACTGCTGACCGATGACGAGCTTGTCCGGCTCGTGTCGCTGGCGGTAACCAGGCTCGGCATCCGGGAGGTCCGGTTCACCGGCGGCGAGCCGCTGCTGCGGCGGGGCCTGCCAGAGATCGTCGGGCGAGTCGCTGAACTGACGCCACGGCCGGAGATCTCGCTGACGACTAACGGCATCGGCCTGGACAAGCTGGCCGGGCCGCTGCACGCCGCCGGGCTCGACCGGATCAATGTCTCGCTCGACACGCTCTCGCCTGGCGTTTTCGTGCGGCTCGCCCGCCGGGACAGGCTGGGCGATGTGCTGAAAGGCCTAGTCGCGGCCGCCGAGACGGGACTGGTCCCAGTGAAGGTGAATACGGTCCTGCTGCGCGGCATCAACGAGTACGAGGCGCCCGCTCTGCTGCGATTCTGCCTGGCGGAGGGGTACCAGCTGCGGTTCATCGAGCAGATGCCGCTCGATGCACAGCACGGCTGGCGGCGCGAGGACATGGTGACGGCGGACGAGATCCTGGAGCAGCTGAGCAGGGAGTTCGCGCTGACGCCGGCCGACCCGGCGGACCGGGGGTCCGCTCCGGCGGAGACTTTCCTGGTGGATGGCGGGCCGCAGACGGTCGGCATTATCGGCTCGGTGACCAGGCCGTTCTGCGGTGCGTGCGACCGGGTCCGGCTGACGGCTGACGGACAGCTGCGCAACTGCCTGTTCGCCACGGAGGAGAGCGACCTCCGGACGCCGCTGCGGGCCGGTGCCACGGACGACGAGATGGCAACGCGGTGGCAGCGCTGCATCCAGGCCAAGCTGCCTGGTCACGGCATCAACGAGCCCGGCTTCCTGCAGCCAGCCAGGCCGATGTCGGCCATCGGCGGCTGACGCCCGCCCCTCGCGCGACCGGCCGCAGCCTTCTGAGTACTGGCGGCCACCTCAGACTCAGTACTGGCGGCCACCTCAGACTCAGTAGTGGCGGCCACCTCATCCGCATCACGAGCACCAGAGGCACCGCGCTCCGGGCGGGCCGCGCGGATCGCCGCCAGTATCCGCACCAAGATCGTCGCGCTGGGGGGCGTGACGCACGGATTGTTGCCCCTCTATGGGCATCAGTCCGTGACTCACGCCCTTCGACCTCACGTACTGCCCGGCAGAGCTCGCGGCCTGGCGCCTGCGGTCAGCGGGGGTTGCCATCGAGAATATAAAGATATATCGTTGACGTATCGAAGAGCTACGGTGACAGTCTGAGAGGAGCTCAGCTGAGTAACACCGGCTCACATTCCCAATGGGGGAGTAAGCAAATGCGATACGACGAAGAGCACAGCAGGCGCCATGACCCGGGCCGTGGCGAAGGCCGCGGTCGCGACCGGTGGGAGCCGGCCGACGACGGCGAGCGGCGCCGCTGGCACGACGACAAGGAAGAGCGCAGGGGCCGCGGCCGCAGCCGCCACGGTCATCTTGGCGGGGTGTTCGGCGGTCCGTTCCCGGACCCGCGCCTCGAGGTCAAGTTCGGCCGGCCCTTCCCGGGGCCTGGCTTCCCGGGCGGTCCGGAGACGGAGCACATGGGGCCGTGGATGCACGGCGGACGTGGCGGCCGCGGCATGCGCGGACCGCGTGCCCGGCGGGGCGACGTGCGGGCTGCGGCGCTGGCGCTGCTGTCCGAAGCGCCGCTGAACGGCTACCAGATCATCCAGGAGATCAGCGAGCGCAGCGGCGGTGTCTGGCGGCCGAGCCCCGGTTCGGTCTACCCGGCGCTTCAGCAGCTCGAGGATGAGGGCCTGATCAGGGCCGAGGCAGGCGACGGCGGCCGGCGAGCGTTCCAGCTGACCGACGAGGGCCGCGCCTACGCGGACTCGCACGCTGACGAGCTGCGCGCGCCCTGGGACGTGGTGGCCGGCAGCGCCGGCGGTGCCGCGCTCGAGATGCGCAAGCTGATCGGCCAGGTCGGGATGGCGGCCTTCCAGGTCATCAGTGCCGGGACCGACGCGCAGGCAGCGCAGGCCCGCCAGGTGCTGACGGACACCCGCAAGGCGCTGTACCGGATCCTGGCAGCTGACGACGACGCCCCGAGCACGACGGGCGGCGGCGACGGCCAGTGAGGCGGGCGACCGCAGCCGCGGGCTCGCGCAACTAGCGAATAACGCCGCGCCTATCGGGCCTAACCAGGCCGTTAGGCTCATGGTTAGCCGACTCAGGGAGGACGACGCGATGGCAGCGCAGACCGGTACTGTGCCGGGCGCGAGGCAGCTCGCGGACGGAGCCGGGCCGGAGGCCGTGATCACGGTCTCCGGCCTGGTCAAGCGATACGGTGAGGTCGAGGCAGTGCGTGGCATCGACTTCGAGGTCAAGCGGGGCGAGACGTTTGGCTTCCTCGGTCCTAACGGGGCCGGCAAGACCACGACGATCAAGATCCTTTGCACGCTGGCGAACCCCACCGCCGGCCTCGCCATGGTAGCGGGACACAACTCCGCGACCGAGCGCGAGGCGGTCCGGCGGAATATCGGCCTGGTGTTCCAGGACACCACGCTCGACACCTACCTGACCGCGGAGCAGAACCTCCGCTTCCACGCAGAGCTGTACGGCGTGCCGAAGGCCGCCGTCATGCCGCGCATGCGTCAGGTGATGGACATGGTCGGTCTCTGGGACCGTAAGGACAGCCTGGTGTCGACGTACTCGGGCGGCATGCAGCGGCGCCTCGAGATCGCCAGAGGACTGCTGCACGCCCCGCACGTGCTGTTCCTGGACGAGCCCACAGTCGGGCTTGACCCGCAGACCCGGACGTCGATCTGGGCTTACATCAATGAGCTCAAGGCGCGGGAGGACATCACGATCTTCCTCACGACGCACTACATGGACGAGGCCGAGCACTGCGACCGCATCGCGATCATCGACCACGGCAGGATCGTGGCGATCGACACGCCGGAGGCGCTGAAGGCCAGCGTCGGCAAGGACCGGGTGCAGATCCACACGGCCAGCGACCAGGCGGCCATCGCCGAGCTCAAGGATAGGTTCGGGCTGGACGCTGCCGTGCATGAGGGAGCGGTGACCTTCGCGGTGGCTGCCGGCGAGCAGTTCGTGCCGCAGCTGTTCGCCGAGTTCAGCATCCCGATCCAGTCGGTCAGCGTCTCCCGGCCGTCACTGGACGACGTGTTCATGTCCTATACCGGCACGACGATCAGGGACGCCGAAGGCGGCGGCAACGAGTTCATGCGGAATATGCACCGGATGCGGACGGGGGGACGGCGATAACGATGGCCACCCAGACGAGCGAGCCGACCACCGTTACCGATACCAGCGCCGTCATCGACCGGATCAGGGTGGCGGTTCCCGACCGCGGGCTGCGGCATGACCTGCGCGCCGTGAGCATTGTCTGGCGACGGGAGCTGATCAGGTTCCGCACCGACCGGCTGCGGGCCATCACGTCCCTGGTCCAGCCGTTCCTGTTCCTGTTCATCCTCGGCACCGGCCTGGGCACGCTGGCCGGCGGCAGCCTGCCGCATTCGGCCAACTTCGACTTCAAGACCTTCATCTATCCCGGCGTGCTGGCCATGTCGGTGCTGTTCACGGCCATCTTCTCGGCTGCGTCGATCGTGTGGGACCGCGAGTTCGGCTTCCTGCGGGAGATCCTGGTGGCTCCGGTCAGCCGCGGCGCGATCGTGGTCGGCAAGTGCCTGGGCGGCGCGACGATCGCCACCTTCCAGGGGCTGATCTTCCTGTGCCTGGCCTGGTTCGCGCACGTGCCCTACAACCCGGTGCTGATCCTCGGCCTGATCGGGATGCTGCTGCTGCTGTCATTCACGGTCACGGCGTTCGGCGTGATGATGGCCGCCCGGATCAAGCAGTTCCAGGCGTTCATGGCGCTGACGCAGATGCTGGTCATGCCGCTGTTCTTCCTGTCCGGCGCGCTCTATCCGCTGAACGGCCTGCCCGCCTGGCTGACCGTGCTGACCAGGATCGACCCGCTGACCTACGTGGTCGGGCCGATGCGGCAGCTGGTCTTCAGCCACCTGAGCCTGTCGCCGCAGGTCGCCGCGATCATCCACACGCGGCTGGCGCCCAGCATCACCTGGGGCGGCTGGGCGCTGCCGGTGTGGTTCTCGCTGGCGATCGTGGCTGTCATGGGGCTGGGGATGATGGTCGTGGCGATTCTGGAGTTCTCTAAGACCGAATAGCTTTCGGGAACGTGGTCGTTCGGTGCTGGTGTCCGTTCGCCGGGTCGCGGTCGTGAGGGCGCGGGTCAGCCGGATAGCGGCCGGACCAGACGAAACGGGGACCCGGGGCCGCGCTCGGGCGAATGGCGGAGTAGCAGGCGGCCGCGCGTGGTGGGGGATCTGGGGGGTCTCCCCCCAGGGCAAGCACTGCGAGCCATCGGGACGGAGGCCGCAGGCCTCCGAACATAGAGCGACGCCGGGTGGCTACGGGGGCAAACCACCCGGCGTCGCATTCATCGGCGCTCCGACGGGGGCCCGGAACGCCGGCAATAGATGCCCCAGCGGGGGACCAGAGCACCGTTTAGCATGTTACACCGAAGTTCCCCCTAGTGCGTCAAGAGTGGATTAGGACATGAACTGAAGGTTCTGCCCCACTAATCCGGGCGCTTTTGCGCGATATGGGACGTACTTGACTACCCAATTAACAACGAGTCAAAGCATCCAGTCGCGGGCGTCAGATTTGCGGCTAGCTGGCTACTCGCTCGGCGGGCCGTCCGGGTCCCCGGGACGAGTCGGCGGCCGGTAGATCGCCGGGGTATTAGGCTCATATTGCCGGAATGACCGGTTGGACGTCGGCTCCCGTCCGCCATTGGCGAGAACAACGGCGAAATACGGAATGACCAGCGCTCCGACCGCTGGTATCGCGGTGTACCAGCCCAGATGATTGACGAACATCAGCAGGGCTGTCAGGAAGCAAGCAGTCCGGATGCCCATCATGATCAGGTACCGGCGCTGCCGGTAGGAGATGTCGTCGGACAGCCCGGGGCGCGCCTCAGTGACCAGGTAAGGCTGGTTGCGATGCGGGTGCGGGACTGCCTTCACAACACCAACGTTATGCCGCCGTCGGCCACTCCGCTAGCAGCGGGTCGGACCCGCCGCGCGCGCCTTCCCGGCATTCCATCCGGGCTGGGTCACCGTGCGGCTTATGAGTGAGCCACCGGTGACGGCGCAGGACGTCCGGGCCTCGGCTGAGGTGCACCGTGAGCTTGGCCCGGAGTACGGCGACGCGGTCGTCGAGTCGTTCCTCGCCAGGATTGAGAAGCGGATCGACGCGCGGGTCGACGAGCGGTTAGGAGCGGCGGCTGGCCGACGGCCTCGGCGACCCATCGACCCGGCCCGGCTGGCCAGGTACCGAAGTGCCCTCGCCGGCGCCGTGGGCGGATCGGTCGTCGTCGGCGTGCCGCTGACCTTGCTGGCGTTCAAGGGCTCTACGGAACGGGAGATCGCGGCGAGCTCGTGTGGGTCTGGGTAGTACTACTGGTGGTCTACGGGCTGGCCGCCTACCGCCTGCGGCGCCGCTAGTCCGTGGGATTACCAGGGCCGGGCGCCGCAGGGCAGGCATGCGGAGGACAGCATGACCGACCGGACTTATCGCGTCACCGAGATTGTCGGCACCTCACCGGAGAGCGTCGAGACAGCCATCAGGGGCGCTCTGCACCGGGCCGCCCAGACGCTGCGCCACCTGGACTGGTTCGAGGTGACGCAGATCCGCGGCCAGATTGTGGACGGGGAGGTAGCCCACTTCCAGGTCGATATGAAGGTAGGTTTCCGGCTCGAGGACGCCTGAGCCCGCGATCATCGCCGCCGCGGGCCGGGCGCTGCAGGCCGGTCAGCCGCAGTTCGCTGAGCAGTTGACGTGGACGACCGGCACGTGGGTCACCGCCAGGCCCAGGGCGAATCGCAGGGCCGCAGTCTCGCCGGCGCCGAGTACCTTCGCGACGAGGAACTCGGTGGCGGGCAGGCCGGGGATCTGGACCCACAGCTCGCCGCCGCGGCCCGTGCCGACCCACCAGGCGGACCGCAGGCCCACCCGGACGTGATGAACGGTCCGGCCGTGCGCCGTGGCGAGCTTCGGGCCCAGGTTCTTCCCGCGCTCCAGGAAGATCGCGAAGTATCCGGTGGCGTGGCTGCCGACGAGATACCCCGCGCCGACTTTCCTGATCGGCACGCCTGCGGGCAGCTTCACCTGGTAGCCGTCCAGTTCGATGCTGTGGTCTGACGAGGCCACACCGCCGGCCGGATGGCTTCCGCTGCCGTGGGCCGGCGGAGCGGTGCCGGCTGCTACCGGGCCGGGTGCCGCCGGGCCGGATACAGCCGCCAGCGTGAGTCCCGCGGTGGCGAGCACTGCGGCCCCCGCGATCGCGATCCCGCCGCGGACGGCCGCCGTTCTGCGGCCATGGCGGCCGCGGATGAGTCCGATCAGATCGTCCGGGGCATCGATATCCGCGACTTCGGCGCGCAGGCGGGCGCCGATTCGCTGGCCTGCTTCTTCATCTATGAGCACGGTTCACCTCGGCAGCTGAGTGTTCGATGTCATGGTCAGTGAGCGCACCGCGCAAGGTCGCGATGGCTCTGGACGTGTAGGACTTGACGGTGCCTCCGGCGATGCCGAGCAATGCTGCGGTCTCGGCCACCGGCAGATCGTCGACGAACCTGAGCACGATCACCGCCCGCTGGGCGGCGGGCAGCAGGGCGAGCGCGGAGACCAGATCGCGTCGCTGGCCGATCCGCTCGGCCGGACCGTCGACCGGGCGGACGGCTTCAGCGCCAGACAGCAGCGGCAGCTCCCGTGGTCTGGCAGCGGACCGGCGCCAGTTGTCCCGGCACAGGTTCACCAGCACCTGGCGCACATAGGCCTCAGGCGCCGAGCGCGCGGTGCGCCAGTGCCGCAGAGAACGAAGCAGTGCAGTCTGCAGCAGGTCCTCAGCGTCACCGCGATCGCCAGTGAGCAGATAGGCGGTGCGCAGCAACGCCGCGGAGCGGGTCCGCACGAACGCCTCGAACGCCGGGTCTTCGCGCACGCCCATCAGAACGCAGCAGCACCCGCCGCGGTTGCCATCGATTGCTGCTGGTGACTGCGGCGCACCCGCCGCCTCGAGCTAACTGGCCTGGCTGACCGACGACATGTTGAAGCCCTCGATCCGCACTGGCGGCATGGCCGCCCTGGTGAAGAAGTCGCCCCACTCGCGCGGCAGCGTCGGGACTGTGGCGCCGGCCTCGGTGATGCGGCTCAGCATGCCGACCGGGCTCTCGTTGAAGCGGAAGTTGTTGACCGCGCCGACGACCTCCCCGTTCTCGACCAGGTAGACACCGTCCCTGGTGAGACCGGTCAGCAACAGCGTCTGAGGGTCCACCTCGCGGATGTACCACAGGCAGGTGAGCAGCAGGCCACGGCTGGTGCGGCTCACCAGGTCCGCGGTCGTGCTCTCGGCGCCGGGCGCAGCCAGGATCAGGTTGTCGATCGCCGGGGTCACCGACTGACCGGAGAGCTGCGCGGTGTGCCGGGTCTGGGTGAGCGCACTGAGCGCGCCGTCGGCGATCCAGCTGGTGCTCGCCGTCGGCAGGCCGTTGTCAAACACCGACGAGTCGCGGCTGGACGCATGCGCGATGACAAAGGGCGCGCACTCCAGGCCCGGCTCTCCCGGATCGCTGTAGAGCGTCAGCGGCAGCCGGGCGAGCTGCTCGCCGATTCTCGTGCCGCCGCCGGGCTTGCTGAACACGGTCCGGCCGTCGAGCGCGTCCTTGGCGCCTGCCGACCAGTACGTGTAGATCAGCAGGTCCGCCACCGCCGTCGGCGGCAGCAGCGTCTCGTACCGCCCGGCCGGGAGGTCGACAGAGCGCGATGCCCAGTCCAGGCGCTGGGCCAGGTCGGCGTCCAGGCTGGCGACGTCCACGTCGGTGAAGTCCCGGCTGCTCACGCCTGCCCACGCGGACCTGCTCAGGTCACTGGACTTGGCGTTCAGCTCCAGCCGGCCGGTTGGCTGGTCATGCCGCAGCCGCAGGCCGGCTGACGTGCCGAGGTAGGTAGAGGTCAGCCCGTGCTCAGCGAATCCCCAGAGCTTTCGTCCGCCGCTGGCGGCCGCCTCGAACGTCCCGCCCAGCTCGGCCGCGAAGCGCGCGAACACGCCGATCTCGGTGACCGCTGGCGGGCGCTGCCAGGTCGGGCCCGGCACGCCCTCGGTCATGCTGGCCACGAGCGGCTCTACGTCCTCGGCGGGCGAAGCCTCCGCCGCCGCATACTCGGCCTCGGCCACGATGGCGGGAATCTGGTGCTCAAGGACGCCCGCGCGGGACACCACGCCGACCCTGGCGTCGCCGCCGCGGCGACTGATCGCGATCACGGTCAGCTGCCGGGACCTCGCCACTCCGTTAGTCGTGAGCGTGTTGCCTGCCCAGCGCAGGTTCGCTGACGAGCTCTCGTCTGCGATCACGATGCAGTCGTCGCTGCTGGCCGCCGCCAGAGCGCGCTCGACACTGTCCTGCGGCGACAGTGTTGTCCGGGGCCGGGCCGGGCCGGACTGTGCTGGTCCGGACTGTGTTCCACCTGACCGGGCGCTCATGAGCCAGCCTCTTCGAGTGTGTTGAGGATCCTGATCCCGCGCATGACCACCGACGGGCAGCCGTGGCTCACCGGCGCCACCTGCCCTGGCTGGCCCTTGCCGCAGTTGAATGCGCCGCCGAGCACGTAGGTCTGCGGCCCGCCGATCGCCTCCATCGAGTTCCAGAAGTCCGTCGTCGTCGCCTGGTAGGCCACGTCCCGCAGCTGGCCGGCCAGCTGGCCGTTCCTGATGCGGAAGAACCGCTGCCCGGTGAACTGGAAGTTGTACCGCTGCATGTCGATCGACCAGCTCTTGTCGCCGACGATGTAGATGCCGTCGGTGACGCCGGCGATCAGCTCCTGGGTCGACGGGCCGCCCGAGGCCGGCTCCAGCGAGACGTTCGCCATCCGCTGGATCGGCATGTGCCCTGGTGAGTCAGCAAACGCGCAGCCATTGGACCGGCCCAGGCCCTTGAGCCGGGCCATCCGCCGGTCGAGCTGATAGCCGGTAAGGATCCCGTCGGTGATCAGGTCCCACCGCTGGCCGGCTACGCCCTCGTCGTCGAACCCGATCGTGGCAAGTCCGTGCTCGGCCGTGCGGTCCCCGGTGACGTGCATGATGCCCGATCCGTACTGAAGCGACCCCAGCTTGTCGAAGGTGGCAAACGAAGTTCCGGCGTAGGCAGCCTCGTAGCCGAGAGCCCGGTCCAGCTCGGTGGCGTGGCCGATCGACTCGTGGATGGTGAGGAACAGGTTGGACGGATCGATCACCAGGTCGTACTGGCCTGCCTCGACCGACGGCGCAGCCAGCTTCTCGGCCAGCAGCGACGGGATCTCGGCCAGCTCAGCGGGGAAGTCCCAGCCGGCCCCGGTCAGGTACTCGTAGCCGCGCCCGGCCGGCGGTGCCAGCGTCCGCATCGTCTCGAACCGCCCGTCCGGGCCGACGGAAACGGCGGTCAGGGACGGATGGACGCGAACCCGCTGCTGGAGCGCGGTCGTCGCGCCGTCAGTGTAGAACTTGCATTCCTTCACCTGCAGCAGCGAGGCGTCGACATGGTCGACGCCCGCGGCCGCGAGCAGACCGGTGCTCCAGCCGGCTAGCAGCGCGATCTTGTCCGCGACGCTGACATCGAACGGGTCAACCTCGTAGGCGGACAGCCAGGTCACATCGCCGTGCGCCGGCTCGTCGGCGAGCTCGATGGGCTCTGTGTTCATCGCCGTGGCGACCCGGGCCACGTCGACGGCCTCGGCAGCGGCGCGGGCGGCAGCGTCTGCACTCAGGTCGACCGCGGAGGCGAACCCCCAGGTGCCATCCACCACCACGCGCACCGCGAGGCCGAGGTGATCGGTGTCGTACTGGGTCTCCAGGGCACCGTCGGACAGGCGGACCTGCTGGCCCCGGATGCGCTCGGCGCGGAAATCGGCGTGCGAGGCCCCCAGCTTCCTGGCCCGCCCGAGGGCCGTGTCAGCGAGTTCTCGCAGCGGGCAGGCAGTGAACTCCGGATCGATCTGGTTCTGACCCATGACCTGTCAACCTATCCCGGGCCCCGCATGACGCACTGCGGCCCAGGGCTGTCACCCCCGGCTGCGCGGCAGGCGCCCGCCCGGTACGCTCGCTCGCACGCGCCGCGCCGGTGCGCACCGCGTGCGCAACCCCCGCGTGCGCGCCCGGCGGCAATGCTGACCTCGGAGGCAATGACCAGAGATGGCCCGATCAGTACTCGTGACCGGCGGCAACCGCGGCATTGGCCTGGCCATCGCCCGCCGGCTGGCGGCCGACGGCGACCAGGTGACGGTGACCTCGAGGTCCGGCGAGCCAGTTGACGGGCTGACCGTCGCCACCTGCGATGTGCGGGACACCGCGCAGGTCGACGCTGCCTTCAAGGTCGCCGAGGAGGCACATGGCCCGGTCGAGGTGCTGGTCGCCAATGCCGGCATCACCAGGGACCAGCTGCTCGCGCTGATGAGCGAGGACGACTTCGCGGACGTTGTGAACACGAACCTGACTGGCGCCTACCGAGTCGCCAAGCGCGCGGTCCGGGGCATGATCAGGCTGCGCCGCGGCCGCATCATCCTGATCTCCTCCGTGGTCGGCCTGCTGGGCTCCGGCGGACAGGCGAACTACGCCGCATCCAAGGCCGGGCTCGTCGGCTTCGCCAGGTCGCTCGCCCGCGAGCTGGCAAGCCGCGCTATCACGGTCAATGTCGTCGCCCCCGGTTTCATCGACACCGACATGACCGCGGTGCTAACTGATGAGCAGAAGCAAGGGATCCTGGCCGGCGTGCCACTGCACCGCTACGGGCAGCCGGACGAGGTGGCCGCGGCGGTGGCGTTCCTGGCCAGCCCCGAGGCGGGCTACATCACCGGCGCCGTCGTGCCGGTCGATGGCGGGCTGGGAATGGGCCACTGACGGCCTCGTTCCCGTAACGGAGGGCAGTGCAATGGGCATCCTGGACGGCAAGCGGATCCTGGTGACCGGTGTTCTCACCGACGCGTCGATCGCGTTCCACGTGGCGCGCATCGCCCAGCAGGAGGGCGCGACGGTCGTGCTGACCGGATTCGGCCGGCTCAGCCTGGTGGAGCGGATCGCGCGCCGGCTGCCGGAGCCGCCGCCGGTGCTCGAGCTGGACGTCACCGACCAGGGGCAGCTGGCGTCCCTGGCGGCGCGGGTCGCCGAGCACGTGGACGGCCTGGACGGCGTCGTGCACGGCATCGGCAACGCGCCTGCGTCCGCGCTCGGCGGCAACTTCCTGCAGACGGAGTGGCCGGATGTGGCGGCCGCGCTCCAGGTCTCGGCCTACTCGCTCAAATCGCTTGCCATGGCGGCCCTGCCGCTGATGGGGCCCGGCTCCTCGGTCGTCGGGATGGACTTCGACGCGAGCGTCGCGTGGCCGGCCTACGACTGGATGGGCGTGGCCAAGGCGGCGCTGGAGTCCACCGCGCGGTACCTGGCTCGCGACCTCGGCCCGAAGGGCATCCGGGTCAACCTGGTGTCGTCCGGCCCGGTGCGCACGATGGCGGCGCGGAGCATTCCCGGCTTTGACCAGTTTGAGAGCGTGTGGTCGGAGCGCGCCCCGCTCGGCTGGGACCTGGCCAGCGCCGAGCCGGCCGCGCGCGGCTGCGCCGCGCTGCTGTCGGACTGGTTCCCCGCCACGACCGGGGAAATAGTGCACGTCGACGGCGGCGCGCACGCTATGGGCGTCTAGTTCCTGACGGCCTTGTCGCTGTTGTGAGTTCGGCCCGATAATCCAGGTGTGGCGGCTCCTGGCGACTTCGGCGCGGGCCCTCGCGAGCATGTCCGGGTGTCGGACGCCGAACGCGAGCGGGCGCTGGCTGAGCTCCGCGACGGCTACGTCGATGGACGGCTGACGCACGAGACGTTCATGCACCGGGTGGACCAGGCACTCCGCGCCCGGCTGAGCGGTGAGCTTCGCAATGCCGTGGCCGACCTGCCTAAGCCGCGCCGACTCGGTGCAGCCATCCGGCGGGGAGCAGGCCGGGCAGTGCGTGCGGTTGACCGCTGGCTGCGCGGCTGGCCGCCAGCCATGGAGCTGCCGAGCGGATCGCAGTTCCGGTTCACCATCGGGCGCGAGCCGGCCTGCGACATGACCCTGGCGCACGAGACGGTGTCCCGCTGGCATGCGAGCCTTGAGCGCTCAGCCGGCGAGTGGCTGCTGGCCGATCTGGGCTCCACCAACGGGACGCGGCTCAACGGCTGGCGGGTCACCACGCCGATCCCGGTGCGGGCGGGGGACATGGTCTCCTTCGGCGCGGTGACGTACGTGCTGACGAACCGGCCTGGCTGAGCTGACCCGGCCTGGCCCGGCCCGGCCCGGCCCGGCCCGGCCCGGCCTAGCCTCCCCAGGGGACAGCCAGCCGGGAAGGGGCAGGCCGGCCGGGCGCTAGAGTCGAGAAATGACCGTGGTGCTCATCGTCCGGCACGGCCTGACGTCCTCGACCGGCAAGGCGCTGACCGGCTGGCTGCCGGGGATCTCGCTCGACGACCGCGGCCAGGCGCAGGCGGCAGCCGTCGCCGCCAGGCTGGCCACGGTGCCGCTCGCGGCCGTCGTCAGCAGCCCGCTGGAGCGGTGCATCCAGACCGCGACGGCGATCGCTGATGGCCAGGCCGACCCGATGCAGGTGCTGACCGATGACCGCCTGGGTGAGTGCAGGTACGGGGACTGGACCGGCCAGGCGCTCCGCAAGCTGGCGCACGATCCGCTGTGGCGGGTGGTACAGGCACACCCGAGCGCGGTGACCTTCCCCGGGCCTGACGGAGAGGCGATGAGCGCGATGCAGCAGCGCGCCGTCACCGCCGTCCGTGACTGGAACGAGAAGCTCGGCCCCGACGCCACCTACCTGGTCTGCTCGCATGGCGACGTCATCAAGGCGATCCTGGCCGACGCGCTCGGAATGCACCTGGATATGTCGCAGCGCATCCAGGTCGACCCGTGCTCGCTCAGCGTGATCAGGTACACGCCGTTGCGGCCGTTCGTGCTGCGCATGAACGACACCGGGGCGGACGCTGCGGCGCTGGCGGCGCTTGCGCGCAAGCCAGACGCCAGGCAAGCGAAGTCGGCTGCGGACGCGCAGATCGGCGGGGGAGCGGGAACTGCGGTCAGATAGCCCGGTGCCCATCCGGCGTCCGCCCGAGTGCAGCCCTGCCCTCGAGAGGCAACACAGCAAGGCGGCCAGTCCGGGACTTGTCCCGGCCAGCCAAGCGTGTCGCCGGCTACCGGAGAAAGCCGCTCGCGCCGGTAGCCTGACTGTGGGACCGGGCTGACGGCAACCATGCGGCGACCATGTTGCGGCCAGCTAGCCCGCGGGCAGCTTCGGCGCGGGACTATAGGCGCGGGAGGATAAGGGTCATGCCGGTCTACTCGTACGACCCGCCGGAGCGATTCGTTGCGGGCACTGTTGGCCAGCCCGGGGAGCGCACGTTCTACCTGCAGGCCACGCTTGGCGCGCGGGTGACCAGCGTTGCCCTGGAGAAGGGCCAGGTCAGCCAGCTCGCGGAGCGCCTGGACGAGCTGCTCGACGAGGTTGCACGGCGAACCGGCGCGGGCGGCACCGCAGGTGCGCCCCAGGCTGACGACGGCCCGCTCGACCTGCCGCTCACTGAGGACTTCAGGGTGGGCGCGATCGCGCTGGCCTGGGATCACGACAGTGAGCGCGTCATCATCGAGGCTCAGGAGGAGAGCGAGGAGCCGCTCGAGCCGCTGGCTGACGACATCCCTGAGGACGGCCCGGCTGTGCTCCGGGTACGGATCACCGCCGCGGCAGCCAGGGCGTTCTCCCGCCGCGCCATTCAGATCGTGCGGCAGGGCCGCCCGCCGTGCCCGCTGTGCGGGCTGCCCCTTGATCCGGCTGGCCATGTGTGCCCGCGGCAGAACGGCCACCGGGTCGGGCATGCCTGATGCATCGGCTGCCAGCAGGTCACGGCGCCAGCGGCGATCCAGGGGGGACCGGCCGGTGCCGCGGCCGGTCGACGGCAGCCCGCCCGGCGGCAGCCCGCCCGGCGGCAGCCCGCCCGGCGTCTCCGGCGGTGGCGCCGCCGGGACAGTGGACGAGGCCGCGACACTCGACTTGCTCACGTCCGGCACGCTGGACGTCCAGGGGAGGCTCGTGGACGCCTCGAACGCCACCCTGTACTGCACCATCAGCGGCAATGGCAGCGAGGCGGCGTGCGTCTACAAGCCAGTGGCCGGCGAACGGCCGCTGTGGGACTTTCCCGACGGCACGCTCGCAGGCCGGGAGCTCGCCGCTTACCTAGTCTCGCGGGCAGGCGGCTGGGACGTGGTGCCGCCGACGGTGTACCGGGACGGTCCGTTCGGCCCGGGCATGTGCCAGCTGTGGATCGATACTGACGACTCGGTCGACCTGGTGGAGCTGGCCCGCAGCAGCGACGACGCCCGGCTGCGGCAGATGGCCGTGTTCGATGCCGTCGTCAACAACGCCGACCGCAAGATCGGTCATCTGCTCCCGGTGGCTGCCGGTCGCCTCTACGGCTGTGATCACGGCGTCTGCTTCGGCACCGAGTACAAGCTGCGGACGGTGCTCTGGCAGTGGCGCGGCAAGAAGCTCACGCAGCCTGCCACTGCCGCCCTGCGCCAGGTGCTCGGCCTGCTGACCGATGGCGAGCTGGCCGGCGAGCTAAGCCGCTGGCTGACTGCCGCCGAGGTGGCTGCCACCATCCGGCGGATCGAGCTGCTGCTCGAGCACAACGTGCACCCGTACCCGCCGGCCGACTGGCCCGCGGTTCCCTGGCCGCCGGTCTAGCGACCGGTCAGCGGCCGCCGAGCTCCCCGCGGCGGCGCAGGTACCGCTCGAACTCGCGGGCGATGGCGTCTCCGCTCGCCTCCGGCAGGTCGGTCGCGTCCTTGGCCTCCTCGAGGCTGCGGACGTACTCGGCCACGTCGCTGTCCTGCTCGGCCAGCTCGTCCACGCCGCGTTCCCAGGCCCGGGCCTCAGCAGGCAGGTCCGCGAGCGGCAGCGAGATGTCCAGGATGTCCTCGAGACTTCGCAGCAGCGCCAGGGTCGCCTTGGGGCTCGGCGGCTGGGCGACATAATGCGGAACGGCCGCCCACAGCGACACCGACGGCAGCCCTTTCGCCGCGCATGCCTGCTGCAGAACGCCCACGATGCCGGTCGGACCCTTGTAATCGACCGGCTCGACGTGCAGCTGTGCAGCCAGCTCCGGGCCAGACGTCGCGGCGGTGACCTGGAGCGGCCTGGTATGCGGCGAGTCGGCCAGCAGCGCGCCGAGCAGGACCACCAGCTCGACGCCCAGGTCGGTGAAGGCAGTCACGAGCTCCGCAGTGAATCCGCGCCAGCGCATGTTCGGCTCGATGCCGTGCAGCAGGATCAGGTCGCGGCCTGCCTCCGGCGGCCGGGCAATGGCGAGCCGGGTGGTTGGCCAGACCAGCTCCTCGGCCTGGCCCTCGCTGACCTCCATGACCGGCCGGGTCACCTGGAAGTCGTAGTAGTCCTCAGGGTCGATCTCGCCTATCGGCTTGGCTTCCCAGGCCGAGGTCAGCTGGCTGATCGCACTGCTGGCCGCCTCGCCAGCGTCATTCCAGCCCTCGAAGGCGGCGATTAGTGCAGGCGAGGTGAGTTTGCCTGCAGCGTCGAGCTCGATCGCCAGCCACCTCCCTTCGTCGCGCCCCGTCAAGCGGCCGGCTCACGGCCGACAGCGGCCGGGTAACTAGGTCCAGCCTATGTTCCGCGCCCGGGACCCAGACAAGACCGCGGTCACCAGCGCTGCTAGCGCTGCGTGCCAGGGCCCGGCCCGTGTCTCGCGGCGGTAGCCACCGAGCAGTGCCCGCTGCCGTAGCGCTGCGCGCCTCTGGCTAAGGTATCCGGTGTGCTGCAGGCCGTCATGTTCGATATGGACGGCTTGCTCGTTGACTCCGAGCCGCTGTGGTTCGAGGCAGAGCGCGCCGTGATGGCGCGGCTCGGCGGCTCCTGGTCTGAGACCGACCAGCAGGTGCTGGTGGGCGGGTCGATGGACAGTACCGTCAGCTACCTCCTCGGGAAGGGAACGTGGCAGCCAGAACCGGCTGTCGTCGCCCGCTGGCTGATCGAGGAGATGGTCAGATTGCTGCGCACCCGGCCGCTGCCGGTCATGCCGGGGGCGGCCGAGCTGGTAGCCGAGGTCCGGACCGCCGGGCTGCCACATGCTCTGGTGACCTCCTCAGAGCCAGAGGTGGTCGAGGCCGTCACCGCGCGCCTGCCGATCGGGTCATTCCCGGTCATCGTCTGTGCTGCCGACGTTTCGGTGGCCAAGCCGGATCCCGAGGGCTACCTGCTGGCGGCGGCCAGGCTCGGCGCGGATCCGCAGTTCTGCATCGCGCTTGAGGACTCGCCGAATGGCGTGGCCGCGGCGGAGGCGGCGGGCTACCGCACGGTGGCCGTCCCCGGAGTCGCACCAGTGCCCGAGCAGCCCGGCCGGGTCGTGCTGGGCTCGCTGGCCGGCATGACGCTGGCCCGGCTGCGGGAAAAAGCAGGGCTGGCAGGATGCTGAGCGGGCTCCGGCGGCGCGGATTCCGAGCCTTCGAGCGATCTGACCGGCCCGTAGCTGTGCGACAATAAAGGCGATCACGCCTATGCCGCGCGAAAAGTCGAGCGGCTCGAGGGAGGCGAGACATGCACAACTGGCTCAGCTTCGTGATGAGCGGCTTCGCCGGGCCGGTCTGCATCGCCGTCACCGCAGTCGGACTCGCCCTGTCAGCGCTCGCCTGGCGACGGAAGGGCTTGCGCAGCGGCATCAGGGGCGTTGCCTGGTCGCTGCTGCCCGCCGCAGCGTGGCTGACCCATGCACTCGGGCTTCTTGGCCACCTCGTCGCGGCGATCGTCCAGTTCGGTGCCCAGTTCGCCCTCTCGCCGAAGACCTGGCTCGGCGTCATCTTCGTCGGCGTCTCCGCGGTTCTGTTCCTTGTCTCCGGTGGCATCCCGATGCTGCAGCGGGGTCGGCGGCGGGAGAAGCTAGGCCGCCGCAAGGACGACAGTGCAGCGCCGCGGGCGGCAGCCACGCCTGCCCGGCAGCAGACGGCCATTAGCGCGGGCGACGACGACCTCGGCGACGTGAAGGACATCCTGAAGCGTCACGGCATCACCTGACGCAGCCGCTGGGGCAACTCCCCGAGCTTCTCCGGCGATGCTGGCCGGGAGGACGCCCGCGCAACCTGCCGGCGGCGCCGCGCCGGGCGGCCCGATGTCAGGCCCGACACCCAGCGCCGCGCCGGGCGGCCGCTGCCGGTCCCTGCCCGTTACCTGCTCGTTTCATTCCTGATGCACTTATCGGCGGACGCATACCGGGCTGATCTTCATTCGGTCACAATCAAGCCACGACGATTTCGCTGGGCTTGGCTGGAATCAGGAATCTTGGCATCCTCCAACAAAGAGTTTCTGAAGGTGCCTTCATCTGACCTGTAGTCTCCCGGCAGCCGGTCGGCATGCAGTCCGGCAGGCTGGCCGATCGCTCCGGCGGCGACGTCGCGAAAAGATGGGGCAGGGCCGTCCTTGCGGCCTGCCGCAGGCGCCGCCGGAACCACTAGGAAGGCTGGCGTGTCGGGAGTGAGGATCTGATGGCGGCGCCACTCGAGGTTTCCGCCGCAGAGGCGCAGGCTGCCCCCGAAGAGGTCATCCACGGGCTGTCCGGCAAGCGCATCGAGGGCCGCTCGCTCGGTCAGATCGCCTGGATGCGGCTGCGCCGGGACCGCGTCGCCATGGGCAGCGCGATCTTCGTCGTCTTCCTGATCCTGGTCGCGATCATAGGTCCGTTCCTGGTGCAGAACCCGGACACCTACCACTCGAACCTGCTCAACCAGACGCTGCTGAGCCCGAACGGTTCGTTCGGCGGCATCAGCCTCGCGCATCCGTTCGGCGTCGAGCCGCAGACCGGCCGGGACGTGCTGAGCCGGGTCGTGAACGGTGCGCGCTACTCACTGATCATCGGCTTCCTGTCCACGGTGCTGGCGGTCGTCATCGGCGTGTTCTTCGGGCTCATCGCCGGTTACTTCGGCGGCTGGCTGGACGGCCTCATCGCGCGCACCATGGACGTCTTCCTCGCCTTCCCGCTGCTGGTCTTCGCGATCGCGCTCGTCGGGGTGCTACCGACGAACGCCAGCTTCTTCGGGCTCGCGCTGGCTGGCAACACGCTCCGGATCGGGCTGCTGATCTTCATCATCGGGTTCTTCAGCTGGCCGTACATGGGCCGGATCATCCGCGGGCAGGTGCTGTCGCTGCGCGAGCGGGAGTTCGTCGATGCGGCCAGGAGCCTTGGTGCCCGCGGCCCCTACATCCTCTTCCGTGAGCTACTGCCGAACCTGTGGGGCCCGATCCTGGTCTACGCCACGCTGCTGATCCCGACCAACATCCTGTTCGAGGCGGCGCTGTCGTTTCTCGGCGTCGGAATCATCCCGCCCACGCCAAGCTGGGGCGACATGCTGTCCAACGCCGTCACCAACGGCTACTACTACATCGACCCGATGTACATGGTCATCCCCGGCATGGCCATCTTCCTCACCGTCATGGCCTTCAATCTCTTCGGCGACGGGCTGCGCGACGCGCTCGACCCGAGAAGCCGCTGATCCCAAGACTCGCCCTATCCAGCAACGCGCAGTAATGACAGGAGGCGCTTTCCCCCAATGAGAAGTCGCAAGAGCCTGGTGCTCGGCGCACTGACGGCCACGGCGGCGCTCACGCTTGCCGCCTGTGGTACCAGCGGCACGAGCCCGACGTCTTCGTCGAAGAGCTCCACGTATTTCAATGAGGGCATCACCAAGGTGGTCGACCCCTCGACCAAGGCCACCAACGCGACGATGACCATCGACGCGGCGGTGACGCCCGACTCCACCGACTACGACAACACCTACTACGCCTTCATGTGGGACTTCGTGCGGCTGTACAGCATGTCGCTGCTGACGTACAAGTCCTGCCCCGGCGCCTGCGGCGAGCAGATCGTGCCCGACCTGGCTACCGGCCTCGGCACCGTCAGCGACCACGGCCTGATCTGGACCTACCACATCCAGCCAGACGTCAAGTTCCAGAACGGCGCGACGGTTACCTCAGAGGACGTCAAGTACGGGGTTGAGCGGACGTTCGCGAAGAACCTCCTGCCGAACGGCCCGACCTACTACCAGGTCCTGCTCAACGACCCGAGCTACCCCGGGCCGTACAAGGACAAGAACCTGATGGGCCTGACGTCGGTCACTACGCCGAACTCGACCACTATCCAGTTCCACCTGCTGCACCCGTTCTCGGACTTCAACTACGTGGTGGCGCTGCCGCAGAGCACCCCGGTGCTGCCGAGCTGGGACACCGGATCGCACGGCGGTGCGAACTTCCAGCTGGACCCGATCTCGACCGGGCCGTACGAGTTCAAGAGCTACACGCTGAACAAGCAGCTCACGCTGGTGCGGAACCCGTACTGGAAGGCCTCCACCGATCCGCAGGCCAAGCAGCTGGTCGGCAAGATCGTCGTGAACTTCAACATGAACCAGAACACGGTCGACAACGACCAGATCGCCAACTACGCCGACATGGACCTCCAGGGCCTCGGCGTGCAGACGGCAGCGAAGGACAAGATCCTCAGCACGCCGTCGCTGAAGGCCGACGCTGACGACCCCATCAACGGCTTCCTCCGGTTCGCCTACATCAACGAGAAGGTCATCCCGAACGTCCACTGCCGGGAGGCCATCGAGTACGCGGCCAACAAGGTGACGCTGCAGGACGCCTATGGCGGTCCGGTGGTCGGCGGCCAGATCGCCACGACGGTGATCCCGCCGAACATCATCGGCTACAACAACTTCGACTACTACGACGCGGTGTCCAAGCCCACCGGTGACGTCGCTGCCGCGAAGGCGCAGCTGAAGCTCTGCGGTCAGCCCAATGGCTTCGCCACCGGGCTGGCGTACCGGTCGGACCGGCCGACCGATGTGCTCGCAGCGCAGGCGCTGCAGACTGCACTTGCCGCGGTGGGGATCAAGGTCACGCTGTCCGGCTACCCGACCGGTACCTACTACAGCAACTACGCCGGCGTTCCCGCCTACGTCCACAGTCACGACCTCGGGATTGACCTGGGCGGCTGGGGTGCCGACTGGCCGGACGGCTACGGCTTCCTTGACGAGCTGTCCAACGGCAACGCGATCGCGCCGGCTGGCAACACGCAGATCTCGGAGATCAACGACCCGACGATCAACAACCTGTTCACCAAGGCGGCCGGCTCGACGAGTGCGGCAGCGAACATCCCGATCTGGCACTCGATCGACGAGGACATCATGGCGCAGGCGGCCATCCTCCCGATCGTCTACCAGAAGGTGCTGCTGTACCGGAACCCGAACCTGACGAACGTCTACATGGACCAGTACTACGGCATGTACAACTACGCCGTGCTGGGCCTGAAGTAGCAAGTCAGAATCGAATCGAGCAGAAAGCAGGTGAGTGCGCCGGTACCCGCCCACCGGGCGGGTACCGGCGCCGCGCGGCGTGATTACATTCATCATCAGGCGGCTCATCGCCACCGTGATACTGCTGGTCATCGTCAGCACGATCACGTTCGCGATCTTCTTTCTGCTGCCCAGGCTGGCCGGCGAGACTCCCTACGACCTCGCCGCCAGGTATGTTGGCCGGAACCCGATCCCGTCGCAGATCCACGCGATGGAGGTCCGGCTCGGGCTGAACGAGCCCATCCAGGTGCAGCTCGGTCACTTCCTGAAGGCCATCGTGTTCGGCGAGACCTACAGCAATGGCACCAGCAAGGTCTACTGCGCCCCGCCCTGCCTCGGCTATTCCTGGCGTAACCAGCAGCCGGTCTGGCCGTTGCTGGTCAGCGACATCCCGGTCACGGCGTCGCTGGCGATCGGCGCGGCCCTGCTGTGGGTGGTCGGCGGTGTGGCGATCGGCGTCCTCTCCGCGCTGCGCCGTGGCAGCATCTTCGACCGTGGCGCGATGGCCCTTGCGCTGGCGGGCGTGTCGCTGCCCATCTTCTTCACCGGCCAGGTCGCGCTGCTGCTGTTCAGCTTCAAGTGGCAGATCTTCAACGTGACCTACGTCGGCATTACCCAGAATCCGCTCCAGTGGGCCAGGAACCTGGTGCTGCCGTGGATCACGCTCGCGTTCCTGTACTCGGCCCTGTACGCCAGGCTGACCAGGGCGGGCATGCTGGAGACGATGAACGAGGACTACATCAGAACCGCACGGGCCAAGGGGCTGCCAGAGCGGATCGTCGTCTTCAAGCACGGCCTGCGCGCAGCGCTGACGCCGATCCTGACAATTTTCGGCATGGACCTGGGCCTGCTGCTCGGCGGCGCGGTGCTGACGGAGAACACCTTCAGCCTGCACGGCCTCGGGTGGTTCACGATCCAGGCGATCGACAACTCAGACCTGCCCGAGATCATGGGAGTGGTGCTGCTGGCGTCGTTCTTCATCGTGGTCGCGAATATGCTCGTCGACATCCTGTACGCGGCCATCGACCCGCGGGTGAGGCTGGCATGATCGGCCGACGCGGCGCCGGCCGGCCGCGAGCCGGCGGGGACGGCCAGGTCGCCGGGGCGACGCAGCTCTCCGGGGCCATGCTCGAGGTGCGCGACCTGCGCGTTCACTTTCCGACCGACGACGGGCTGGTGAAGGCCGTCGACGGGTTGTCCTTCTCGCTGGACCGCGGCAAGACGCTCGGCGTCGTCGGCGAGTCCGGTTCCGGCAAGAGCGTCACCAGCCTCGCCATCATGGGGCTGCACCAGCACACCAGAGCAGAGATCTCCGGTCAGGTGTGGCTCGACGGCGAGGAGCTGGTCACCGCCACTCCGGAGCGGGTCCGGTCGCTGCGCGGCAGCAAGATGGCCATGATCTTCCAGGACCCGCTGTCCGCCCTGCACCCGTACTTCAGCGTCGGGTCGCAGATCAGCGAGGCCTTCCTCATCCACAACAAGGTGAGCAGGAAGGCAGCTAAGCAGCACGCTGTCGACATGCTCGGGCGCGTTGGCATCCCGCAGCCGGCCACCAGGTTCGAGGACTACCCGCACCAGTTCTCCGGCGGCATGCGCCAGCGCGCGATGATCGCCATGGCGCTGTGCTGCGATCCTGAGCTGCTGATCGCGGATGAGCCGACGACAGCACTGGACGTGACGGTGCAGGCGCAGATCCTCGATCTGATCTCCGATCTGCAGCGGGAGTTCGGCTCGGCGGTGATCATCATCACCCACGACCTGGGCGTGGTTGCCGACCTGTCGGACGACATCCTGGTCATGTACAGCGGCCGGGTCGCCGAGTACGGAACGGCCGAGGACATCTTCTGGCG
>Ga0335075_10002321_pt1 | contig 30711 bp, 24 predicted proteins | sample Lox_Sample_24_FD_206723 | JGI IMG/M metagenome (GOLD analysis project Ga0335075, IMG submission 206723) | Soil microbial communities from Loxahatchee National Wildlife Refuge, Florida, United States - Lox_Sample_2.4 | ecosystem: Environmental > Terrestrial > Soil > Wetlands | place: USA...
CGGTCGCGAAGCCGTTCTCGCGCAGCACCTTGAGGTGCTGGGAGACCGCGGGCTGGCTGATCCCGAACTCCGCCCGCACGGCCGCCGACAGCTCCCCCGCGGGCGCCTGCCCGTCGGCGAGCAGCTCGAGCAGCCGGCGCCGGACCGGGTCGCCGAGGACGTCGAACACGTGCACGCCACCAGGCAATCACGTCTGGCTTATATAAGTCAAACGTGAAACGTGCCGCACGCCGCCGCCGGTCCCGTCGCACCCGGCCTCCTCGGCCACCATGCCAAGCAGATGCCGCCACACGGACAGATCGCCTCCGGTCAAATCACAGAACTCCTCATTGAGGGAGTACGCGACCGAAGCGTCCGATACCCAGTAATGCACGCACTCCTGCCACCGGTGACTGCCTATCGCGCCGGGCTCAATCCCGGTGCAAGGCGGGAGGTAGAACTTGCGGGATGGCGGCCCGGCGCGACGGGAATGCCAGCGGCCCGACTCGTACCTCGCCGAAAGAGCACTCACGAAGGCCACGTGCTGATAGTTCATCAGCTCATATTTCAAACGCTGCATCACCCTGGATGCGCCCAGCCCATGGCATAGCCCGACGACAAGATCACCGCGATCGCTGTGCGCCAGATGGAGTTCCTCGTGTAGCCGGGTGCTAAAACCGAACCCTCGCCATCGAGGCGCGGTCCACGCGGTAGCGAACGCAACCACGTTGACGGGGGTGAGTTGCCCAGCAGGATACCGGCCGCTCACGATACCCCGGGTCTGGCTGGTGTACAGGGGCAGGACACTCGAGTAGCTGACTATTCGGCCATCGTCAATCACCACGGCAGCGTCCCCGGCAACCCATCGTGCTCTCAATACAGCAGGATGCGTCCCGGTCAGGGAAGCATTCCGAACGGTCTCATCCGCGAATTCACGCCATGCTGAGTCACTGATCCGAACCGCGCCGTCCACCCGAGTGAGGGTCGCGGAGGATGATGACACCAGGCCAACTCGGTAAACTTCGCCCTGTTTCTCCATCGGTATCCATAAATCAGCCGTGAATGGTAACCGGTATACGGTTCGGTAGGGCCGTCGCGATTGCCCGTACGGCACCCTACAGTGACGGACGTGGAACCGTACCCCCTGACGCTCGATGACCTGGACTGGGTAACCGGCCTCGCCGCCGCGCGACGGGCGCGCCTCGCGCCCTTCGCCCCGCGGTTCTGGAACCCGTCTCCTGACGCCCGCGCGGTGCACGCCGAGTTCCTCGGCCGCCTCATCGGCTCGCCTGACGTCATGGCGGTGCGCTCGGAGCACGGGTTCCTGTTCGGGCTGCCGCGGCGAGGCCAGCTCCTCGTCGACGACATGGTCATCGACGACATGGTCCTGACGGACGACGCTTACTGGCCGGACGAGGGCACCACGCTGCTTCAGTTCGCGGCCCGCGCCGCCGACCTCTCCGTCGGCGAATCCTGGTGGCACCGCGACCTGGACAGGCAGCCGAGCGCCCCGGCCGCGGAGCTAGGCGAGGAGTGCCGGCTCGTCCCGGCTCCCCCGGTCTACGACCCCGGCGGCCCGGTGCTGCTGGTCAGCGCGGTGGCCGACGCCGGCGCGCTGACCCGCGCGGAGCAGGCCGCCGCGGCCCGCGGCGCCACGGTCTCCGTCGTCTCCCAGGATCCCGCCGACGACGCGCTAGCCGCGCTGCTGACGAAAGCGAGCTATCGCCGGACCACCGACTACTTCACCACGCCCGCATAGGACCGGCGTTTCCGCGGAAACGCCGCGCATGATTTACAGACGTTGAAAAGCCGAGGTCAAACGGGCTGCGCACTCCTCATACCCGGTGGGGTATCTGGAAGGGGCGATGGCCATGATCGTGGGGAGTTCTCCGCGCTATTCGCTGAATAGTCCCCACGATCATGAAAGCGCACGTCGAGCCAGGCGGCGAAATATAGGTCAAAACGGAACATATAGCTCGGTATACCCCCGGCCGCGTGCGGGTGTGAGTGCGGCGGGCCTCCGCCGGTCGTGGCAGGGTCTGGGACTGGTTTGGTTAAGCGTTAGTGGTGTGGCGCGTGGTGGGATTCGGCGCCATTAAACGAGCCGTTCGCGCCCCAGGGGGCCGACACGCGAACTTGGCCCGGTGGCCCACCGGGCCAGTAGAACGGAGCCGGTGGCCCACCGGGCCAATACAAGCGGCCAACCCACCCAACGAACTCACAGGTCGTACTGGGAGGCCTGCAGCGTGAACAGCTCCGCGTACTGGCCGCCGAGGGCCATCAGCGAGGCGTGCGTGCCCGACTCGATGACGGAGCCGTGAGAAAGCACGTAGATCCGGTCCGCGTGCCGCACGCTCGCGAGCCGGTGCGTGATCAGCAGCACGGTCCGGTCCTCGGCGAGCGACCGCAACGACGAGAACAACGCGTACTCCGCGCGCGCGTCCAGCGCCGCGGTCGGCTCGTCCATGATCAGCAGCGGCGCGGTGCGGTAGAACCCGCGCGCGGCGGCGATCCGCTGCCACTGCCCGCCCGACAGTTCCGCGCCGTCCTTGAACTGGCGGGCGAGCAGCGTGTCATACCCCCGTGACAGGCTGGAGATCACCGAGTCCGCCCCCGACGACGCCACGGCCGAGGCCAGCAGCGACGAATCCTCCGGCCGGCCCATGGTGATGTTGTGCCGCACGGTCAGCGGCCAGTTCGCGTGGTCCTGGGCGATCACCGCGATCCGCTCCCGCAGCGCCTCCCCGTCGACATCGGAAAGCGGCACCGAGTCCCAGCACACCGACCCGGCCGACGGCTGGTACAGCCCGGCCAGCACCTTCGCCAGCGTCGTCTTCCCCGACCCATTCTCCCCCACCAGCGCGACCACCTCGCCGCGCCCGATCGAGATCGACACGTCCCGCAACGCCGGCTCAGAAGCTCCCGGATACGTGAACGTCACCCCCGAGACAGCGATCCGCGAGAACGACGAAGGCGCGACCACGGACCCGGCCGACGGCAGCCGCGTCAGCGCGTCCGCGCAGAACGCCAGGTAGTCCGAGAAGTACAGCCCCTCCTCGTAACACTGGTTGACCGCGTACATCAGCTGCTGCAGCGACCCCTGCGCCGAACGGATCGCCAGCACCGCGGTGCCCGCGACCGACAGCGGCAGCGCGCCGACCGCGAGCAGGGCGCCCAGCGACGCGTAGACGCCGGCGGTCGCGAGACCGCTCAGCACGCTGGCGGCCACCCGGGTCTGCGTCTGGCGCCGCGCCGCGGTCAGCTCGGCGTCGCGCGCGTACGCGGCGAGCTGGGACAGCCGGCCGATCAGGAACGACCGCATCGTGAACGAGCGCAGCTCCGCGGCGGTCCGCCGCTCCGCGATCAGGTCCGCCAGGATGTCCTTGCGCCGGTAGCTGTCGACCAGCGCGAACCGGGTCACGTACTGGATCCGCGCCGAACGCACCGCGGCCCACGCCCCCGGGACCTGCGCGAGCAGCAGCACCGCGACCAGCACCGGCTGCAGCACCCCGACCACCGTCACCGCCGCGGCGATCGAGGAGAACGCGGTCACGAAGTCGATCATGTCGTTCACGAGCCGCGAGGCCCCCCACAGGCCCCGCTCCCGGGCGCGCTGCAGCCGATCGTGGAACTCGGAGTCGTCGAACGCCGCCAGCTCCACCTGGGTAGCCAGGTCGAACAGCCGCACCTCGACGTCCTGGTCCACCAGCGGCTCCAGCCGGCTCTGCGCCCAGCCCGCCGCCGACGACAGGCCGGAGCGGGCCGCGGTCGCGAGCGCGACGAGGAGCAGCGACGGCAGCGCCTCGCGCACGCGCTGCGGCGTCGGCCCGGCGGCGAACAGCGCCTCGAGCACCCCGGTGGTCGCGAACAGCGCGAACGCGGCGAACACCCCGGAGATCAGGTTCAGCCCGATCGTGGCCGCGGTGTCCAGCCGGCTCGCCGACCAGCCGAGCCGCAACGCCTGCCCCACCAGTCCCGGGAACCGGCGCGCCACGTCGCTGAACCCGACCGTGGCCATCCTGGTGTCGTACGCCTGCCAGTATTCGGCGGTGAGCTCCGCCATCTCCTCGTCGCGCGACGTGTCGCGCGCCGCCCGCCCGCGCCTGAGCCAGCGCCCGAGCCGCGCCGTCCACATGCCGTCAGTATGCGGAGCAACCGTTCCGGGTGGCTAAGGATTTTTATCCCGAACGTCCCCGTGGTGACTCACGCCGCCACCCCCTACGCTGGCGGTCATGACAACCCCGCCGGACCTCGCCGTCCGCGCCCTGTGCGCCGCGGCCGACGAGGCACTGACCGAGGCTTCCTTCCGCACCGGGGACTTCGCGGACGCGGAGCGGATGTACACCGAGGCACGAGACCTGGCCATCCAGGAGGGCGACCGCGAAGGCGAAGCCCGCGCGATCACAGGCCTGGCCATGACGCACCACGGCCGCAACGTCGGGCGGCTGGCCGGCGGCGCCACGCTGTCGGCCGCCGACACCGACGCCGAAGAGGAGCTCATGCGCCTCGCGCTGGCCAGCTGGCAGGAGACCGGCGACGCGGCGGGCACCGGGCAGGCGCTGTTCGGCATGAGCCTGGTGTTCCAGGTTCTCCACCAGGACTGGGACGCCGGGATGCGGTACCTGTGGCAGGCGTTCGGCCTGGCCGAGGCGGTCGAGGACAGCGGCGACCTGTACGGGCGGTCCGAGATCCACCGGCACCTCGGGTTCTACTACCGGTTCAGGGACGTCCGCCCCGCGGAGGCCGTCCGCCAGTTCGGGCACTCGCTCGAGCTGCGGGAACGGCTGGGCGACCTGCGGCGGTTGCCCAGCGCGCTGGTCGCGCTCGCCCAGGCGGAACTGGCCGCGGGCGACCCGCGGCACGCGGTCGAACACCTGTACCGGGCCGCCGAGCTGGCCCGCGCCGGCGACCTGCTCCCCTGGCGGATCCAGGACGCCGAGCAGGCACTCAGCGAGGCCGAGGCGGCCTTGCGAGCGGCCGAGGGCGCGGCGGGCCCAGCCGCCCAGTAGCAGACACCCCAAGTAGCGAAGGCGAGGAGACCCGATGTGCGGTAGCGCGGACAGTGGCCAGCCCGTTCCGGCGGTCAACGCGATCGACGAGGAGAGCGAGCCGCGCCTCGTGATCCCGCTGGAACCCGTGGACTCGGTCACGGTCACGACGCTGATCGACAACGCCACCGACGTGCTCGCCCCGAACGTGGGACCGGCCAAGCGGCGCTCGATCGGCGACGCCGGGCGTGCCCCGTCGGCGCTGTTCGAGGACGGCTGGGGTTACGACGGCCTGATCGCCGAGCACGGTTTCTCCGCGCTGATCACGATCACCAGGGGCGACGTCACCCGCCGGCTGCTGTTCGACGCCGGGCTCAGCCCGGACGGGCTGGTCAGCAACATGCGCACGCTCGGCGTCGACCCGGGGAGTGTCGAGGCTATCGTGCTCAGCCACGGCCACTTCGACCACACCGCCGGCCTGGACGGCTTCATCCGCGCGGTCGGCCGCTCCAGCCTCCCGGTCATCATCCACCCCGAGTTCTGGAACCGCCGCCGGCTGGTGCTCCCCGGCCGGGACCCGGTCGTGCTGCCGACGGTCAGCCGGCCGGCGCTGGAGGGAGCGGGCTTCACGATCGTGGAGGACCGGCAGCCGAGCTTCCTGTTCGACGGCAGCGTGCTGATCACCGGGGAGGTCGACCGCACCTCGGGCTTCGAGCCGGGCTTCCCGCCGCAGCAGGCGCTGCGCGACGGGATGTGGGAGCCGGACCCGCTGGTGCTCGACGACCAGGCGCTGATCGTGAACGTCCGGGACAAGGGCCTCATGGTGCTCACCGGCTGCGGGCACGCCGGCATCGTCAACATCACCCGCTACGCCCGCCGGCTGACCGGGATCAGCCAGGTCCATGCCGTCATGGGCGGCTTCCACCTCGGCGGGCCGCTGTTCGAGCCGCTGATCCCGCAGGTCTGCGCCGAATTCGAGCGGCTGTCGCCCGCCGTGCTGGTGCCCGCCCACTGCACCGGCTTCGCCGCCCAGCGCGTGTTCGCCGACCGGTTCGCCGGCGCGTACATCCAGAACACCGTCGGGACGCGCTTCGAGCTGTAGCGGGGCGCGGTTACGGCACGAGCACCAGCGCCTGCCCGTAGAGCCGGTCGAGGCGCGCGACAGCGCCGGCGAAGGTTCCGGTGCGGAAGTCGAACGCCACGACGCGGTCTTCTCCCACGCAGTACAGGCGGCCGTCCGGCCCGAATCGCAATCCCCGGGGGCGGCGGAATTCCCCGGCGCTCCCGGGCGCGAAGACCCGGACGAGTTCCCCGGTCGCCGGGTCGTATTCGCGCACGGTCGTCACGGCGTCCGGGGTTCCGAACGGCGACTCGCTGGCGACCACGATGTCGCCGCCGGGAGCGATCTTCATGTCCAGGGGGCTCAGCTCGGGGTCGGTGACCAGGCGAGGCGTGCGCAGCGTCCCGGCGCTGTCGAACACGAGGATCGTGTTGTCGCCTTCCCCCGACGGCCCGATGCCCGATGACAGGTAGATCCGGCCGTCGGCGCCGAAGCCGAACCCGCGCGGGAACGGCACGACGCCGTCCGGCAGGACGGCTTCCGCCTTCTCGTCGAGGGCGGCGGGCAGGGCGCCGATCGTCCGGCGGCCGCGCATCGTGACGTAGAACCGGCCGTCGGGCCCGAACTCGCCGCCGCCCGGGTCGAGTCCAGGCAACGGCCCCGAGTCCCGGACGACGCGCCCGCCGTGATCGAGCGCGAGGACGCGGTCCTCGCCGCTGTTCAGGTAGAGCAGCGCGCCCGACGGGTCGAGGGACATGCCGCGCGGATCGGTGATCCGCGAATCGTCGCTGAACGGCCCCAGGAATTCACCATCGGGGCCGAAGGCGAGGACCGCGCCGTAGCCGTTGCCATTGGCGCCGCTGGCGCTGGTGACGAGGATGCGCATGCTGGCAGTCTCGCCGCTGCCGCGCACCCGCGCATCGTCAGGCCTGCTAGTAAAAGAGCCGCGCGCTGGAGCTGCCGGCGGGATGTGATCTCCAGCTTGGTGAAGACCTTGCGCAGGTGCCATTCCACGGTGCGGGCGCTGAGGTAGAGCTGGGACCCGATCTCCTGGTTCGTCAGTCCGTCGCGTGCGAGCCGGGCGATCTGCGTTTCCTGGTTCGTGAGATCGTGCAGTCGTTCCACGGCCCGCAGCCGGACCCGCTCCCCGGTGGCCGCCAGTTCGCGCTGGGCCCGCTCGGAAAATGCCTCCATGCCCATCTCGGCGAACATCTCGTAGGCCTGCAGCAGTTCGCGGCGGGCGTCCACCCGGCGGTGTCCCCGGCGCAGCCACTCGCCGTACACCAGGTGGGCACGCGCCAGCTGCGGGCGGACACGGGTCCCGCCGAGCCGCTCGACCGCCTCGCGGTAGAGGGCCTCCGCCTCGTCATCTGGACTGAGCAGCGCCTGCGATCGAGCCCGGATGCCGGCGCCCCAGTCGGTACCGCTGGCGAGGGTCATCGCGGAGAGCCGGCTCAGGGCGGGTGCGGCCCGCTCTGGCACCCCGGCGCGGGCCGCGGCCTCGATGAGCTCGACGAGCCCCTGGGTGTAGATCGTGATTCCTTCCGCCTCGAGGGCGTCGGTCGCCGTCGCCGAGGTGAGGGCGTCCTGATAGCGTCCCAGGCCGTTGCCCACGACCGCGCGTGCGTAGTCGGCGAACGCCAGTGCCGCGCCCTCGCCGCTGGACGCGGCATCCTCGACCGCCGCGTCGATCACCGCGGCCGCCTCGGCCCGGCCCCGCCACGCGGCGACGAACACCGGACCATACGACGGGAGGGGGACGCCGATGGCGGTGGTGAGGCCTTTCATCTCCTCGATCAGCTCCTCGGCGGCGGTGAGCTGGCCGAAGAAGGCGCACGAGACGATGCGGGTCGTCAACGCGGTCGGCATCACCGCGAGCATCCCCGCCGCCCGGCCGAGTTCGATGTGCCGCGCCGACAGCACCTCGTAGGACTCGTCGTCCCACAGGGCCATCGCCACGTGGGCCGCCGGCCACAACCAGCGCAGCTGTTCGTCCAGGGTCGCCGCCGGGCCGCGGAAGGCGGCCACCGCCCGCTTGAGCGTGGGGACGCCCGCGGAGTATCCCTCCGTGATCACGGTCGCCAGTCCGTCCAGCAGCAGACCGGACGCGGTGGCGGGCCCGGCGGCAGGACGAACACGGCGCGCCGCCTCCGCCGCCTCGCGCAGGCTGCCCGAGGCCAGGCGGCCCGCGAAATGGCCGGCCACGACGGCGTCGAGGTAGGTCGCCATGGCCATGCTCAGGTCCAGGGACTCGAGGCGCCGGGCGGCCCGGAGCAGCAGCGCGGACGCATCGCTGCCGCGGTTCTGCGAGTAGGCGATCTGGGCCCGGATCATATCCACCTGGGCGCGCTCGAGATCTCCGAGCGGGCCCGTCTCGGCGACGGCCAGTAGCTCGCGGGCGGCGTCAGGAGCACCCGCGAGATTCATGGCGTGGGCGGCGGCGAGCGCACGGCGAGCCTGAGGTTCAGCGTCCACGCTGAGCTCGACCGCCCGCTCGAGGAACGCGGCCGCGGCGGCGAGTCCGCCTCTCCCCTGGGCGCGGCCCGCCGATCGTTCGAGCTCGGCCGCGACCTCCTCATCAGGGCCATCGGCTGCCCGCGCGAGGTGCCAGGCGCGGCGATCGGGATCACGGCCGGGATCGGTGACCGCCGCCAGGGCTCCATGCACCTTCCGGCGGTCGCTCGCCGATGATGCCCGGTAGACCGCCGAGCGGACGAGCGGGTGGCGGAAGACGACCCGCCGGTCGATCGTGACCAGCCCGTCCGCCTCGGCGGCCGCCACGACGGCGGGCGATAGGCCGAGCCGGCCGGCCGCGCGCCGCACGAGGGCAGGGTCGCCCACGGGGTCGGCGGCCGCGACCAGGACCGTGAGCGAGGTCGCCTCCGGCAGGGTCTCCACCCGGCGCAGAAAGCTCTCCTCGATCCGGCCGGACAGCGAGGCTTCCCTCGGCAATCCGAAGCCGCCCGCTAGTTCCGCTGGCGACAGGCCGCGCGGCAGCTCGAGCAGCGCGAGCGGGTTTCCCCGGCATTCGGCCAGGATCCGCTCGCGGACCTGCTCATCAAGGGGCCAGCTCACGACCGAGCGCAGCAGCGTCCGGGCATCGGGATCCTGGAGACCCTCGACCCGGAGCTCGGGAATCCCCTGGAGGTCCTTGCCCGGCTCGCGCGCGGCGAACGCCAGGAGGATGCTCTCGGCCTGGATCCGGCGAGCGACGAAGCCGAGCGTCTGCGACGAAGCGCGGTCCAGCCATTGGCAATCGTCCACGACGCAGACCAGCGGCCGCCGCGCGGCCACCTCCGACAGCAGGCTCAGGACGGCCAGGCCCACGAGGAAACGATCCGGGGGCGGCCCGCTTTTCAGGCCAAAGGCCGTGCTGAGCGCGTCCGCCTGCGGAGCAGGCAGAGCATCGAAGTGGTCGAGCATGGAGACGCACAACTGGTGAAGGCCGGCGAAGGGCAGCTCCATCTCCGATTCGACGCCAGCCCCGCGTACCACTCGCAGGCCAGGCGCCGATCCGAACGCCTCGGTCAGCAAGGCCGTCTTTCCGACCCCCGCGTCGCCGTACACCACGATGGCGGCGCTATATCCCCCCTGGACCCGTTGCAGCACCTCGTCCAGCACCATGCCTTCGCGTCGACGTCCAGGCAGCAACGAGGCCTCCTCAGTCGACACCAGGCACGCATGCAACCCTCGACTGATCTTAAGTCGGGGGCTGCCCGGCGCGTCAGGTCATGTGATGGTGAGCATGCCCCGCGTGGTGGTCGTGGCCGGCGTGGTCCCCGTCCGGGTCGCCGCCCATCATGCGGAGCATAGGGACGCCGCCGGTCCGGACGAACCGGACGATCAGCGCGGCGGCGAGCAGCAGGAAGACGATGTTCAGCCAGGTCGTGTAGTCAAGGGACACGCCCTGGTCGGGGATGTGCGCGGCCGCCCGGTCTGGCACGAGGCCCAGGCCGCCGAAGACGATCTCGACCACGTACCCGGCCGCCGCCATGGCCGCGAACAGCACGCCGAGCAGGAACGCGGCCATCCGCGCCCCGTAGTAATGGCGGTAGATGTTCAGGATCGGGGCGATGATCAGGTCGGCGAAGATGAACGCGATCACGCCGCCGAAGCTGATGCCGCCCTTCCACAGCACCACGGCCAGCGGCACGTTGCCGATCGAGCAGACGAACGAGAGGATCGCGACGACCGGGCCGATCAGCGGGCCCCACAGCTTCGCGGCCAGCGGGTGGCCCGCGAAGAAGAAGCCCTGCCAGAACGAGTCCGGCACCCAGGCGGCGATCGCGCCCGCGACCACCAGGCCGATCACCAGGTCCCTGATGATCGCGGCCCACTCCATCACGAACACGTTCGAGACCGCGGTGTACCCGTCCCGCGACAGCAGCCGCCGGTGGAACGGCCCGGAGCCGCCGACGGACATGTCCATCGCGGCGTGCCCCTCCATCGACCCGGCGATCCCGCGGTCGGCCTGCGTGCGCGCCTCGCCAAGCAGCCGCTTGGTGAGCAGCAGCCGGAACAGCACCGCGACGATGACGATCATGATGGGGCCGCCGGTGAACTCGGCCAGGGTGAACTGCCAGCCCATCAGCAGCGCCAGGATCACGCCGAGCTCGATGACCAGGTTCGTCGAGGCGATCTCGAACGCGATCGCGGCGGTGAAGCTGGCGCCCTTGCGGTACAGCGACCGGGCCAGCGCGACCGCGGCGTACGAGCAGGAGGAGGAGGCCGCCCCGAGGCCGGTCGCCACCGCCAGCGTGCGCGGCCGGTCGTCGCCCAGCAGCCGGACGATCGCCGGCTTGGACACGACGGCCTGCACCACGGCGGACAGTGCGAACCCGAGGATCAGCGCCCAGGTGATCTCCCAGGTCATCGACCCGGTGATCGAGAGCGCGTGAAGGATGGCGTGCACGACGATCACTATACCCCTGAGGGGTATACCTACCCCGGGTGGGGCCCGAGCAGCCTCGGGTGACTCACCGCCGCCGGCCGCTCCCACAGCCGGACCCACGCGCCGTGGACGTGCGGGGATCCCCGGTGCTGGCCGACCGCGCCGAAGGCCGGCGCGGCCATCAGGAGGAGCGGCAGGGCGATGAGCGCCGCGAGCGCGACCGTCCACGTCGTCTTCGCCGCCCAGCTGAGCGGCTGCGGCGCGGCGATCAGCCGCCGGACGCGGGCGGCGGCGGTGGAGCCGCCCGCGCCCAGCGCCCACGCGGCCGCCGGGCTCGCGACGGAGCCGAGCGTGAGCAGCGCCTCGGCCACCGCCAGCCGCGGCGACCGGCGCGCCGCGGCGTCATCGGCGGCCAGTTCGGCCAGCCTGGCGACCTCGACGCTGGCGTGCCGGAAGGCGGGCACCCAGGGGAACGCGGCGGCCGGGACGGCGGCCAGCGAGACGAGCAGGTGGTGCCGGCCGGCCTGGTGCGCCCGCTCGTGCGCCAGCACGGCCGCGAGCTGGGGCTCGTCGAGCAGCCGGAGCGCGGCGGTGGTGAGCACGACCGGGCGCCGGACGCCGGACATGCAGTACGCGGCGGGCTCGCCGTGCTCGACGACCAGCGCGCCGAGCCGTTCGTCGGTGCGCCCGGCCAGCAGCAGCCGCAGCCGGTGATCACGGCCCGCCCGCGCGGTGGCGGCCAGCGTGGCCACCGCGCACCAGGCGACCCACGCCGTCACGGCGACCGCGACCACGGCGCCCGCCACGGCGAGCGGCAGTCCGCCCGGGTGGGCGTACCGGACGCGCAGCGCCATCCCGCAGGTCGCCAGCAGCGAGGCGACGCCGCGGCTCACCGTCGGGGCGGGCACGAGCAGCACCAGCCCGGCGAGCACCACGGACCCGATCGCCGAGGCGGCCAGCGCGAGCCACACGGCGATGGCCAGCCGGGGCGCGCGCTCCGGCCAGCGTGCCCGGGTGAGCAGCGGCGCGCCCGCGAGCAGCAGCGCCGCGTACCCGAGCAGGGCCCCGGTCGCGATCACCGGGGACCCCCGTACTGGCGCGCTTGCTCGAGCGCCAGCCTGAGCTGTTCGGCCTCGTCGGGGCTGATCCGCTCGGCGAACCGGCGGAACGCGGCCACCCGGTCGCCGCTGGCCGCCAGCGCCTCCCCCATCAGGTCGCCGGTGTACTCGTCGCGGGAGACCGTGGCCCAGTACCGGTAGGCGCGGCCTACCTTCTCCCTGGCCAGCCAGCCCTTGCGGTACAGGATCTCGGTCACCGTCCACACCGTGTTGTAGGCGCGCTCCGGCTCGAGCGCCTGCGTTATCTCGCGGACCAGCAGCGCCCGGTCCGCCGACCAGACCTGGTCCATGATGGCCCCCTCGAGCTCACCGAAACCGCGCATCCCGCCTCCCACGCTCACCGGGGGGCTCGCAGACACCCCCGCCCGTTCGGGAAAATATCACTTAAGAGCCCGCGGAGAGAGACTCCCAAGCCCTACCTAAGGGTCTTAGGGGTACGGTGCTGTTAGGGAGCACGGGCCCGACGATAGGAAGCACCGATGACCGTCCGCGACGATTTCACCCTCATGGCCTGGGACCTGGCCACGGTCTCCGGGGGGCTCAGCGAGATCGCCACCACCTGGCGGCGCGCCCTGCCGTCCCGCCCCGACCTCCCGCTCGACCTTCCGCAGCGGCTCGCCGCCGAGGCGGAGCGGCTCGCCGCGGACGCCTTGTCGCTGGCCGCGACCGGGCAGGAAGCCCCGGCCGGGCTGCCGGTGTCGGTGGCAACGCGGATGGACGCGCTGAGCGCGGCCGCCGCCTACGCGCGGACGCTCACCGCGGGTCGCGGCGACGCGTCCGTCGGCGACACGCCGCTGTGGGACTTCCTCGGCCCCGCGCTGGACCGGGCGGGCAGCCGCGCCGCCGCGGCGGCGTAGCCGGTCACTCCTCCCGCAAGATGCGGCCGGGACGCAACCGCGCGGCACGGTGGCCTGGCCAGAGCGCCAGCAGGTTAACCGCCAGCACGGTCACCGGGACGATCAGCACCAGCGCCCCGACGGCAAGCGGCGGACGGTACGCGAGCGGGGTGAAGTTCGCGACGACCCGCCAGACGGCGCGGCCGACCGCGAGGCCGAGCGGGATCCCCAGCGCGAGCCCGATCACCGCCAGCAGGGTCGCCTGAGTGACCACCACCAGGCGCGACTGGCGGCTCGTCAGCCCGAGGGTACGCAGCACCGCCAGCTCGTGCCGGCGGCGGCGCACCGCGATGGTCAGCGCGTGCCCGACCGCCCCCAGCGCGAGCAGCGCGAGGAACGCGCCGAGCGCCAGCGGCAGCACCGACACGTCCTCGAGCTCCGCCGTCGGCAGCGGGGGCGGCGGCAGGAACAGGATCCCCTGGGCGTGAGTGGCCCTGGCGACCGAGGCATCGAGCTGGCTGGCCACCGCCGCGGGATTCGCCCCCGGCCGCAGCGACATCACCGCGCCGAGGAACTTGTAGGCGTAGTACGAGCCCGCGAACAGCCGGTCGAACCCGCCGTTGGTCAGCCACGCGCCCTCGTCGTAGTTGTTGTGCGGCCCGGACGGGACGAACGCGATGCCGGAGACCGTCATCGGCTTGGCCGCGGCGCCGCCCGCGAGGCGGACCACGGAGCCCACGCCGGCGTTCAGCGACTTGGCGGTCGTGGGCGCGAGCGCGATCTCGGTCGCGCTGTCGGGTAGCCGGCCAGCGGTCAGCACTACCGGGACCTGTTTGCCGTCCACTGGGGCGTAGGTGTAGCTCTCGATCGAGATCTTGCCGGCCTGGGCGCCGCCGATGCGGATGTCGAGGTACCCGCTGACGTCGTGGTCGGCCGCCGCCACCCGGTCCACCACGGCCGGCGGGGCTTCCGATTGCCCGTCCTGGCCGTACAGGGTATAGAGCTGCCACGTCTGGCCGAACCGGGCTGGGTTGGCGACGGCGTCGGAGATCCCGGCGGAGAACGTCAGCGCGGCCACCACGCCGAGCACGCCGGCGATCGCGCCCGCGATCGCGGGGCGGACCGGCACCGCGGACCGGCCGCGGCCCGCTTCGAGCGCGAACTGCGCGCCGACCACGGCGGGCACCGGCAGGCCCGCCGCCGTGGCGGCCGCCAGGATCGAGGACTTGCGCTCGAAGACGGGCGACCGCGCGGCGCTCAGCGCGGTCCACGCGATGACCGCGGCGCCGCCCGTGACGCCCAGCCCGGCGACGGCCCAGCCGACGCAGAGCACCAGCCAGTCGGCGCTGATTCCCGGGTTCGGTTCCGCGAGGGAGGCCTCGCCGATCGGCATCCAGGCGGAGGCGACGATCGCGGCGCCCGCGCCGAGCGTGGCGCCGCCGATCGCGGCCAGCGCCGGCCCGAGCGCGACGGACGCCGCCGCCTGCCACCGGGTCAGCCCGGCGGCCCGCAGCAGGAGCAGCTCCGCCACCACGGCCGAGGCGTACCTGGCCACGGCCTGGCCGATGAGGATCAGGGCGGCGAGCAGCGCCGCCAGCCCGAACGCGAGCAGGCAGGCCGCCTCGTACGCGCTCACCCGCTTGACCGGCCCGCCGAACGCCGCGTAGTTGTCCCACACGTCGATGTCCGAGCGTCCCGTGACCCGGGCGAGGTCGGCCCGGAAGGCGGGGATCGCCGCCTCACCGCCGGCCAGCCGGATCAGCGCGTTGACATAGGTCGGGGGGTTGCTCCCCGGGCCCAGGATGTCGGCGCGGTACTTCTGGAAGAAGGCGTACGACGGGAGCGTGCTGCCGCCGTCTCCCGGGCTGTCGATGAAGAAGGGGGACCGGGCCACCCCCGTGATGCGCAGCGTGACCTGGGGGCCCGCCGGCGGCACCTGGCTCGCGTCGATGCCTTCGGCGGCCTGGGCCGGCGTCGACAGGCGGACGGTGATCGTGTCGCCGACCCGCAGGTGATTGGCGGTCAGGAAGTGCGGGCTGACGGTCACCTCGTTCACTGCGGTAGCCAGCCGGCCCGCGAGCATCACCGGCCGTTCGATGGTGTGGCCCACGCCATCGTTCGCGGGCGGGAAGCCGAGGTCCACCCCGTTCATGCCCTCGATCCCGGCCCCGTAGTAGACCGCGAACAGGCCCACCGCGGTGACCCCCGGGATCGCCGCGACCTTCGACCAGTCGAAGCCGGGCTGGTTCGGCAGCACGGTCACGGTGGCGGGGAGCGTGCGGGCCCAGAGCCGGTCGAAGGCCGTGTCGCCGCGCCTGGCCCCGGCGACCGCGGTGAGCACCACGCCGGCGGACAGCGCGACGAGCAGCGCGAGGACGACGAGCGACCGCCAGCGCCGCCGCAGGTCAAGACGTAGCCACGTCACCGCCATGAGCACGCCGGGTCACCCGCCCTCGCGCCGGCCTGGCCGGGGAACCGATCACGGAGTTCATGGTCCAACCCAAGCGCCTGACCGGAGCGCCGGACAATGGTGCCGGCCCGTGCCGGGCTGGTGTGCTAGCCACACCTTCCCCCCCGGGCGGTGTCATCCGGCGCCGCCAGAGTCAGCCGGGTACGTTCGGAATGACTGAAGTTCTTATGCTGCCGCTTCTTGCTGTTATCACGACCGGCGGGTCGGCAGACTCCCCTGAGGGCGAGAACGTCGACGCGGGTGGCTAATTCCGCCGCCGTGGACCAGATCATGAAGAGCGTGGATACTTGTGGCCCCCAGGGGGGCCATTTCTATCCACTATCTTCGAAAACAGCTCCTAGACGCTGCGGCCGGTGACCCCGGGGGGACTGCGGCCCGCTTCTTGCTGTTATCACGGTTTGGGTCTGGGTCGGCCAATGCAGCCAGACTCGAACCGCCGGAAGGCGGGAACCGTGACACCGGATGGGGCACTGTTGGCCTAGGTGAAGATCGGCCGCTCGTCACCGCTTCCAGGCGCAGACCGGGGCCGTTGCCGGCGACGTTTGCCTAACTTATAGATGATCAAGATTTGAATTCTCATGCTTCTTTGACCGGCGTCGAATATTGCCTGGGCCAAGAGCGGCTGCCTACCATCTAGGTCGTCCTCAGCCGAACGACGAGCGGAGCATGCGTTGGGGCCTCTGGAAGGTATCCGGGTAGTGGACTTCACCGCGGCCATGGCCGGCCCGATGTGCACCATGTTGCTGGCGGACTTCGGGGCGAAGGTCATCAAGGTCGAGCCCCCGGACGGCGACTACGGCCGGCGCTGGGGCCAGACCCGGTTCGGGCCGATGAGCGACCAGAGCGGCCTGTTCGTGGCCATGAACAGGAATAAGGCCAGCGTTGTGGCCGACCTCAAGAAACCCGCCGATAAAGAACTCGTGGACTGCCTTATCGCGGACGCGGACGTCGTCGTCGAAAACTACAAGCCGGGAGTCGCCGGCCGGCTGGGAATCGGGTACCCGGACGCGCGGGAACTGAACAGCTCGATCATCTACTGCAGCATCTCCGGATTCGGCCAGACCGGACCGCTGCGCGAGAGCCCGGGCCTGGACATGCTGATGCAGGCGTACGCGGGTCACATGAGCGTGACCGGAGAGCCGGGCCGGCCGTCGGTCCGGATCGGTCCGTCGCCGATCGACATGCTGGCCGGCACCAACGCGGCCCTCGGCATCGTGATGGCGCTGTTCGAGCGGCAGCGGTCCGGGCGCGGCCAGTACATCGACACGTCGCTGTACGAGGCGTCGATCGAGATGGTGTCGCACTTCCTCGCGGACTACACGGGCGGCGGGCCGCTGCAGGGCAAGAGCGGGCAGTACTTCGCGTTCTCCTCGCCGTACGGGATATTCGACGCGAGCGACCGGGAGTTCTACGTCGGCGCGGCGCATCAGCGCGGCTTCACGAGGCTGTGCGCCGAGATCGGGCGGCCGGAGCTGGTCGACGACCCGAAGTTCGCGACCAACGCCGACCGCATCAAGAACAGGCAGGAGCTGCACGAGATCCTGTTTCCGGTGTTCCGGGCGAAGACGGCGGACGAGTGGGTGCGCCGGTTCACCGAGCTCGGCATTCCCGCGAGCCTCGTCATGGGGCTGGACGAGGTCGCCGAGCAGCCCCAGGCGGCCGAGCGGGAGATGATCGTCAGCGCCGGCACCGGGACCGTGCGGTCCGGCGGCATCCCGATCAAGCTCAGCGAGACGCCGGGCAGCAGGCGCCGGCCGGCGCCCTCCCTGGGCGCCGACAACGACGTCGTCCGGGCACACGGGTGGGACTTCAGCGACGTTCCCGGCTGGGAGGGCAGATGACGTCACAGCCGGCTGGCGGCCCCGGCCAGTACCCCACGTTTCGCGAGCTGCCGACGCTGCCGGACAGCCAGGAGCGGCACGCCTGGGACGTCTGGGGCCGCGATGACCAGGTCGGCTGCATGAACTTCGCCGGGCCCGACCAGGTTCGGCAGGCGCTCACGACGGTCTCGCAGGGCAGGGTCGTCTCGCTGAGCCTGCCGCTGGACGAGCCGGCCCCCGGCCTCTTCCCGAAGCGCAGTCCCTACAGCCACACGATCCTGAAGGGCAGCCACGGACGCGACGACCGGCTGGACGGGTTCTTCCCGCAGTTCTCCAGCCAGTGGGACGGCCTCCGGCACGTCCGCTACCGGCACTACGGCTTCTGGGGCGGACGCCAGGACGAGGCGATCGACAGCGGCGGTGAGCTGGGCGTGGAGCACTGGTCGCGGCGCGGCGTCGTGACTCGCGGCGTCCTCGCTGACGTCAAGGGCTTCCACGAGCGGCGCGGATCGGCGCTGGCCCCGAACGAGCGTTACCCGCTCACTCCCGGGCGCCTCGACGAGGTGCTCGCCGCGCAGGGGTCCATCCCGCGGCAGGGGGACGTCCTGCTGATCCGGACCGGCTGGCTCGAGTGGTACCTGGACCTCGCGGCCGGGGAGCGGGCGGCGCTGCAGGGCTCGGTGGGGCAGGGCCCCGGCGCGCTGGCCTGCCCCGGGCTTGACGCCCAGCAGGAAACGGCGGAGTGGCTGTGGGATCACCGGATCGCCGGCGTGGCGAGTGACAATCCGGCGCTCGAGGCACTGCCCGTCGACAAGAGCGTCGGGTTCTTCCACTACCGGCTCATCCCGCTGCTGGGAATGGCGGTCGGCGAATTCTGGAATCTCGCCGCCATCGCCGCGGAATGCGCGAGCCTGGGCCGCTTCGAATTCCTGCTGATGTCCGCCGTCATGGACGTGCCCGGCGGGGTCGGCAGCCCGGCGAACGCGTACGCGGTGCTGTGACGTGCGAACGGGCCGGCGTCGCGGCTCCCGCTGGCGATGTACAAGTAATAATCACGCATGACGGGTCTAGCAGGCTGTTTGCCCAGCATTAAGCCTTGACCGTCTCGTCAGGCCAAATCTAGTCTGACACTCGTTTACGTCCGGTTTGAGACCAGCTTATGCAGCATGGGTCGGTCGAGAAGGGCAAGGCGTGCGATGACGCAGCCAATGTCTTCGGTGCCACCAGCCGCCGAGGAGAACACGGCTCTGGGACTAGCCGCGCCCGGCGAGGCGCCAGCCGGAACCATTCCCGCGCAGCGCGGCGCCGCCACCCGGCTGCGGGCGATCGCGCGCGCCTATCTCGTCGTCTTGCTGATCCCCGTCCTGATCCTCATCTTCTCGCTGCTGGCACCGAGCACCTTCGCGACGTGGCCCACGGCGCAGACGCTGCTGACCACCAACGCGGCGCTGCTCATCCTCGCCGTCGGCCAGACGTTCGTCCTCGTCGTCGGCGAGTTCGACCTGAGCTTCGCCGGCCTCGTCGGCATGAGCGGCTGCCTGATGGTGTGGTTGCACGTGCCGGTCGGGACCGCGCTCGTCCTTTCGCTGGCCGCGGCGCTGGTGACCGGGCTCGTCAACGCCGGCTTCGTGGTCCTGCTCGGCGTCAACTCCCTGATCGCCACGCTGGGCATGAGCACCGTCACCACCGGGATCGCGCTCGCGGCCACAAGCTCGCAGACGGTCCCCAATCCGTACGCCGGCTTCGGGAAATTCATCATCTACCGGATCGGCGGCGTCGGGATCCCGTTCTACATCGCGCTGGTCGCGATCCTGATCCTCTGGGGCGTCCTGGAACGGACGAGGCTCGGGCGGAACGCCTACTTCGTCGGCTCGGGACGCAAGGCGGCGGCCTACGCCGGAATCAGGGTCAACCGCATCAGGACCCTGGCCTTCGTGGTCTCGGCGTTCACGTCCTGGCTGGCCGGGCTCTTTCTCTTCGGCCAGAGCGGCTCGGCCGACGCGACGTTCGGCACCGGCTACCTGCTGACCGTCATCGCGGCGGTCTTCCTCGGGTACACGGCGATCAAGCCCGGCCGGTACAACGCGCTGGGCAGCCTCGTGGGCATGCTGGTGCTCGCGGTCGGCACGACCGGCATCGAAGTGCTCGCCGCGCCGATCTGGCTGACCGACATCTTCAGCGGGTCGATTCTCTTCGTGGCCGTCGCCCTCGCCAACGTCCTCGGGACGACCGAGGGATTGAAGGCACTTCGCTCGGTCATCGACTGACCGCCATCCTCCCGCCGAGCGGGCAGCGACCAATACGTATCGGTTCTTATCGGCTTCACAATCGACGGAGATAGGTAGGACATATGACAACCTTGAGAACGCCCCCGGCCGCGACCAGACCCGCGAGATCGTCTCGCCGCGTGCGCCCGGCGGTCGCCGGGGCAGTGCTGGCGGCCGGCGCGCTGCTGCTCACCGCCGCCTGCAGCTCGGGATCGAGTTCCAGCAGCGGATCCACCGGCACCAGCACCGGGGGCTCGGGCAGTACCCCCACCGCGTCCGCCCAGTCGTCATCGCTGAGCGCGGCGCTGCAGGCCCTGGAGAAGGACCCGGCGTTCACGCCGCCCGGCCCGGCGCTCGACGCGAAGAAGCTGCCGGCGTCCACGCCGATCGTCGTCATCGACAACACCCCGTCCGTCGGGCCGCTGGAGGAGACGTCCGCGGGCGTCATGCAGGCGGCTCAGCAGGCCGGCTTCTCGCCGAAGCTGCTCAACGGCGGCGCGAACAACACGGCGTCGGACGACATCAACCTGCTCGAGGAGGCCGTCAACCTGCACCCCAAGGTGGTCCTGCAGGTCGGCATCATCACGGCGCTCGAGACCGCGGGGCTGCAGTACGCCAAGTCCCACGGCGTCCCGGTCATCGCCGTCGATGACGACGCGCCGGTCGCCGGCGTACCCGGCGAGGGAAGCGGGCCGCTCGCGGCCGGCACGTCCGCGCAGGACTACACGGCCTACGGGAAGGTCCTCGCGGACTACGTGGGGGCGCAGGGGCCGAAGAACGCCAGCGTCGGCATCATCACGTCGGACGACATCGTTCCGTCTACCGCGATCCAGGCCGCCTTCACGTCCGAACTCAAGACGGTGTGCCCCGGCTGCACGGTGTTCACCCAGAACGTGGACACCGCCGACTGGAGCACGCAGGTCACGCCCACGGTGACCTCCATCCTCGACGCCCACCCGACGCTGAACTACCTGTTCCCGGTCGTGGACGGCATGGCGCCGCTCGTGAGTCCCGCCCTCAGTGCCGCCTCCGACAGCAGCCTGCAGGTGATTTCCGCGAACGCGACGCCGGGCTCGGCGATGAACTCGGTGAAGTCGGGTCAGTTCGCGGCCGAGGTCGGCGCGTCGCCGGAGGCGATCGGCTGGTACGGGTTCGACGCCGCCCTCCGGGTCATGCTCGGCCTGCCGGAGCAGACGAGCCCGAACGAGCCGTACAGCTTCTTCACCACGTCGGAGATGAAGGCGAAGAACCTCGACCCCAACAGTGTCTCGGCGCTGTTCGGCAACGCGTACCAGACCGGCTTCCTCAAGCTGTGGGGAGTCAGCAGCTGACGGGAGAATTGGTGACAGGCGGGCTCCGGCCCGCCTGTCGGACACAGGAGGAGTCCCCGTGAAAGGCTCCGAGCAGCTGGTTATCGAGGACGTGCACAAGCGGATGGGCGCGGTCCGGGCACTGACGGGCGTGTCGCTGCGCGTCTCCCCGGGGACGGTGCACGGCATCATCGGGCACAACGGGTCCGGGAAGTCCACGCTGATCAAGATCCTGGCCGGCGTGATGCCGGCCGACCAGGGGTCGTACCGGATCGTGGACGGCGACGGGCCGCAGGACCAGCAGGCGCGCAGCCCGCGCGTCGCGGCGGTGTTCCAGGACCTCGGGCTCGCCGAGAACCTGTCCGTGCTCGACAACCTGCTGGTGAACTCGTTCGGCCGGAACAAGCTCGGGCTCATCAGCATGGCGGCCGCCCGGTCCCGCGCCCAGGCGGCGATGGCGACGGTGGGCCTGGACCTGCCCGTCAACGCGGAGGTGCAGCGGCTGCCGGAAGCCGAGCGCGTCATGCTGTGCGTGGCCCGCGCGATGATGCGCGCGGGGGTCACGCTCGAGGACGGCGCCGCCGGCCAGGAACTCGGCCAGGAACACCGCACGGCGAGCGCCGACCTGCTCGTCATGGACGAGCCGACGTCCAGCCTGCCGCGGCAGGAACTGGAACGGTTCCGGGACCTGGTGCGGCGCCTGCGGGACGAGACCGGTGTCACGATGCTGGTCGTCACCCACAACCCGACGGACATCACCGCCTTCTGCGACGATTTCACGGCCCTGAAGAACGGCCAGGTGCTGTGCACCCAGCCGGCCAAGGGCGTGACCGCTTCGATGCTGGCCGAGCTGATGGCCGGGCAGTCGGCGATCGTCGAGGAAGCCGCCGACGGTGACCGGGCCGCGCGGCCGGGCGCCAGCGTCGCGGAACGCGATCGCCGCGGCGGGCCGCCGGTGTTCGTCGCCGAGAAGGTCCTGACGCCCAAGCTGAGCGGCCCGGTGTCGCTGTCGGCGGCGGAGGGTGAGCTGGTGGGCCTGACCGGGCTCGAAGGCTCGGGCTTCCGCGAGTTCATCAGGGCCGCCATGGGCGTGGGAGAGATGACGTCCGGCATGGTCACGGTCGCGGGCCGCGAACTGCGCGGCGGAGCGCCGGGGATCGTGCGGGCGGGCGCGGTGTACATCCCCTCCGACCGGGCGCGGACCAGCGGCGTGCCGGTCGCCACGGCCTACGAGAACATGACGCTCGGCCGGCTGGACGCGTACTGCCGCCGCGGCATCATCAACACCAAGCGGGAGAAGGCCGCCGTGACGGGCATGCTGGAGCGGCTGAGCGTCTTCCCGGCCGATCCCCGGCGGGTGCTGGCGCGGATGAGCGGCGGCCAGCAGCAGAAGGTCGTGGTGGGGCGGGCCCTGCTCTCCAACGGCAGGCTGCTGGTGTTCGAGGAGCCGACCGCCGCGGTCGACGTCGGTGCCAGGGAGACGATCCTGCGCGATCTCCAGCGAGTCGCCAGGGAAGGCTGCACGGTCATCCTGGCCTCCGGCGAGTTCGAGTGGATGTCCGCGGTGTGCGACCGGATCGTGGTGTTCCAGTCGGGCGGCATCGCCGGTGAGCTGCTGCCTGAGCAGATGGGAGAGGAGGCGATCCTCCGGCTCGCCTACGGCGACTGACTGGTTCCCCCGGCGACCTTCGCTGCCACGTCCGCGACGATCTCGATGGCCCTCGCGGCGAGGGGCGAATGGGTGCGTCCGCTTTCCCACAGCAGGAAGATCTCGCGGGGCGGCAGCGCCGGTTCCAGCTCGTGGACGGAGAGAGTCTGGTCGGCGCGAGCGTCGGGGCTGAGGATGGCGAGCCGTGGCAGCAGGGCGGTCCCCATTCCGGCCCGGACCATGGAGAGGACGGCCTCGTTGCCCACGGTGCGGAAGACGAAGTCCGGCTGGACGCCGGCCTTCGCGAGTGCCTGCTCGACCCGGGCCTGGTGGCAGATCGGCGGATGAGCAACCATCGGCGTGCCGTGCAGGCGGGCCAGCGGCACCGGGCCGTCGGGAAAGGCACCGGGCGTGGCCACCAGCAGATACGGCTCGTCGAGCAGCTTGCGGTGATGGATGTCCCCGTCGACGCGGCCATCAAAGAACATGAGGTCGAGGTCGCTGAGGTCGGGCTGGTCGGTTTCCTCCTCGAACAGCCTGATGTCGCAGCCGGGATGCTCCTTCCGCAGACGGCGCACCACCGGCGGCAAGATCACGTTAGACACGCTCTGGAAGGTGCCGATATCGACCCGGCCGTCGCCGGCGTGGAACCGGTCGAGCGCGGATGCCATCGCGTCCGTCTTCGCCAGCAGGTCGCGCCCGTGGGCCAGGACGAGGGCGCCGAGCGGGGTGATCCGTACCGGCTTCGGGCCGCCGGGCCGGTCGAACACCGCCCCGCCGACGGCTTTCTCCAGTGCCGCGATCTGCTGGCTGATCGTCGACTGGCTGTAACTCAGCCGGGCGGCTGCCCCGCCAAAAGAGCCCTCGTCGGCGACCGCGGCCATGGCGGCCAGATACCGGAGCTCAACACCGTACACGACGGCAAGCCTAGTCAGAATCATCGGGATCTACAATCGATCTGATCGGAATCTATCGCTTTTCATGATGTCATTCTGGGCCTAGCGTGGCGTCCATGAGCGATCTGGAATGGCCGGTCATGACCGGACTGCGGTCAGCGCTGTGGCTGCCGCTGTTCGGCGATCTGGCTGACCCGGTGGTGGTGGCGCGGCTAGCCGCCGAGGCCGAGGAGGCCGGCTGGCACGGGATCTTCGTCTGGGATCACCTGCGCTGGCAGGCACCGGTCCGGCCGGTGGCCGACCCATGGATCACGCTGGCGGCGGTCGCCGCCGCCACCGAGCGCATCCGGCTTGGCCCCATGGTCACGCCGCTGGCCCGCCGCCGGCCAGCGAAGGTGGTCCGGGAGACCGTGACGCTGGACTGGCTAAGCGGCGGCCGCCTCACACTCGGCGTCGGCCTCGGCAGCGACCGTTTCGGTGGCGAGCTTTCTGCCACAGGTGAGCAGCTCGACGACCGGCGGCGCGGCGCGATGCTCGACGAGGCGCTGCAGATCATCACCAGCGCCTGGTCCGGCCAGGTGGTTGACCACCGCGGCCGGAATTACACCGTCGAAGGCATCGAGTTCCTTCCCCGGCCGCTTCGCCACCGGGTGCCGGTATGGGTCGCGGGGTTCCCCGGGAGCCTGCGGCCGATGCGGCGGGCGGCCGCGCACGACGGCTTCTTCCCGGTCAACGTCAGGCATCCCGATGAGCTCGCCGAGATCGCCGCCACCGTCACCGGCCTGCGCCAGCACGCGAGCGGGCCCTTCGACCTCGCCGTGGCCCTGCCGCCGGGAACCGACCCCGCACCGTATGCCAAGGCGGGCGCCACCTGGTGGCTCGCCGAGTTCGAGCCCGACACCATCTCACTAGGCCAGGTATGCGGCGTGATCCGCGATGGCCCGGCTCCCGCAGGCGAGATGGCCGGGCGCGCAACCATCACCAGCTGAGGAGGATCGTCATGCCAGACCAGGAACTAGCGGGAGCGACGGCACTGGTCACCGGCGCCAGCCGGGGCTTCGGCCGTGGCATCGCCACCGCCCTGACCGCGGCGGGCGCGCGGGTCATCGGGGTCGCGCGTGACCGCGGCTCGCTCGATGAGCTGAGCGGCAAGCTCGGCGGATCATTTACCCCGGTGCCGGCCGACGCGGCCGACCCGGTCGTCGCCGGCGCGCTGATAGACGAGTACCGTCCGGGCGTACTGGTGCTGAACGCCGGCGCCATCCCGCTGCCGCGGCCGATCCAGAACCATACGTGGCAGTCGTTCAGCCGCAACTGGGACGTCGATGTTCAGCACGCGTTCAACTGGGTGCGCGAGGCAATGCTGGCTCCGCTGGCGCCCGGCAGCAGCGTGGTCACGCTGTCCAGCGGGGCCGCGGCGTTCGGCTCGCCGCTGTCAGGCGGGTACGCCGGCGCCAAGGCCGCGATCCGGTTCCTCACCGCCTACGCGGCCGAGGAGTCGAGGCGGGACCAGCTGCGCATCAGGTTCGTCTCACTGCTTCCGCAGCTGACTCCCGCCACCGCACTGGGCGCCGTGTACGCCGCCGCCTACGCCGCCCGCGAGGGCGGCGGCGTGACGAACCGGACCGGCGACCCGGGCACGGCGCTTACTCCCGAGCAGGTCGGTACCGCGGTCATCGACCTGGCCACCCGCCCTGGCTACGACCAGGCCGCGTACCTGCTGTCCCCCGCCGGCCTGCGCCCCCTGCCCTGACCCCCCTCATGAGCGCGCGATGCACTGGTGGGCGAACGCGAACACGTCCTGCCCGCCGGTCGCGGTGACCCGGCACATCCGGACCGGCGTGCCTTGGGTGACGGCCTGGCCGCAGCGGCACAGGATCCGCCCGGGGACGCGGAACCCGGCGTCGAGGGTGACCAGGCCGGTCCGGTAGGGCACGTGGGCCGCCCAGACCGACCCGCTGGTGACCCGCTCGATCACGATCGACGCCGCGACCGTGCCGCTCCCGTCGACGTCGTCCAGCACGTAGTCGGGGCTCAGGCAGTTCCAGCACACGGGAGCGAGCGGGAACCGCACGGTGTCGCAGCGCAGGCAGCGCTGCAGCCGGAAGGCGCCGTCGGCGATGCCCGCCCAGAATGCCGCCGCGTCCGGGTGCGCGATCGGCGCCTCGCCCGCGGGCGCCACCGCGGGGTCGACTGCCGGGCCGATCACGTCAGCGCTCCTTCGTCAGGATCAGCGAATCGCCGCGCGGCGTCGCCCACTGCACCGCGACGGCGCCGTCGATCTGCCGCTGGCCGGCCGCGCCCCGCAACTGCCGCGTCATCTCCACGAGGTGGCCGTACCCGGACAGGTGGGCCTCTGACATCAGCCCGCCGTTGGTGTTCACGGGCAGCGCGGACCCCAGGCCGATGCCCGCGTCCCTGATGTAGTGCGGGGCCTCGCCTTCGCCGCAGAAGCCGAAGCGCTCCAGCACCATCCACAGGTTGCTGCCGAACGAGTCGTAGACGTACAGGCCGCTGAGGTCGCCGGGGGCGACCCCGGCCATCGCGTAGACCGCAGCCTCGCCCCCGGCCTCCAGCGGACGCTGGCGCTGGATTCCCACGCCGAGCCCGGGCCGGGCGAACAGCACGTAGTCGTCGCGGCTGGCCCGGATGCCCGCCATGCCCGCGATCACCGCCGGCTCCTTGGCCAGGTCGCGAGCCCGCTCGCGGGTCGTGACGATCAGGCAGACAGACCCCTCGTTGCTGAGGCAGTAATCGGCGCGGCGGAACGGCCCCGCGATCACCGGCTCCCCGAAGTAGGACTGCCGCGTCATCTTCTTGTCGCGCATGATCGCCATCGGGTTGAGGTTGGCGTGCTCGCGGAACGCGAGCGCCACGTCGGCCAGGTGGTCGGACGTGGCGCCGTAAGTGTCCATGTAGGCCTGCGCCACCAGGGCGGTCGCCGCGCCCGGCGTGTCGAGCCCGTGCACGTCCCACTCCCCGTGCCCGCCGCCGACGTCGCGCAGCCCCTCGGCCGCGTTCCCGCCGCCGAGCCGGGCCAGGTGGCGGCCGTACCCGCGGGCGGTCGTGGTGGTGTCGGCGACCGCGACGTAGTCGGCCAGCCCGGCCGTCACGGCCAGGGCCGCCTCCGTGACCGTGGCCGCCGCCCACCGGCCGTGGCTCCACATCTGGCTGGCCCACCGGATGCTGAGGCCGGCTGCCAGCACGAACTCCTCGTAGTCGACGCCGCGCGGGGCGCCGTGCGAGGTGGCGACGCCGTCGATCGCGGACTTGGGCAGCCCGCAGTCGGCCAGCGCGGCGCGCAGCGCCTCGGCCTGGAGGGCCAGCGGGCTCTTGCCCAGGCTGAACCCGAACGAGTCGCTGGTCCCGACCCCGGCGATGCACGCCTCGCGCTGGTACATGCCGACCGCGCCGCCCTACCGCGCCACGGGGCGCCACGCCTCGCCCGGCGCCTTGGGATGCCGGTACTGGTGCCCGGCCGCCGGGAGCCGCGACTCCACGTCGCCGAACTGCTCCCGCGCCGCCAGCCAGCGGTCCATCAGCTCGTCCTCGCTCGCGTAGTCGAACGGGTCGCCGACCTGCCGTTCCGCCTCGCCGCCGGGCTCCGGCGGGTTGGCGACGAGCCAGGACACGGTCTGCGCGAAGCCCTGGCTGGGCTCGGTGAGCTCGCGATAGCCGAGTTCCTCGCGGATCAGCGTGCTCTGGCACAGCCGGTGGTCACGGGACCGCCGCCAGTACGGATAGCAGGGCCACGCCAGGTCGTAGGGCATGTCCACGAGTTCGAGCTCGTGGTCCAGGCACCGGGCGATGAACTCGATGCGCTGCCGCATCGTATAGGCGTAGCGGTCCGCCACGGTGTACTTCTTCCCGGCGGCCAGGTCCGGCTGGTCGACGACCAGCAGCACCGCCGCGGCCGCGTTCTCGCTGAAAACCCTGCTCTCCAGCTTGGCCCCGCCGTCGGCGATGATCATGCGGCGGCGGCCGTCGAGGATGCGGCGGACCACGGCCCAGTCGTACGGCCCCGGGTTACGCGGACCATAGTTGACCGGGTACATCACGTACGTCGCCGCGTAGTCGCCGTGCGCGTGGTGGTCGAACAGGGTGTCCATCGCCTGGACCATGCGCAGGCCGATCTTCTCCGATCCGTCCGGGCCAGGGTTGTCCCGGTAGATCGGCGTCGTCTCGGGAAACAGGGCGGGGCGCCCCAGGCCGCCCCAGCGCTCGTCGTCGTCGCCCGCGTAGATCCCGGTGGCGCCGCCGATCGCTATCAGCCTGCCCGTCCGGCCCGCCAGCACGTCGGACACGACGCGCAGCCGGCCGTACTGCGCGACCACGACGTCGAACGTCCGCCCGTCGATGCCGCGCTCCAGGGTCTCCGCGAAGTGCGGGTCCTCGTGGATGTGCTCGACGTCCGGCAGCCCGAAGTCCACCTCGTGCTGGCCGGTGTGCAGGACGCTCACCTGATGACCGCGCTCGACCAGGCCCCGCACGACGGCCGGCCCGGTCGGCCCGGTTCCCCCGATCACTAGCGCTCGGTCCGCCATCGGATCACCCCTTCTTCGCGCTCTCACGCTGGTCAAGGCCGTGCCCGTTAAGTTCCGCGAGGATCGCCTCGGTGTCGGCGCCGAGCCCAGGCGGCGGCTTGCGCACCGCGCCCGGGGTCAGCCCCATCTTGAGCGCGATCCCGACCATGTCGACGGTGCCGATCCCGGTGGGCAGGAGCAGCTCGCGGGCGGCCAGCTGTTCCTGCCGGGTCACCTCGGCGAGGTCCTCCACCAGGCTCGCGGGTATCCCGGCGCCGTCGAGCAGCGTCACCCACTCCGCCGCGCCGCGGGACCGGAAGATCGGGAACAGCTCTTCGTGCAGGGCGTCCCGGTTCGTGATGCGGTCGGCGTTGGAGCCGAAGCGCGGGTCGCAGACGAGGTCCTCGCGGCCGATCACGGCGCACAGCGCCTCGAAGGACCGCTGATGCGAGGCCCCCAGGTAGAACTCGCGGTCGGCGGCCTCGAAGATCCCGTACGGCGAGGCGAACGCGAAGTACTGGCCGCTCTTGGGCGGCACCTGGCCAGAGCCGGTGTAGTCGGCGATGAAGTGCGCCACCATCTCGATCGCGGCCTCGTACAGCGACGTCTCCAGGTACTGGCCGCGGCCGGTCTTGTCGCGCTCGCGGAGGGCGAGCAGGATGCCGAACGCGGCGCTGGTCCCCGCCAGCAGGTCGATGGGCGATGGCCCGTTCCTGACCGAGGGCCGGCCGGCCTCGCCGGTGACGCTCATGTGCCCGGCGTACGCCTGCATCAGCATGTCCAGGCCGGGGCGTTCCCGCAGCGGCCCGCTCTGGCCGAATCCCGAGATGCTGCAGTACACGACGCCGGGATTGCGCGCGGACACGCTCGCGTAGCCGATCCCGAGCCGGTCAGCGATGCCCGGCCGGTAGTTCTCGATGATCACGTCCGCGGTGGCGGTCAGGGCCGCGGCGGCGTCCCGGCCCGCCTCCGTCTTCAGGTCGAGCACGAGGCTGCGCTTGTTCCGGTTCAGCGCGATGAACAGCCCGCTGAACTCGCCGTCGGGCCCGTACCGGTGCACGCCCCAGCGGCGAGCGTGGTCGCCCTCGGGGGGCTCGATCTTGATCACGTCGGCGCCGAAGTCACCGAGCAGCATGCCGCATCGCGGCCCTGCCATCGCGGCGGTGAAATCGAGCACCCGGATGCCGTCCAAGGGCGGCACGGCCATCTCCTATCACCCCAAATTGCCAGAACAAGTGTCAGGGTAGGGAGGAATATCCGAGGGGTCAATCGCTGAGAGTGCGGTGAAATAACCCGATGGACAGTAATGCGCGGATATTAGTTAGGCAACAACAGGGGGCTGGGTCAGTGCCAGTCGATGACCTCGTCCATGAGGCTCGCCCAGTGCGCGTTGGCGAAGTCGTAGAGGTAGTCCATGTGCGTGCGCATCAGGCCCTCGGCGGTGGCGCCGTCGTTGCCGAGGATGGCCTGCGCGATGACCCAGTGGTCGTTGTCGTGGTGCGGCTCCGCCTGCCACGGGTACGGCTCCATGTACTGCCGGGCCGTCCAGACATCCTGCAGCGAATGGGAGAACAGGTCGAGCACGGCGTTGCCGGTCTCGATCAGCGCGCGGTGGAAGCCCGCCGTGCGTGACCGGTCGCCGGGCGCGAGCCAGGCGGGGCGCAGCGCGTCGTCGCCGCCCCAGTTGTTCATGTAGGCGCGGAGCTTGCCCTTGGCGACCGGATCGGCCGCCTCGACCGCGAGGCGGACCAGCGCCGGCTCCAGGATGCACCGGGCCTCGAGCAGCTCCCTGATCGTCACGCCGATCAGGTGGTAGTAGAACGTGGTGGTGGTGCCGAAGTCGGCGCTGGTGACCTGGCCGACGACGGGGCCGCCGCCGGCCCCCGTCCTGATGCCGATGACGCCGAGCAGCTCCAGCAGGCGCAGCGCTTCGCGCAGCGACGACCGGGAGACGTTGAAGCGGGTCAGGGCCACGGTTTCCGACGGCAGCCGCGCCCCGGGCCGCAGCCGCCGGGTGGAGATATCGCGGGCGATGTTGTGCGCCACGATCTCGCCGATCTTCGGCCGCCGCGGCTCGGTGGCATCCGGGATTCCGCGCGATGCCGCCGGCTGACCACCGTGCCGCCCGGCCGCGGGGCGCCCCGCCCCGTGCTGCCCGGCCCCGTTCGGTGGCGGCTCGGCGGCAGCGGCGCTGGCCAGCGCGGGGGCGGCGGCGCCGCGGGGCGCTGGAACGGCCACGCTCCTCGCCGGCGGGCCGGCGTCGCCCCGCCGGGCGGGTGCCTGGTTCGGGTGCGCCGTGTACTGGCAGCTGCATCCGGTGTGGTGCCGGGAGCCGGACGCCGGCCGGGCGGTGCCCGTCCGGCGCGGGACACCAGCGGCGCCGAGCCCGGCGATCAGGTCGATGGTGACCTCACACCGGGTTACCTTGCCCGGCCCCGGCCCGAGCATCACCGAGTACGAGTACTGCTCCTCGCGGTCCCGCCAGCGCCAGGCGCCGGCGGGAATGCGCTGCACGGTGATGTCCAGGCCGGTGGCGTGCGCCAGCCGGGCCAGGTGGTACTTCCAGGCGTCGCGCATGTCCTCTTCGGGCCCGAACGTGTCGGCGCACACCAGCAGCTTCGCGGCGGCCGGGAAGCGATGCGGGCTGACCTCGGTCCACCAGCGCTGGATGGCCTCGACCGTGAAGCCGACGACGCTCAGGTCCGCGCTGACCCGTATCCAGCGATCCGCCCCGTCGTCGGCGGCCTCGCGGGGGCCGGGCTCCCGGGGGGCGGCGACCGGCTTGCTCCTGCTCGCCCGCACGCTGATCACCTGGTGGCCGTCGGCGCCGAAGGCCGCGGCCGCGTCGCTCAGGCAGCGGAACTGGGCGTGCAGTTCGGCGCGCTTGCGCTGGCTGGTGGCGCGG
>Ga0335075_10002322_pt1 | contig 30709 bp, 24 predicted proteins | sample Lox_Sample_24_FD_206723 | JGI IMG/M metagenome (GOLD analysis project Ga0335075, IMG submission 206723) | Soil microbial communities from Loxahatchee National Wildlife Refuge, Florida, United States - Lox_Sample_2.4 | ecosystem: Environmental > Terrestrial > Soil > Wetlands | place: USA...
ACCTGGCTGGCCAGCGAGGGGAAGAAGTTCCCCTACACGCCCTCGGTGTCCGACGTCTACGGGGTCCACGCGGCGATCTCGGAGTGCCTCGACCACGGCCTCGACGAGGTGATCGCCCGCCACGCCGCGGCGGCGCGGGCCTGTCGCCTCGGGGCCGAGGCGATGGGGCTGGAGCTGTGGCCGCGCAGCCACGACTACGCGGCGAACTGCGTCACCGCGATCCGCTGCCCGGAGGGCGTCACCGTGACCGAGACGCTCGCCCACATCCGCGACCGCTACGGGGTGATGCTCTCCGGCGGCTACGGCGAGCTGACCGAGAAGGTCTTCCGGATCGGCCACATGGGCACCGGCTCGCGCTCGCTCTACCCGCTGGTCTCGGTGGCCGCCCTGGCGCGCGGCCTGGCCGACCTCGGGGTCGAGGTCGACGTCGGCGCGGCGAGCGCGGCGACGCTCGAGGCGCTCTCGGAGAGCGGCGCCGCGGTGACCGCCTGAGTCGATGGGGCGCGTCGTGGCCGACCTCGCCACGACGATCTTCGATGCCGCCCGGCGGCGCCGGCCGCGGCTGGTCGAGATGCTGGCCGAGATCACCGCGCTCGACGCGCCGAGCGGGGACGCGGAGGCGTTGGCGGCGCCGGCCGCCCTGCTGAGCGGCTGGCTGGAGGAGCTGGGCGCGCGCACCGCGGTGGTGCCGGGCGCGAAGGGGCGGCTGCTCGACGCCCGGCTCGGGGAGGGCGCGGGGGCGGGCGCGCTGATCCTCTGCCACTACGACACGGTGTGGTCCGCCGGGACCGTCGCCGAACGGCCCTTCGAGGTCGACGGCGAGGTCGCCCGGGGGCCGGGCGTGGTCGACATGCGGGGCGGCATCGTCGCCTGCCTCGGGGCGCTGGCGACGCTGGCGGAGCTCGGCCTCGAGCGTCCCGTCAGGTTGATCCTCACCCCCGACGAGGAGACCGGCAGCGAGGCCTCGCGGGCGGCGATCGAGGCCGCGGCCGGGGAGGCCTCGCTGGTCCTGGTGCCGGAGCCGGCGCTGCCCGACGGCTCGCTGAAGACGGCGCGCAAGGGCTGGCTGCTGGTGCGGCTGGTGGCGCGCGGCGTCGCCGCGCACGCGGGGCTCGAGCCGGAGCGCGGGGCGAGCGCGGTCGACGAGCTGGTGGCGGCGTTGGCGGCGCTGCGGGAGCTGGGCGACGGCGAGACCACGGTCAACGTCGGGCTGCTCGGCGCCGCCAACCCCGCCAACGTGGTCGCCGAGCTGGCCGAGGCCACCGTCGACCTGCGCTTCGTCGACGCGGCGGCGGCGGAAGGGGTGCGGGCGGCGCTGGGTGCCCTGCGTCCGCGCGACCGCCGGGCGCGGCTCGAGGTCGAGGAGCTGCACTCGCGGCCGCCGCTGGTGCGCACCGCGGCGAGCGCGGCGGCGGCGGCGCGGGTGCGGCGGCTGGCGGGGGAGCTCGGCCTCGCCCCGATCGGCGAGGGAGCCGCGGGCGGGGTCAGCGACGCCAACCTCGCGGCGCTCGGCGGGGCGGCGATCCTCGACGGGATCGGCCCGGTCGGCGGTGGCGCCCACGCTCGCGACGAGTGGGTCGACCTCGGCTCGCTGGTCGAGCGGAGCGCCTTGATCGCCCTGCTGCTTGCCGATGACCCGAACCCGACCCAAGCGAGGTGAATCCGATGCCGGATAGAAGCGCGCTCGACGAGCGGATCGTCGCCGCGGTGGCCGCCCGGCGGCCGCAGATCGAGGCGACGATCGAGTACGTCCACGGGCACCCGGAGCTGGCCCACGAAGAGCATCTCTGCGCCGCCCATCTGGCCGAGCTCCTGGCGGCGGAGGGCTTCCGGGTGGAGCTCGGCGTGGCGGGCATGGACACCGCCTTCACCGCCCGGCTCGCCGGGGCGAGGCCGGGCGCGCGGGTGGGGCTCGCGGCGCTCTACGACGCCGTCCCCGCGGTCACCGCGGAGGGCGGGGTGCGCGCCGTGCACTCCTGCGGCCACGGGCCGATCGCGGCGGCGGTCACCGGCGCGGCGCTGGCGCTGGCGGGCCTCGACGGCGGGTTCGCGGGCGAGGTGATGGTGGTCGGCTGCCCGGCCGACGAGATCCACGCCCCGCAGACGGTCGAGCGCGGCGGCGGCAAGTTCCTCAGCGCCGAGGCCGGCCTCTGGGACGAGGTCGACGCGGCCCTCTACGCCCACCCGGAGTTCAAGGACACGGTCTGGCTGCGCTCCCGTTGGATGCGTCGGCAGTTCTTCAGCCTCTTCGGTACCCGCAGCCTGCGCGACGACGTCGACCAGCCGCCGATCGAAGCGATCGGTCGCCTGCTCGACGCCTGCGGGAAGATCTCCCGCAACGACCTGATGGTCGAGCGGGTGGTGCTCGACGGCGACGTCGAGGAGGACACCGGCCTGGCCCTGACCGGCTCGCTCCTCTTCTTCGGCGACACCGAGGCGGCGCCGGCCGACAACTTCGCCAATCTCGCCGCCGCCCTCCCCGAGCTCGCCTGGACCGCCGGCCCCTTGGTCGCCGGGGTCCGCCCGGACGACCGCGTCGCGGCGGCGGTGGCCGACGCCTTCGCCGCCGCGGGCCGCGGCTTCGAGCCCGACCCCGGCCTCCTTCCCTTCGCCACCGACTTCGGCAACATCACCCAGCGCGTCCCCGCCGCCCTGATCGGCATCGGCCGTCCCGAGGGCTGGTCCTTCCACACCGAAGAGGGCGCCGACCAGTTCGCCTCCGCCGACGGCGTCGAGGCGGCGATGCAGATCGCCACCGTCCTCGCCCTCGCCACCGCCCGCCTCACCGACCCCGCCACCGGATAGCGCTCGGCGAGCCCCACCCGCGGCGCCCGCCCGACGATGGCAGGGTGGGGACGGCGCGGGCCCGGGCGTCCCGGAGGCGACCCGGGCAGGCTGTGGCCGCCTCCGAGACGCCCGGGACGGGGCCCTCTGCGGGAGGGACGACGCAGGGACGGGAGCTCTCAGGCGGAAGCGTCACAGGACGGGCGCCTCCGTCACAGGACGGGCGCCTCCGTCACGAGACGGGCGCCTCCGTCACAGGACGGGCGCCTCCGTCACGAGACGGGCGCCTCCGTCACAGGACGGGCGTCCGCGACTGATGGCGCCCCCTCGGACGGTCAGGAATTTTGCGTGGTTACTAATCCACGTCATAGGGGGAAAAGTAACCGCGCAAAATTTCTGACCATTGAGGTTCGTGGAGTCTCTGTGATGACTCCCGCTCTCGGGTGCGTCTCCCGTCGCTCGCCGCCCCGCCGGGGCCCCCCCCCCCCCCCCCCCCCCCCCCCGCGCCCCGCCCCCGGCCCCCCCCCCCCCCCCCCTTCTGTGCGTTACCCCCCCCCCCCCCCGGGGCGGGGGGGGCTATTGGGCTGTGTAGCCGCCGTCGATGAGGAAGCTGGTGCCGTTGACCAGCGAGGCGGCGGGGGAGGCCAGGAAGACGGCGGCGCCGGTGATGTCATCGATCGCGCCGAGGCGGCCGAGGGGGATCTTGCCGACGGCCTCCTCCTGCGCCTGCGGGGAGGAGAGGTAGGGCCGGGTCATCGGCGTCTCGACGAAGGTGGGCGCCAGGGCGTTGACCCGGACGCCCTGCGGGCCGAGCTCCACCGCCATCGCCTTGGTCATGCCCTCGATCGCGTGCTTGGCGGCGCAGTAGACGGTGCGGCCCGCCCCGCCTATGTGTCCCATCTGCGAGCTCATGTTGATGATGCAGCCCGAGCCCTGGGGGACCATCAGGCGCGCCGCCGCCTGGGCGGTGAAGTAGGCGGCCCTGACGTTGACGGCCATCAGTCGGTCGAAGGTCTCCGGGTCCACCTCGAGCAGCGGCTGGGGGACGTTGGTGCCCGCGTTGTTGACCAGGATGTCGAGCCGCTCGAGGCCGGCGATCTGGGCGGCGGTGGCCTCCAGGTCGGTGACGTCGCCGGCCATCGCCCGCGCCTCGCCGCCCCTGGATTCGATCGAGGCCGCCAGCGCCTCGACCTCGGATCCGGTCCGCGCCATCAGGACCACCGCGGCGCCGGCATCCGCCATCGCCTCCGCGATCCCCCGGCCGAGGCCCTTGCCGGCGCCGGTGATCAGCGCCACCTTGCCCTTCAGCGCCGTCGCCGCGAAGGTCCGCTCAGCGCTCATCGCGCGATCCCTCGGTCAGGCCGGCGCGGAGCGCCGGCGGCGCCGCCTCGGCCAGGCGCTCCAGGAGGCCCGACAGCTCCACGTAGCAGCGGTCCCGCCACTTGACGATCTCGCGGAGGTCGGCCGGGTCGTAGTCGAAGAAGCCGCCGCCGGCCTTGGCGCCGGTGCGCCCCGCGTCGACCGCCTCGGTCAGCGCGGCCGGCGCCCGCAGGTGCTCCCCCAGCCCCGTCTCGAGCGCCTCGAACGCGCCCGCGTAGACGTCCAGCCCGGCCATGTCGGCGATCGCGAACGGCCCCAGGAAGGGGAGCCTGAAGCCGAAGGAGCTGCTCACCACCCGATCGACCTCGGCGGCGCCGGCGACGCCTTCGGCGACCACCGCCGCCGCCTCCTTGAACATCGCGAACTGGATCCTGTTGGCGACGAAGCCGGGTGAGTCGCCGACGAGGACCGGCCGCTTGCCGAGCCGCCGCAGGAGCTCGCCCGCCAGCCGCTCGACCGCCTCGTCGGTCGACGGCCCGCGGATCACCTCGACGGCCGGCACCCATTGCGGAGGATTGAACCAGTGCAGGCCGAGGAACCGCGCCTCGTTGGGGACCGCGCCGGCCAGCTCCGCGATCGGGATCGCCGAGGTGTTGGTGGCGATCACCGCGTTCTCGGCGACCACCTCGGCCACCCAGGCGAGGACCGTCCGCTTGAGGTCCGGGTTCTCCGGCACGGCCTCGATGACGAAGTCGACGGCGCCCAGGTCCTGCATCTCCCCGGCCACCGTCCGCGCCTCGATCTGGCCCGGCGCGTCCGGATCCATCAGGCCTTCCTCGGCGAAGCTCCGGGCGCCGGCGATCGCCCGATCGCGCGCCGCCACCGCCAGGTCCAGGGAGGCGTCGACGACGATCGTCTCGATCCCGCCGAGCGCCAGCAGCTGGGCGAACCCCACGCCCATCGTCCCCGCCCCGACCACGGCGGCGCGCCTCACCTCGCCGTTCACGTCGCCACCATGTCGGCGGCGAAGGCGATGGCCTGGACGAGGCTGTCGGGCTCGGCTACCCCCTCGGCGGCGATGTCCATCGCGGTGCCGTGGTCCACCGAGGTCCTGATCAGCGGCGTGCCCACCGTGACGTTCACCGCGTGCCCCATCCCGGCCACCTTGATCGGGATGTGGCCCTGGTCGTGGTACATCGCCACCACGCCGTCGAACTCGCCGCGCAGCGCCCGCACGAACACGGTGTCGCCAGGGATCGGCCCCTGCACGTCGATGCCCTCGGCGCCCGCGGCCGCGACCGCCGGCGTCACCTGCTTCAGGTCTTCGTCGCCGAAGAGCCCGTCCTCCCCCGCGTGCGGGTTGAGGGCGGCGACGGCGATGCGGGGCCGGGCGATGCCGAGCCTGCGCAGGGTCCCGTCGGCGAGGGCGATCACGTCCTGGATGCGGTCGCTCGTCGCCAGCTCGACCACCTCGCGCAGCCGCACGTGGGTCGAGACGTGGAACACCCGGAGGGTGTCGTGGACGAGCATCATCGAGACCGCGTCCGGATCGACGTCCATCAGGTGGGCGAGGTACTCCGTGTGGCCCGAGAAGCGCGCGCCGGTCAGCTGCACGGCGGCCTTGTTCCAGGGTCCGGTGCAGACGGCGTCGAACTTGCCCTGGCGGGTGGCGTGCACGGCGGCCTCGAACGACCGCAGCGCCACTTCACCCCCGAGCCGGCTGACCTCGCCCAAGGAGATCTCGCAGTTCTCCGGCCGGCAGATGTCGACGACCTTCAGCACCCCCTGCCGGTGCCCCTCCGGCTCGGCCGCCCAGTCGACGACCTCGACCGGGATCGAGAACCGGTCGCGGACCCGTTCGATGTGGACGCGCGGCCCGAAGACCGCGACGTCGATGTCGGCGATGGACTCGTCCAAGGCCGCCCTCAAGGCGATCTCGGGACCGATCCCGGCCGGATCCCCGGCCGTCACTGCGACTCTTGCTTTCGGCATCGTGGCCCAAGTCTGGGGTCTCGAGCCCGGCAAATCAAATTCATGTTTCTACATTCCCATAAACTGTCTTCATGGAGGTCTCGGGACTCTCGCTGGACCGGCTGATCGCGCTCGACGCCCTGGTCGAGCAGGGGACCTTCAGCGCCACCGCGGCGCACCTGAGCCTCACCCAGCCGGCCCTCTCGCACCGGATCCGCAACCTCGAGCGCGCCTGCGGAGCCCAGCTCCTGCGCCGCACCAACCCGGTCGAGCTGACCGAGCCGGGCAAGATCGTCGCCCGCCACGCCCGCTCCGTGCTGAGCCAGATCGGCGACGCCGAACGGGAGCTGGCCGACTGGCGGGCGGCGGGCCCGACCGGCAGGCTGGACGTCGCCGCGAGCAGCGCCTGGGCCTTCTACATCCTTCCCCCGATCCTGCAGAAGCTCCAGGCCGACGTTCCCGAGGTCGAGATCAACCTGGTGACGATCGGCAACTCGCGCCAGGTGATCGAGGCGATCCTCGGCGGCCGCGCCGACGTCGCGGTCGGGATCATCGGCGCCAACCCCGGTCGGCGCGACATCAGGTTGGTCCCGCTGCCCGAAGACGAGTGGTACCTGATCTCGGACTCGGACAGCTCGCTCAAGGACGCCCGCGAGATCAGCCCCGCCCGCCTGCGCGACATGTGCGTCATCCTGCGCGAGGACGGCTCGGGGACCAAGGAGATGTTCGAGCGGATCCTCGAGCAGGAGTCGGTGACCCCGGACACCAGGTTGCAGTTCACCTCGACCGAGGCGGTCAAGCGGGCGGTGGAGGTGGGCATCGGCGTCTCGGTCATCGCCGGGTCCACCGTCGCCGCCGAGGTCTCCCGCGGCACCCTGCGCATCCATCGCTTCGCCGGTCACCGGCTCCGATTCCCCTACCTCGCCGGAGTCTCGCCGCAGAAGTACCAGGGCGCCGCCACCAGGGCGTTCCTGAGCGCGATCCGCACCGCCCCCCTCCCCGGGCCGGACCTGCTGCCGACCTGAGCCCGGCGCGACCTCCGGGGTCACAGGGCTAACCGGGCCGACGGGACTCGCCCAGCCGACGGTAGGCCTGCCAGAGGTCGGGCTCGGCGCCGAAGCTGCCCGAGCGCAGGCCGAGGAGCGGCGGGGCCTGGCCCTGGAGGGGTTCGGCCAGGGGGAAGCCGGGGCCCAGTTCGCCGCAGAGCCGCAGTTCGCGGACGCCGAGGGCCTGGCAGACGGCGGCGGCCACCGCGCCGCCGCTGCAGAGCAGGACGTCGAACTCGGCGCGCGCGGTCAGCCGGGCGACCTCCGCGGCGAGCGCTTTCGCCTTGGCCCCGCCGTCGGGCTCGGCGCCCGCCTGGATCGACTCCAGGACGAGGCGGGCGGGCGGGCGCTCGGGGACCTCGCCGAGCGCGAAGGAGGGCAGGCCGGAGCGCGCGAGCAGGAACCGGAGCTGGCCGCGCAGGACCTCGTTCGGGCTCCCCAGCACGAGGAGCACCCGGTCGACCGGCAAGGTCGGCCGCGGCCGGTCGCGGCCCGGCGGGTGGAGCAGGTCGGCGAGCGCGGCGGCGAAGGAGTGCGCGCCGGCGAGCATCGGCGGCTCCGGCGCCGCCAGGGCGGCCGCGGCGAGGTCGCGCAGCTCCCCCTCGGTGGTCGCGTCGGCGATCAGGACGTCGGCAGGGTCGGCGGCGATCCGGGCGGCGAGGTCCGGGTCGCCGGCGGCGACCACGGCGGCGCCGAGGGACGCCTCCGCGAGCAGGGCCCCGATGTCCGTCCGCCGCCCGTCCGGCCGGCAGGAGAAGCCGTGCCGCACCACCCGGCCGAGATGCGGCAGCGCCGGCGCCAGGATCGCCTTGCGGGCCCCGGTCGCCGCCATCGTCTGGGCGAGCTCCCGCGCGGTGTTGCCGCGCAGGAGCGAATCGACCTTCTTGTAGAAGATCGACCCCGGGGGCGGCGTCGGCATCGCCGCGGCGAGCCGGCGGCGGGCCGCCTCGGGGCCGACGTCGCGGCTCTCGCTGGAGAGCGCGCGGACGTCGCCGACGCGCGGGGTCGCCCCCGCCAGGCCGATCACGGTCTCGCGGTGCCGCGCGAACGGCAGGGCGGCGTCGGCGGCGCCGGTGAGATCGTCGGCGAGGATCGTGACCGCGCGGTTCGTCCCCGCCATCTAGGGAGCCGGCGAGCTCACACCCCGACGGCGACGTAACGCGGCTCGAGGTAGTCCTCGATCCCCTCGTTGCCGCCCTCGCGACCGAGCCCTGACTGCTTCACGCCGCCGAACGGGGCGCCGGCGTTGGAGACGACGCCGCGGTTGAGACCGATCATCCCCGTCTCCAGGCGCTCGCAGATCCGCAGCGCCCGCTGCAGGTCGCGGGTGTAGACGTAGGCGACGAGGCCGTACTCGGTGTCGTTGGCGGCGGCCACCGCCTCGTCCTCGCCGGCGACCCGCACCACCGGCGCGACCGGGCCGAAGATCTCCTCGTGCAGGAGCTTCGCCGCGGCGGGGACGTCGGCGAGGACGGTCGGGGCGAAGAAGTAGCCCGGCCCCTCGATCGGCCCGCCGCCGGCCAGCACCCGCGCGCCGCCCGCTACCGCGTCCTCGACCAGCTCGGCCACCTTGTCGCGCTGGCCGGCGTCGATCATCGGACCGACCTCGGCCTCCGGATCGAGTCCGTCGGCGACCTTCATCGCCCCCAGCCGCGCGGCGAACCGGGCGGTGAACTCGTCGGCCACCGAGTCGGCGACGTAGAAGCGGTTGGCGGCGGTGCAGGCCTCGCCGACGTTGCGCATCTTGGCGATCACCGCGCCCTCGACCGCGGCGTCCAGGTCGGCGTCCTCCATGACCAGGAAGGGGGCGTTGCCGCCGAGCTCCATCGAGACCTTCAGCACCTGCTCGGCGGCCTGCGCGAGGAGCCGGCGCCCGACCTCGGTCGAGCCGGTGAAGGTGACCTTCCGCAGCCGCGGATCGGCGAGCAGCGGGGTGACGATCCGGCTCGCCGAGGAACCGGTCACCACGTTGAGGACGCCGGGCGGGAGCCCGCACTTCGCCAGCATGTCCGCCATCGCCAGCGCCGACAACGGCGTCTGCTGGGCGGGCTTCCAGACCATCGTGCAGCCGGCCGCGAGCGCCGCCGCGACCTTGCGCGCGCCCATCGCGGCGGGGAAGTTCCAGGGCGTGATCAGCAGGCAGGGGCCGACCGGCCGACGCATCACCAGGATCCGCCCGTCGCCGTTGCCGGACACCTTGTAGGTGCCTTCGACCCGCAGCGCCTCGCCCGAGTACCAGCGGAAGAAGTCGGCCGAGTAGGCGATCTCGCCGCGCGCCTCGGCCAACGTCTTGCCCATCTCCAGGGTCAGCAACGTCGCCAGCTCGTCCTGGCGCTCCATCATCTGCTCGAAGGCGCTCCAGAGGATCGCCGCGCGGTCGTTCGGCGCGACCTCCGCCCAGGTCTCCTGGGCGGCCGCCGCCGCGTCGAGCGCCAGCCGGGCGTCCTCGGCGTCGGCGTCGGCCACCTCCGCCAGGGGCTCCCCGGTGGCAGGGTTCTCGACCGTGACGGTCCCCTGACCGGACATCCACTCGCCCCCGATCAGGAGGCCCTTCTCGACCGGGTCGACTATCGCTTGCTGCACTGACACCTCCCTCCTCTCCGGCGTTCGCTCATGCCTCGACCCAGCGCGTCGCCCAGTTGAGCAGCAGCGTGATCAAGATGAAGGTGAGTCCGGCGGCGATCACCGTCAGCACGCCCATCAGGGCGAGCAGGTCGGTCTGGCTGAAGTAGCCGGCGCGCTGGATGATCCTGCCGAGCCCGGTTTCCTGGCCGAGGAACTCACCGGCGATCACCGCGCTCCAGGCGAACCCCATGGCGAGCAGCAGCCCGCCGCGGATCTCCGGCAAGGCCGCGGGCAGGATCACCGAGAGCCGCAGCCGACCGGCGCTCGAGCCGAGGCTGCGGGCGTAGTTCGAGTAGTAGCCGGGCACGTTTTCGATCGCGTTGATCGTCACCACGAACAACACGGTGAAGACGCTGAAGGCGACGAACACGATCGCGCTGAGGCTGGTCGCCCCGAACCAGAGGCCGAACAGCGGCAGCATCGCCAGCAGCGGCAGCATCCGGGCGAAGTGCGCCAGCGGCGCCACCGCCTCCCGCACCGGGCGCATCCAGGTCACCACGATCCCGAGGCCGACCCCGAGGAACAGCCCGATCGCCACCCCGACGGCAAGTCGGAAGATCGTCGCGAGGCCGTTCTGGGCGAGGGCCAGGAGCCCGTATTCGACCGAGTCCGGCGTCGTCAGCGACGGGGCTTCGACCCCGAAGGCGCCGCTGAAGTAGGTGCTCAGCTGGGGGAAGGCGTCGATCGCTTCCTTCGGGCCGGGGACGGTGTTGATCCCCGATTTGCTGGTCGCGCCGAACAGCGTCGAGGCCAGCTGCCAGATCACCAGGAAGCCGACGATCAGCGCGATCGCCTTGACCCCGACGATGACCGACTTACGCAACATCCGGGACTCCCATGCTGCGCAGGATCTCGACCCGCGCGCGCCCTGCCTCCTGGCTCTCCAGCACCTCCAGTTTGCGGGGACGGGGGAACTCGAGCGCGACGTCGCGGACGATCTTGCCTTTCTGGACGACCAGGACCCGGTCCCCGAGCGCCAACGCCTCGTCGATGTCGTGGGTGACGAAGAGGACGGTCTTGTGGGTCCGGCCCCAGAGGTCGAGGAGGACCTCGTGAAGCGCCGCCCGGAGGACGTAGTCGAGCCCGACGAAGGGCTCGTCCATCAGCAGCACCTCGGGGTCGTTGGCGAACACCGCGGCGATCGCGACGCGTCGCCGCATCCCGCCGGAGAGCTCTTTGGGCCAGGAGCGGGCGAACCGCTCGAGGTCGATGAACTTGAGGTAGCGCTCGACGATCTCCTTGCGTTCCGCCTTCGGCACGCCGCGCGCCTTGAGCCCGAACTCGATGTTGTCGGACACCCGCTTCCAGAGGAACAGGGTGTCCCGCTGGAAGACCACGCCGCGGTCGGCACCCGGTCCGCGGACCTGCTTGCCGCCGACGATCACCTCGCCGGCATCGGGATGATCGAAGCCCGCGACCATGTTGATCAGCGTGCTCTTGCCCTGGCCGGACGGGCCGAGGATGCAGACGAACTGTCCGCGCGGCACCCCGAAGGTGACGTCGTCCATGCCGCGGATGTGCTCCCCGGAGGCCTGCACGAACTCACGCTGGACCCCGCGCAGCTCGACGGCGTATTCACCGTTCGAATGCCCGACGCCGTTGCCAGGATCTGCTTGTGACTTTACTCTTGCCAAGAGGTACACCACCTTCCGACGCTTGCGATTAGCGCGTCAACGATTAGAGCCAGGACACCCAGGCAGAGCAGCGCGGCGATCACGCTGGCGGTTGCCTGGAACGTCGCGAAGACCTGTATGACCCTGCCGATTCCCTTGTTCGCGCCGAGGATCTCGGCGATCACCGTGAATCCCCACGCGGCCGCCATCGCGACCCGCAGGGCGCCGATCATCGGCGGGGTGATCGCCGGCAACACCACCGAGCGCACGAGGGTCAGCTCCGACGCCCCCAGGGAGCGGCCGAACTGCTCGTATTTGCCGAGCGCGTTGGCGGTGGCGTTCTTCGACGTCACCGCGATCACCAGCGTCGCGTAGAAGATCGTCAGGCCCGCCTGGGCGATCACCGAGCTCCCGAACCAGATGCTCAGGAACGGAAGCAGGATCACCACCGGGACCACGCCGAGGACCATCAGCGGGGGCTCGATCACCACCCTGACGAGGCGCGAACGCCCCGCCAGGATGCCGATCGGCAGGCCAAGGCAGAGACCCACGGCGACGCCGAAGATCGCCGCTTTGGCCGTGGCGGCGAGGTTGGACGCGAACCCGCCCGAAGGCAGGTTCGCGAACTGCAGTGCACTCGTGGACCAGAAGTTGTCCCGCAGCGCGGTCAAGACGCTGCCGGGATCCGGGACCCGCACTTCGCGCGACCCCAGTGAGATCAACCACCAGACCGCGATGAACGCCGCGATTCCGACGGCGCCGAGAAGCAGGCGTCGCGCGTTGTCCGCGCTCAGCCAGCCTCTCGTCATTGCTCTGCTACCTCCCATGATGCCTTCCTACGCCGTCGCTTCCTTGATCAGGCGGACGGCGTCCACGTAGTTGAACCGTTCGTACTGCGTCGCGGCCGCTTCGGCGAGTTCCTTCTGCTTGCCGCTCAGTCCTTCGACGTCGGATGACTTGAGGAGCTTTTCGTATTCTTCTTTCAGTTCCACCATTTCTTCGTAGAGTTCACCGGCGATGATCACTTCTTTGGGTACGAAGTTCTTACCCTTCGGAAGCACGCCGCCCTTCTGCGCTTCGTCGATCTGCGGCTGATACAGCTTGGTGTAGTACAGGTTCGATTCTTTGTCGTTCCAGTACTCGGCCTGTTTGTCGAACGGGGTCAGAGGATCGATTTCCGTCAACACTTCGGTCAGGCCTTTGGCGCCGATTTCGGTACCGCTGACCTTGGCCAGGTAGGTCGCCTGTTCTTCCAGGGTCTTTTCCGGGTCCTTGTAGATTTCGTCGATGATCCGGTACATCACCGAGAGGAACCGCAGCACCGTTTCGCGGTTTTCGTTCAGGTAGCTTTCGGTGAGCTGAAGCCCGGTGTTGCCGAGCATCGGCGCCGATTCTTCCGGCGGCAGTTCTTCGACCAGCGTTTTGAGGCTGACCAGCGGCGTCCAGCCGGCCTGGAACAGCTGCACCATCTGCGCGACGCCCGCCGGCGAGGCGAAGTCGAGCTGACCGCCGAGCGCCTGCTGGACGATCTGCGGGTCTTCGAGGACGCTCAGTTCGAGGTCGGAGTTGAGGTTGATCCCGCCCAGTTTCGCCACCGTGTTGTAGAAGATGCGGTGGAAGCCGCTGGACTCGATCGCGTAGCTCTTGCCCTTCATCTCTTCGCCGATCTTCTTCATCGCTTCGTCGAGAGATTCGCCGCCTTCGATCCGTTCTTCGAGCGTTTCCAGCTTCAGTTCAGGATTGGCGAAGACGAAGGTGCCGTAGTTGATGTCGTCGAATGCCGCCATCTTCACGTCCGGTACCTGCGACATGTCCTGAATCGCCAGAGGCGCGTATTCGGTCACGATGTCGAGCTGGTTGGTGACCAGTTCCTGGGTGGCTTTGCCCGGCGGGATGTCCTTGCCGAGCGGTTTCGGTTCGACGTTGATGCCGACGTCTTCGAACCACCCGTTCGTCAGCCCGGTGACGAAGATGGAGTGGTCACCGAACGGCTGCATGCCGAAGCGCACGTTGACCTGCGGCACGCCCGGGTTGTCGGAGCCTGACGATTCAGCCGCTGGTTCACCGCCTTCGGTGCTCCCGCCGGTGTTGCTCCCGCCACCGCTGCTGCTGCCACATCCCGCCCATACCAGGCTTCCCAGGGCCAGGGCGACAACCAACATCGCCCACAGGCGGAATTCCCGCCTTCTTCCCCGCCCGGTGGTTCCGTTGTACATCTCTACTCCTCCGTTTCGAACTTCATGCTGTTCTTGTGTGGGACGTTTTTCGTGGGACGCTTTTGGTCTGACTTCACCCATCGGGAGTTCCTCTTCAGGCCAGTTGTTCGGACAATTTGCGGGCCGACGCGCACACGGTGCGGCCGATCTGCTCCTCGCCAGCCGCCTCGACGATCCCCGTCAGCGAGGTGAGGCTCAGCGCGGCCAGGGGACGATCGCGGTGGTCGGTTACGCAGGCCGCGATGCAGGTGATGCCGACGTGGAACTCCTCGCGATCGATCGCGTAGCCACGCTCGGCGGTCTCGGCGATGTCCTGGCGCAGCCCCGCCGGCGTCATCAGGGTCGCCGGGGTCAGCCGTTCGAAGGGATGGTGGTCGAGCCAGTCCTCCAGCTCCTCGGCGGGCATGCGCGAGAGCAGCGCCTTGCCGAGGGCGGTGGCGTGGGCGGGCACGGCGGCGCCGATCGCGGTGCTGAGCCGCACCGGCCGCTCGGAGGCGTCGACCTTGTCGATGTACACCATCAGGTCCCCGCGCAGCGCCCCGAGGTTGCAGATCATCTCGGCGCTGCGCGACAGTTCGACCATCAGCGGATGGGCCCGCTCGCGCAAATCCTGGGTCTCACCGACCGTCGCCCGTTCGAGCCCGTCCCGGAGGCCGTCCAGCCAGCGGCCGGAGATCGTGTACGTCTCGAGCTTCGGGTGGCGCGCCAGCACGCCTTCGTCGACCAGGGTCGAGAGCAGGGCGTGGGCGCTGCTCTTCGGCAGGCTCACTTCCTTGACGATCTGACTGAGCGACGGCGGCTCCGGCGCCTGCAGCACGTACTCGATCACCCGCACGGTGCGCTGGGCCGATTTCACCCCGCCGTTGGGGGCCGATCCTTCGTTGCCGGTGGTCGCCATCTACATCGCCTCCTGGAGCACGGCGACCACCTCCGCCGGATCTTTCACTTTCCGCGGGTTGATCCGCAGCAGCCGTTCGACCCCCATCGTCAGCTCGGCGACCCGCTCGAGGTCGTCGTCGGCGACGTCGATCGCGGCCAGCCCCGCCGGGATCCCGAGGTCGCGGTTGAGCCCGCGCAGCAGCTCCGGAAGCTCCTCCGGCTCGGTCGGCTTCCCGGTCAGCAGCGAGGCGACCTCGGCGTAGCTGTCGCGGCGCGCCTCCAGGTTGAAGTTCGCCACCGCCGGCATCAGGATCGCGTTGACCAGGCCGTGGGGGCGCTTGGTCAGGGCCCCCAGCGGATACTGCATCGCGTGGACCAGCGCGGTGCCCGCGGCGGCGAAGGCGAGGCCGGCGAAGAGGCTCGCCTGCAGCATGCCCTCGCGCGCGTCGACGTCGGTGGGCGTCTCGAAGCAGCGCCGCAGGTTCAGGCCGACGAGACGGATGGCCTCCTTGGCCAAGGCGTCCGACACCGGGTTCTTGCCGGTGAAGATCCGCCGGCTCGACGGCGCGCCGGAAAGGCTCTCGAAGGAGGCGGCCGTGAACGCCTCGACCGCGTGCGAGAGGGCGTCGAGGCCGGCGTGGGCGGTGACCGACGGCGGGCAGGTGACGGTCAGCTCCGGGTCGAGCACCGCCCAGCCCGGCACCAGGTGGCGCGAGGCGATGCCGACCTTGAGGTAGATGTCGTCGTCCCCGACCACCGCGACCGGCGTCACCTCGGAGCCGGTCCCGGCGGTCGTCGGCATCGCGATCACCGGCAGCACCGGCCCGGGCACCTGGAACTCGCCGTAGTAGTCGCGCGGCTCGCCGCCGTGGCTGAGCAGGACCGCGGCGACCTTGGTCAGGTCAATGCTGCTGCCGCCGCCGACCCCGACCAGGACGTCGGGGCCGAACTCGCGGCCGAACTCGGCGCACTCGGAGATCACCGCGACCGGCACCTCGGGCAGGCCGCGGTCGAACACCGCCACCTCGCAGCCGGCGGCCTCCAGCGAGGAGACGACCGGCTCGACCAGGCCGGCGTCCCGCATCGCCGCGTCGGTGCAGACCAGGCAGCGGCGGCCGAACTGGGCGGCGGCGTCACCGATGCCCGCGGCTGCCCCGCGGCCGAACTCGATGCGGCCGTAGGGCCCGAACAGCCATGACTTCGTCTCCGTCGTAAGCCCGCTCAAAGCAGCTTCACCTCCTCCCACAGCGAGCTGCGGAGGCGCAGGCCGTCGGCCCGCGCCGCGTCTTCGCTCGCCCTGCCTCGATCGCCGGGGACGAGCACCTTGTCGGTCCCGGCGACGGGCCGCGAGGCCCTGATTTCGTCCAGATAGGCGCTGACCCGCCGCGCGAAGGCGTCGCCGTCGGGAAAGAAGGACGGCGCGATCATCACGAAGAGGTCGCCCTTGTTGCAGAGGTCGGTGGCGTCGAGGGTGCCGGTGACCGTGGTCCCCATCGCCGAGCCGGTGAGCCCGCCGGCGAGCAGCGCGATGGCGAGCCCGAGGCCGTAGCCCTTGGCGCCGCCGAAGGGGTTGATCCCGCCTTCCATCCCGGCGCCCGGATCGGTGGTCGGCCGCCCTTCCGCGTCGACTGCCCAGCCCTCGGGGATCGGGAGCCCGGCCTCGCGGTGCTCGATCAGGCGACCGATCGAGGAGGCCGAGGTCGACATGTCGAGGACGAAGGGCTCCGGATCGGCGGGCACGCCGATCGCGATCGGGTTCGTCCCCAGCAGCGGCTCGACCCCACCGTAGGGGCGGACCATCGACTCCCCGTAGGTCATCGCCAGCATCACCTTGCCCACGCGGGCGGCGTGTTCGACGTAGATCCCGGCCATCCCGATGTGGTTGGCGTTGGTGACCGAGGCGAGGCAGATGCCGGTCCGCGCGACCGTCTCCAGCATCAGCTCGGTCACCTTCCAGGCGACGACGTGGCCGAAGCCGCGATCGCCGTCGACGAGGAGCAGCGACTCGGTGGGGGAGCTGACGTCGAGCTCGTAGTCGGGGTTGATCAGGCCGGCGTCGAGGCGTTCGCAGATCGTGCGCAGGCGCAGCAGCCCGTGCGACGGCTGTTCGCGCAGGTCGGCGCGCAGCAGGAGGTCCGCCGTCACTTCGGCGTCGAGGGGCTTGGCGCCGTGGCGGCTCAGCACCTCCACCACGCGGGCCCGGACCACGTCCACCGGCACCACCACCTGGTCGACCGCGATTTCCATCAGCCGAGCTCCAGGGTGCGGTACGGGAACGAGGACAATGGGCGGGCGGCCTCCGCTTCGACCAGGAAGGTGTTGGCGACCGTGACCGACGGGCCCTCGCCGCCGGCGAGCGGGGCGTAGGAGGGGTGCACCGAGAAGGCGGTGCCGGCGCGCACCTCGGCATCGGCCTCGGGCACCAGGACCGGGCCCCCTTCGTCGACGCCGGTGCCGTGGCCGAGGCCCGAGATCTGGCGGCCGCCGCGCTCGCGCAGCGAGTCCAGCATCGCGCCCGCCAGGGCGCCGCAGCGGGCGCCGGGGCGGAGGCCCCGTTCGGCCATCCGCAGGGTCTCGACGCAGGCGTCGAGGGCCTGGCGCGCGGCCGGGTCGAGCTCGCCCGCGACGCCGACGGTCCCGATCTCGATCCAGTGGCCGGTGGGCGAGGTGAACTCGACCAGGACGGTGATCGGCTCGCCGGCGCGGAGCGCCCGGTCGCCGGGGGGACGGCCGCGGAACCGGCCGCCGCTGACGAAGACCAGGCGGGTGAGGGCGCCGCGCCGGCCCAGCTCGGCGTCGATCGCGGCGACCGCCTCGCGCTCGCTCATCCCCACCGCGAAGGAGGCGGCGAACTGTTCGATCGCGGCGTCCGCCCCGGCCGCCGCCGCGGCGAGGGCCGCCTCGTCCTCGGGCTCGAGCTCGGCGCGGATGCGCTCGGCCTCGGCGCTGAGGTCGAGCAGGTCGGCACCGCCGGCCTGCCGGCGCAGCAGGTCGAGGTCGCCTGCCGGGATCCCGCCCACGGGCGCGGCGAGGGCGAGACGACGGCCACCCGCGGCCTCGGCGAGGGCGATCCCCGCCGCGGCCGCGAGTGGACCAGGGCCGCCGAGGCGTACATCCACCCCGGCGGCCCGACTGCTCTCGCCGATCAGGCCCAGTTCGACCTCGGAGCCGGCGAGGAGTACCGGCGGACGGCCGACCTCGACCAGCGAGAACCCTCCCTTGGGGGCAGGGAAGTGTCCGGTGAGAGAGTGAAGCAACCCGTAGGCACCGAGTGAGCCGCGTCCGTAGACGACCAGCGCGCCGACCTCGGCGGCCTCCATGACCTGCCACAGCTTCCGCCAGCGACGCTCCTGCACCGATCCGCCGTCACCGTCGGTCGCCTGCGCGCCTGCCGTGTCCTGCGCCACGCTCATCGGCTAACGGTCCTCGCCGACGAACTCGCCGTGGTGGTCACTCCACCACTCGGCGATCTCGATCCGACGGGCGAACCAGACGCCGCCGGAGGCGAGCATGTGCTCGATCAGCTCGCGCAGCGCGTTCACCCGGCCGGCGTGCCCGACGGCGCGGGGGTGGAGGCCGATCGACATCATCTTCGGCATCCCCGCCTCGCCCTCGCGCCGGTACTCGTCGAACCCGCGTCGGCAGATGTCGAGGAAGTTGCCCACCGCTTTGGGGACGGTGAAATCGTTGTAGGTGAGCGTGTAGGGGACCACCAGGTGCGGCTGCCCGGCGACCTCGGTGTAGTAGGGATAGTCGTCGTTGTAGGCGTCGGAGTCGTAGAGGAAGCCGCCCTCCGCGGCGACGAGCTCGCGCGTGTTGACCGAGGGGCCGTAGCGGCAGTAGTAGCCGCGGGGACGCTCGCCCCAGGTGCGCTCGAACGAGGCGACGGCGCGGGCGATGTGCTCGGCCTCCTCCTCGCGTCCGAGCGGCCAGTGCTCCTCCCAGCGCCAGCCGTGGCAGAGCAGGTCGTGGCCCGCCGCGCGGCCCGCGGTGGCGACGCCGGGGTTCAGCTCGAAGGCGCGGGCGCAGGCGGAGAAGGTCGCCTTGATCCCGTACTCGTCGAAGAGCCGCAGCAGCCGCCAGATCCCCGCCCGGCTGCCGTACTCGTACATCGACTCCTGGGCGAGGTCGCGGACGTCGGGCGGGAACGGGTAGTCGGACTCGCCGCCGAAGCGCTCGTTGGCGCCGTCGCCCTCGGCGTGCGAGACCTCCGAGCCTTCCTCGTAGTTGATGACGAAGTTGACCGCGACGAGGTTGTCCTCGGGCCAGCGCACCCGCGGTGGGGTGGCGCCGTAGCCGACCACGTCTCGAGCGGGCCCGCCGGCGGCAGGCCTGGTGACGGAGGTGCCCTCCATCAGTAGGCCATCCAGCCGCCGTCGACCAGCAGGTTGTGGCCGGAGACGTAGCTGCAGTCGTCGGAGGCGAGGAAGAGCGCCGCGCCGGCGATGTCCTCGGGGCGGCCGAGCCGCGGGTAGGGGGTCCGCGACAGCGAGTACTTGATGCCGTCGTCGGCCTTGCCGGTTTCCAGGTACTCGGCCTCGCCCGGGTGGGTGCCGGTGAGGATCCGGCCGGGGGCCACCGCGTTGACGACGATGCCGTCGCGGGCGTAGTCGACGGCGAGCTGCCGGGTCAGCTGCGCGACGCCGGCCTTGCTGACGCCGTAGCCGCAGAAGTCCGGCGGGCCGACCATCCCGTGCTGCGAGGAGATGTTGACGATCCGCCCGCGCACCTCGCCGATCGGCTCCTGCTCGCGCATCGTCGCGACCGCGCGCTTGCAGAAGAGGAAGGCGCCGCGCAGGTTGACGTCCATCAGGCTGTCCCAGTCCTCTTCGCTGGTCTCGAGGATCTGCCGCGAGTTGAAGATCGCGGCGCTGTTGACCGCGACGTCGACCCGGCCGAACTCGCCGACCGCCCGCTCGAAGATCGCGTCGATCCCCTTCGGGTCGGAGACGTCGGCCTCGAGGAAGACGACCGTTCCACACGCCTCTTCGATCAGGTCGGTGGACGAGCGGCCGTCCTGATCCCAGATCGGTTGCTCCCTGACGTCGCTCGTCACGACCTTCGCGCCCTCTTCGGCGAACCGGACCGCGATCGCGCGGCCCAGTCCGGAGGCGGAACCGGTGACGATCGCCACCCGGTCTTTCAAACGCATGCTCTTGTCTCCTTGATCCGTCATTGCCAACTCGGTGCGGTCCGCGCTCAGAGCTCGATGAAGCCGCGCTCGAGGTTCTCGTCGTGGGTCATGAAGCGCCCGCCGTCGGGGGTGACGCGGACGTTGTCGGTCACGCCCAGCCAGCCGAACTTGCGGCGCTCCTCGTCGCTCGGGAACTGGACCGTGGGATGGACGTTGACCACCTCGTCCTCCTTCAGGACACGGTTGTTGCCGGGCACCCAGACCCCCTGGATCGCGTCGCTGCCGATCCCGTGCAGGCTGAACATGCCGCGGCAGTCGTCGGCGTCGGCGAAGCCGAGGTCGTAGCCGCCCTCCTTCATCCGGTCCTGGACCGCGTTGACGAAGTCGCTCGCCATCGCGCCCGGGCGGATCGCCGCGAGCCCGGCGGCGAGGGAGGCCTTCTGCAGCTCCCAGAACTCCTGGTGCTCGGAGCTCGGCGTGCCGAACGAGTAACACTGTCGGTACTCGAGCCAGTGGCCGGACGGGCCCGCCGACTCGACCCACACCGTGACCACGTCGCTCTTGTCGATCACCTTCGTGGTACCGAAGCTGAGCGCACCGTAAGGGGTCGTCTGCAGCAACACCATCGGATCGCGGAGTCCGTGTTCGCGGGAGATGCGGTGCGCGGCGGCGGCGAGCTCGATCTCGGTCATGCCGGGCTTCACCACACCGTCGATCACCGAGTAGATGTCGCGGAAGACGGAGGAGGTCGCCTCGAGCGCCTTCATCTCTTCCGGGCTGTTGGAGTGGCGCACGCTCTCGAAGAGGCCTGTCGCGTCGACGAGCTCGGCGTCGGGCGCGCCGGCGGCGAGGTCCTCGTAGTGCCCGTGGGCGAAGGAGGAGTCGCTGATCCCGACCAGCCCGATGCGCTGGTCGGCGACGCCGTTCTCCTTGAGCACCGCCGCGATCTCCTTGCCGGGATCGCCGTTGACCCGGAATTCCGCCGCCCAGTCGGTCTCTTCCGCCTGGGCGAGACCGAAGACCTGGCCGCCGATGAAGATCGGGTCGCCGTCGCGCAGGATCACCACGTGGGTGTCGGCGAGGAGCTGCCAGACGTCGGAGACGTAGAAGGTGCGACCGCGGTAGCGGATGTCGTCGCGGCCACAGACCACCAGCGCGGCGAGATTCTCGGCGTCCATCTCCTTGCGCAGCTCACCGAGGCGGCGCTCGCGCTCAGCACTCGTGGTGAACCGGTACTTCTCCTCCGGGGCCGGGGGCGGCCCGTTGAAATCGGTCAGACACACCGCAAAAACCTCCTCGCGTTCACATATATGAACGGTGTTCGGGAAACGATGTGACGAAAGTACAGTCGGTTTCCAGGAGTGTCAAGAAACCCGTATGCCGTCCTCGTTCCCAACGGAGATGCCGCTGTCAGCGGCTCCCAGAGCCAAAAAAGCGGCAGTAAGTCGCTATTCGGCGCGCGGCGGGCGAACGGAGGCGAGCGCCATCGCGTCCTCCGGACTGCCGTCGACGAAGAAGGAGGAGAGCCACCAGGTGACGCCGGCGGCGCCCATCTCGGCCACCTCCTCCGCCTCCGGCAACGGCCGGGAAACCGAGGCGTGCACGAGGTCGAAACCACCCCCGTCATCCCCCCGCAACCCCTCTATCCGCCGCCGGATCGAGGCGTACTCCGCCGCCCCGTACTCCTTCTCCGGCCACCCGGAGGACATCGGGAACATCCCGTCCCAACGCGCCGCCCGCGCGATCGGCCGAGGCTTCGCCGACCCCGCCACCCAGATCGGGATCCGCGGCGACTGCACCGGCCCCGGCACGAACCCCGAGGTGGAGGCGCGGTGATGGACCCCCTCGAACTCGACCGGCCCCCCACTCCACAAGCTCCGGACCAACTCCAGCCCCTCGTCCAGCCGCTGCGCCCGGATCCGCGCATCGGCCTCTTCCCCAAACGCCCCGAACTCCTCCTCGGCCGGCGACCCCAGCCCGACCCCCAACGTCAGCCGCCCGCCCGAGAGCCGGTCCACACTCACCGCCTCACGCGCCAGTTTCTGCGGCCGCCGCCGCGCCGCCGGAGTCACCAACGGCCCGATCCTCACCCTCCCGGTCCGACTCGCCATCGCCCCCAACGTCACCCACGTATCGGCAATCCGCGCCGGCCCCTCCCCCGTCGTCCAAGCCACGTGGTCCCAAAGAAACACACCATCCCAACCCGACTCCTCCGCCGCACAAGCAATCTCGACCAGCGCCCCAGGATCGGCGAACCGGTTGACGCTAGGCAGATATATCCCAAACCGCATACCCCCCCTCCTACCGCGAACGCCCCCAAAACTCAACCCGCCAAACGGTAGGAATCTGCCCGCCGACACTCGAACCCGACCCCGCCCCATCGCCCCGACCGCACCCCGCCCGCCAAGCTCCCCCCACGGCCGGCGACACCCAGACCGATGCCCCGGCGCCCGCCGATCCCCTATCTCCGCCGAGCCCCCGTGCAGCTCCATTTCGATGCACCGCCCGCGATCAGCGGTCCGGTCCGCGTCGCCGCCACGGCTCGACGAGAGCACCGGCCCATAACCAAGTGCACGGATACCAATCGGCAGCAGATCGACGGGCCACCGGCCGCCCGAACCACATCGCCGCATATCCACGCACATCCAAGCTAGACTTCCCCCCGGTACCCACTCGAGCCATAGCAGGTTCCCCCTGCAAATCGGCCATTTCGGGGCTATAGCTCAGCTGGCAGAGCGCCTGGATCGCACCCAGGAGGTCGGCGGTTCGAATCCGCCTAGCTCCATAGGTTTTTCCCGCAAATATGCTGTTTTTGGCGTTACTGAAGGTAGTTACTTCGGAAAGTAACGGGCACTCCGTGCCCACCGGACCGTAATCCGAACACATCCGCCTGACTATCCGACTGTGCACTGTTGGGTGTTTCGTTGTCTCCTTTTCCTCTTGAAGTTGGCGTCCAGATACACAGAGCGCCGAGGTCGCAAAGTGGCCCCCCTCTCAGGCGGAAAACTTTGTCGAGGCGGATTTCGGCCCGGGTTGGGACGCCACCCATTCGGCTCCGAGGAAGGGGTCTCCACGGTGCCGTTCGAGCTCCCGGGTCGACTCGCTGACCACCCCGCTGCCGTCGGCGAGTTCGCGTAGCCGCTCCCGCTCGTCGGGGCCGCCGACCATCGAGTGGGCGTAGACGCGGAGGGTGAACGCGGGGTCGGTGTGCCCGAGCTGGCGCATCACCGAGAGAGGGTCCTCGCCAATCGCGAGTAGAAGCGAGGCGAAGGTATGGCGGAGCGAGTGCGGGCCGATCCCCGGCGACAAGGACGCCCGCCCGCGCTCCTCCAACAGCTCCTCGGCGCGGCCGAGCACCGGTCGGAGTATCCGCAGGCGCACGTTGTCCTTCGTCCGCGGCCCTCCCCTCGTCGTCCTGAAGACCAGCTCGTGGGCGCCGCGACGATTGCCGGAATCCCGGTGGCGGAGCAGGTGCCCCTCCAGCGCCGGCAGCATCTCGACCTCACGGATCCCGGCCGGGGTCTTCGAATGACGGACATGGATGGTCGAGGTGGTGAAGTCGAGGTCACCCCAGCGGAGGGCTGCGAGCTCGTGGGCGCGCAACCCTGCGAAGACCAGCATCGCTACGACCGGGAGGCGGTCGTCGATCAGCCAGCCCGGGTCGGCGTCGAGGTCTGCGGCCGCATCGAGCACTGCGGTGATCTGACCCGCCGACTCGAGGTGCGGCGCAGGAGACTTCTCGATCTTGATCCGGCGGCGCCTCCCGGCCGCCGGATTGTCGTCGATCCAGCCGTATTCGACCGCGAAGGAGAGGAGCCAGCGGAGCACCTCAATCGTCTTGTTGATCGAGGATGCCGACAGCGGGCGAAGCGGGCGGCCGAGTGCGTCGGTGCGCGGTCGACCTTTGGCGAGACGTTGGCAACGGTCCTCGGACTCCTCGAGCTTGTGCAGCCGGTAGGCATCGACCGCCCAGGCGTCGATCGTCGGCAGAGGCCGGTCGGCGAAGTACGGCAGCAGGTGCCCGAGGGCCCATTGCCAATACTCGAAGGTCGCGGGCCTCACTTCGCTCCGGCGCTCCCGGACCTGGGAACCCGCGAACGACCCGAAGGGAGCCGCATCCTCCGCGCTTCCACGATCACCGAGCGCGAACCGATGCCGCGGCGGTGGCGGCACCCAGGCGCCGCGGTCGACTTCGGCCCGAACCACGTCCATTTCTTCTTCTCCGCGCCTGCGGGTCCATCCCTCGCTCGGCGTCCCCAGAGTCAGGTACCGCCGCCTGCCATAGGCGCGGAACCGCAGGGCGAACACCTTCGACCGACCGAAGGGCCGTTCGAGGACGTTGTTTTCGCACTTTTCCCGCACGGATCAGCCTCCCCTCATGGAGACGCCTCCCGAGCGGCGAGCCTATAAGACCAATACGCTCTCAGCCAGAAGGCTTACGGCCGTTACGCTCTGGTCCAACCGGTCGGGAGCCGCAACGCTCTTCCGGTGGCCGACCCGATCTATGAGGACCCCGACCGCGCCAGCAAGGCGTTCGGGCGGCGGGTCCGCGAGCTGCGCGCCCGTGAAGGTCTCTCGCAGGACGGCCTCGCCCACACGTCGGGGATCCACCTGACCAGCATCGGACGGATCGAGCGCGGCGGCCGCGAGCCGCGGCTGACGACGATCCAGAAACTCGCCAAGGGCCTGGGCGTCGAACCGGGAGATCTCCTCAACGGCTTGGACGACGGCCGTTGAACCAGCGCAGGCCCCGCCTGACTCCTTTCCGTGCGGGCGCTCGCGGACCTATTCCTAGTCGCCTCGTGCTTAACATCTCCGCGCGGCCCTGCTCGCGAAAGGGTTGTTGCTCTCGCCGCGCACCCCGTCGAAGCTCGACACCTACTGGGGCATCTCCCACGGCCAGCCTCGGGATCGCGGACAAGCGGGTCGCGGGGCGCCTACTTCGCCCTCAGCTTCGCTCTTCATTCGTCGGCTACTCCTCGATATCGGCGTGGTTTCAACGAAGTCCGGCAGCAAGCAGCTACTCGGAGCGCTGGGGGTGGCTGCCATCGCGCTGACTCTGGCCGTGTTCGACTGGCGGTTCGTCGCTCCAGTGCGCGCGGCCTCGCCAAACGCCGCGATCGAGCGGGAAGGACCAGAAGCTTCCAGGGAGATCGGCGAAGAAGACGAGTAGCTGACGGGCGGCTGGGCCTACGGCGCGGACGAGCGCACCGCGGGGCTGCCCGGCTGGCCTGACCACTACAACTTTCGCAGAGAGACAGCTCCTCCCGCCAAAGGTCGCCGGCAGCTCGGCTCGCCGAGCTTGAACAACCTCGTGAGTAACCACAGCCAGTACCAACTTGCCGCGGACATATGGAGATATCCGCCGACTACGGATATGACGATTCGATTCCTCGCGCACCTGGTACTTACCGGATCGCGTGCCCATCGGAAGGCAAGTTCCGGCGCTGAAGACCCGGCAAGCATGCCCGAATTCGGGCAATCTGGTCCATTCTCAGAAGGGTGAAGCGCCCAGGCGCAGCCGATCCGGCTCGTATCGTTCCTAACGATTCATCCGAGTAGACCGCAACGACCAAGCGCCACATCCCGTAGCTGGTCTTTACTTCGACGGCGTATTCACCACTTACTAACGCAGCGATGCAATCGAGCGCCTCGCGGCGCGCCATCGAATCCGTCGCAATCGATCGAGAACCCATCCCAAAGGTAAGCCTGCGAGAGCGCCACATTCTCCCCCCCAGCCTTCCACCCCGAATGCATTTTGCGAAGATTTCTCTGCGTTGGACCAGATCACCGCGCCAATGCGCGGGTCTCAGAGGCTCGGCGAAGGGTCGAATTCGCCGTTACGCGGTGAGCGCAGCCTGAAGAGTTGACACGAAGTCCGACAGGGTTCCATCGCGAAGTGCCGCGAAGAAGTCGTCGTAGTCCACCGGTGACAGGAAATGGAACTGGTATCGACGCTTCGTTCGTTTGGGTTTTAGAAGGTCATTCAACTTGTCGAAATAGGCATTGGCGAAAGTCAGCTTCCCAGCGTTGACGAACGACGTTTCATCGTCGGCCTTCGTCTCCACGACGATCACTTCGTCGACGCCCTCACGGAGAACAAAGAAGTCGGGGTTGAACTGACCGCGCTTGGAGCGACCATTTCCGCTCGGCTGGAATCCGTACTCGATGGCATAGAAACCATAGTCTGGGGCCTTTATCCACGCATTCAGCACAGCCGCGTTCTCAGGCTGCATTAAGCGCTCGACGAACAGCCTCTCCGGCTTATGCGACGTCGCTACCACGTTCACCGGGGATTTGAAGAGGAAGCTGTTATCGATCCGCCGCAGGAACGTCGGCACCTCTATTGCCTGTGCCTTTTTTAGCGCTGCAGCGTCATCCTCTGTCCCCAACCCGACCGAGAGCTCATCCCAGAACAACCCCACATGGGAAGTCAGCCCACTGATGCGCTCGCGAACAGGCCCCATTCGCGCGGTTGAGACAGTGGTCAAACCGTCGGGCTCTTGTGCCCACTCCGCCCCCGCACGTGAGGTTTTCTGCCGAAGAGAGCCGAAAGCGCTCATTATCAGCTGCCGATTCTCCTGGCTGATTGCGGTGCCAGTCACCTTGAGCCGACGCAACGCGTCCTGGATCAAGGTTTCCACTCGCTTCTTCGGATACGCGACCGCGAGATTACCTTCGGTCAGCTTGTCGTGCATCAGCATCCGTCTACGAACGTCCGCAACGACCTCACCTACGGGGTAATAGGTCTCACGAACCAAGGTAGTCAGCACGATCTTCTGGTCAGAGTCCGAAACCGAGACAAACTCCGTGCTCTCTGGAGAATCCCGCTGAGGGCGGAGATTAAGGCCTTTGATGTCCCGGGGCTTCTCCACCACCCTCGCCTCGATGCCAGTCGGCACTTCTTTGTAGGTCAGCCTATGTAGCTCAAAGTGGTCGACGGGTCTGCCGTCCGTCGGTCGCTGCGCGATCGTCGTCTCCTGATCGAGGACCTCCGCCACCAGATTCTCTACCTCCGGCGCCCATCTTTGGTGGTTGAACACGAATACGCGTGGCTGAGCCCCGAGCGCTTCTGGACGGCGAAGTCCTCTCCCTAAGACCTGTGCCACCAAGAGCTTGCTGTTGAAGGCTCTTTTCTCGTGTGGATAGATCTGAAAGACATTCTTCACATCCCACCCCTCCGTGAGCATCGATACTGAAACGATCCACTCGACAGGATTGGAGACATCGTCCACGGTCCGGAGCTTCGCGACATTTTTCAGATGCTTAGGAGAGGACGTCACGACCAAGACCTTCTTTTCGGCCTCCCTATTCCCCCCTGGCAGATGTTGCGCTAGAAACTCGACCATCGCCGACCCGAGATCTTGGGCCGCCTTAATACTTTTGGTGACAGCTATGGTTAAAGGCTTGAGAGGCTTGTACGCACGGCGATTAGTCTCGTGTTGCTCCAGCAACTTCTGAAAGCGTGCGTCGTCAGTGGTGGATTCATCTTTGGAGACATAAAAAACGTCCTTAATCCAGCGATCATTGATCGCGTCGCGAATCGAGTACCGATACACGACGTCGGCGAAGTACTCGTTCCCGGCGTAGCACGTCCCAGATAGTCCGACGTGATATCGAAAAGCATAGGCGGGGTCAGCAATGAACTCTCGCCACTTCTTCAGTTTCGAATCCGCTGGCGAATAAATGTGATGCGCCTCATCGGACAGGACCAGAGTCGACCCTCCGTAGCCTTCGAAGCTATCGGCGATCGATGAACCTGCGGTCTCGTACACCGCGTGAATGTTCTCGATGCAGATCTGGCCCTCCTTGACAGTGCTCGTCGCGTCCACCCTCTCCGGAAGCCTCGTACCTTTGGTCTGCGGGAGAAGAGCCGTGAGGTCCGAATCCGCCAGCAGCCCGTCGAATTTGTCGATCAAGCCAGCCTCGATGGTTAGGGACGGGCATAGGACGAGAACTCGATTCACGAGGTTCTCGTTGAGCATGATCCGGGCGAGGCAAAACATCACATAGCTCTTTCCAGTACCCGTAGCCAAGTCCAAAGTGCAGGCAAGCTTGTCTGGGAAGGGAAGGCGGTCGAGGAGCCGATCTAGCGTCACGTAACGCCTCTCCAGGGAGGGCGTCGCGCTGAATGCCTCCGCAGCGAGTTGTCGCCCGTCGCGATATCGGCCCGATGCAATGAATCTCAGCGCGGTGAGGATCGCCTGCTTTGAATAGTCACGACCAGCTACGACTGCATTGATGAAGTCCTCATAGGCGCCGAGATCGAACTTTCCCGGGTCGTAGCTACTTGAGACCGGGAGCACGAGATCGTCGACCGCAAAGCGATCGACGTCGAGCTTTGCCTTCGGATTCACTTTGCCGCCGCTTTTTTCTTTCTCGTGGGGCCCTTTTTGCGACCCGGCTTCTTGAGTCTCGCGAGCTCGACGGTGTCGCGAAACTCGTTTCCGTGCGTGTCCATATAGATCACCAACAGTCGCTCGCCGCAATCATCGGTCGGCAGCGAGAAGGTCCAGCCACGATTCTCTAGCGCGTCACCGAAGAAGTGGTCCGAGACCCGGAACACCTCCCCGTCATAGTCACGGTCAACCAACACCATGGCCAGGTCCAACCGACCTTGCTCATCGAGTGCGTCAAAGTCGTCTGGATCAAGACCGCCTCGCATGAACGATGAGATGGTTCCCTCAACGCACTCGGCCGTCTGCCGGTACACACTCTTTACCTCCGGCAGCTGCATAAAATCGAAGCCAAAGGTCTCCATAGGGTCGTTCAGCATTTCCTCGGAGAACGGCTGGTCGAGCACCTTGAACCGGCGTCCGTGTAAGGCCTCAATGACCGAGTAAGGAACACGCAGGACGAAGAAGGTCATATTGTCGACGACGACCACGTCCTCGAAGAGCCCTGGATCGCAGGCGGTGACCGGGGCGACGACATACACTTCTCCGGTGACTTTTCCTTTCAGCCGCCCCGCCAAAGATTCGATGTACTCCCTGCCCATCTCGGCATCGGTCTCCCGGAACGGGAAGAAGTGGACTGGCGCGCCTTTCCTGGTCCCCGCCATCTGGATTCCGGATATCTCGTGCCCCTCTGATCGACACCCGAACAGCTCGAGACAGAAATTCACGAAACCGGGCATGTCCATGTCCTCGACCAACTCGTTGTCGTAGAGGCCGGCCGTGCACAACTCGAATGCGGGCCGACCGACCTCCCCGTCAAGCGGCTTGGCCGCAAGCAATCTCCTTTGGGTGACATAGACGGCGAACTTGCCGCAGTCGACAGCAACCCATCGCCTGCCCATTCGCTGCGCAACCAGTGGGGCCGTGCCTGAGCCACTGAAGCAATCGAGGATGAGGTCGCCCTCATTTGACGATGCCTCAACGATCCGTTCCAGGAGCCTCTCAGGCTTCTGGGTCGGATAGCCGACCCGCTCGGCCGCCACGTTGTTCACAAAGATATCGCTGATTACGTCTTGTGCGGCGATCCCCCGCGACTCGTCCAGGTAGCGCTTGAGCATCGGTACCCCGGTCGAACTCGCTGGCCAGTGGATGCGATCCATCGCGTCTAGGGCATCCAGGGCCTCCAAGGTGTCCATTTCTGCCACTAGGTCACCGACGAACCTCGGTATCGCCCAGTGGCGTCCTTTCACCGTCGGATCGACTCCGCGCCATGGGCTACCCGATGCGCCGGTGCGTACCCCTGGGGCCGTCAAATCCGCACGGTTGTAGCGGCGCCCAGTTCCGTCCTCAGTGTTGTTGTACCACTGATCGGCCGTCTGCTCGGGAAGGGCCTGGAACACCTCGTTCCAGACGTAGAGATCCGTCTTCGAGTAGACGAGGATGTCGTCGTGGACCGGCCCCCAGCGTCGCGCGCTGTTGTGGGCGCTGGTTCGCTTCCAGACGATCTCGCTCCGAAAGTTCTGTTCGCCGAAGATCTCATCCAGCACGACTTTCAGGTAGTGGGCCTTACGGGTGTCGAGATGTAGATAGAGCGTTCCGTCATCGGCGAGCAGCTCGTAGATGAAGATCAGACGCCTCCGAAGAAACTCAACGAATTCGGCACCAGCGATCTTGTCGCGATAGGCGCGGGCGCCCCGTCGCCCCTGAAACTCCTGGCGGGTCGCAAACGGCGGATCGATATAACAGAGACGCACCCCGCTCGAACCGTCCGCGTTCAACAGCTCGCCTCTGTTCTTCATCTCGAGCAGCGTCTTTAGGACCTGCAGGTTGTCTCCGAAGACCAGGCGGTTGCACCAATCATCGGGCGGCTTCCCGAAACGCTTCAGCGGTTGTAGCGGCACCCCCATCGTGTCCGCCAAGACCCGACTTCTCGGCGCCTTCGACCCATAGTCGAGCTCGTACTCCCGGGCCTGTCGAAAGAGGCGCGGTCGTAGGTGATCATCTAGGTATTCGCCAGCCTTGAGGCGAGCGCCCAGCGCATCAATCTCCTCATCGGTTAGCCGTTTCAGACCGGACGAGCCGTGCATAGCGGCAGCCTATATCGACGACGGGGGAGATACCCGGTGGGATCGATCCCCGCGTCAGGGGACCGACGGAACAATCGCCAGCTTCGATTTGGCGCGATCCTTGCCACAGCCAATAGCTTGGGACTTCCTCCAAGAGTTTTGACGGCCAGCCGAGAAACGGATGTCATTGATCCTCGGGCACAGATGTGATCGGCGGGCGGCAGGTCGGACCAATCGGTTGCACAGAACCATGGCTGCCGAATCCTACGAGATCCGGGTTTTCGCCCGCCTGCCTCCGATTTCGGGTCACGTGAGCGAGCCCACGAGCCGTTGGCCCACGTCTCATTGTGCGCCAGTGCCCAATCGAAGGTCGATCCCTTTCTCGCCGCCCCGCTACAGACCGATTGAGATGTTCCTGAGGCGCGTCGAAGAAGCCCGCGATCGGGTCGGCGCCGGCATCCTCGAGCCGAGGGCCCCGAAGGAGCTGGCCCTCCTCCACGCGGAGGCTGGCCATCGCTAGCTCCTCTCCCCCCGTAATCTCCGTCACCGAGCATTGGAGTCCATGCCAGGCGAGGAGTTGGTCCTCGATCTGCCGTCTTGCATCTCACCTAGGAGGTCGGCATCCCTAGGCCGCACGGCAATCCAAAAATAGCCGGGGA
>Ga0335075_10002323_pt1 | contig 30707 bp, 16 predicted proteins | sample Lox_Sample_24_FD_206723 | JGI IMG/M metagenome (GOLD analysis project Ga0335075, IMG submission 206723) | Soil microbial communities from Loxahatchee National Wildlife Refuge, Florida, United States - Lox_Sample_2.4 | ecosystem: Environmental > Terrestrial > Soil > Wetlands | place: USA...
CCGGCAGTTCACAATTCGAGGAGCCAACCGGATCGATCGCGGCCGGCGCGATGGTGATCACGGTCCCGATTATCGTTTTTGTTCTAATCTTCCAACGACGGATAGTCGCTGGGTTGACCTCTGGCGCAGTGAAGGGATAGCTCTGATGGCCGAGATTGTGTTGGCTCACGTGACCAAGAGCTACCCCGACGGCGCGACGGCCGTGAACGACCTCAGCCTCACGATCGCTGAAGGCGAATTCATCATTCTGGTCGGGCCTTCCGGCTGTGGCAAGTCCACAACGCTGAATATGATTGCCGGACTGGAGGATATCTCTTCTGGCGAGCTGCGCATCGGCGGTGAGCGGGTGAACGAGAAGGCGCCCAAAGACCGCGACATCGCAATGGTGTTCCAGTCTTACGCGCTCTACCCGCACATGACGGTGCGACAGAACATCGCTTTTCCGCTTACCTTGGCGAAGATGAAGAAAGCAGAAATCGCCGACAAGGTCGAGGACACCGCACGAATTCTCGACTTGACCGACGTGCTCGACCGCAAGCCCTCGCAGCTGTCCGGTGGGCAACGACAGCGCGTCGCGATGGGTAGGGCAATCGTTCGCCACCCCAAGGCATTTCTGATGGACGAGCCGCTGTCGAACCTCGACGCCAAATTGCGGGTCCAAATGCGTGGCGAGATCGCCCGGCTCCAGCGTCGCCTGGGCACAACCACCGTCTATGTGACTCACGACCAAACCGAGGCGATGACCCTCGGTGACCGGGTGGTGGTCATGCGCGGCGGCGCCGCGCAGCAGATCGGTACGCCCGACCAGCTTTACGAGCGGCCTGCCAATCTGTTCGTCGCGGGCTTCATCGGCTCGCCGGCGATGAACTTCTTTCCCGGGAAGCTCACAGCGACCGGATTGACCTTGCCATTCGGCGAAGTCACGCTGACCCAACCCGTCCACGACGTGCTCGCCCAGCACCCGGCACCGGACAATGTCATCATCGGCGTCCGCCCAGAGCATCTGCAAGACGCCGCCTTGATCGACGGCTACCAGCGCATCAGCGCGCTGACGTTCGAGGTGAAGGTCGACATGGTCGAGTCGCTGGGTGCCGACAAATACGTCTACTTCACCACCGAAGGTTGCGTCGTTCATTCGGACCAGCTGTCCGAGCTGGAGGAGGAATCCGGGGGAGAAGAGCACGAATTTGTGGCCAGGGTCCCGGCCGCGTCGCAAGCGGCAAAAGGGAAGTCACTCGAATTGGCTTTCGACACTCAAAAACTCGCCGTTTTCGACGCCGACACCGGTGTGAACCTGACCGTTCCGCCGCCACCTGAGTCTGAGTGACTCAGACATTGGCCCGGGTGCGCGCGCACCTATCCGCCCACTTGTCCGCCGCGGGCTTCGACGCAGAGCCCGATGCGGCAAGCGTGACCTTTCTGGGCGCTGAGCCCATCGAGGTGCTGCGCTTTCACCCTGGCCACTCCGGCTCAGAGCGGATAGTGCACTACGTCTCGCTGGGCTGCTCGCGGCATCCGATGACCGATCCGACGGAGATGGTTGCCGATCCCGAGCGTGGACCGCGCGCCGAAGTCGTTCTTCGGCTACGTGATCCGGGGCCGATCACCCGGCTGGCGCACAGCCTGGCCATCGTGGCGGCAACGCCTGCTGTCGACGGCGTGGTGCTCATCGAAGACGCGCTGATCGACTTGGGTTCGCCGTTGTGGGACACTCGATCAGGCCCGGTGCCTTTCACCGCGATACTGTTGGGCCGCAGCGATATTCCGGAATTGCCGCTGGACCCGCCGCGCGACCCGGTGCGTTTCCTCTCCGCGACGCCGATCACGGCGACCGAGGCCGCCTGGGTGCGGCTGAGAGGCGCCGACGCGATGCGCGAGGCGTGGCTATGCGACGGCGTCGATGTGCTGGATCCCAATCGGCCTGCCGCACAGCCACACTGAGTCTAAAGCCACTTCCGGTTCCGGAATCGCATGTACAAGTACAAGCAGGAGGCGGCCATCAAGGCCAGCACCCCGGGGTATCCCCACGTCCAGTTCAGCTCTGGCATGACGTTGAAGTTCATGCCGTAGATGGCCGCGACCATGGTGGGCACCGCCAAGAGGGCCGCCCAGGCTGCCATCTTGCGCATATCGTCGTTCTGCTGCATGCCGACGCGGGCCAGTGCCGCCTGCACCAGCGAGGTGAGCATGTCGTCGTAGCTGGCGATCTGGTCGGCGACTTGCAACTGGTGATCGGAGACGTCGCGCAAATAGCGTCGAACCTCCTTGGAGATCAGATCCTTGTGTTCGGTCTGCAACCGCGCGAACGGGATTGACAACGGATTGACGGACCTGCGCAGCTCAACCACTTCGCGTTTGATCTGGTAGATCGGCTCGATGTCGGTCCGTGCACCGGGCGTGAACGCCACACTTTCGATGGCGTCGATGTCGACCGACATCAGGTGGGTCACCTCGAGGTAGTGGTCGACGACCGCATCGGCGATGGCGTGCATCACCGCAAACGGACCCAGCGCCATCTGCTCGGGGTTGTGGTCCATCCGGTGCCGCACGTCTGATAGCCGGCCGTGTTCGCCGTGCCGGACCGTCACCACGAAATCCCCGTTGACGAAGATCATGATCTCGCCGGTCTCGACGATTTCGCGGGTCAGCACGAGCGAATCGTGTGGAACGTAGTTGACCGTCTTGAGAACCAGAAACAGCGTCTCGTCGTAACGCTCCAACTTCGGCCGCTGGTGGGCCTGCACGGCGTCCTCGACGGCCAGCGGGTGCAGGCCGAAAACAGAACCGACCTCTTGCATCTGGTGTTCGGTGGGTTCGTGCAGGCCGATCCAGGCGAAGGCTTCCTGGCCGGCAAGCTGCAGCTCGCCCACCTTGGCCCGTGCCTCTGCGTGGGTGAAATTCCCGGACAGCCGCTTGCCGTCCACATAGATACCGCAGTCGACCACCGCCTCATCGGCGGGCAGGTCATCCGGCTGCTGATGAGGAGGCTCGTCCCGTTCAGGCCAAGCCAGAGGACGCAACGTTTCCGGTATGTCGCGAAACGAAGGCATCCTTCACCTCCCATCGCAGTGAGCATCCGATGAAGCCTCGGTCATGTTACGCGCCTTAGATGGCGATTGCCCTCCCAGCGGGTGCGGCTGAGCTGGTGTGATCGACTCCGAGGTCGGGGGCCGGGGTTTCTCGGGCCCGCGGGTGCGCTAGTTTCGACCCGACGCAATTGAAGCGCGTAGGGCCGAACTCCACGAGGAGCGAACTGACGTGAGCACCACACCCTTGAAGGTTGCCGTCACCGGCGCCGCCGGCCAGATTGGCTATAGCCTGCTGTTCCGCCTGGCAAGCGGCTCGTTGTTGGGTCCTGACCGCCCGATCGAGCTACGGCTCCTGGAGATCGAGCCGGCTCTCAAGGCGCTCGAAGGCGTCGTAATGGAGCTCGACGACTGCGCGTTCCCACTGCTCTCGGGAGTGCAGATCGGCGCGGACCCGAACAAGATCTTCGACGGCGTGAACCTGGCGCTGCTCGTCGGTGCCCGACCCCGCGGTCCGGGCATGGAGCGCGGTGACCTGCTGGAGGCCAACGGCGCGATCTTCACCGCGCAGGGCAAGGCGCTGAACTCCGTTGCCGCAGAAGATATTCGCGTCGGCGTCACCGGCAACCCGGCCAACACCAACGCGCTGATCGCGATGAGCAACGCGCGTGACATTCCGCGCGAGCGGTTCTCCGCGTTGACCCGGCTGGACCACAATCGTGCCATTTCGCAGCTGGCCCACAAGACCGGAGCCAACGTCAGCGACATCAAGAAGATCACGATCTGGGGCAACCATTCGGCCACTCAGTACCCCGACATCTTCCACGCCGAGATCAAGGGCAAGAACGCGGCCGAGGTGGTCAACGACCAGTCCTGGATCGAGAACGACTTCATCCCCACCGTCGCAAAGCGGGGTGCGGCGATCATCGACGCCCGGGGTGCGTCGTCGGCCGCCTCCGCCGCGTCGGCCACCGTCGACGCCGCGCGGGACTGGCTGCTGGGCAGCCCGAAGGACGACTGGGTGTCGATGGCCGTGGTCTCCGACGGCTCCTACGGTGTCCCCGAGGGCCTGATCTCCTCGTTCCCGGTGACCACCAAGGACGGCAACTGGAAGATCGTCACCGGCTTGGACATCGACGACTTCTCCCGCGGACGGATCGACAAATCGACCGCCGAGCTGGCCGACGAGCGCGAAGCCGTCACCGGCCTGGGCTTGATCTGACGCACGTGGCGATCGCACGCGCGGCGACGCCGGGCGCAGCGGGTCGCCACCGGGCAGTTGTGCATTAGGGCTACTAATGAGTAGTCAGTACCCTGGGCTGCGTGTCCGAATTGGTTGAATCGATACAGAACCGCATCAAGCAGCGTGCCATCACCGATGCGGAAATTTTCGAGGCGCATTCGGGCGGCAAGCTTTCGGTAGACCCGACGGCTGCGCTGAACACCCAACGCGCGCTGTCCATCGCCTACACCCCGGGGGTCGCACAGGTCAGCCGCGCAATCGCCGGCGATCACACCCTGGCCGCCCGCTATACCTGGGCGGGCCGGCTGGTCGCCGTCGTCAGCGATGGCAGCGCGGTCCTCGGCCTGGGCGACATCGGGCCGGCGGCGTCGTTGCCGGTGATGGAAGGCAAATGCGGGCTGTTCAAGGAGTTCGCCGGGCTGGATGCCATCCCGATCGTGCTGGACACCAAGGACCCGGACGAGATCGTCGAAACCCTGGTGCGGCTGCGGCCGACGTTCGGTGCGGTCAACCTCGAGGACATCGCGGCGCCGCGCTGCTTCGAGATCGAGCGCCGGGTCATCGAGGCGCTGGATTGCCCGGTGATGCACGACGACCAGCACGGCACCGCAATCGTCGTGTTGGCGGCGCTGATCGGCGCCGCGAGGGCACTCGACCGCGACATGAGCGCGTTGCGGATCGTCATCTCCGGAGCCGGGGCAGCGGGTATCGCATGCGCCAATTTGCTTCAGGCCAAGGGTATTTCGGATATCACCGTGCTCGACTCGCAAGGCATTCTGCACCGCGGCCGCGCCGAGATGAACACCGTAAAAGCCGAAGTCGCGGCACGGACTAACCCGCTCGAACGTACCGGGGGCATGGTCGAGGCGCTGGAAGGCGCCGACGTCTTCCTCGGGGTCTCCGGCGGGGTGGTTCCGGAGGAGCTGATCGCGACAATGGCGCCCGACAGCATCGTGTTCGCGCTGTCGAATCCCGATCCCGAGATCCATCCTGACCTGGCAGCCAGGCATGCCGCTGTGGTCGCCACCGGGCGAAGTGATTTCCCGAACCAGATCAACAACGTGCTGGCCTTCCCCGGAGTATTCCGCGGTGCGCTGGACGCGGGTGCCCGCAGGATCACCGAAGAGATGAAAATGGCCGCCGCCGAGGCGATCGTCTCGGTCGTCGCTGACGATTTGGCGCTGGATCGGGTCGTCCCGAGCCCGCTGGATCCGCGAGTCGAGCCCGCCGTTGCCGCTGCGGTGGCTGCCGCCGCAGATCCCGCGGAGTGACCGCAGGCAGGTTCACCGCGCTGGCGCTGACCACGGCGCTGGGGTTGACCGGCTGCGGAACTGCCCGCCACAGCTACCACGAGCTGGTGGTCGGGTCCCGGCCCGGCGTCGAGTCGGTGCTGCTGGCTGCCATTTACACCGGGGCGCTGCGCTCATACGGGTTCCCGGCCCGCACCGAGCAGGCGCCCGACCCACTGACCAAGCTCGACTCGGGGGCGTTCGTCGTCGTCCCCGGCTTCACCGGCCGGGTGCTGCAGCGTTATCAGCCCGGCACGACGGTGCGCTCCGACGCGCAGGTCTACAAGGCGATGGTCGGCGCACTACCCGAGGGCGTCGCCGCGGGCGACTACACCACCGCAGCCGAGGACAAACCCGCCCTGGCGGTCACTGAGCCGACGGCGAAGAGCTGGGGCGGCACTGACCTGACCGCAGTGCCACAGCACTGCGACGGCCTGGTCATCGGATCGATCGTCGGTGCGCCGACGCCATCGGCGGTCGGCAGCTGCCGACTCCCCGCTGCCCGCGAATTCCCAAACGATGCAACACTTTTCGCCGGGCTGCGAGACCATACGGTAACCGCTGCCTGGACCACCAGCACCGACCCGGGCGTGCCCACCGATCTGGTCGTGCTGACCGACGGCAAGCAGGCTCTGGTGCAGGCCGAAAACGTGGTGCCGCTGTATCGCCGCAACGAGCTGACGGATCGGCAGCTGCTGGCGGTCAACGAGGTGGCGGGTGTGTTGGACACCGCCGCCCTGGTCGAGATGCGCCGACAGGTGACCGCGGGCGCCGACCCCCAGGCGGTGGCCGACGGGTGGCTGGGCGAACACCCGCTCGGGCGCTAGCGCGACGGCGGCTTCATCCGGCCGACCACCGGGGCCAACAGCCGCTGGTATCCAGCGCCCGTGACCCGCACGATCAGGTCCAGCACGACGGCGTCCGGGCCGACCAACACCCGGGCCTTGTTCTTGCGGACCCCTTCCAGGATGATCTCGGCCGCGCGTTGCGGGGTGGTGCTGGCCAGCCGTTTGTCGAAGAACTTGTACTGCGCCTCGGGGTCCACGCCCTCCGCGGTGAGGCCATTGCGGGCGATCGCGGTTTTGATGCCGCCCGGATGCACCGAAGTCACCTTGACCGGGTCGCGGTTGAGCACCAACTCCTGACGCAGGGCTTCGGTGAAGCCGCGCACCGCGAATTTCGCGGAGTTGTATGCGGCCTGCCCGGGCATCGACATCAGCCCGAAGAGGCTGGAGACGTTGACGACGTGACCGTCGCCGGAGGCGATCAGATGCGGCAGGAAAGCCTTGGTGCCGTTGACGACGCCCCAGAAGTCGACGTCCATCACCCGCTCGATGTCCTTGAACTCGGTGATCTCGACGTCACCGGTGAAGGCGATGCCGGCGTTGTTGTAAATCTGGTTGATTTTGCCGAAATGCTCGTTGATCTGGTCGGCATAGATCTGGAAGGCTTCGCGCTCGGTGACGTCGAGTCGGTCGGATCTGACCGGTGCGCCAATGGCTTTCAACTGCTCTTCGGTCTGTGCGAGTCCCTCGGTGTCCACATCGCTGATCGCCACCGAGGCGCCCGAGCGGGCCAGCTCGAGGGCCAGCGCCTGACCGATACCTGACCCGGCGCCGGTGACCGCGGCCACCTTCCCGACGAAACCTTCCACTGGAGCTCCTTGCTACGTGGGTTGCCGTAGAGGTTAGCCGGTACCGGCGGTATCTCCTATTCGCGGGTAGCTGTGGAATAGCTGGGCGCCTCCGGTGCCGCGAAACACAAAGGACGCCAACGCACGTGGCGTTGGCGTCCTTTGAAGAGCGGTTAGGCCCAGCTGCCGCCGACGGCGCTGTCGGTGGAGTTCATGTTGTTGCCGGCCGTCTGGACTTTTTGGCCGTGTTGGTTGGCTTGTTCGTAGATGACCTGGAAGTTGCGACCCAACTGGGTGATGAACTCCTGGCAGGCCACCGAACCCGCACCGCCCCAGAAGTCACCGGCGGCCAGCACATCGCGCACGATGGACTGGTGCTCGGCCTCCAGCGAGGCGGCCTGGGCGCGGATGAGGGCGCCGTGGGCGTCCACGTCGCCGAACTGGTAACTGATCGACATGAGCGTGTTCTCCTAAAAGTCGTGTGACGGTTTGGGTTAGCTGGACAGGATCTGCTGGGAGGCCTGCTCTTGCTGCTCGTAGTTGTTGGCATCCCGGATCAGGCCGTCACGCACGCCGTGCAGCATGTTGACGATGTTGCGGAACGCCTGGTTCATCTGGCCCATGGTGTCGTAAGACGTCATCTGGGCGGTGCCACTCCAGCCGGCACCGGCGATGTTCTGGCTCGACGCCCACATCTTGCGGGCCTCGTCTTCCACCGTCTGGGCGTGCACGTCAAAACGGCCCGCCATCGACCGCATCTCATGCGGGTCAGTCATAAAACGCGTAGGCATTTGTATCTCCTTGTCTGCGAGGTCAATTCAATGTTGGTCGTGGGGTGTCTATCCGCCGGCCGGCGACCGGGGCATGACTTTGGCGGCGACGCGGGAGCCCATGCTGCTGACGCCGCGTCCGGCCAGTGCGCCCATCAGCCCTTGCGAGAACGGGCTGCTGGGTAGGCCGGCGTGCATGGTGGGCGCGGCGACGCTGGTTTCGGGCATGATCGGGGCCGCGCGGGCCATTTCGGGGGCCATGCCGTGCCAGGCGTTGGGCACCGATAGCCCGCCCAGGTGCTGGGCTGCGGCCATGCCCGCCGAAATTTTTGATCCCCAGGACGCCAGCTGGCCGCTCACACCGTTGACCACGCCGCCCATCTTGCCGTCGATGAACTTGCCGACGTTCTCCAGCAGGCTGTCGCTGGCGCTGGCCAAGGTGGAACCGGCAGCACTGGTGCCCGAGGAGCTACCCGAGCTCATGAACATACGGGCGGGTGTGCTGCTCAGCATGCCCATGTAGTAGGTGGCCTGCACCGGAAGCAGCGCGGCGCTGGGGTTGCCGGCGACCGCAGTAGCCACCGTCCCCAGCCAGGACACCAAGGTTGTTGGATCCAAACCCGTCAGCGCCGCCGACGAAGACGGCACGCCGAAAAGCTCCGCCAAGTCGGCCAGCAGGCCTTCGATGATCGAGGTCGCGTCGGCCGGGTTGGCCGCCGCGACGGCGGCTGCGGGTGCTGCGCCGCTGGCTACCTGCGGTGCGGCGACTTGGGCGGGCAGCGCGGTGGTGGCCGCACTGGAGTTCAGCTGGTAGGTGTCCATGCCCAGCGCATCCTGGATCCACATGTCCAGGTAGTTGGCCTCGGTGGTGGCGATCGCCCCGGTGTTCTGGCCCAGGAAGTTGTTGGAGACCAGCTCGGCCAACAACGCCCGGTTGGCGGCGATCTCGGGCAGCGGCACCATCGACGCATACGCGGTCTGGTATGCCGCCGCGGCCACCTCGGCCTGGGCGCCGGTTTGGGCGGCCGACGCCGCGGTGCCTTGCAGCCACGCGATGTAGGGCTGGACCGCCGCGGCCATCTGCGCCGAAGACGGGCCCAGCCAGGAGCCGGTGACCAGATTGGTGACCAGGGTCTGATACTGGGTGGACGTGCTCTCCAGGTCGGCGGCCAACTCGTTCCATGCCGTCGACGCCGCCATCAGCGGGCCCGATCCCGCCCCGCTGAACATCAGGGCGGAATTGATTTCGGGGGGAAGCAGCGAGAAGCTCATCAGCGGTTAGATCTGGCTAGCTGCCGTGTTCGCCGCTTCAGCCAACGCATAGGCACCCGCACCCGAGCGCAACGCGGCCACCAGCTGCTCGTGCACCTCGGTGGCCTGGGCGGCCAGCGTCTGATACGCCGCTCCCTGCTGGCCGAACTGGGCGGCGGTCATCGCCGACACCAGATCCGAGGCCGCCGGGGCCAAACTGGTCGTCGGTGCGGCCGCGGCCGCATTGCGGGCCGCCATCGAGTCACCGATCCCCGACAGGCTGCTCGCAGCCCCCTGCAACACCTCAGGATTCGTAGTTACAAACGTCATGTTCAGACCTCCTTCGAAGACCCGCCGACACTGAAGTTGGACGTTACTTCATGTCGGGCGTTGGATAGACCACCCCAAGAGCAACTGCCAAACGCGATGGCTGACAAATCGTATGCTTTTTTTGCCTTCAGCGGTATACAAATCGCGAAACGATGTCGGCCAGAAACCGCTCGTTCACGGTGACGCAGTTTTCGTACGGTTTGAACGCCGGGGAGCACCGCGGGCACGCGCCCGGACCTGGGGTTCCGAGTGGGACCGGCGGGAGTCGGGCCGTCATCGTGTGTCGTCTGGGTGCCGGGGGCCGGGACTGTATCGTTGCCGCGTGACCGAGCGACCGCCGACGCTTTACATATTTCCGCATGCCGGCGGATCGGCCGAATATTACCTGCCTTTTGCTAAAGCTTTTTCCAGCGATATCAAGCGCATTGCGGTCCGATACCCGGGACGTGCTGGTACCCACGATCTCGGGTCTTTTACCAGCATTCCCGATCTGGCCGACAAGGTTTGCCGGATGCTGCCGCCGCCGGAGCAGCCCGAGAAGGTGGCGTTCTTCGGCCACAGCATGGGCGGGTTGCTGGCGTTCGAGGTGGCGAGGCGGTTCGAGGAGGCAGGCAGCCCGATTGCCGCCTTGTTCGTGTCCGCCTGTGCCGCGCCCGGGCGAGTCGGCTACGAGCACATCCCGGAATCCGACCGCGGTCTGCTCGATGCGGTCAGCCAGATGACCGGTGTGAATCCTGAGTTCCTGGAGAACGAAGAATTCAGGGCCAACATCTTGCCGACGCTGCGCGGCCTCAAGGCCATCTCGAAGTACGACTGCCCAGCCGGTGCGACGGTTTCCTGCCCGATCTTCGCCTTCCTCGGCGAGGACGACGAGGTCGCCACTCACGAGAAGATGTCGCATTGGTCGGAGCGCACGACGTCGGAGTTCAGTTTGCGGGCTTTCCCCGGCCATCACTTCTACCTCACCGACCACATACAAGAACTCGTCAGCGACATCGAGGGCAAGTTCGCGGCGTACAGCCGCGGCTGACGGCAATAGAGAACAACGGTCGTCTAGATCCGTCGACGGCTGCTGCCATTTAGCAAAGCGCTATTCCAGCCGTGACTAATAGTGGCCTGAAACGTGTTGCCTGACCGGCAAATTGGACATTTAAACCAAAAACCCGGACGCCTAGGCCCGTTGCGATCTGCGCGACTTTTACCATTAAAGTGCGGATAGACGTGCGCCGCGCATGTTTCAACGCCTGCAACATAGGCAACAGTCCCACCACCGATATGGCGGTCCCTAGCAAACTTCGATTCGGCACAAGATTTGCGCAACGGTCGGCGATCTGCGGACGCTCCGGCCTGCGGCGCGTCAGAACAGCGGTAATAGACCAAATCGCCTGAAATGAATGACGCCTGGCGATTACGAAAAATTTACGGCCGCTAAGCCGCTTCGTTTAGATCAGCGCAAAGGCGGGTAGCCCAGCGCTCGCAACGTCGGACGACCAGCGAGGGAGCGACAGAGTTTGACTGCTTAGCAAACGTATGGTCTGATCGAGCACGCAGGCAGTCCCAAGCTCCTGTTTGTCGCGCGTATTACATTCTTGGGTTTTTTCGTCCGAGAAGTGCGGCGGCCCTGTTAATCTCCTGCATCACAAGCGCCCTATGTTGTTCATGTCCGGGGGTCTGATCTAGAGGGGTGGTGTCCCGATGGCGGCAACCGAAGCGTCGATTCCCGCAACGTTGGGGGAGAGGGCCCGGCAAGAGCCGGATGCGCCTGCGTACACGTTCATTGACTACGACGTCGACCCTGAGGGTTACTCGCAAACCTTGACTTGGTCTGAGCTACAGCAGCGAGCGCGGGTGGTCGCCGAGGAAATCGCATCCTGCACCTCTCCCGCGGATCGCGTAGCGATCCTCGCGCCTCAGGGCCTGGAATACATCGTCGGCTTCTACGCGGCGATAGAGGCGGGCTGCATCGCGGTCCCGTTGTCGGTGCCGCAGTTCGGCGCGCACGACGAACGTGCCTCCGCGGCCCTGCAAGACAGCGCGCCGACGGTGCTCTTAACGACATCAGCTGTTGTCACAGACGTTGTTTCGTGTGCTCGTGCGCTCCCCGGCACGCCGCCGACAGTGATCGAGCTGGATGCACTTGACCTCGATGCGCAGCCTTCCTTCGAGCACAGCAGCCGGCCGCACTGCAAAACTGCTTTACTGCAGTACACCTCCGGCTCGACCCGCTCGCCGGCTGCCGTCGTGGTCACTCACAAGAACATCCTGGCCAACGTCCAGCAGGTCAAGGCCGACTACTTCGAGGCCGAGGGCAAAATTCCGCCGCGGGACACCACGCTGGTGTCATGGCTGCCTCTGTACCACGACATGGGTCTGCTCCTGGGCATCACCGGTGCGCTGGTAATCGGGCTTCACTCAGTGCTGATGAGCCCGATGGCCTTCCTGCAGCGGCCCGCCCGGTGGGTGCAGCAGTTGGCTAAAAACACCCGCACCTTCACGGCCGTACCGAACTTTGCTTTCGAGCTGGCGGCCCGACGGACCACCGACGAGGACATGGCCGGGCTCGATTTGGGGCACGTGCACACCGTGCTGTCCGGTAGCGAGCGGGTTCACGCGGCCACGATCCGGCGTTTCCTCGACCGGTTCGCTACCTTCAACTTCCCGGCAACCTCGCTGAAGCCGTCGTACGGCCTGGCCGAGGCGATGGTGTATGTGGCGTCGTCGGGTCCAAACCGCCCACCGACCGTCGCCAGCTTCGACTACGAGAAGCTGTCGGCCGGCCACGCCGAGGCCTGCGACAACGCAAGCGGAGTCGAGCTGGTCAGCGTTGGTACCCCGCGCGCGTCCACCATCCGGATCGTTGACCCGGATACCCGCGTCGAGAACCCGGCCGGCATGGTCGGCGAGATCTGGCTGCACGGCGACAACATCGCCAACGGTTACTGGCGCAAGCCGCAACAGTCGCAGCGGACCTTCGGCGGACAGCTCGTCGACCCGTCAATCGGCACACCGCTGGGGCCCTGGCTTCGGACCGGCGATTTGGGCGTCATCTACGACGGCGAGCTGTTCATCATCGGCCGCATCAAAGATTTGCTGATCGTGGATGGCCGTAACCACTACCCCGACGACATCGAAGCGACGACTCAGGAGATCAGCGGGGGCCGCGTCGCGGCGATCTCGATCCCGGACGACCGCACCGAGCGGCTGGTCGTGATCGCCGAGATGAAGAACCGGGGCAGCTCCGAGGAGGAGATGCAACAGAGGCTGCGCACCGTGAGAGCGCAAGTGACGTCGGCGATTTCAAAGTCGCATGGTCTGCGGGTGGCCGACCTCGTGCTGGTGCCGCCCGGCTCGATTCCGATCACCACCAGCGGCAAGATCCGGCGTTCCTCGTGCCTCGAGGTATACCGGCAGGACGAGTTCAGCCGTCTGGATTCCACCGCGTGACGCTTCTCGGCGGAGATGCCGAGAAGCCTGTCTAGGGGTGTCCAGACGGCTTTGCACCAGCGAGAGTAAAGCCAATGCCATCGATCGACTCTTCTATACCCGCTGTGCTGAGGGAGCAAGCCGGGCGCCGGGACAAGACCGGATGACATTTTTGGGCGGGGCTGGGTCCTTCGCGCAAGATGTAGGGGTGCAGGAGCTTGCTGGCAGATTGGGGGGAGCGCGATGACTGGTGCGCCGCCGGATCGTCGCGCGATCATCACCGAGGCACTGCGCAAGATCGATGACCTGACCGCGCAGCTCGAAATTGCGCAAGAGGGTGACACCGAGCCGATCGCCGTCATCGGGATGGGCTGCCGGTTCCCCGGTGGGGCGGACAATACGGCCCAGTTCTGGCGATTGCTGCAGGACGGCGTCGACGGCATCGTGCGAGTGCCCCCCGACCGTTGGGACGCCGACGCATTCTTCTCCGAGGACCACTCCGTGCCGGGGACGATCTGCAGTCCAGAGGGCGGTTTCCTCACGTCGTGGCGACCCGACGAGTTCGACGCCGAGTTCTTCGGGGTCTCACCGCGCGAGGCCGCCGCGATGGATCCACAGCAGCGCTTGGTGCTCGAGGTGTCGTGGGAGGCACTGGAGAACGCGGGCATCACTGCGCAGATGATCCGTGGTACCCAAACCTCGGTCTTCGTGGGAATGACCACCTCTGACTACGGACTCATGCTGATCGGAAGGTTGCCGCCAGAAGACGTCGACCCGCACGTTCCGTTCGGGAACGCGGCGAACTTCGCCGCGGGACGGTTGTCGTATTTCCTGGGTGTGCACGGGCCGGCGGTGGTCCTCGACACCGCGTGCTCGTCGTCGCTGGTCACCGTTCATCTGGCCTGCCAGAGCCTGCGCCGGCGGGAAAGCGATCAGGCGTTGGTCGCCGGGGTCAACATGATGCTGAGCCCGGAAAACAGCATCGCCACTTCGCGGTGGGGGATGCTGGCTCCCGATGGCCGCTGCAAAACATTTGACACCGATGCCGACGGCTATGTCCGTAGCGAGGGTTGCGGAGCGGTGGTGCTCAAGCGGCTCAGCGATGCGCTGCGCGACGGGGATTCAGTGTTGGCCGTGGTGCGCGGTTCGGCGGTCAACCAGGACGGTCCCAGCAGCGGGCAGACGGTACCCAACGGACCGGCCCAACAGGCGGTGCTGCGGGCGGCGTTGGCGGCGGCGCGGCTGCAGCCCGCCGATATCGACTACGTCGAGGCGCACGGCACCGGCACCGCGTTGGGAGACCCGATCGAACTGGGGGCGTTGCACCAGGTATTCGGCGAGCGCGACGGATCCGCGCCGCTGGTGCTTGGTTCGGTGAAGACCAATGTGGGTCACCTGGAATCAGCGGCGGGCATCGCCGGGTTTATCAAGACTGTGTTGAGCGTGTACCACGGCTACATCCCGCGGCACCTGCACTTCAAGCAACTGACCCCGAATGCTGTCGAGGGCGCTTCGCGGTTCACCATCGCGGACCAGGGCATGCAGTGGCCGTCCGTGTCGCGGGCCCGGCGGGCCGGCGTGTCGTCGTTCGGGGTCAGTGGGACGAACGCGCACGTGGTGATCGAGCAGGCCCCGGCCGCCGAGCCGGTGACCGCGCAACCCGAGCCGGCAGTGACCACCCTGGTGATCTCGGGGAAGACGCCGGCGCGGGTCGCGTCGACCGCCGCGATGCTGGCCGAGTGGATGCTCGCCGACGGCACAGGCGTCGCATTGGCCGATATCGCCCACACCCTCAACCACCACCGCACCCGCCACAAGGTCTTCGCCACCGTGTGCGCGCGGGACCGTGCCCAGGCCGTCGCCGGACTGCAGGCCCTGACGACCGGCGAATCGGCGGTCGGCGTGGTCGCCCCCCATGACGGGTTGTGCAAACCGGGCACCGTCTTCGTGTATTCGGGTCAGGGTTCGCAGTGGCCCGGCATGGGCCGGCAGTTGTTAGCCGACGAGCCGGCTTTCGCCGCGGCGGTCGACGAGTTGGAGCCGTCGTTCGTCGAGCACGTCGGATTCTCGCTGCGGCAAGTGCTGGTCAACGGCGAGCCGGTGGCCGGGGACGCGCGAGTGCAGCCGGTCTTGCTCGGTCTGCAGCTGGCGTTGACCGCATTGTGGCGCTTCTACGGCGTGGAACCCGATGCGGTGATCGGGCATTCGATGGGCGAGGTGACCGCCGCGGTGGTGGCTGGGGCGCTGAGCCCGGCCGACGGGCTGCGGGTGATCGCCACCCGGTCGCGGTTGATGTCGCGGCTGGCCGGCCAGGGCGCGGTGGCGCTGCTTGAGCTCGATGCCGAGGCGACCGAAAAGCTGATCGCCGACTATCCCGAGGTCAGTCTGGGGGGCTACCTCTCGCCCCGGCAGACTGTCATCGCCGGGTCGGTGACCCAGGTTGATGCGGTGATTGCCGCGGTAACGGGCCAGGAGCGATTCGCGAAGCGGGTGAATATGGAAGTCGCCTCGCACACCGCGCTGATGGATCCGATCCTGCCCGAGCTGCGGTCGGCGTTGGCCGACCTGGCGCCCACGGCACCGACGATTCCGTTCATCTCCACGGTCGCCGATTCAGCCGCAGCGCCGCTGTTGGACGCCGATTACTGGGTCGCGAATGTGCGGCAACCGGTGCGGCTGCGGCAAGCCATCAGCGCCGCCGCCGAGCACAACGCCACCTTCATCGAAGTCAGTCCGCATCCCACGCTGATGCACGCCATCACCGAGACACTGGAAACGCTCCCATCCAGCCACCACCACAGTGTCGGGACGCTGTCGCGCGACTGCGATGACACGGTCAGCTTCCACACCAACGTCAACAGCACGTGTGTCCTCCACCCCCCGCAGGTGCCGCATCCGCCCGAACCGCATCCGGTGCTGCCCAGCGCGCCCTGGCACCACACAAAGCACTGGATCAGCACCGAGAATTACGTCAAGGCAGCCGGATCCGCGGCCAAGCCCGGGACCCTGCTCGGCGAGCACATCGCGGTCACTACCACACCGCCGACGCATCTGTGGCAGGCACGGCTTACCCCCGCCAACAAGCCGTACCCGGGTTCCCACCATAACAATGGTGTGGAGATCATTCCGATATCGGTTCTGCTGCAGACACTTTCGGCTGCCGCAGCCGAATACGGCGCATCGATATCTTCCGACGTCCGATTCGACTATCCGATCGTCGTCGGCGAGCCACGGGTGATCCAGGTGGTCGCCGACGCCGCCTCGGTCACCATCTCATCGAGTGCCGCGAGCCCCGAAAATGATGGCGCCGCGCAACGCTGGATCAAGCACGCAAGCGCCCGAATCTCGCATGAGTCGACTGACCATTTAACGCAACACGCCGCCGCGACACTGGGCGCGGCGGATGCGGAGTTCGACGACGAATCGCTCACCTCGTTCTGGCAGGCCTGGGGCAGTAAAGGGCGGCCATTCGACTGGTCGATCGGCTCCTGCCGGTCGGCGGACGGTCGACTGCACGCCGATGTCGAGCTGTCCAAACCCTCGGCAGTCGCGCTGCTCGACGCCGCGATTCACGCGGCCCGGCTGCTGGACAGCGCCAACCCGCGGCTGATGATTCCGGCTGCGGTCGCAAGTGTCCGGTTCGACGCCGAGCACCTCGACCCGCGCGGCCGCATCGAGGCGCAGCGGGTCGGCGGCAACGACGACGAACTCACCGTCGACATCGCGATAACCGCCCCGGACGGCGCTACCTGCATCGAGGTCCGCGGACTGCGCTACGCGGCGGTGGATACGAGCGCGTCCCGCACCGACGACCCGTCGACGATGGTGTACGCCATCGATTGGCAACCCTTCCAGCCTGGTGCGGGTGAGGCCGCTTCGCACCACGGCGCCGATGGCTCGGTCACGATCGCGGTGCTCGGCGCGGACGGTGTCGCCGGCACGCTGCGCGACCGGCTCGCCGACGCCGGGCACCCAGCGGCCACGGTCGCCGACGCGCGCTACGTCCTCTACGTCGCCGAATCCGGATCCGACACGACCGACCTCGACAGCGCGGTGCGGCTGTCGAAGGAGGTGGCGGAACTGGTCCGCGGACTGGCCGAGCGCGACGACGACAACCCGGTCACGCTGTGGATCGTCACTCGCGGTGTTCGCGAGGGCAGTTCCGACGCGGCGGTGCGGCAGAGCTGCCTGTGGGGAACCGCTGGGGTCATCCGGGCCGAGCAGCCGCAGTTGTGGGGCGGCCTGGTCGACGTGCCGGACGATGCAGACACCGCTGACTGGGTATCGACGCTGTGCACCATCCTGCGGACACCGGCGAAGGCCATCCTGGCGGTGCGCGACGGCGAATTGTTCACGCAGGTTTTTGCGCCGGTCTCCGGCGAGCAGGTTCGCGAGCCGCTGCGGTGTCGCCCGGATGCGGCATACCTGGTCACCGGCGGCATGGGGGCGCTCGGTCTGCTGATCGCGGGCTGGCTCGCGGACCGCGGCGCGCGCCGGCTGATCCTGGCCGGCCGCACGCCGCTGCCGCCCCGGCGCGAGTGGGACAACGCCGACACCGACGCCGGCACGCGGCACAAGATCGCCGCGATCCAGGCGCTGGAATCGCGTGGTGTCTCGGTGGATGCCGTGGCCCTCGACGTCGGTTCTCGAGACGCGGTGCAGGCGCTGGTTGCCAAGCGCGACGCCGACGGAGCGCCTCCGATACGCGGTGTGGTCCACGCCGCCGGCATCACCGACGCCCAACTCCTGACCGAGGTCACCGAGAGCCGTCTTCGGCACACCATGTCGCCGAAAATCGCCGGTGCGCAGGCTTTGCACGAGGTATTCCCGCCCGGTAGCCTCGACTTCTTGTTCATGACTGCCGCGGCCGGGGCGGTGTTCGGCGTCCCGGGGCAGGGCGCCTACGCGGCGGCCAACGCCTACCTGGACGGCCTGGCCCACGCGCGTCACCGGCGGGGCTGCCACACCGTCAGCTTGGACTGGGTGGTCTGGCGGGGCCTCGGGTTCGGCACGGACGCGCAAATCGCGGTGCAGGAACTCGAACGGCTGGGCTCGCGGCCTGTCGCGCCGGAAGAAGCCTTCGCGGCATGGGAGTACCTGGAGCGCTACGACGTCGCGCAGGCCCTGATGGCTCCGCTGCCGTCGTCGGACGTGGCGGCGGCAACCGACGCAGCGGCGATCTCACCGGCGTGGTCGGAGATGCCCGCCGAGGACGTCCGCCCCGAACTCGAGGCCGGGCTGCGGGCCATCCTTGCCCGCGAGCTGCAGATGCCGGAAGCCGAACTCGCACTCGACCGCCCGTTTGCGGAGTTCGGACTCAACTCGGTGATGGCGATGTCGGTTCGACGAGACACCGAACAGTTCGTCGGCATCGAGTTGTCGGCGACGATGCTGTTCAACTATCCGACGATCATCGCATTGGCGGAGCATCTCGCTAAAAAGCTTTTGCCGCAGGCAGATTCGGACAACGATAGCGACGCGATGGGCGACTCGGACAGCAGCGTGTTGGACGACCTGTTCGCTCATGTGGAGTCGGCTCCCGCTGGCACTGAGAGGGGAATCTGAGATGACCTCGTCTTTCGACGAAGAAACCCTTCGGCACTGGCTGGCCGACTACCTGGTGACCAACGTGGGTGTGAGTCCCTACGAGATCGACTTCGACGCGTCGATGAGCGATCTGGGTTTGGGTTCGCGCGACGCCATTGTGCTCTCCGGCGAGCTGACCGAACTGCTCGGCCGCAAAGTCTCCCCGGTGGAATTCTGGGAGCACCCCTCGATCGCCGACTTGGCGCAGTTCCTCAGCGGGTCCGACTCCAGTGCCGAGCAGGTCCACGAGTCCGATCATCGAAGCAGCATGGAAGAGCCGATCGCGATCATCGGCCTGGGATGCCGATTCCCCGGTGGGATCCACGGACCGGAGGATTACTGGCAGTTCTTGTCTGAGGGCCGGTCCGCGGTCGGCGAGCTGCCGCCGGAACGGTGGGAGCCGTTCGAAGACGGCTCCCCCGAGACCGCGGCGGCGTTGGCCCGCACCACACGGTCGGGATCGTTCTTGGATGACGTCGACGACTTTGACGCGGATTTCTTCGAAGTCTCCAGTCGCGAAGCCGTCAAGATGGACCCCCAGCAGCGTCTGCTGCTGGAAGTCGCGTGGGAAGCGTTGGAACACGCCGGAATTCCGCCGAGTTCGCTGCGGCGCTCGCAGACCGGTGTCTTCGCCGGTGCGTGCTACACCGACTACGGATACCTCGCAGCCCTCGATCTGCCCAGCGTCGATGCCTGGAGCAACGCCGGTGGCGCGCTGAGCATTATCGCCAATCGGCTGTCGTACTTCCTGGATCTGCGTGGACCGTCGTTGACGGTCGATACCGCCTGCTCGTCGTCGATCGTCGCCTTGCACTTGGCGTGCCAGAGCCTGCGGATCGGGGATTCGGATGTGGCGCTTGCGGCGGGCGTGAATCTGCTTCTGGCGCCGGGAGTCTTTCGTGCTTTCGATCAAACCGGTGCGCTGTCACCAACCGGTGCATGCCATGCGTTCGACGCGGACGCCGACGGGTTCGTCCGTGGCGAAGGCTGCGGCGTCGTGGTGCTCAAGCGCCTGAGCAATGCACTGCACGACGGCGACCGGATACTGGCGGTGGTGCGGGGGTCAGCCGTCAACCAGGACGGTCGCTCCAACGGCCTGTTAGCCCCGAATCCCGCCGCGCAGATGGCGGTGCTGCGCGCGGCGTACGCCAATGCGGGGGTGCCGCCGCAAGAAGTGGATTACGTCGAGGCCCACGGCACCGGGACTCTGCTCGGGGATCCCATTGAGGCGCGTGCGCTCGGCACCGTCTTGGGCAAGGGGCGTCCGGAGCAGTCGCCGCTGTTGATCGGTACCGCGAAGTCGAATCTCGGCCATCTCGAGGCGGCTGCCGGGATGGCGGGTCTGATCAAGGCGGTGCTCGCGGTACAGCGCGCAAGCATCCCGGCGAATTTACACTTCCACAACCCGAATCCGCACATCCCGTTCGGCCAATTGCGGCTGAAAGTGGTTGCCGAACACCAGAATTGGCCGCACACGCCGCACCCGCGACGGGCTGGCGTTTCGTCGTTCGGGTTCGGCGGCACCAATGCACATGCGGTGATCGAGCAGGCTCCTGCGGCAGTACCCGTTCTGCGTGAGCCCGATCCGGCTGCGACCACGTTGGTGGTGTCGGGCAAGACACCGGAGCGGATCGCGTCGCTGGCCGGGGCGTTGGCCGAGTGGATGGCCGATGCAGGCGCCGCAGTTCGGCTGCCGGATGTGGCCCACGCCCTCAATCACCACCGGGAACGACACGCTCAGTTCGCCACTGTCTGCGCGCGCAATCGTGCTGACGCGATCACCCGGCTGCGAGCGCTCGCCGAAGGTCGGCACGCCGAGGGCATCGTGCGCCCGCATGACGGCCCGTGCAATCCCGGCACGGTCTTCGTCTACTCGGGTCAGGGCTCGCACTGGGCCGGCATGGGCCGCCAATTGCTCGCCGACGAGCCGGTGTTCGCCGAGGCTATCGCCGACTTGGAGCACGATTTCGTTGAGCACATAGGGTTTTCGCTGCAACAGGTGATCGCCGGCGGCGAGCCGGTGAGCGGTGACGCTCAGGTCCAGCCGGTGCTGATGGCGTTGCAGCTGGCGCTGACCGAGTTGTGGCGCTCGTATGGGGTGCACCCGGATGCGGTCATCGGGCATTCGATGGGGGAGGTCACCGCGGCGGTGGTGGCCGGCGCGCTGAGTGTGGCCGACGGACTGCGGGTGATCGCTATCCGCTCGCGCCTGATGTCGCAGCTTGCCGGGCAAGGTGCCGTGGGTCTGCTCAAGCTGGACGCCGAGGCCACTGAGGCGTTGATCGCCGACTATCCCAATGTCAGTGTGGCGGGCTATATCTCACCGCAGCAGACAGTGATCGCTGGGCCCGTGACACCGGTCGATGCGGTGATCACCGCGGTGAGTGCGCAGAATAAGTTCGCCCGGCGGGTCAACATGGAAGTGGCCTCGCACACCGCGTTGATGGATCCGATTCTGCCCGACCTGCGTGCGGCGCTGGCGGATCTGGTGCCCTCGATGCCGACAATTCCGTTCATTTCCACCGTTGTTGAGCACGCCACCACGCTGGTGCTGGATGGCGAGTACTGGGTGGCGAACGTGCGCCAGCCCGCGCTGCTAAGTCAGGCGATCACCGCAGCCGCCGAAGACCACGGCACCTTCATCGAGGTCAGCGCCCATCCGATCTTGACGCACGCCGTCAATGACACGTTGGCGTCGGTGACGCATCACCACGCGGTCGGGACGCTGTGGCGCGACGGCGATGACACGGTCACGTTCCACACCAACGTCAACGCGGTCCACACCAGCCTGCCGCGGGAGACCCCGCACCCGGCGGAACCGGCCCCGGTACTGCCCACCACTCCGTGGCACCACAGCAAGCACTGGACCACCGTTCGGCCATCCGCTCCCGTCAATCATGGTGAGCATGATGGTATTCCGCGTGGGACGGTCGTGGACGGACCGATTCGATCGGAGTGGTACAGCCAGCTGGCCTGGCCGACCCGGACATTGGCACCGTTGTCAGCGCGGCGCGCTGACAACGACAGCGCGTGGCTGGTGATCGCCGATTCCGAGCTGGGCGCGGAGATCGGCCATGTGCTCGGCGACGACTCCGACGTCACGGTAATGCCGTCGTCGCTGTTGGCCAAAGACGTGCAAGCGATTACCGACGCGCTCGCCGGGGCTACTCATGTGCTGTATGCGCCGCAGGCGCATTCCGACCATTTCGACGCCCAGGCGGGATACGGCTTGTTCAACGCCGCGCGGAAGCTGGCCGCAGCAGCGGCCGAATTGGGTGTTGCGCCTCGGCTTTTCCTGCTGACCCGCAACGCGCAGCCCGTCGAAGAAGGTGATCGGGCCAACCCCGCCCACGCGGTGTTGTGGGGATTGGGACGCACATTGGCGCTGGAGCATCCCGAAATCTGGGGCGGCATCGTCGATGTCGACGAATCAGTGCCCGCCGGCTTAGCCGCCCGATATGTGATCGAGGAGGCGCACGGCGAGGACCGAGAGGATCAGGTCGCTTACCGGGCCGGTATCCGCCGCGTCCCACGACTGCAACGGGCTTACCTGCCGTCGGCCGCCCCAGTGCAACTGGAGAAAGACAGCAGCTATCTGGTTATCGGCGCAACCGGCAACATCGGACCGCACTTGATCGGCCAGCTTGCGGAGAGCGGCGCGGGCACCGTCGTCGCGGTCTCCCGCAATCCCGGTTCACGCCTGGACGACTTGGCTGCCGGACTCTCGGCGACCGGAACCACTTTGGTGACGGCTGCCGCCGATGCAGCAGATGAAACCGCGATGAGCGCACTCTTCGACCGCTTCGGCACCGACCTCCCGCCATTGGCCGGCATCTACGTGGCGGCGTTCGCAGGTGGGCCGATCACCCTGCGTGACATGACCGATGACGACGTCACCGCGATGTTCCGGCCGAAGCTGGACGTGGTGGCGCTGCTGCACAAGCTCTCCGTGCGGCACCCGGTGCGCCAGTTCGTGCTGTTCTCGTCGATCTCCGGATTGACCGGTTCGCGGTGGCTGGCCCACTACGCGGCTACGACGACCTTCCTCGACACGTTCGCCTTCGCGCGACGAGCGGCCGGACTTCCGGCTACCACTGTCAACTGGGGGCTGTGGAAGTCGTTGTCCGACAACCAGTCCGACGTCGAGCGGAGCGTGACCCTCGACTCCGGCTTGGAGCCGCTGCCAGACGAGGTCGCCATCCAGGCGCTGCCGTGGGTCATCGGTCCCGGCACCCCGGTGCGCTCCACCATCGTCGCGGCCGACTGGGCACTGCTCGCCACCGCTTACCGCAGCACCCGTGCGGCGCTGCGCATCGTGGACGACCTGTTGCCGGCCGAGAGCGAAGGCACCGGCTCGCCGACGCTGGTCACCGAGTTCCGGCAAACGTTGCGCGACTGCGAACCGGCACGGCGGCGCGGCCTTTTGGTCGACCACGTCGTGGCGCAGGTCGTTGCCGCGATGGGGTTGGCGTCGCCGCAATTGCTCGATCCGTCAACGGGTTTCTTCCAGTCCGGGATGGACTCACTGATGAGCGTGACGCTGCAGCGCGCGCTGTCCGACAGCCTTGGCGAGTCGTTGCCGGCGTCCGTGGTGTTCGACTACCCGACCGTGGAGGCGCTCTCCGACTATCTGGCCACGATCCTTCCGGAACTGGTCGAGGCCGCCGATGAGGAAACCGTGGACGACTACGACGACCTCAGCGATGACGACCTGCTCAAAGAACTTTCCGAAAGGCTGGGTTGAGCGCCATGACTGCTGCATCGCCGGATCGTCGGGCGATCATCACCGAGGCGCTGCGCAAGATCGACGATTTGACCGCTCGTCTAGAGATCGCCGAGAAGTCTGATACCGAGCCAATTGCCGTGGTGGGTATGGCCTGCCGGCTCCCTGGCGGCGTGGACACCCCCGCGCAGTACTGGCAGTTCCTGAAAGACGGGGGAAACGGCGTTATCCGCGTGCCTGCGAACCGCTGGGACGCGGACGCCTACTACTCCGACGACCACACCCGGCCCGGCACGATCTGCAATCGCGAGGGCGGCTTTCTGACGTCCTGGCAGCCCGACCAATTCGACGCCGAGTTCTTCGGGATCTCTCCGCGTGAGGCCGTCGCGATGGATCCCCAGCAGCGATTGCTGCTCGAAGTCGCTTGGGAGGCACTGGAAAATGCCGGTGTCACGCCGGAGGCGATTCGCAACTCCCAAACCGGCGTCTACGTCGGCCTGACGACCTATGACTATTCGTTGATAGCGGCAAAGGCGCCACCAGAAGAAGTCGACCCGTACATTCCGTTCGGCAATGCGTCGAACTTCGCCGCTGGACGGTTGTCGTATTTCCTCGGTGTGCACGGCCCGGCGGTGGTGATCGACACCGCGTGTTCATCGTCACTGGTCGCCATCCATCTGGCCTGCCAGAGTCTGCGCCGCCGCGAAACGGATCAGGTGCTGGCCGCCGGCACCAACCTGCTCCTCAGCCCGGAGAACAGCATCGCCTGCTCACGGTGGGGGATGCTGGCACCCGACGGTCAGTGCAAAACCTTCGACGCCGCCGCCAATGGCTATGTTCGCAGCGAGGGTTGTGGAGTCGTGGTGCTCAAGCGGCTCAGTGATGCACTGCGCGACGGGGATTCGGTGTTCGCTCTGGTGCGCGGTTCGGCGGTTAATCAGGACGGCCCGAGCAGCGGGCAGACGGTGCCCAGTGGACCCGCCCAGCAGGCTGTGCTGCGGGCGGCGTTGGCGTCGGCGCGCGTGCAGCCTTCGGAGATCGACTATGTCGAAGCACACGGGACCGGTACCGCGCTGGGGGATCCGATCGAACTGGAGGCGCTGAACCAGGTTTTCCCCGACACCGATCGGACGGCGCCGCTGGTGCTGGGTTCGGTGAAGACCAACATGGGCCATCTGGAGAACTCGGCCGGTATCGCCGGGTTCATCAAGACCGTGCTGAGCCTGACTCATGGCTATATCCCGCCGCATCTGCATTTCACCCAGTTGACGCCGAATGCCAGCGCGGGCTCGTCGCGGTTCACCATCGCCGCGCACGGGATGCCGTGGCCGCAAGCAGAGCGGCCCCGGCGTGCGGGGGTGTCGTCTTTCGGGGTGAGTGGCACCAATGCGCATGTCGTTTTGGAGCAGGCGCCGGTACCCGAATCTGTTGCGGTGCAACCGGAGCCAGTGGTCAACACGTTGGTGATCTCCGGGAAGACCCCGGAGCGCATCGCGCCGATAGCCGCGATGCTGGCCGACTGGATGGACACAGACGGCGCTGCCGCCCCGTTGGCCGATGTCGCACACACCGTCAACCGGCACCGCGGCCGTTACCGGAGCTTTGCCGCGGTCTGTGCGCGTGGTCGTGCTCAGGCGGTGGCGGGGTTGCGGGCCTTGGCCGCCGGCGAACCAGCGACCGGTGTTGTGGAGCAGCGCGAAGCCCCTCAAGGGTCGGGCACGGTATTCGTCTACTCCGGTCAGGGTTCGCAGTGGGCGGGCATGGGTCGGCGGTTGCTGACCGAAGAGCCCGCGTTCGCCGCGGCCATTGACGAGTTGGAACCGGCTTTCGTTGAGCAAGCCGGGTTTTCGCTGCGCGATGCGCTGGTCAGCGGCGAGCCGGTGGTGGGTATCGAGCGCATCCAGCCGGTGTTGGTGGGTATGCAGTTGGCGCTGACCGCGTTGTGGCGCTCCTATGGCGTGGAGCCCACGGCGGTGATTGGTCATTCGATGGGAGAGGTGACCGCTGCGGTGGTGGCCGGGGCGCTGACTCCGGCTGACGGGCTGAAGGTGATCGCGACACGATCGAAATTGATGTCACGGTTGTCCGGGCAGGGCGCTATGGCGTTGCTGGAGTTGGGCGCCGAGGACGCCGAGAAGTTGGTTGCCGACTATCCCGATATCACGGTGGCGGTGTACGCGGCCCCGGAGCAGACGGTGATCGCCGGTCCGCCAGAACAGGTCGACGAGGCGATCGCGGTGGTCGACGCGCAGGGTCTGTTGGCGCGACGCGTCGAGGTCGATGTGGCCTCGCACCACCCGACGGTGGACCCAATCCTGGCCGAATTGCGCGCTGCGCTGGCCGGTTTGGCACCGATGACGCCGAAGATCCCGTTGATCAGCACGGTCGGCCAAACCAACGGCGCGGCGCCGGCGTTCGATGCCGACTATTGGGTGGTCAACCTGCGTAACCCGGTGCGATTCAGCCAGGCGGTGGCGGCTGCCTTCGAAAAGCACGGGAACCACACGTTCGTGGAAGTCAGCCCGCACCCGCTGCTCACCCACGGGATCGGCGAAACGTTGGCATCGGTGTCGTCGGGCGATCGTTTTATCGTCACTTCGGCGATGAAGCGCGGCGACGACGAAACCCTCTCTGTCCACACTCAACTCGCCACTTTGGCAGTGACGGCACCGAATGCCGGCGGGGTCAGGCGCACGGACATCCCGCCGTCGCCGTGGCTGCATGCCAGCTATTGGATGGAGAAAAAGCATGCCGGGCCTGAACGTAGCAGGCTGCCGGACGTACACCCACTGCTCGGGGTGCATGTGGAAATGCCCTCTGGCCGAGACCATGTGTGGCAGGCCGACATCGGGACCGAGACCGTGCCGTGGCTGGCCGAGCACAAGGTGCATGGCCAGGCTGTCATGCCGGCGGCAGGCTTTGCCGAGATGGCGTTGGCCGCCGCCCGCCAAGCTCTCGGCCTGCCCGTCGGCGCGGTACAGGTCAATGCGCTCGACATCGAGCAGACGCTTGCCCTTGATGGCCAGACCCGGGTCACCACACAGTTCACCCAAAGCGACGACGGGAATCGCGTTGAGATTCACGCCAGTTTGGCCGGCGGTAAGTGGTCGCGATATGCGGTAGCGGACATTTCCGCGATCGACCAGGATGCGCCTGTCGAGCGTGACACTGAATCGGGCACCGACATCGAGTTGCCCGATGACATCGCCGACCACCCGGAGTACTGCATCCATCCCGCGCTGCTCGACGCGGCGCTGCGGCGGCTGGCTGGCGGTGTCCGGGCTGAGTCGCCGGAAACGTCATATCTGCCGGTGTCGGTGGCGACGATGCGGGTCTTCGGTCCAAGCCGGCGCCGAGCCCGCTGCCGCGCCGAGCTGGTGGAGCAAACGCCCGGCGATTACCGGGGCCGAGTCGTTCTCACCGACGACGCCGGGGCGGTGACAGCGGAGCTCACCGGTATCGGGCTGCGGCCGTCCGACGCCCGCGCGCTGCGACTGCCGTTGGAGCAGAAGGTCTTCGACGCGGTCTGGGTGCAGAGTTCGACACCGCAGGCCGGCTCGGGTGACGATCGCATACCCACCGGCAGCTGGCTGCTGCTGGCCGACTCCGATTCCGATGCGCTTGTGGCGGACGTGTCAGCCCGGTTGAGCTCACCGACTCGGCGCGTGGTCAGCGGTGCATTGGCGGACGAGTCAGCGGTAGTCGATGCCGTCGCCAACACCGCGGCTGACGACAAGCTTTCGCCCGCCGGCGTGATCGTGTTCCTCGGCCAGCCCTCGTTCGACGGCACCGACTTCGACGGTGCGCTGCGGCGCGCCGAGGACCTGATCGAGAGGATCTCGGCCGCCGCGCACGCCGTCGTCGACGCCACGAAGGGCAACCGGCCGCGACTGTGGCTGGTCAGCCGTAACGGCCTTGCGGTTCACGACGACGAACCGGGCGATCCGGCGATCGGGGCGCTCAAAGGCCTCGTTCGTAACTGGCGGTTCCCCGGCGAAGCGGCGCGCGTGCTGGCCGGCGAGCCAGACCTCGGCACTGCCCTCGTCGACCTCGGGAACGGTGCCGATCCGGTTGCGGCTCTGATGTCTGAACTGGGTTCGCCCGCCGGCGATGACGTGATCGCCTGGCGTGCGGACGGCCGATATGTCGAACGGCTCTCGCGTGCGACGCTCGATGCCGGTCACCACGAGGCGGTCATCCGCGCCGACGGTTCATACATCGTCACCGGCGGTCTCGGTGGGCTGGGTACAGTCGTCACGCGGTGGCTCGTCGAGCGCGGCGCCGGACGGATTGTGCTCAACGGTCGACGGGAACCCTCCGACGACCAGCGCAACGCCCTCGCCGAACTGGCGGGTGACACCGAAATCACCTTTGAGTCAGGTGATATCGCGTTGCCGGGAGTGGCGGATCGACTGGTGGTGGCTGCCGAAGAAACCGGACGCCCACTACGCGGTCTGGTGCATGCCGCCGGTGTGACCGGTGACGGTTTGGTGACTGCGCTGACCCCCGAAGGGATGCAGCGGGTGTGGGCACCCAAGGTGGCTGGCGCACTGCGGCTGCACATCGCTACAGCCAGCCGCGAGTTGGACTGGTGGGTCGGTTTCTCGTCGATGGCAACGCTTATTGGCCTGCCCGGTCAGTTGGCGTACGCAACGGGTAACGCATGGCTCGATGCTTTGATGACGTGGCGACGCGCATCGGGCCTGCCCGCGACCGCGATCAACTGGGGCCAGTGGTCGGACATCGGAATGAGTCACGCACTTACCTACAGCGTTCTCGACCCGATCACTCCCGACGAAGGCATCGAGGCGCTGCAGTCGTTGGTCGGCGGGCCGCAGGCTCGAGTCGGCGTCGGACGACTGCGCCTCGACCGCGCCATCGCGGCAACCCCGGAGTTTCGCGACCTCAACTACTTCGAAAGGATCGTGGCGGAGTTCGACGTTTCGACCGCCGAGCACCGACCCGTCGTTACGGAAACGGAGCAGGCGGAAGTTTCGGTTCCGGACTGGTCGCAGTTGTCGGGCGACGACCGGTTCAGCGAACTCGAGACCAGGCTGCGAACCATTTTGGGCCGCGAGCTGCGAATGTCGGCGTCAGCGATCAACGTGGATCAGCCATTCCCCGAGCTGGGATTGGACTCGATGATGGCAATGACGGTTCTGCGACAGACGCAGAAGCTGGTGGGTATCGACCTGTCGGCGAACATGTTGTTCAACCACCCGACCATCTCGTCGTTGGCGACGTACCTGGCGGATCTCCTTGCACCGCAGGAGGTGTCGCAGGAAGAAGCCCCCGACCTGATCGACGAGGGGAGCGGCGTGTTGGATGAGTTGTTCGATCAGGTGGAGTCGGCTTCGGCGGGCAGTGAGAGCGGTATCTTTTAATGGGCAACAATCCTGCAATGGGGACGATTTTCGACAGGGTTTCGGCGATGCCCGCCGATAAGCGGGACGCGCTGACGCAGCAGTTCGACAAGGCGTCGCGGATCGCCGCCGCCGAGCCGATTGCGGTCGTGGGCATCGGCTGCCGTTTCCCGGGTGGCGCCGACGGCCCTGAGGGCTATTGGAACTTCTTGGCTAACGGTGGCGACGGGATCAGCGAGATCCCATCCGACCGCTGGAACGCCGACGAGTTCTACGACCCGGATCAGTTCGCTCCCGGCCGGATGTCGTCCAAGTGGGGCGGTTTCCTGTCCGACGTCTCCGGCTTCGACGCCGACTACTTCGGTATCTCGCCACGAGAAGCCGAGGCGATGGACCCCCAGCAGCGGTTGATGCTGGAGGTGGCCTACGAAGCGCTCGAGCACGCCGGGATCGCGACCGAAGATCTGTCCGGTGTGCGCGCCGCCGTGCTGATGGGCGTGTATTACGGTGAATACCAGACGATTTCGGCGGCAAACCCGGACGCCATCGATGCCTACTCGGCGACCGGCAACGCCCACGCTGTCGCCGTTGGGCGCATCGCTTACCTGCTGGGGCTGCGCGGTCCGGCAGTCGCGATCGACTCCGCGTGCTCCTCGTCGCTGGTGACGATCCACCTGGCCTGCCAGAGCCTGCGGCTGCGGGAAAGCGACCTGGCTCTGGCGGGCGGTGTCAGCCTGATCCTGCGTCCGGAAACTCAGATCGCAATGGCCAAGTGGGGAATGCTGTCCCCAAATGGCCGGTGCTATTCGTTCGACTCCCGGGCCGACGGATTCGTCCGCGGCGAAGGCTGCGGTGTTGTGGTGCTCAAGCGGCTCACCGACGCCGTGCGCGACGGGGACCGGGTACTGGCCGTCGTCCGCGGTTCCGCGGTCAATCAGGACGGTCGGTCCAACGGCCTGACCGCGCCCAACACCATCGCGCAACAAGACGTCATCACCCGCGCTCTGCGCAGCGCCGACGTGACCGCCGGCTCGGTGAACTACATCGAGGCACACGGCACCGGCACCGGGCTGGGTGATCCGATCGAATTCGAAGCATTGGCCGACCAGTACGGCCGCGGCGAAGGCCAATGCGCCCTGGGCGCGGTGAAATCCAACTTCGGCCACCTCGAGGCCGCGGCCGGCATCGCCGGCTTCATCAAGGCCGCGCTGTCGGTGCAGCGCTCGCAGATTCCGCCCAACCTCAACTTCGTGCAATGGAATCCGGCGATCGACCACAAGTCCACCCGGTTGTTCGTCCCCACTGAGCTCAGGCCGTGGCCGGCCCAGGAAGGCCCGCGCCGGGCCGCGATCTCCTCATTCGGTATCGGCGGAACCAACGCGCACGTCGTCATCGAGCAGGGCCCGGATGTGCCGGCTTCGAACGGCGATTCGGCATCACCGGTGACGACGTTGACGGTCTCCGGCAAGACCGAGCAGCGGATCGCGTCGTGGGCGACGGCACTGGCCGATTGGATGGCCGGCCAGGGTGCGGACGTGCCGCTGGCCGACATCGCGCACACCGTCAACCTCTACCGTAGCCGCCACAACAAAATCGCCACTGTGTCCGCACGCGACCGCAGCGAGGCCGTGGCCGGGCTGCGGGCGCTGGCCGCTGGCCAGCCGACACCGGGAGTTGTTGCACCGCACGAGGTTCCGCGCGGTACGGGCACAGTATTTCTGTATTCCGGTCAGGGTTCGCAGTGGGCGGGTATGGGCCGGCAGTTGCTGGCGGATGAGCCGGCGTTCGCTGCGGCGGTGGCCGAGTTGGAGCCGGATTTTGTCGCGCAGGTGGGCTTTTCGCTGCGCGATGTGTTGCTCGCAGGGGAGCCCGTCGTCGGGATCGACCGTATCCAGCCGGTGTTGGTGGGCATGCAGTTGGCGTTGACGGCGTTGTGGCGTTCCTACGGTGTCGAGCCGGATGCCGTGATCGGGCATTCGATGGGTGAGGTGACCGCGGCGGTGGTGTCGGGCGCGTTGAGCCCGGCTGACGGTCTGAAAGTCATTGCCACCCGGTCGAAGTTGATGTCAC
>Ga0335075_10002324_pt1 | contig 30706 bp, 21 predicted proteins | sample Lox_Sample_24_FD_206723 | JGI IMG/M metagenome (GOLD analysis project Ga0335075, IMG submission 206723) | Soil microbial communities from Loxahatchee National Wildlife Refuge, Florida, United States - Lox_Sample_2.4 | ecosystem: Environmental > Terrestrial > Soil > Wetlands | place: USA...
GGCCTGGGCCGCGGGCGTGCGCACGGGACTGCGGCCGGAACTGGCAGAGCGGCTGCGGGAAGCCGAATTCCTCTGGAGGTCCTCGCGCGCGGACTTCCTGCTGCCGGCGCAGCCGCGCGAGACGTGGGCGGAGGAGCTGGACGACATCGACCGGATCACGGACGAGGCGTACGTGACTTCCGCGCTCGTCACCACCTGCGGCAGCAACCGGGTCCGGTTCGGCGGGGCATCCCCGCTCACCGACGCAGACGCCCGCGACCGCGCGCTGGACCAGGCGCAGGCCCGCGGCGCGCTCCAGGAGGCATTCGCTGAGCGACTGCTCGCAGACCCGCAGGCGGTACGGGCGCGGGTGCGCGAGACACTGGAGCAGTGCGCGTCAGCGTTCTTCGGCCCGGCGTGGGCTAGTGTCGCCGGGCGGATCGCCGCGGATCTGCGGGTGAAGACCGATCTGCGGAACCGCCAGGGCATCGGCGCGGCCCTCGCGGCGGCCTCCGGGGCGATCGCGCTCGCGCCCGGGGGCGACAGCATCGTGATAGACAAGCTCCAGGATAACGCCACGAGCGCTAGAGGGATCGGGGTGACGTTCATCCCGACCGTCTTCGGCAGTCCGCACCTGGTGGCGGTGCACTCACGGCGCTGGCGGCCCGTGGTGCAGTATCCGGCAGGCGGGACAGGCGACCCGGAGCCGGTGTCGCTGGAGGCGGTCGAGCGCAGGCTCGACGCACTGGCGCACCCGGTCCGGCTCCGGCTGGTGCGCACGCTCACGCGCAGCTCACACACCACCAGCGAGCTGGCGTTCGCCTGGGACCTGACGGCCCCGGAGGTCTCCCGTCACCTCGCGGTCCTGCGTCGCGCCGGACTGCTCACCACCGAGCGGCGCGGCCGCTACGTGCACTACTCCGTGGACCTTCTGGCGCTGACGGCGCTGGGCACGGACCTGCTGGCGGCGATGCTGAGGTAGCCGGTCCCGCTCGGAAACTCGGTTTCGTGCTGTGAGCTGGGTTTTGCCGGAACCGGCGCGGCAGCCCGATCCGCACCAGCGCGCAGCCGGTGCCGCGCTGTCGTCAGGTTGCCGAAGCCGAGCGCGGTGAGCTGATCGGGCCGGACAGGATCTCCACCCGCCGGTCGGCCAGGGCGGGATCGACGCGGTACTTGCCGCCGAGGAACTTGATCACCGCGGTGACCTTGTCCGCCTGCACCGCGGCCTGATCGCCGACGTCGCCGTCAACGCGGTCGTCGCCGCTATCCTCTGGCGCACCTTGCGCACGACCACTCCGGGGTCGTTGGCACCTTCGGTCCCAGTAGAGCGTGTCCCGGCCGCCCGGGCGACGCCGGGCATTCATCGTCCGCCCCTGGTCCATCAACTCTGCAGGTCAGACAGTCCCTCCAGAGGAGCCGCACCCCAAGGAGAAACGATCGCAGCCCAGGCGTGCGGATCCGACCGGCGCTGAGGGCCGACTACCAGCTCTCCACCCCGAACAGCTTCCGGCCAAGATCACCCATGGCCGCGAGTTGATCACTGTCGTAGGTATTCGGTGCAGGCTTGGCGCCCGCACCCCAGGTCTGGTCCTCGCGTACCCAGCGGACGAAGTAGGCGACCCGAGCGGTGGAGTTGCGGTTGTGGGATGCACCGTGCGGCATCAGGTGATGCAGCAGCGCGAAGTCGCCGGCCTTCCCGGTGACCTCGGCACCCTCCAGATGCTTGATCTGCTTCCAGTCCTGGTGCAAGTGGCGCCCGCCACCGCCGGCGGCCCGTGCCTCGGCCTCGACGATCTTGTGGCCGCCGGGCACGACGTGAATCCCGCCGCCGTTGGGTTCGACGTCGGTCAGGTAGTAGCAGCCGCCGACCTGAAGCTCTTGCTGCTCGAAGGTGAAGTCGTCGGCAGTGGTCGGCACCGATGCATCGAGGTGAAGGGTCTGGCTCAGCGGCTGATCGGAGTGGGCATCGTTGCGGATAGTGATGCCGATCGAGCCGTCCCTCACCCGCAGGGCGGTCGAGCCGAGCAGTTGGCAGGCGGCGCCGTACAACTTCTCGTTGGTCATCAGCGGCAGCAGTTCGGGTGTATCGAAGGTCTGCCGATTTGGGCCGGCCATTGGCTTGATCCGGCCGTCGTAGGACCGCCAGACCGTCGGAATCTCCAGGTTTGAAGGCATCATCGACAAGATCGACTGCCGATAGGCCTCGGCATCCTCGGCAGACAGTGCGCCTTTGATGATCACGAAGCCCTGCTCGTCGAACTCTTCGAGTTGTTCATCGGTTAGGACTGGACGTGACGTCAGCGCTGAGGTCATGGCTATCGACGCTATCGCCACTGGCGCCCCAGGGACAAGAGGGCGAACGCGTACCTGATCCAGGATCAGCCCAACCCGGCCAGCGGGTCGCCGAATCGGCTCCCATGCCCCGCCCCGTCCTGCCGCACGTACTCCTGTAGGCCTGTCGGGAATAGTCGGGCGCGCAGGTCGCAGGCGGGGGCCGGACGAGCAAGCATGCCTGGCGTCCTCTCGCAGCACGTGGCGACACCGCCTGACACCTCACACTGGCCTCTGATGACACAGCAGTGTGAACGCGACGGTTAGGGTCAGGCCGACGAGGCCTGCGGAGGCGATGGCCGCGCGTACTGGCATCGTGCTGGCCTTGTGGCTGTTCCGGGGCCGGGAACTACGGGTACGGCCAGGTGATCGCCATTTACACGCCACCACAGCGTCCCACGGCCACCAACGACTGGTGTATAGATTGATTGGCGGCTCCGTACTACTCGCGGATTGGCAGCGAGGCATCGTCGCGCAGGAAGACCGGTATCCGAGACAGCGGCGCGTCCGCTGTCACCGTCGCACCGCCCTGATACGACGCGCCCGTCCAGGCGTCTCGCCAGCTGACTGCGGACGGCAGGTAGACGGCTCGCGACCGATCTTTGTACCTGGTGACCGGAGCGACCAGCAGCGACGGCCCGAACATGAACTCGTCAGGCACCTCCCAAGCCGCGGAATCGGCCGGGAAGTCGACGAACAGCGGCCGCATCGGCGGCACCCCGGACTTGGCGGCATTCCGCATCAGCGACAGCAGGTAGGGCCGCATCCGTTCCCGCAGGAACAGCATGTCACGGATGATCTCGTAGGCCTGCGGTCCGTAGGACCACACCTCGTTCGGCCCGCCAGTCTGGTCGAGACCGAACGGCATGTTCGGCTCTCGGTTGCCGTGCAGCCTGAACAGCGGACAGAACGCGCCGTACTGGAACCAGCGCACCATCAGCTCGCGGTACTCCGGGGAGCGCGGGTCGCCGCCGTGGAACCCGCCGATATCGGTGGTCCACCACGGGATCCCGGACATCGCCACGTTCAGCCCGGCACGGATCTGTGCCCGCAAGCTCTCCCATGTCGGCCGGATGTCGCCGGACCACAGCACCGCGCCGTACCGCTGGCTGCCCGCCCACGCCGATCGGTTGAAGGTGACGCTCTGCACGCCTTCGGACCGCAGGCCTTCCCAGAACGACGCGGCGTTCTCCCGCGGGTACATGTTGGCCACCGACGCGCCGGGACCGGCGTGGAACCGGAGGTTGTTGTAGAAACCCGGCCTGACCTCGGGTTCGCAGGCGTCGAGCCAGAACACGTCGATGCCGTACCGGCGCAGGTAGTTGTCCCGGACCTTGGCCCAGACGAACTCACGCGCCTCGGGGTTGGTGGGGTCGTAGAAGGCGACGTTGAGCGGCGCGGACGCGCCCTTGTCCGGCCACACCGCCTGGGCCAGCGGCCCCTGCTCGGAACCGATGAGCAGCCCGCGATCCCGCATCTGCTCGTAGTTCTCCGACAGCGGCGAAACCGACGGCCACACCGACACCATCAGCTTCACCCCCATGTCCGCCAGCTCCCGCACCATCGCCCGCGGATCGGGCCACTCGGTGAGATCGAACTTCCAGTCACCCAGGTGCGTCCAGTGGAAGTAGTCGACCACCATCACCGACAGCGGAAGCCCGCGCCGCTTGTACTCGCGGGCCACGTCCATCAGCTCGTCCTGGGTGCGGTAGCGCAGCTTCGACTGCCAGAAGCCTGCCGCCCACTCCGGCAGTTCCGGCGCGTGCCCGGTGACGTCCGCATACCGGGACAGCAGCGTGGCCGGCGCGCCGGCGGTGATCCAGTAGTCGATCTGCCGCGAGGAATCGGCGACCCACCTGGTCCCGTTGGCCCCCAGCTCCACCCTGCCCACACCGGGGTTGTTCCACAGCAGGCCGTAGCCCCGGCTGGAGACCAGGAACGGGATCGTCACCTCCGCGTTGCGCTGCACCAGGTCGATCACCGCGCCTTTCTGGTCCAGCAGCCCGTGGGTGTGCTGGCCGAGCCCGAACAGCTTCTCGCCGGGATAGGCGCGGAACTTCTGCTCGAGTCGGTAGTAACCGTTGCCCGCCGGGGTGAACGACCGGGGCCCCGGCCACCAGAAGTGGATCGGGTCCTCGGCGAGCAGTTCCGTGCCGTCCTCGGTGCGGAACACCAGCACCGCCTCTCCGTGCTCTCCGCCGGGTCCCAGCTCGGCGGTGATGGCGCCGTTGCTGACCGACGCGGTTGCGTCCTCGATCTTCACCCTGGCCTCGTGCGGCCCTGGCGTGAGGTCGAGCGCTCCCGGAAGCCCGTCCTGTACGGGTCCTATCGCGGCACGGATCCGGAGCGCGTCCGGACCCCAGGGCTCGACGCGCAGCGTCTGCCCCTCGCTCGACCATTCAAGGACTCCGGCGGCAACTTCACGGAAGCTGTTCACTCTTCTCCGATCTAACGGTCGTCGTGCTCCCTCGGATGGTGAGCACGGGGGGAAGCAGGTCGACCCGGCTGGATCCGGCGCCGTCCTCGCGCAGCCGGCGCATCAGCGCGGCGACGGCGCGGACGCCAAGTTCGGTGGCGGGCATGGTAACGGAGGTGAGCCGGGGCGAGGTCTGCTCGGCCAGCTGGTCGGGACACAGTGCGACGATCGAGACATCCTCCGGCACCGCCCGCCCCGCGGTACGCAGCAGCGATAGCAGCGGGGGAACGACCGCCTCGTTCTGGACAATCAGGCCTGTGGTGCGCGGCCGCTCCTCAAAGACGCGGACCAGCACCCCGGCGGCGGCCTCGAAGCTGCTCTCGCACGGACGGTGCACCAGGCCGACGCCGGCGTCCGCGGCGGCGGCGCGGACGCCGGCCAGGGTGCGTTCCGCGTACCCGACGCGGCGGCGGTACACGGCCTCCGCCTCGCCGATGAACGCGATCTCCCGGTGGCCCAGCCCGGCCAGGTGCTCCACGCAGATCCGGCCCGCCGCAGCGAAGTCCAGGTCCACGCAGTCAAGCCGGGCGGAATCGGCGGGGACGCCGATCAGCACCACGGGGACGCCTGCCGCCCGTAGCGCCGGGACCCGGTCATCGTCCATCGTGACGTCGGTGAGGATCACCGCGTCCGCTCGCGCGCTGCCGATGATCCGGTCGGTGCCCTCCTCGTTGGTCAGCAGTAGCACGTCGTACCCGTAGTTGCGGGCCGTGGTAGTGACACCGATCGCGATCTCCATCATCACCGGCACGTACTGATAGGGGTGCAGCGGGACGAACATCGCGAGCACGTTGGACCGGCTGGAGGCCAGTGCCCGCGCGCCGGCGTGCGGGTGGTAATTCAGCAGCTCGATGCTGTCCAGCACCCGCCGTCTGGTTTCCGCGGCGACCGGGCGCTTGCCAGACAGCACGTAGGAGACGGTGGAGGCCGCGACACCCGCGTGCCGCGCGACGTCGGCGAGCGTTGCCACCTCCTCAGCCCTTGATCGCGCCCAGCAGCACACCCTTGGTGAAGTGCTTCTGGACGAACGGGTAGACGATGAGGATCGGCACCACGGTGAGCGTGACGACCGCCATCTGGATGGACAGCGGCGCGATCTGCTGGTTCCCGACGAACCCGCCGATCGTGCTGGTGCCGCTGCCTGGCAGTGGGTTGCCCTGGGTGATGTAGGTGTACAGCACCATCTGCAGCGGCCACTTGGAGCTGTCGGCGGGCATAAACAGCAGGATGTTGAACCAGGAGTTCCAGTAGGTGACCGCGTAGAACAACGCGATGACCGCGGTGACCGCCTTGGACGTGGGTAGCACGATCCGCCACAGGATCCGCCAGTCACCGGCGCCGTCGATCCGGGCGGACTCGATCATGTCGCTGGCGATGTTCATGAAGAACGCGCGCATCACGATGATGTTGAACACGCTGACCGCCGAGGGCAGGATCAGCGCCCAGTACTGGTTGAACCCGCCGAGGGCGGAGACCACCAGGAACAGCGGGATGATCCCGCCGCTGAAGAACATCGTGAGCATCATGAACCACAAGATCGTCTTGTGGCCGAAGGAGCCCGCCCGGGACAGCCCGTAGGACGCCAGGATCGTCACGGCCATGGAGATCGCTGTGCCGACCGCGGTAATCACCAGGCTGACGATCAGCGCTCGTCCCACCACGCCGCCCTGCGCGATCAGCTTGTACGCGCTGATCGTCAGGCCCTGCGGCCAGACCACCATCCCGCCGGCCAGGTTCACCGCGGCCTGGTTGGAGAAGCTGGTGAGCACGATGGAGTACAGCGGGAACAAGATGATCAGCAAGATCACCACGATCGCGCCGGACTTGGTTCCCTGTGTGGCAGCCTTGGGCCGTTCCTGCCAGGCGGGGCGCCGCGGATCCCGGCGTCGGATCGGGGCGCGTTGTGTGATTGCCGTCATTGTCTGCTCCTGTAGAGGCCGTCTTCACCGAGCAAGTGGGCGACCTTGTTGGCGGCGACGATGAGGATGACCGAGGTGACGCCAAGGAACAGCCCGGCCGCCGCGCCGTAGCTGTAATTCCCCTGCACGATGCCGTTGCGGTAGGCGAACGTGGTGATCACATCGGCCGCGCCGGTCCCGACCGCCGGCGTCTGGATCAGCATCTGCTCGAAGCCGAAGGTCAGCGCCCAGCCCAGGTTGAGGATCAGCAGCAGCACCATGATCGGCCGCAGCCCCGGCAGCGTGATTCGCCAGGTCCGCTGCCGCCAGGACGCTCCGTCGACCGCCGCCGCCTCGTACAGCGATGGGCTGATCGCGGCTAGGGCGGCCAGGTAGACGATCATGTTCCAGCCGGACTCCTTCCAGATGATCTCCCCGGCCTGCAGGAACTTGAACAACCCCTGGTTGGTCATCAGGTCCGGCGGGTTGGCCACGCCGTGCGAGCGCAGGAACGTGTCCAGCAGCCCGGAGCCGCCTAGCACCTGGTCGAAGATGGAGATCACCATCACCATCGAGAAGAAGTGCGGGATCGTCACGACCGACTGTATGAACGAGCGCACCCGCCGGGACAGGATCGAGTCCAGCATGATCGCCAGTGCGATCGGGATCGGGAAGGACAGCACCAGCTGGATCGAGAACAGCATGAGGGTGTTGGTGAGCGCGTGCCAGAACCCGGGGTCGGTGAATAGCTGCTGGAAGTTCGAGAACCCCGCCCACGGGCTGTGCAGTATCCCGTCGTAGAGGTCGTAGTCCTGGAACGCCATGATCAGCCCGAGCATCGGCGTGTACCCGAACACCAGCAGCAAGATCCCGGCCGGCACCGTCATCAGGATGAGCGACTTGTCCCGGCGTAGCCGCGCCCATCCCACCGCGAGTTTTGACTTCCCGGGGCTGCCGCCCCGGGAAGTCAAAACCTTGCCGGTGCGAACCAGCTCACGCGTCGCCATACTTGGCCCGGACCGTTTCCATGAATGCCTTGAGCTTGGTGCCACCGCTGCGCAGCCACTCGTTCACCGTGCTCTGGTAGTCGGCGATCGTGGAGCGGCCGCGGACCACCTCGTACATGATGTAGTTGATCCCGCCTGAGCCGGTGAACGGCGCGAACTGGTCGGCCGTGGTCAGGTCGTTCGGGACCGTGATGTTCATGCCGTAGAACAGCGGCTTGAACTGGTACTTGGCGTTGCGCTGCACGAACTGGGCCGACACCCGGGTGACCTCGGGGAAGCCGGGGTTGGAGATCACGTTGTTCGGGCTCGCCAGCAAGATCGGGACCACCGCGTCGACGTCCTTGTTGCCGGTCGCGGTGAGCACCGGGCCATCACTGGTCACCGTGTAGTCGACATTCTTCGCGCCGTAGTTGACCAGGGTGAACTCATAAGACCCGAACGGCGCGGCGAGGTAGTTCGCGATCCGCAGCAGCTCCTTGATCTGGGCGGGCTTGAGGTTGGCGTTGAGGTAGCTGACGTACTCGGTCGGCGGGGAGAGCGCGACATGCGGCGTGCCGGTGCCGTCCGCGGTGAAGAAGTTGAAGGCGTTCCGCACGTAGCCCTTGTTCGATGCGGTGCCCGAGGTGACGTCCGCCGCGTCCCAGGCTCCGCCGCCGTCGGCGGTGATCACGTTCTGGCCGGACCAGAACCGCTGCTTTGCGGTCCCGGTGTTGCCCGCCACCGCCTCCGGGTTGACCATCCCCGCCTTGAACAGGGACGCTTCCCAGTTCATCGCCTCGATGATTTCCTCGGTCTCGAAGGTGGTGATCAGGTTTCCCTTGGAGTCTGTGGTCCAGATGTACTGCGGCGGCGTGAAGTTCGTCCCGTATGGGAAGCACATGAACTGCCAGATGTCGTCGAACGCCCAGCGCTTGGCCTTGGGGTCGTTGACCTCCTTGCCGAGGTCATACAGGTCGGCCAGCGAATTCACCGACGGCGTGCCGATGCCCAGGCTATCCAGGATGTCCTGCCGGTAGTACAGGAACACACCGGTCGCGAAGCCGGACACCACGGTCGGGATGCCGGCGATCTTGTTGTTCCAGATGGCCTGCTGCCAGCCGTTGCTGAAAATGGCCGCCAGGTTGGGGTATTCCTTGATCTTGTCGCCGGACAGGTAGGGGGTCAGGTCGGCGAGCTTGGTCTGGACCGCCTGGCCGAACCCGGGTGGCTGGGCGAAGGTCGGCACCTCGATCCAGTCCGGGAGCTGGTTGCCCGCGAACAACGTCGGCAGTGTCGTCTGGATCGTGGTGCCGTTGGTCGGCTGCCACTGCATGTTGGCGCCGAGCGCGGCATTCAGCGCGTTGTAGTAGGTGTTTCCCGAGGTGCGGGGGATCGCGCCCCAGTCAGGCGCGATGGCGTTGTAGGTGCTGCCACTGCCCGGCGTTTCGCTGACGGTGTGCACCAGCGTCGTCGGGTAGCTCAGGTACCCGGGTTCTGAGCCGTCGATGCTCGGATAGTCGGGCTTGATCCCGCCCGCGAACGGCGTGTACGTGGGGAGGATCTTCGCCAGCGTGTTCGCCGACGTCGAGCCGGCCGTGATCGCGGCCCCGGTCCCGCAGGCGGAAAGCAGGGGAGCGGCGGCGACCGCGCTGGCGGTGCCGGCGGCGGCAGTGAGGAACCCGCGTCTGGAGAGGTGAGGAGCGCTAGTCATTGGTCTCGGTACCACCCTTCATTGGGCCACAGCCGGGCCGTGTGACGCCGACTGTCGAAGCGCTTCAACTGTTGCCGGGAGAGTAAACCAAAGTCCAGCGCATGGCAATGCCTGTGAATGCACCCGATTGATCAGGTTGAACGCTACGTTCAACACGCTCGGCACGCGGTCGGTGCGGTCAAGCGTTGGTGGCGGCGCGCTTGACACGGCCGGGCATTAATGGAAATGTCGAAGCGCTTCGTGCCGGATCATGCAGGAGTGAGTGAACTTGGAACCATTTCGGGATCCGAAACTGTCCTTCGACGAGCGCGCGGACGATCTGCTCGGTCGGCTGACCCCCGCAGAACGTGTCGCCATGCTCCACCAGCGCTCGCCGGCGGTGGGCAGGCTCGGCCTCGCCGAGTGGCACACCGGCCAGGAAGCGCTGCACGGCGTCGCCTGGCGCGGTGAGGCCACAGTCTTCCCGCAGGCCATCGGCCTCGGCGCGACCTGGGATCCGTCACTACTCCAGCAGGTCGGCGAGGCGACCGCCCGCGAGGTGATCGCCAAGCATGACGAGAACCCGCTGGTCAGCCGCAATGTCTGGGCCCCGGTCGTCAACCTGCTTCGTGATCCCCGCTGGGGGCGCAACGAGGAAGGCTACTCCGAAGATCCCCTGCTCACCGCCACGCTAGCCATCGCCTACTGCCGCGGCCTGGCCGGGAGCGACCCCGATGGCTACCTGCGCACCGCGCCCACGCTCAAGCACTTTCTCGCGCACAACAACGAGACGGACCGGACCACGACCTCCTCGTCCGTCCGCCCCCGGGTACTCAACGAGTACGACATCCGTCCGTTCCGTGACACCATCGCGGCCGGGGTGGCCAGCGGGATCATGCCCGCGTACAACCTGGTCAACGGACGCCCGAACCACGTCAGCCCGCTGCTGAACCAGACCCGCACCTGGACCGCTGACGAACTGCTGATCAGCAGCGACGCATGGGCGCCGTCCAACCTGGTGGACACCGAGCGTTACTTCGCCGACCACGCGGCCAGCCACGCCGCCGCGCTGCGCGCCGGGCTCGACAGCTTCACCGACAAGGACGGCGACAGCTCGTTCACGGTCGCCCGTGTCACCGAGGCGCTGGACCGCGGGCTGATCACCATGACCGACGTGGACCGCGCCGTACGCCGCAAGCTGCTCACCAGGCTCAGGCTGGGCGAATTCGACCCGGACGGCGGTCCGTACACCTCCGACGCGGCGCTGCTGACCGACGCTCACCGCCGTACCGCACGCGAGGCCGCGACCCGCTCCCCAGTTCTGCTGCAGAACGATGATGGCCTGCTCCCGCTGTCACCGGGCGTCTCGATCGCGGTCGTCGGCCCGCTGGCGAACGACCTATACGAGGACTGGTACAGCGGGACGCTGCCGTACAAGTCGACGATCGCCGGCGGACTGGCGGCGATGGCCGACGTGACGGTCACCGAGGGGCTGGACCGGGTGCGACTCGGCGATCTGGGAGTCTTCGACGTCGCCGACTGGGGCGGCGGTGTGATCACGCTGCGGTCCGTTGGCAGCGGAAAGTACCTGAGCAGCGACCTAACCGCGAGTTCGCCCGGCCCGCACGGCTGGGTCGTCCATGAGACCTTCATCCGCGATGGCGACCGCCTGCGATCAACGGCCGGCGACACCGAGATCACGGCGGAGCAGACGCTGCTGTCCGACGGTGTGGCCGCTGCGGCGCGCGCAGCCGCGCAGGCCGACGTCGCCGTCGTCGTCGTCGGCAATCACCCGATGATCAACGGCCGCGAGACACAGGACCGTGCCACGCTGGCTTTCCCGCCGCGCCAGCGCGACCTGATCCGCGCGGTCACCGAGGCCAACCCGCGCACCGTCCTGATCATCATGAGCAGCTACCCGTACGTCTTGCCCGCCAAGACGCGAACTGCGGTCTGGACCAGCCACGGCGGTCAGGAAACCGGGTACGCCATCGCGGACCTGCTCACCGGCGCGGCCACGCCGGCCGGACGGCTCCCGCAGACCTGGTACGCGTCCGACGATGACCTGCCGGACATCCTCGAGTACGACATCATCAAGGCGCGTCGCACCTACCAGTACTTCGCGGGTGAGCCGCGGTACCCGTTCGGCCACGGCCTGACATACACGACATTCAGCTACTCGAACCTGCGCGTCACGCGGGACGAATCGCTTGTAACTACGCGGGTCGACGTCACCAACACCGGCGCCAGGGAAGCCACCGAGGTAGTCCAGCTCTACACCCGCCGCGCGGCCATACCGGACACCGGCTCAGCCTCTCCCGGCATCCGCGCCGCCGTCCCCGTCGACCGGATCGGGTCCTGGCCGCGGCGGCTCGCCGGGTTCGCCCGGCTGATGCTCGCTCCCGGCGAGACCGGCACCGCCGAGATCGTCTTCCCGCTGACCGAACTCGCCGTCTGGGACGTCAACACGCAGCGGATGACGGTCTTCGGCGGCGACTATGAACTGCAAGCCGGCGCGTCCAGCGCGGACATCCGGCTGACCGGAGCGCTAACCGTCGATGCCCCCGCACCCGGCCCCCGCCGCCTGCTCGGCCGTGAGATCCGCGCTGCCGACTTCGACGACCACGAGAACATAATCCTGACTGACGAAACCCCCGACTCCGGCGATGCCGTAGCCCTTGCGGGAAAGGCGGGGCGGGTGGTGTTCCGGAAGGTCGACCTATGCCCTGCGGGGCGGATCACCTTGCGGGTGGCGGACGGGTCCGGGGTAATCGACGTCGATTATGGGGACGACCTGATCGGTGTGGTGAGCTGCCCGGGCACCGGCCACCGGTACACATGGGCCGAGGTCAGCGCCCCGCTGAGCCCTGTTAACGGCGAGCCGCGCGACCTGTCGATCACGCTCGCCGACGGTATCCGGCTCGCCTGGTTCCGGTTCGATGCCGGATGATCGGGTTCGGCGGGGACTACAACCCGGAGCAGTGGGATCCCGCCACCTGGGCCGAGGACGACGAGCTCATGCGCCGCGCCCGCGTCACCACCGCGACGGTCGGCGTGTTCTCCTGGGCGATCCTCGAACCAGCCGAGGGCAGCTACGATTTCGGCTGGCTCGACGACACGCTGGACCGGCTACACGGCAACGGCATATCCGTCACTCTCGCTACCCCGACCGCCTCGCCGCCACCGTGGTTCACCTTCGCCCACCCCGACGCGATGACTGTCACCGCAGACGGCACCCGGCTCACCCACGGCAGCCGCGACACCTACTGCGCGGCTTCGCCCGCCTACCGGGAGGCGGCGCTGCGCATCGCCACCCAGCTGGCCCGCCGCTACTGCGGCCACCCGGCGGTGACTCGCTGGCACATCCATAACGAGTACGGCACGATCTGCTGGTGCGACCACGCAGCCGAGGCGTTCCGTCGCTGGCTGCGGGATCGTTATCGAAGCCTGGACGCGGTCAATGAGGCATGGAGCACGTCGTTCTGGAGCCAGCGCTATTCGGCATGGGAGCAGATCCTGCCGCCGCGTGCCACTCAGTACCTGCCGAATCCCGCGCAGTCCCTAGACTTCAAACGGTTCTGGTCCGACGAACTACTGGCTGCCTATACCGAGCAGCGAGACGAGATACGCCGCCACGACCCAGGCGCGGAGGTCACCACCAACTTCATCCTGGCGGCCTGGCAGCCGATCGACGTGTGGCGCTGGTCCCGCGAGGTGGATGTGGTCGCGATCGACCACTACCTGGACACCACCGACGAGACCGAGGGACACGCGGACATCGCGTTTGCGGCGGACCGCGCTCGATCCTTCAATGGCGGGCGGCCGTGGGTGCTGATGGAGCAAGCCGCGAGCCTGGTAAATACCGGCGGAGTCATGGCGCACCGGGCGGCTGGCCGCGTCGTTATGGACAGTCTTGGCTATGTGGCGCGCGGCGCCGACGACGTGCTGTTCTTTCAGTGGCGGGCGTCCCGGGGCGGATCCGAGATGTACCACGCCGCGCTGGTGCCGCACACGGGGCCGGTCTCGCGGATTTTCCGCGAAGCTGTCCAGCTAGGCGAGACACTGGAGTGCATCGGCGAAGTCGCGGGGAGCGAGGTCCGTGCCGACGTCGCGATCCTGTACGACGCGGACTCCCGGTGGGCACTGGAAACCCGGTCGCTGCCCTCGGACCACTTGAGTTACCTCGGTCAGATCCGTGCGATCCACCGGATGCTGTGGGAGGCCGGGGTCACCACGGATTTCGCGCCGCTAGGCGCCGATTTGTCCGGCTACCGGCTTGTGGTCGCGCCCACCTTGTACATCATGCCGGTCGCTGGAGTCGACGCCATCCGTCGTTATGTCCGCGAAGGAGGACACCTGGCGGTCACCTTCTTCAGCGGGATAGTCGACGAAGCACACCGCATTCACCTGGGTGGATATCCTGGCCCGCTGCGCGATGTCCTCGGTGTCCGCGTCGAGGAGTTCCATCCACTGCGGCCCGGAGTCACCATCGCGCTGGACGACGGGTCTTCCGGCACGGTGTGGAGCGAGCTGCTGCGCAGCGAGGGTGCCGAGGTTATGGCGTCCTACGCAGACGGACTCGGGCCGGCGATCACCCGGCACGCCTACGGCGCGGGAATCGCCTGGTACCTGTCCACGCAGCCGCGATCGCTCCACGACATCCTCCGCACTGCCGGGGTTTCCCCTGTCCTGCCTGGCCTACCTCCCGGCGTCGACGCGGTCCGGCGGGGCCGGTACCTGTTCGTCTTCAACCACGGCGACACCCCCACGGTCCTGCCGGTCAGCGGTACCGACCTGCTCACCGGACAGACCGTCACCACGGTCCAGCCCTCGTCGGCGGTCATACTGACCCATGATCCCGAGCGACGACAGCTGCTCGCCTAGGGCGCTCCGCGCCACCTTCTCCTCCTGCAGCATCGCGTCACGCCCTCCTCGCCGACGCGCAGCAGATCACCGCGGCCGTCGAGACCATCGCCAGCCACGTTGGCGATGCCGGTCTGGCCTGCCTGGTGAACAACGCCGGCATCGGGGTCTTCGGGCCGCTGGAGCTGATCCCGATCGAGCAGTTCCGCCGCCAGCTCGAGGTCAACGTCACCGGCCAACTCGCCGTCACCCAGGTGGTACTGCGTACCGCGTTCAGTGTCTATGCCTCGGACGGCAGAGCCTCAGCGGATCGGACAATCGGCCATCTGCGGCGTTGATACCTGCTTACCCGGTGCCGAAATCGGCGCAGCCGTGGGTCCACGCAAACTCGACGGACGTGGCCTGGCCGACTGGCCTGGCGGACCGGCGTTCTGGTCAGCGACGCGCTGACCGGTAGGCGGTGTCTGTGACACGGTTGTGACAGTCGGCGGACAGCCTCATGACATTAGTGCCGTACCGTCAGTGCATGCACGAGGCGCGTGGGTTGCTCCGGACTGCGGCCGTGAGCAGCCACGGCAGGCATAATGCAGGGTGATGGCGACGGTGTTGCTGGTCGAGGACGACCCAGCTGCCCGGCAGGGCCTGGAGCTGGCTTTGCGCCGCCTTGGCTACGAGGTACGCCTCGCCGAAACCGGTGAGGCGGCACTGGACGGCATCTCCGGGGCCGCGATGGACGTCGTCGTACTGGATGTGATGCTGCCAGGCGTGGACGGTTTTGAGGTCTGCCGGCGGCTGCGGCGCGACAGCGACGTTCCCGTCATCATGCTGACCGCCCGCGGCGACGACTTCGACATCGTCGCTGGCCTAGAGGCCGGAGCAGACGACTACGTGGTCAAGCCGGTCCAGCCGCGGGTGCTCGATGCCCGGATCCGGGCGGTGCTGCGCCGGATGACCCGGGCCAGCACGCCACCGGAAACCTACGGTGAGCTGGTGATTGACCGCGGCTCGCTCACGGTGCTCCTGCGCGGCCGGGAGGTCTCGCTGACGCCCACTGAGCTGAGGCTCTTGCTGGTCTTGTCCGGCTCACCGCGGCAGGTATTGTCCCGGGACCAACTGCTCGGCCTGGTGTGGGAGCACGACTACCTGGGGGATTCCCGGCTGGTGGATGCTTGCGTGCAGCGGCTGCGGGCGAAGATCGAAACCGATACGTCTGAACCCCGCTACGTCCAGACGGTGCGCGGCTTCGGGTACCGGTTCGGGCCGGTGTAGCGCAAGCGAGGGGAGACAAGTGATGCGCACGCGGCTGGTCGTCGCGTTCGTCGCGGTAGCGCTGCTGTCGGCGCTCGTGTCGTCATGGTTTGTCCACGTGGCGCTTCCTTACTATGACCTTCCTGCCTGGCTGACTGGCACCACGGGCTCCCAGGTCGTCAGAACGCGCCCGGCATACCCCGCGGGGCCCCACGCCGCTGTGGCCATCGGCTTGACCGGCGCCGCAGTGCTGCTGGCGGCGATCACGGGCATAGCGTATGCCGCTTCCCGACGGGTCCTGCGGCCCGTGCGGCGGCTGGCTCAGGCGGCGCAGCGGATGTCTGGCGGGGACCTGTCGGTCCGGATCCAGGCTCAGGGCCGGGATGAGCTTGCCCGGCTGGTCACCTCTTTCAACACGATGGCCGCAGCGTTGGAGGACAAGGTGGGTGAGCTGCAGCGGATGGAGGCGCGTGCCCGGCAGTTCGCCGGCGACGTGTCCCATGAACTGCGGACCCCGCTGACCGCGATGACCGCGGTCGCCGACATGCTCGGCGAGCACCCGGGCCTGGACGGGGACACCGCGGCCGCCGCGCGGCTGGTCCGCCAGGAGATTTTCCACCTGGGTCGGCTAGTCGAGGACCTGATCGAGATTTCCCGTTTCGACGCTGGAACGGCACAGCTGGTAATCGATGACACCGATATCGCGACCGCCGTGTCCAGGTGCCTAAAGGCGCGGGGATGGACGGACGTGTGCGCCGATGTGCCCGCTGGGCTGACCGCGCGGCTGGACCGTCGCCGTTTCGACGTCATCGTCGCCAACCTCGTCGGCAACGCGGTGCGGCACGGCAGCCCGCCGGTGACCGTGACGGCAAGCCCACAGCCGCATAGCCAGTGCGGCGGACGTCTGACCCTGGAAGTGCGCGACCACGGGCCCGGGCTCCCGGCGACCGCCATCCCGCACGTGTTCGACCGGTTCTACAAGGCCGACACCGCACGCGCCCGTTCCGAGGGCAGCGGCCTGGGCCTGGCCATCGCCTGGGAGAACGCGCGCCTGCACGGCGGGCACATCGAAGCGGGCAACCACCCAGGCGGCGGAGCGATGTTCACCGTCAGCCTGCCCTTGAACGGCCACTGTCCGATCAGCCGAACGATGCCGCGAGCCCTGCCCGCCGGGCTGTAACGCCGCCCGGAACCGCCGGGCTGTTCCGCGGCACGGAAGCGCTCCCGTTTGTGACACGCTCATGACAAGCGGCGGATACCTCTATGACATCAGTGCCGCATCGTCGCGTATATGCGCTATACCAACACACGATCCGGGCCCGAGCCAGATGCTCTGAACCTGACCGCCGGCCATGAGACTGAGAATCATTCAGCCAGCCATGAGCACGACACCATCAACGAAAGGGCAGGCGGCCGCCGACGCTGGTACCGGGCGACACCGCGACGGGCAGGCGTCCTAGCCGTAACAGTCGGCGTCGTGCTGCTGGTGGCGGCATGCGGCAGCAGGCCGTCACCCGCTGGTTCCGGCGGCTCATCGAGCACGGCCGCCTCATCCGCCGGTTCCGGCGGCTCATCGAACAATGGGAGGTCAGCGCAGGCACAGCAGGATCTTGCTTTCGCCCAGTGCATGCGTTCGGACGGCGTGACGGATTTCCCCGACCCCGGCTCTAACGGCCAGTTCGGGAAGATTTCGGCCCAGCTGGAGGACAGCCCGCAATTCGTAAAGGGTTTTAACGCCTGCAAGCACCTGCTCCCGAGTGGCGGCGTGAGCAAGGTACAGCAGGACGGCACCCAGCTCCTGAAGTTCGCCCTGTGCATGCATGCGCACGGCGTGCCGTCATACCCCGAACCGGGCCCCGTCAACCCCTACAGCGTCCTCGCCCCCAACACCGCGGACAATGCGCTGAAAGAGGGTGGCATCAACCCGAACTCGCCGGTGGTCTCGGCTGCCGTGGCAGTGTGCGAGCGGGAGAATCCGGTGGGCTCGTGATGAGCAGGACGACGTCGCCTGGCCGGGAGGCCGGGCAGCGGGCGGAGGGCCTGGTGTCCGCGGGGGCAGGCGGGGCACGCGGCCGTGGCCGCTGGGTGGCCCTGGGCGTCGTGGTCGTGGTGGCGGGCGGAGTGGTGGCCGGGTGGCAGGCGGGGGTGTTTTCCCCGGCCGCTTCGTCCGGGGCCGGGCAGCAGGGGGCGCCCGCGCCGGCGACGGCGGCGGTGGCCCGGGAGAACATCATGGCGACGACGCCGGTGAACGCGACGCTGGGGTATGCCGGGTCCTACCCGGTGACCGGGCGGGGCGGGGGGACGCTGACCTGGCTGCCGGCGGCCGGGCAGGTGATCAGCCAAGGGCAGGCGCTGTACAAGACCGGTAACGGATCCCCGGTGGTGCTGCTGTACGGCAGCGTGCCGGACTGGCGGACCCTGCACGAGGGCGTGACCGGGCAGGACGTGACCCAGCTCAACCACGACCTGGTGGCCCTGGGGGACGCCGGCAGCGCGGAGATTTCCGCGTCGGGCTGGGATTACTTCTCCGCGGAGACGGCGGCCGGGGTGGCCAGGCTGCAGTCGGCGCTGGGGATCTCCTCTCCGCCGGGGTCGCTGCCGCTGGGGCAGGTGGTGTTCGAGCCGGAGGCACTGCGGGTCAGCCAGGTGACCGGCAGCCTGGGCGGCCCGGCGTCGGGGCCGGTGCTGGCGGCGACCTCAGACCGGCACGTGGTCACGATCCCGTTGAACGCCGCCATGCAGTCGCAGGTGACGGCGGGCGATGCGGTGACCGTGACGCTGCCGGACGGGGCCAGCACGCCGGGGACGGTCTCCTCGGTGGGCACGGTGGCGTCCGGGACAGGCAGCAATGCGACGATCCCGGTACAGGTCACGCTGACCGATCCGCAGGCGGCGGGAACCTTGGACCAGGCGCCGGTGACGGTGAACCTCACCACCGCGACCGCGAAGGACGCGCTGGTGGTGCCGGTGGGGGCGCTGCTGGCGCAGGCCCCGGGCGGGTATGTCGTCGAAGTCATAGACGCGGGGAACACGCGGCGCTACGTGCCGGTGACGACCGGGATCTTCGACGACGCGTACGGCCTGGTGCAGGTGACCGGGGCGCTGACCCCCGGCGAGCAAGTCGTGGTGCCGGCGACGTGACCGCCGGCGCGCAAGCGGCCCGGCCGGCCGCCGTAGCCGCGGACTGGCTTGCGCCGGTCCTGGAGCTGGACCAGGTGACCAAGGTGTATCCCGGGTCGCCGCCAGTGCGGGCGCTGGACCAGGTGAGCCTGGCGGTCAGCGCCGGGGAGCTGACCGCCATCGCGGGCCCGTCAGGGTCGGGCAAGACCACGCTGCTGCACCTGATGGGCACCTTGGACAAGCCGACCACCGGGACCGTCCGGGTCACCGGGCTGGACGCGGCGGCGATGGCCGACCGCCAGCTGGCCGCGCTGCGGGCGCGGCGGATCGGGTTCGTGTTCCAGCAGTTCTTCCTCGCCGAGCACCAGACCGTGCTGGGCAACGTCGCCGACGGGCTGCTGTACGCGGGCATCCGCGGCAGCGAGCGGCGGCGGCTGGCCGCTGACGCGCTGGCCCGGGTCGGGCTCGCCGACCGGGCCGGCGCCCGGCCGACCCAGCTGTCGGGTGGGCAGCGGCAGCGGGTCGCCATCGCCCGGGCGATCGCCGGCCGCCCGCCGGTGGTGCTGGCTGACGAGCCCACCGGCAACCTCGATTCCGCCACCGGCGCGTCCATCCTGGCCCTGCTGGAGGAGCTCAACGCTGCCGGCACCACGATCATCGTGATCACCCACGACCACGCGATCGCCGGCCGGATGCGGCGCCGCATCCAGATGCTCGACGGTCACATCATCGCCGACACCAGCCCCGTCCCCGCCGTCGGCCAGCTGCCCGCGCAGGAAGGTCCATTATGACCGCCACCTCGCCGCGGCCGGCCGCCCCGCCGGCTGCCCGGCTACGCCCGGCCGACCTGGCCGGGCTGGCCAGCATCGGGCTGCGGACCCGCAAGCTGCGCGCCGGGCTGTCCGCGCTGGGCATCGCGATCGGGGTGGCCGCGATCGTGGCCGTCCTCGGCCTGGCCGCCTCCTCCCAGGCCGCGCTGCTGGCCGAGATCGCCCAGCTGGGCACCAACTTGCTGACCGTCACCGACGGGCAGAACTTCACCGGCGCCCCCGCCGAGCTGCCGGCCGCGGCGCCGGGCATGATCGGCCAGCTGCCCGGGGTCTTGTCGGTGCAGGACACCGGCACCGTCAACGGCGTCAGCACCTACCGGTCCCCGCTCATCCCGGCGGTCGACACCAACGCGCTGAGCGTGGATGCCGCCACCTTGGGCCTGCCCGCGGTGGCGGGCACCAGCATCGCCCAGGGCGAGTTCCTCAACGCCGCCACCGCCCGCCTGCCGGTCGCGGTACTCGGCGCCACCGCGGCCCAGCTGCTGGGCATCGACCGGATCCGGCCCGGGATGCGGATCTGGGCCGGCGGCCAGTGGCTCTACGTCACCGGCATCCTCAACCCGGCCGTGCTGGCCCCGGAGATCGACTCAGAGATCCTGGTCGGCTTCCCCGCCGCGCAGAAGTACCTGTCCTTCGACGGCCACCCGTCGCAGGTCTACATCCGCACCGTCAACACCCAGGCCGCCGCCACCCGCGTCGATGACCTGCTCGGCGCGCAGGCCAGCCCCGAAAATCCCGGCGACGCCGACGTCGCCCGGCCGTCGCAGGCACTGACCGCGCGAGCCGATGCGGCCGGCGCGTTCACTGACCTGTTCCTCGGCCTCGGCGCGGTCGCGCTGCTAGCCGGCGCCGTCGGGATAGCCAACATCATGATCATCTCGGTACTGGAACGCCGCCAGGAGATCGGGCTGCGCCGCGCGCTGGGCGCCGCCAAAGGCCAGATCCGCACCCAGTTCCTGGCCGAGGCCATCTTGCTGTCCCTGGCCGGCGGCATCGCCGGCGCCGCCGCCGGCACGGCCGCCACCGCCATCTACGCCCACACCCACGGCGAAGCCATCATCATCCCCCCCGACGCCTGGGCCAGCGGCCTGGCCGCCACCTTGCTCATCGGCGCCGCCACCGGACTGCTGCCCGCCATCCGCGCCGCCCATCCCGAGATCACGGGTCACGCCGCCAGTCGGCTGCTGCTGCCGGAAGTGCCTGCGCAGCACGTTAAGCGCAATGCCATACAGCCAGGGCAGCCCGCTGCCGCTGTCGTGGGCCACGACCCGCGAGGAAGCGGACAGGGCGGCGATGAAAACCTCAGAAAGCAAATCTTCGGCGGCTGCCGGCCCGGCGCGCCCAAACCCCTGCCCACCTGGGGGACTACCACAGCGACCGCAGGGCCCGCCCAACCCACGCCGAAGTGCCGCACGTACGCCCATAGCGGCTGGGCCGCGGGCGACCGCTGGTGTGGGTGATTCCACCCCTGTCGTCGGCCAGGCCGCCATGCCACCGTGACGGCTGAGCGGTTCTAGGACGTGAACACCAGGAGCGGTGAGCCATGAGCAATGAAGCCGGTACGGTCGGCGCCCGCCGGCCCGCGGTGATGGTCGCGGCGCTGACGGTCGTGGCGGGCTTGCTCGCCGCCGGCTGCTCGGGCAGCAGTCGCAGCAGCAGTTCGAGCACGCTGGTGTGCCCGTCCAAGCGCGGCGCGACGGTCACAGGGACCGCCCCGCCCGCGACGGGCCAGCCCGCGGCGGGCTGGACGCAGCCGAACGCCGACCTGGCCAGCACTCGGTACGTGGCCAGCGGGATCACCAGCGCGAACGTCTCGAAGCTCGGGGTAGCGTGGACGATGCCGCTGACCATGTCCACGGCCCATACCGACGGGGCCTACGCGAGCACGCCGGTGATCGTGAACGGGGTGGTGTACGTCCAGGACCTGGACTCCAACGTGTTCGCGGTCAGCCTGGCCACCGGCAAGGTCTTGTGGACGCACGACTACGACTCGCCCAACGGCGGGCCAGACGGCGTCAACGTGGTCAGCGGGGTCGTGTACGCGGCCACGGCCAAGGCCGCGGTCGCCCTGGACGCCGCGACCGGGGCCCAGTTGTGGAGCCGAACGCTGATCGCCAACGACCACGAGGGCATCGCGATGGCGCCCGGCTACGACAACGGCACCGTGTACGTGTCCACCGTGCCTGCCAACGTGACGGCGGTGTACGGCGCCGGCGGCCAGGGAATCCTGTGGGCGCTGAACGCCAAGACCGGCGCGCCGGAGTGGTCCTGGAACCAGGACCAGAACCTGTGGGGAAACCCGGGCGTCAACTCCGGCGCCGGGCTGTGGTACACGCCGTCGTTCGACGCGCAGGGCAACGTTTACATGGGCATCGCGAACCCCGCCCCGGTCTTCGGCACCAAGAGCTACCCGCTGGGGAGCAGTCGGCCCGGCCCGAACCTCTACACCGACTCGGTGGTGAAGCTGAGCCCGGCCGGGAAGCTGCTGTGGTACTACCAGCTCACCCCGCACGATCTGTACGACTGGGACCTCCAGAACCCGCCGGTGCTGACCACCGCGAACGGGCGGCCAGTGGTGATCGCCGGCGGCAAGGCCGGCATCATGATCGAACTTGACGCGCAGACCGGCAAGCTGCTGTGGCAGCGCCCGGTGGGCGGGCACGACGGGCACGAGAACGACGGGGTGCTCACCGAGGACGCCACCCCCACGTCGCACGATCCCCTGCCCGCGAAGTACTGCCTCGAGCCGAGCCTTTACGGCGGCATGCTGACTCAGCTGGCCAGCAACGGGTCCACCACCTTCGCCGCCGTCAACGACTTCGCGCTGCCGGCGAGCCCGACCGGCTTCACCGGGTCAGCCGCCAGCCAGGTCCAAGCCCTCTACGCCGCCGTCGGCGAGATGGTCGCGGTCAACCAGGACACGGGCACCGTCATCTGGGACACCCCGCTTCCGTCCTCGCCGTACGGTGCCGCGACGGTGACCAACGACGTCGTGTTCACTACCACGTTCAAGGGCTACCTGTACGCGCTTGACGCGACCACCGGCGCCATCTTGTTCAAGACGCCGATGTCCGCAGGGACCAACGCGCCGGTCGCCGTGGATGGCGATTACGTTATAGCCGGCGCTGGCGCCGCGCAGCCCGGCACCCAGCGGAACATGATCATCGCCTACAAGCTCGGGGGGACAGGCAAGCTCCCCGACACGGTGGGCTCATAACCGCGGGTGCCGGCTACACCAGGCCGGCGCTGAGGGCCAGCCGGGTAAGGTCGGCGCGCCGGCGGCAGCCCGTCTTGTCCCGGATCCGGTCCAGGTGCGTGCCGACCGTGCGCACGGTGATGAACAGCTCGGCTGCGATCTGCGCGTCGGTGCGCCCGCGCGCGACCAGCGTGACAAGTTCACGTTCGCGCGGGCTCAGCCTGCCCAGGCCCGTCAACTGGTCCGCTGTCGTGCCGGTCACCACGGCTGCCGTCCCGTCCTCGGCCGGCGGTGGCGGGCTCACGGCGAGCAGCAGGGCGTACTCGGTGGCCGTGGCCAGGCTCATGGCCGCGCCACGCTCCTCGGCTGCCCGGGCCGCGGACTGGCCGAGCAGGTCTCGGGCCCGCCGCCGCAGCATATGCCGCCGGGCCGGATTCAGGCCTCCGGGCAGCGGCGGCCACGGGCCGCGCAGGGCGGACATCGCCGCCCACGCCGTGACCGCCTCGGCCGGCCGGCCGGTGGCCGAGCACAGGTGGCCGCAGCAATCCAGGCCGAGATACACGAGGGACCGCCGACCCGTCTGCGTGGCGACCTGGAGCAGCTCGCGCAGATGCGCCGCCGCCGCGCCGGTGCGGCCGGTCCGCAAATCCAGGATCGTCAGGTCCCTCAGCACGCCGCACAGGTTGATCTGGTCGCCCACCTCCCGGCACGAGGCCAGCGCGGTCGTGCAGGCCCGCTCGGCGGCGGCCAGGTCCCCGGCCTCGATCAGGACCCCGGCGACGATCTCGCCGAGCCCCCGCCGCAGCACGCCCGCGTGCCCCTCCGCGATCCGCTGTGCCTGCCGCGCGAGCCGCAGCGCGCTATCCCCGTCACCGCCCTGCCTGATCGCCAGGGTGAGGCTGCCCAGTGCCATCGCCTCGATGGCCCCGCTGCCGGCCTCGCGGGCCAGGCACACTGCCCGGCGGCCATCCTCGACGGCCTCGGCGACCCGGCCCATCCGGAGCAACGCCGATGCCCGAGCGGCCAGGCACGTCGACAGCAGTCCCTGTTTCGACCGCGCCGCCGGACCACGCCGGTCCTCGAGGGCATCCCTGGCCGCGGTGCAATGTGCCAGCATCGCGGGCGGATCTTCAGCCTCGCCGACAACCTGGCCAAGGAGCAGCTGGGCCGCGCACCAGGCATCGGTGCCGGCCTGGGCATGCTCGGCCGCCGCCGCCAGCAGTGGCGCCTGGCTGGACAGGCGTCCTCGCAGCTGCCACCAGGGCGCCAGGGTGAGCGCGAGCCGCAGCGCCGCGGCGGGATCGTGGTCCAGTGCCCAGGCAAGGGCGTGGTGCACGGTGACATCCTCGGCGTCCAGCTGCCGGAGGCCGGCCGCCTCCCGGCAGCACGTGTGTATCGCGGCGGCGGCCTCCCGCGACATCTCGGCCGCGTACGCGGCGAGGGCGGCGCTGACCTCCGCTTCCTCGCCGGCCTCGGCCAGCAGCCCGGCCGCGTAAGCGCGCAGTGTCTCGAGCATCGCGTACCGGGACCGGCCATCGGGCCCGATACGCGGCGGAAGCACCAGCGAACAGTCGACCAGCCGCAGCACCACCCGTCCAGCCTCTGCCTTCGTGACTGCCTCGGCCGCGTCGAGGGTGAACGGTCCGGGAAAGGCCGCCAGCGCACGGAAGACCCGCTGCTCGGTGGCGTCCAGTAGCTGGTAGCTCCAGCGGACCGCGGCGGCCAGGGAGCGCTGGCGGTCCTCGGCCAGCCGGTCGGCGTCGGCCAGCAGGCTGAATCGGTCGTTGATGCGGTCAAGCAGTTGCGCCACGCCTAGCACGTCCACTCGGGCCGCCGCCAGCTCGATCGCTAGCGGCAGGCCGTCTAGCCGGGTCACCAGCCGCGCCACGGTCGCGACCGTATCCGCGTCGAGGGTAAATCCCAGGTCCGCTCGCCGCGCCCGGTCCGCGAACAGCATTACCGCCTCGGATGCCGCCGCGGCGGTCAGGTCGCCGGATGGGGGCAGCGCCAGTGGGCCCAGCCGGTACCGCGCCTCCCCGGCGATCCGCAGCGGCTCCCGGCTCGTGGCCAGTATGCGTACGTCATCGGCGGCTAGAAGCCGGGCGCACAGCTCTGCCGCGGCGCCGACCACGTGCTCGCAGTTGTCAAGCACCAGGAGCAGCTGGCGGTGGGCCAGGGCGCGGGCCAGCGCGGCGGCGACCGCTTCCGCGGGCAGATCGCGGATCCCAAGCGCCGCGCCTACCGTGCTGGCTACCTGGGCCGGATCGGTCACCGCCGCGAGTTCCGCGAGCCACACGCCGTCGGCGAACTGGGCGGCCGACTGGTTGGCTACCTGTCCGGCCAGGCGCGTCTTTCCGGCTCCTCCCGGGCCGGTCAGCGTCACCAGGCGGTGCCGGGTCAGGTGGGCGGCGACCTCGGCCACTGCCTCAGCACGGCCCACGAAAGCGGTTAGCTCAGCGGGAAAGCCATAGCGGGCTCCCCGCCCGTCGGCCACGGCAGACCGTTCCACGGCCGTCACGCTACTCGTGTCTGGCATCGCGGGACAGGTCTGGGACGAGCGTGCTTCTCGGGCTGAGCCTTGCCGATTCCGGTTGAGGCGATAATCCTTGTCGGCGTCTTTCTCGCCGCCTGCCGTCGGTACGGCCATATGTACCGCCGGATCAGGCGGAGATGAGGCGTTCGGCGGACTCGCGGCCGGTGTGGAGGTCCCAGTAGAGGCGTGCGATGTCGTCGGGCTCCTTGAGAAGGGCGCCTTCGGGTGCGCCTGGCGTGCCGGCGATCCATGTGCCAATCGCGACATGACCGGCGTAGACACCGCTGCCGGCCAGTGCACCGTTGAGGGTGAGGACCCATTTGCGCAGGGCCGCGCCTGCCATGCCGGCACTGACGAACACCGGCGCGGGTGTGACCGAGGAGGCGCCAGTGGTGTACAGCAGTGTTCCGGTGTCGGCGGCCAGCATGGCCGGCAGCACCGCGCGTGTCGCGGTGATCGCGCCGTAGCAGATGCATTCGATCTGCGGCCGGAGGTTGTCCACGGTGACGTCCAGCGCTCCGGTGCTGCGTAGGGTCTCAGTGGTTCCCGCGCCTGGGCTGGAGTAGTGCAGCACGTCGATTCCGCCGAACCGTCCCGCGGCGCTGTCCAAGGCTGCGGCCAATGCGGAGCGGTCGGTGACGTCGGCGGGAAAGCCGGCCGCCGTAATCCCTTCGGCCGCGAGAGTCTCGGTGAGCTCACCGAGTCGCTCCTTCGAGCGGGCGATCAGCGCGACATCGAATCCGTGACCGCCGAAGATCTTTCCGAGGGACAAGCCGAGGCGTGCCCCGGCGGCCACGAGCGCGATTGCGGGCATGGTGATCTCCTTAGATGAGAGTCGTGCGTCGGCCATGTGGGTGAGATGGCCTCAGCTCATCACCGGTGTACGCGGTGCGTCCAAGACCGGCCGGGCTGCGACCGATAGCCTGGAGGAATGGACCGGCTCGAGACTCGGGAACTGGCGTACTTCCTGGCGGTGGCCGACGAACTTCACTTTGGCCGCGCCGCGACCCGGCTGGGCATCGCGCAGCCCGCACTGTCCAAGACGGTCCGGCAGCTGGAACGCAGGCTGGGCGTCACCTTGTTCGAGCGGACCAGCCGCGCGGTCGCGTTGACCGAGGCCGGCCGGGTACTCAGCCGCGAGGCGCGCGTCGCGTTGGAGGCGGTGTCCGCCGCGGCGCTGCGAACACAGCGGGCCGGCACCCGCGACCCGCGCCTGATCCTGGCCATGAAGCCCGGCGGCGACGCGGGCCTGCTCCCGGCCATCCTCGCCGCATACGAACGCGAGCCAGAGGTATTGCCGGTCGAGGTGGTCTTCGGGGCCGACCCCTCTCGCATGCTGCGCGACGGACAGACAGATGCCGCGCTGCTGTATGCGCCGCCCGACGAGCTAGACGGGCTGGACACCGAAACACTGCTGACCGAAGCACCGGTCGCCGTGCTGCCAGCATCCCACCCACTCGCGCAACGGGCGAGCCTGCAGATGGCCGACCTGGCGGGCGAAAACCTGCACCGAAAGCCCGCCGATCCCGGCGCCATGAAGAGCATCAGCGAACTGATGCATCTGATCGCACTGGGACGCAAGGTCGCCGTGCTACCCCGGGTACTGACCAGGCCGTTGCGCGACGACCTGATCACCGTTCCAATGGCGGACCTCCCCCCGGTCGCCCTCCTGCTCGCCTGGCCTGCCCACAGCACGTCCCTGTCGGTCGCGGCCCTAGTCCGCGCCGCCGCAGCCGCCATACGCTCCAGCGCGGTCGCATCGTCCACGATCAACTGAATAGGTGCGGCGGCCAGGCGCGTCCAAAGCGCGCCGCCCAGGATTAAGGCCGCCAGCCAATCGCTCAGGTCCTCCACGATCTTCGGGAACGGATCACCATGCCCGCCGCGCACCACAGTTCTGGAACCGCGACGGCCTGCCTCACAGCGTCCGCGATGCCACGTCCTCCACCGCATCAAGGCGCTCGCCGAAAGAAGGCAGCACCGAACGGACAATTCGGCGCCCAAGCCGCTGGCCAGCCAGGCGAAACTCAACCCGGCCATAAGGCGGAAGTGCGCTCAGGTAATTCACCACTCGAGGGCTCCGCGTCGATGAAATGGCGAAAGGCGGCTCGCGCCCAGGGCAGAATGTTTCCGCTCCGCCGTCGGTCGGCGGCCGCAGCCCTTCCGCCCGGCTGGTGTGCACGGCTCAGTGAGCCTGACTACTTGACTGGACGCCGGAAATCCAGGGAAAGTAGGCACGGCATGCCGCTGCATTCCGAAACTTTTCGCTGACTGGTGCCGGATTCCCTGCCCAGCGAACGAGCCGAACGAATACGAAGACGAAAGAGGACCACATACGATGACGACCCTGCACGTGGCGACAAACGGCGCGGATACCGGGGACGGCTCCGCGATCCGCCCGTTCCGCACCATCAACCATGCGGCGGAGCTCGCCCGGCCAGGCGACACCGTGATCGTCCACGGGGGCGAGTACCGGGAGTGGGTGCGGCCGCGGCATGGCGGGCTGAGCGGGGCGCGGCGCGTCACCTACCAGGCCGCGCCTGGTGAGCACGTCGTGATCAAGGGGTCGGAGCCGGTCACGGGATGGGAGCGGGAGCCGGCCGGGGGCACCGCGGGCACGGTGTGGCGGGCTTCGGTGCCCAATGCGCTTTTTGGCGACTGGAACCCCTTCGCCGAGGAGGTCGCGGGCGACTGGCTCGTCGAGCCCGAGCCACCGCTGCGCAAGCACCTCGGTGACGTCTACCTGAACGGGCTCAGCTTCTACGAGGTCGGCACGCGGGACGAGGTCACCGATCCACCGCTGCGCACCGAGGTCCTGGACCACTGGACGGGTGCCACGGACCGCGTGCGCAACCCCGGGCAGACCCGGCTCGTCTGGTACGCCGAGGTCGGCGAGGACACGACGACGATCTGGGCGAATTTCCAGGGCGCCGACCCGAACGCTGAGCTCGTGGAGATCAACGTGCGCCGGTCGGTGTTCTCCCCCACCGAGCACCACGTCGACTACATCACTGTGCGCGGCTTCGAGCTCGCGCAGGCGGCGTGCCCGTGGGCCCCGCCCACCGCCGGACAGCCCGGGCTCATCGGCCCCAACTGGGCGAAGGGCTGGATCATCGAGGACAACACGATCCACGACGCGAAGTGCTCCGCTGTCTCGCTCGGCAAGGAGGCCTCGACGGGCGACAACTACGCGACGCTGCGCGGCGACAAGCCCGGCTACCAGTACCAGCTCGAGTCCGTGTTCGCCGCCCGCCAGATCGGCTGGGACCGCGAGCACGTCGGCTCGCACGTGGTCCGGCGCAACACGATCTTCGACTGCGGGCAGAACGGCATCGTCGGCCACCTCGGCTGCGTCTTCTCGACGATCGAGGACAACCACATCTACAACATCGCGATCAAGCGCGAGTTCTACGGTCACGAGATCGCCGGCATCAAGCTGCACGCCGCGATCGACGTCGAGATCCGTCACAACCGCATCCACGACTGCTCGCTCGGCACCTGGCTCGACTGGCAGACGCAGGGCACGCGCGTCTCGCGCAACCTCTATTACCGCAACAACCGGGACCTGTTCGTCGAAGTCAGCCATGGCCCGTACCTCGTCGAGCACAACGTGCTCGCCTCGCGCGCCTCGTTCGAGTCGTTCAGCCAGGGCGGCGCCTTCGTGCACAACCTCGTCGGCGGCACCGTGCGCCTGGAGCCCGTCATGGACCGGGCGACGCCCTACCACCGGCCGCACAGCACGCAGGTGGCCGGCTACGCCGTGATCTACGGCGGTGACGACCGCTACATCGGCAACGTCTTCCTGGGCGGCGATGCCGCCGCGGCGTATCGGCCCACGGCCAGCGGCAAGCCGCCCGCCGGTTACGGCACCGCCGGCTATGACGGCCACCCGGGGACCTTCGACGAGTATCTCGCCCGCGTCGCCGCGCAGCCCCGCGGCGACCTGCAGCGCTTCCTCGACGTAAAGCAGCCCGCATACCTCCGCGGCAACGTCTACGCGCCCGGTGCCCGCGCCCTCACCGGCGAGGCCTCGGCGCTGACACTCACCGAGCACGTGTCGTTCGAGGTGGCCGACGAGGGCGACCAGGTCTATCTCAGGGCGCAGCTGCCAGAGGCCTTCGGCCGCGTCCGCCTAGGCGTCGTGACCGGTGCCGACCTGCCGCGCGTGCGCATCGCCGACGCGGACTTCGAGGAACGGGACGGCAGCCCAGTCGTCGTCGACGTCGACCTGCTCGGCGAACACAAGGAAGCGGGCCACGACTACCCCGCCGGACCGATCGCGAGCCTAGGCCCCGGCACGTCGCGCATACGCGTGTGGTGAGCCCTTCTGTTTCGGAACCCCGCGGCAGGTAAATGCGTTGCCGCATGTCGGCGTGCAGTCCTACGATGGGCGGGCCGCGGCAGTATATGTCCTCTGTATCAGGAAGGAGGTGCTCGCGATGTTCGCTAATCGTCAGACGCCTCCAGGGGTTGCTCTCTAGCAAGCCTGGAGACGCGCTGCGGGCGCCCTCAGGAATCTGGCGTCAGCCGATCCTGAGGGCGTCTTCTGTTCAGCAGAAGGATTAATGTGTCATTTCCGGTTCGGTCCCGTGCTTACCGGGGTCATCCGGAGTCCCGGGGTTTCTGGCTGAATTTTCCGAGCTCTCGGCCGTGGCGGGTGATCGCCCGCAGCGGCGGGCGGCGTCTGGTGTAGAGAGCGTCGATGAAGCGATTAAAACGGCGGAACTTCTCTGTGGTGTACGGGTACCAGTTCGCCTCGATCTTCGGGCTGGACCGGTCGATGAGCAGCGCCTTGCTGGTCGTGAAGCCGAGCAATCCCTCCGGGCCGCGCAGTCTCCCGAACCCGCTCTCCTTGACCCCGCCGAAAGGCAGGCCCGGGTTCCTCTCGCTCATGTTCACGTTGTTGATCGAGACGCCGCCGACCTCCAGTGCCCTCGCGACCCGCATCGCACGGCGCGAATCCCTGGTGAACACGCTCGCGCACAGCCCGTACCCGCTGTCGTTGGCCAGCCGGATCGCCCCGGCCTCGTCGGTAAACGGCATCACCGGCAGCACCGGGCCGAAGGTCTCCTCGCGCCACAGGAGCATGTCCGTGGAGACAAGGTCCACGATCACCGGCTCCACCAGCAGCGAGCCATCGTCGGGAATGCGGCCGTGGCGCAGCCGCGCCCCTCGCCGCTGCGCGTCTCGCAGGTGCGCGATCATCTTGTCTCGATGGAAGGCCGCCGTCATCCGGCCGGTGTCCGCATCGCCGCTGTCGTCAATGCGGACGACGAGCTTGCCCGCTTCCTGCACGAGCGCGGTCATGAACCTGTCGTACACGGTGTCCTGCACGAGGAGCCGCTCGACGGCGCTGCGGGATTGCCCGGCGTTGGTGAAGGCGCCCCACAGGGCACCGGCCACCGGACGCGCCAGCGGGACATCGTCGAAGACGATCATGGAGTCCTTGCCGCCGAGCTCGAGTTCCACGGGAATAAGCTGGGCCGCGGCTCGGGCCATGACCTTCGAACCCGTGCTCCTGCTGCCGGTGAAGAAGACCTTGGCCGGGCCGGCGTC
>Ga0335075_10002325_pt1 | contig 30690 bp, 35 predicted proteins | sample Lox_Sample_24_FD_206723 | JGI IMG/M metagenome (GOLD analysis project Ga0335075, IMG submission 206723) | Soil microbial communities from Loxahatchee National Wildlife Refuge, Florida, United States - Lox_Sample_2.4 | ecosystem: Environmental > Terrestrial > Soil > Wetlands | place: USA...
CCTTGTTGATACCGTGTCCCTCGAAACATGTTTCCTCTCGTTTCGTGGCCACAGACCGCTCCCTCGATGGTGCCACAGTTCGGATGAGCCCGGATCGCAATTTATGCCATTTCGTGGTAGCGTTCGGATTAGCCCGATGCCCGTATTCGATGTAGCTCTGCTGTTGGTGGAGGATCTTCCAGACCAGACGACAGAGACGATTGGCAACCGCCCAGATGGGTTTGTTGTATCCCAACCTGGGAACCCAGCGGCGATATAGGTTCTGGAAAATGCTCCCTTTGGTCTTGACCGCCGCGTTGGCCGCCTGATTCAGCAGCCGTCGCATCATTCGATTGCCTTTTGGCGTGCGATCGCTTTTAGATGTTTCGGCTGATTCTTCTTTCCCGGGACACGTTCCTACCCAGGAGCAGAGCTCTTGTGGGGAAGAAAATGTGGCCGCTTTCGGTCCCACCTCAGCGATCACATGCTACGCTGAATCAGGATCCAAGCCGGGCACCTGAGCCAGGCGAACCACGGCATCGTTATATTGGCGCAGACCCTGTCCCAGGCTTCTGTCCAACTCCTCGATCTGTTGCTCAATCAGTTCCAGCCGGACTAGAAACAAACCCAGAATCTGACGTTGGATATCACTCATTTGCCTGGCGGGCTAAAGTGCATCCTGCAATTGTTCCGGCGTTGCCCGCAGGTTCGTTTGCGCCAGCCCAGCCAGCTGGGCAGGATCGCTTTCCCAAGCGATAACGCTTTCAGCATCCGCCGGCTGTTGATCCCCAGCAGGTCGCTGACCAGGCTCGATAGTTTGATCCGCGCTTCCTCCAGAAAATTTTCCAGTGTCGGCCATTTTGTCTTCTCGAAACGCTATACCTCAGCCCAAAAGTGTCTCCGCTACCAGCATGAGTGCGCCTACTTGCTCACCAAAGGCTATCCAAAGGTGCCCTCGACCACCATCGGCGACGTCATCGACTGGATGTATAGCGGGAACAAGCTTCATCCAACCCAGAAGCCTCTACCCTCCTATTACCCCTCGTGGATACTTTCTCGGCACCCCTCCGCCCTTGTGCTTGACCCGTTCAGTGGGTCCGGTTCTTCCCTGCTCGCGGCAAAGATGCTCGGACGCTCATGGCTCGGCATCAAGCTGGACGCGAAATACCACGCCACTGCCAGCCAAAGACTCACATGCAACAACACCCCCGCTCTTCCTTCCATCGAACCGGCTGCGTACGCGCAACCAACAGGACGAGCCGCATCCTGTCTCTGACAATCTCAATCGCCCTTGGGTTGTTCTAGGGCGGATTTTAGGCGCGGCGGCCAAGGCTGTTTTCGGATATTAGTACGCGATGCCCGTTCTCAGGCGCCACGCCGCCACCGCCGCCTAGTGCGCCGGTTTCCCCGTCCAGACATCCTGCCAGGATTTGAACTCGGTTGGCCGGACATGGTAACGCGCGAAGTTGCCTTCATGCAGATTGATGAGCTCGTTCTCGGCCATGTCCTGGAAGCGCGCGCTCTCGTCTTCCGCAATATTCTTTTTCGTCCATGCGGCAATATGCGCCGCAGCCGTTTTTCGCGCCATGCGGCCCTTGATGATCTCGGCGACGAGCTGGCGAATCGCCGCGCTGTGCCTGAAACGGAACGGGTCCGGCTCACCGAGCGACTGCCGAACAGCGGCATACTGTTCGGCAGAACGTGCGTAGGCCCAGACAAAGACGTCCTTCAGAAGGTGAATGTCGTTCAATTCATAGACGCCGAGAAGCGCGCCCGTATAGAGTGGGCGCGCAACATCGGTGAAGGACAGTGGGGACAAATTGTGTTTGATGAAGGGGATATTGGCCGCAAGCCTCGAGACGCGTTTATTCACGTCGTCGAAGGGCTGCAAATAGGGCAACTGCACCATGACGAAGAAAGCCTGTTCGAACGGATCGTCGATCGCGCCGGCTTTCGCCAGCATCTCGTTGAAGCACTCTTCGATCAGCTGCGGCACGGCGAGCGGATGAAAGGTCGATCCTTCGATGCCGACATCGATGCGGCGCAGCCGTCCCGCCGCGCCCGAGTCAGCCAGGAGGTTCTGCGCAAGGATGGCGTGCAGGTTGAGGAGCGTGTAGCGGTTGAATCCGATATCCTCCGCCTCGTTGACGAGGAATTCGATGGCCTCCTTGTGGTTCCGGATCATCTGCGCGTCCCGCGTGTCGCGCCCCTCGGCCTCCTGGCCAAACTCGATCAGCCGCTTCGTATCGAGGAGCGAATAGGTGTTGCCCTCAAGCCGGCTCGAATTCCATGACAGATCAATCAAAAGGCGGCCGAGAAGCTGTTTGGCGTAGGTGCCCGCCACGTCGGATTCAAAGCTCGAACGGCCGATTTTGGCGAGACGCGTACGCTCCGCCCGCGAAAGATACGCCGTCGCGTTCGGGCGATACGAATCGAGAAATTCGCGGTTGTAACCGACCGGCTTGCGCGCCGTCACCGGCCGACTGAGATAACGGCGAATCCGTTCGCCCGCTTTCGAAATCGCTGGCCCCTTCTCATCCTCCGTTTCGGCCGGCTTCGCGCTCACATCGGCGCGCGCGGCTCCGGCGGCCGCCAGGTGGTATCTCACAGCCCGGCTCTCCCCTTCGGCGACGAGGCGCCCCTCCTCCACCAGTTTCTTGAGCCGGAATTGCAGCGTGCGCGGCGCAATGTTGCGCCGCAGAGCCTTCTCGATTTCAGCCCGGCTCGCGCCTTCGGGATGTTTCTTGACAGCCGCCAGAATGGCCGCAGTGTCCTTGTCGGAGATGCGTTTGGGCACGGGTTGACCTATCGATTTTGCGCGGAACGATTTGCGCGCAATATAGCACGATTTGCGCGCAATAAAAAGCGGCATCGCGCAACATAAGTTGCGCGCAACCGTTTGCGAGCAAGATAGACTGATTTCGCGCAATAAAATCTGAGCATATCGCAATGCGCGCACCTTCCGGCCTATACGCTTCCTGTCGAGGCTTCCCCGCCCGCGCGCGCATAACCCCCGTAATTCCAGCCGCGCGCCAGGGCCACAATGCGTCGGTTATTTTGTCGGATTTGGCAAAGCCGGTTCGGCTCGTCGCGCCGCTGGACTTTTACATTTGACCGGTGCCGGTACCCGAAGCGGGCGGTGGTGCGAGTGGATTTGCCGGCGGAAGCACCGTGTGCTGCGGACCATAGGTTCCGTCAGTTAATTCAATGTTGATGCCGACTCATAGGTCGTGCTGCTGTCCGACGTCGCCGAACTCTGCTGCGCACTTGCAGACGCTCCCATTTGTCGCCGAATTTTGCGTCCGTCGAGATCGACTTTGCCCCGTCACCTTAATGCTTAGATAGGTCGCCTCGGCGATGTGAGCGTACAGCGCCTCCACCTGCGCCTTGTCCTGGAAGCCGAGAACCATCGGGCAGTTCGATTTCCGGCTCTCCGTAATGGCCGTCGTTCAACTGCGGAAGGCGTTGCAGCGTTGCCAACTCGTCCATCACGAACCATGTCTTCCGCGCTCTACTCGACGTGCCGACGCGAAAAGTGCTTTCAGCTTGCAACACCGGCACATCCTCGCTACAAGCTAGGACGAGGCTGCAGCAATTTAGCATGAGAGCGAGGGATCCGAGCCAGGACTGATTTTGATGTTGGTAACGATAGAACGCAAGCATTGGATAGGAGGAATGGCTTTCTATCAATTCTGAGGCCCAAATTTCCCAATCGCGCAGCCAAAGATTGAGCGTTTCGAGATTTCCAAGGGCAGCATGCCGCTGAAGCAGTACTCCAACTGTCGGCGGCGTGCCGGCGCGAGCGTCGAGCTGAATGATCTGTTTGTCCCGTTGCGAGAAGTCGTGGTGCAAGACCGGCAGATAGCTGACCATGAGGGCGATAAAGCCGAATCCAGTTCCAGCCTCGACGATGATTAAGATATGGGATAATCCTGTGCGAGAAGGGGAGTTCTCATATCCCAGCGTAAAGAACGTATCCCCACTCAAGTAAAGCCAACTCGCCAGGCTGGCGCGCATATGTAAAACTGTCGTGCCCTGAAGTGCCCATTGCAGAAAGCCAAATCCGACAATGATCGCGATGGCCCAGCAGATAAACAACGGCATCATTGATAGTGGACCATAGACGCCCAGAAAACCTTCGCGCCTGATGCCAGATGGAAATAGCCTTCCGAGACGCGACCCTGCTGCCCACGTTCCGCGGAAGAAATAATTCACGAGCCGTAGTTGGCGCTCTACAGGCCTGGAGAGGAGTACCACCTCGAAAGCGTCCTGTAGGGAGATCACAATCAAAATGAGTCCGAGAAGTGCCAGCGTAATCTGGATCATGTTTGAGCTCGATAGGTGAACCTGATTGAGACCACCTGAATCCCTTACGGTTCGTAAATCAATTCCGTACATTGGGCCGGTCTTGGGGGAGGATGACGGGGAGGGCTCTGTCAGGTTTGCTCTGACAAAGACCGGCAGGGGAAACCAAAGAATGACGGTCCGACAAGGCGCGTTGAGAAAGCACACCCTAATGAATTGCATCCGCAAATTGTGGATCTCCTTTGAGACCTGCTTGCTCACGAAGCTTTGCGGCTTTATCCGTCGCCTCCCATGTAAAATCCGGATCGGTCCGTCCGAAGTGGCCATATGCGGCCGTCTTTCGATAGATCGGCCGACGTAGATCGAGGTTTGCGATGATTTCCGTCGGTGTTAGTTTGAAGTTAGATCGGACGAGGTCCTGAAGCACCGGCGTTTCGACTACTCCAGTTCCAAATGTCTCGATCAAAATGCTCACCGGCTCAGGAACGCCTATAGCATACGCAAGATGAACTTCGCAACGCTTTGCCAATCCGGCGGCCACGATGTTCTTGGCAATGTAACGCGCCGCGTAAGCGCCCGATCGGTCAACTTTTGTCGGATCCTTGCCGCTGAATGCTCCCCCTCCATGCCGGCCAATCCCGCCATATGTGTCTACGATAATCTTGCGCCCGGTCAGGCCCGTGTCTCCCATTGGGCCGCCAATCACAAAACGTCCGGTGGGATTGATGTGGTATTTGGTCTCTGAATCCAGCAGCTCGCTGGGAAGTGTTGCATGGATCACCTCTTTGAGAACCCCCGCGCGCAGCTCCTGTGTGGCGACCGTTTCGGCGTGCTGGGTGGAGATTACCACCGCATCAATGCGTACGGGGTTGTGGTGGCTATCATATTCCACCGTCACCTGACTTTTTCCATCCGGACGAAGATAGCCCAGACGGCCACTCTTACGTACTTCGGTCAGCTTGCGGGCAAGTTTGTGTGCCAGCAAGATCGGAGTTGGAAGCAATTCCTGGTTCTCGTCCGTCGCGTAGCCGAACATCATGCCCTGATCACCTGCTCCGCCTGTGTCCACTCCTAATGCGATATCGCCAGACTGCTTATTAATTGACGAGACTACGGCGCAAGTGTTCGAGTCGAAACCATAGAGCGCATTGTCATAGCCGATAGCAGCTACCACACCACGCACCACAGACTGAAAATCGACATATGCCTTAGTCGTGATTTCCCCTGCGATTACTATCAAGCCCGTCGCGGTCAATGTTTCGCAACCCACGCGGCTGTAAGGATCCTGCTCTATACAAGCGTCCAGAATGGAGTCCGAAATCTGGTCGGCCATCTTATCCGGATGTCCTTCCGTCACCGACTCTGACGTAAATAGAAACCTATCTCGTGCTGACAATTTATCTTCCCCTTTTTCTGACCTGAACCTGAAGCTATTGTGGCGTGCTTGGTGTGATAAGCACTTGCGGATCACACCTGAACTACACGATTCCAACTACTCTGCCCTTCCAGATCGTTACGGCTTTTACAGACCTGAGGTATAGCTTTCCGTGCTTACGCAAAGTCATATAGCCAGAACCATGATCTTCGTAGTGATCGTAAAGGTGCTGCCCGCTCCGCAGGATGATACGCAAAGGCGTTCCACGCTTGAAATGAGTGTGCGGTGTTCTCATAGGAACAATATCCTTTCCGGGCGACCTGAGGCGCGAGCCTTCAGAGCATAAACGCGACAATGACAAATCGCTGCTCGGTCTTACGCCTTTCCCGCAAGTCAGTACTACTCTCCTGCCAAATCCGCACATAGAATTCCACTCAAAGAGAAACCCCTCGTTTCCACGGAATGAAATCGCTCTGCCCATGCGCTTCAGCCTTTGTGCGCTTACGGCCTGCCGCAACATCGAGCACAAACTCCAGGATCCTGTCTCCCGCCTCAACAATGCTTTCGCCAGAGGTAAGGATCGTGCCAGTATCGATGTCAATGACGTCTTCCATACGCATGGCCAATTGACTATTCGAAGAGATCTTGACAACCGGTGTAATGGGACTACCTGTAGGAGTTCCAAGGCCGGTTGTGAATAGAACAACAGTCGCTCCAGCGGCCGCTTGGGCAGTGACACACTCCACGTCGTTGCCTGGTGTGCAGAGCAAGTTCAGCCCATTCGCCGTCGCATAGCCCGGATAATCAATGACGTCCTGAATTGGTGAGGAGCCACTTTTTCGGGCAGCACCTGCAGACTTCATGGCATCTGTGATTAGCCCATCCCGAATGTTCCCCGCGGACGGATTAAATTCAAAACCCGACCGCACGGCCTTCGCGCGCGAAGCATAGTCGCGCATGAGTTTGGCAAAACGTTCGCCCAACTCCGGTACCTGGCACCGATCAATTAGACTCTGCTCGACGCCGTGCAGTTCAGGAAACTCGGAGAGAATCGTGCGGGCGCCAACGACGGCCAGCACGTCAGGCACGTCAGACACGTAACCCAAAGCCGGGTTTGCCGTAATACCAGAGAAGCCGTCGGAGCCGCCACACTTGAGACCAACGGTGAGATGCTGGATCGATGCTGGTTTGCGGGCAATCTTGTTTGCTTCCGAGAGACCGAGGAAAGTCTGGTAGACCGCGTCCGTAAGCAAGGCAGCCTCAGAGCCTGACTTCTGCTGCTCGAAGAGGAGTACGGGCTTTGAGAGGTGCGGCTCGCGCTTGCGCAGCTCTTCGAAGAGCATTACATCTTGCGAATGTTGGCAACCGAGGCTCAGTACGGTTGCACCGGCTACATTGGGATTGTGGATGCAGCCCGCGAGCAGACCGCAAAGCCCTTCTGCGTCCTCGCGAGTACCGCCACATCCACCCTGATGGATAAGAAACTTGATGCCGTCGATGTTCTCGAAGACGCGTTCGCCTTTGTGATCTGGGGTCGTACCCACATAGTCGAGCTTACCGCTTTCAAGCTTTCCAGCCTTGTATAACCTGATGAGCTTTGTCACGCCTTCTCTGTACACGTTCGGTTGCCCGTAGCCGAGACCGTCCTCAAGGGCGCCGCGCAGCGTTTCAATGTTGTGGTTCTCACAAAAAACGAGCGGTACCACAAGCCAATAATTGCGCGTTCCCACCTGTCCGTCTGCTCTGTGATAGCCGTCAAAAGTACGGTCTGCCCAGATGTCCACATCAGGCGGGGTCCAGCGATAGCTACCGCTCCAACCACGGTATCTGCTGGTGTCATGTTGAAGGTTAAGGATGGTAAGCGCTTCACCCTTCGCAATCGGATGCCGAGCTCTCCCAACAGTCACGCCATACATGATGACTTTATCTTTTACATCCAGGTCGCTCGTGACGAATTTGTGCTTGGCCGCAACTGGTGTGCGTAGGGTGTAATCTTTTCCGTCTAAAAAGACGGACTCGCCGCGCGCAAGATCAGTTAATGCAATCGCTGCATTGTCTTTCGAATCGATCCTGAGAACTCTGTTCATAGTAGCTCCCTGCCTTTAGAAGTATTCGCCGGCCTTGGTTTTTGAGATGGAGCTCTGAACGACTCGAATTGGAAAAGAGACAGGTGAGACTTGGGCGATGTGAGATAGGGAAGTGTGCGGGACCGTGGCAGCCGCCTTGGGAGATCACAATGACCGGCGGAAGAAAATATCAGGAGCGCTGTGGGCAGGCAGTATTTGGCCGGGGTTCCGGGGCTGATTTGCATCACACGACTCCCTTTGGGTAGGAGTCATCAGCCGTGAAGGCGGTTCAAGGTGGACCTCATCACCTCAATCGAAATGGGCCTGTTGTGAATCTTCAATGTCTCAGCTCTCGATTGTCAAGCATTGTCGTTTGTTTCATCTCTGGATTGCGGGCCAAAACCAATCCAGAGCAACTCGTGTGGGCCTTTGCAGCAAGGGTTTGCGCCGCAAGGGAATTTCTTAGCCCAAGTTGTTGACAATGGAAGGCCCGCATCTTGTAAACTAATGGTGTTGCGGTGACGGAGTTCACCCTTAACCGCTGTCCGCTTCTGTCGAGGCCGGCCAGATGATGACTCCTGACAGGGAACCTTGTCGCGGAGTCATATCTACGGCTCGATTCCTGACCAAAATTCACGATGGCCGCACAACCCTTTTAGGCTTGATGCGTTCATGAACGTTGGGATTATGGAGATCGCGACAACAGCAGCGTCCGACGCAGCCACGACCAACTCGTTTTCGCGAACCTGCTTGGACGGGGCGCGTCCTGCTCGTTCGGCACGAAAAGCCACAATTATTTCGGTTTCGCATTTCTATGCTTTTTACCAGCCGATGATCCGATTAGCAGCCGGGAAACTCAACTCCCGGCTGCGTTTTTTGCGATATTGGCAACGGCTGCGTCTGCGCACGATTGACGGGTGTCAAAGATCTGGCGGGACGGATACAAGCTGATAAGTCTCCCGCCCAGATCTGCGAGATAAAGGGCGAAGGGGTTCGCCTAGATTGCTGTGCCATCCTTCAAAGATGGTCAGATGATGACCCCTTACACAGGCTTTTCGTCAGGACCTAAATAGCGTTGCATTCCTGATGGGGCCGTTGCGTCGATGGTGTAAGTGCATGTACGACGGCATCGGAATGTGTGGCTCACGCCAATATCAGGTCGGATACGAACTAAACTCCTCCTCGGACATTCCAGAAGGTTTTAGCATTCCTTTCCAGGCAGGCACTTGGCGCAAAGCCATTTTGGTTCCCGGTGACGAGCACAATGGCTGGCGAACGACCCAACATTCGCCGCGAATCTACATCCTTAAGCAAAACGAGCTCACAATTTATTCTCATCCGGAGTACGGCGAGCAGCCCTTTGCCGTACCGCTCGATGAACTTATAACAGTAACTTCACACAAAGCGCGAAACTTTGGGACGGTAGAGTTTTCCACGCTATCCTCCAGCAGATCCTTTCATTACGATCCTCTTCATCAGAAATACATCAAATCGCTGCTTTCTGCGCTGCGGACGGAATGGCTTCCCCTCCGAGCAGCCAGCGGCGTTGCGATTGACCTAAAGGATCTGGATCCACCACTCGAACTGAGAAGTCGATATGCCCTCGAACTCGAGCTTGATGCCGGCGAATCTGTCCTGGGCATCTGCTCTCAGCCCCAGGCATACAGTAGGGCGCGCACTTGCTTCATCCCTGGAAGGCGACCGTCTTTCACCTCGTGTCTAGCCCTAACGAACCGAAGAATTATGACAATTGCGTCTCACAATGGACATGCCAACGATCATTATGATGTCACGATACGCTACGCCGCCTTCTCCAACGCCGCTGGCGCCGAGATCGAGCGCCATGACGATGGTTTTAGCCTGAGCCTCACGCTCCGCGATGACTGCGTATGGAACATACGCTTAGCAGCTTCTCAGGCAGCTTCCGCTAGCAAGATGATCGAACTGTTGCGACACGGTTGATTCCGCGCGGAGTCCGTCGATCGACTCAGAGATGAGGAGTCTCAAATGCCTTACGTCCGAAAAATCTTCACCGGTGAAAAGGCCCGTCAAGTTGCAAGGCTAGGCAGTGTGACCAGCCGGTATGTCCGACCTAATCCGTGGTGGCCAGAAGAAGTATGCAAACAAATTGAGAAGATCGTTTGGGCGGTTTACTGCATGGGTGAACCGTGTGATGACTGGCACGAGTTCACCGCTTATGACGCTCGAGACAAAGTGCTCAGCGTCCACAGGATCGAGGGATTCTGAGCTCTACTAGATCGCTCATCGGTCTGGAACTGAAATCGGCCGGCTGTTGAGGCTTGAAGGTGTGCAAATTTTGCAAGAGTCCGGAACGTAGATTCTGTTCGAGGCTTTCGATGTACCTGGCAAAGATTTATGATCCCGCGGCGCGGAAGCACCGCATACGATACGCGATCGCAAGTATTCTGCGCGATCGTGTTGTGAACGAAGGAGCATTCAAGATCTGCTTCGAGATGGAGGATGAGGACGCTGTGATTCGGACAATCCTGCGGCGCGGCCTGAGGAACTTTAGGCTACGTACCGCGCTTGAGCGTAGCCACTTGATCAATCTCACACATTGGCTTGCACGCTATCCCGATCTCGCAGAAGCATACTGTGCAGACAGCGCGCAAACCTCCGGAAGAGGCTCCGCTCAAAGGAACAATATACCGATGAGCTAGAAGAAGAATGCACGATTGGCTGCTGAACATTACACTACAGCTTCTGAGGTTAATACGAAGATTGACGCACCATCCGCGCTCCAAAGATACTGGACATTGAGCGGGTCTGCTTCCGAAACTTCTATGAACGGCGCGTGTAGCTGGAAGGCGACCCTTTTTGAGGAAAAGAGATTGAGTCTACTAAAGAAACATTGGCTTCTGAGAGCATTCCTATGCGGAATGTTGACATCAATTACGTCACTGACGTGGTCCCAGGATTCGTCACAAAGCTCCTGGAACACGCATCGGGTGGGCACGTGGGCTGCCGCCCCCATGATACCTATGAATGACAGCGGCCTTTTGCCCTTCAGCGATGTCACGCTGCGAGAGATCGCGCATACGTCTATCGCAGGCAAACAGGTTCGCGTACGTTTCACGAATCGATACGGGATTCTCCCGTTGCAGATCAGCAACGTACACCTTGCGTTAAGCGCGAGGAATGGCGACATACAGCCATCCACAGATCACCCGCTTCAGTTTAACGGGCAGAGCACGGTGAAGGTTCCCGCCGGAGCAGAGATCTACACTGACCCGGTCAACATGGACGTTCCTGCCCTTGCCGATTTGGCTGTGAGCTTCTATCTACCCAGTCAGGATCTACCAAACTATACCTATCATTCCGATGCGAGACAGACCAATTACATGGCAGAGGGAAATAGAAGCGATGCAGCTACTCTTGAAAATGCCCACAAACAAACTTCGTGGTATTTTCTCGATGGCATTGATATAGCGGCGGACAAAAATGCTGGAGCAGTCGTCGCTTTTGGGGACTCGATTACGGACGGTGCATACTCGACTGTGGACGCAAACCATCGCTGGCCTGATTATCTGGCGCTGAAAATGAGTCAGAATAAAGCAACAGCGGAGCTTGGCATGCTAGATGAAGGAATCGATGGCAATCGCGTTCTGAACGATGGTTGGGCGCAAAATGCGCTGGCGCGATTCGATCGTGACGTGATCGCACAAAGCGGTGTCAAGTACCTGATTGTTCTCGAAGGCATTAACGATATTGGCAGGCTGTCCCACCCGCGCGCGCCGGCAGACGATATCTCCGTCCAAGATCTAGAAACGGGGCTGAAGCAATTGGTCGATCGCGCCCACACGCAGCACAAAGTAATTGGCGCTACGCTTACCCCTTATAAAGGAGCAGGATACTACTCAGAAAAGGGTGAAACAGTTCGCGAGGCTCTCAACCAGTGGATTCGAACCAGCGGAGTCTTCGACGGGCTTGCCGATTTCGATAAAGTTACTAGGGACCCGAACAATCCGCAGCAATTTCTGCCTAAATACGATCACGGCGACCATCTACATCCCAGCGATACCGGATATGCAGCGATGGGCAACGCTCTAAACCTGGAATTGTTAGAACATTCAAACGATAAGTAGCCTTTGGCTTTCTGCGATTCTCGGACAGCCGCGTTGCAGGTGTCTTTCGGGCACGCTTGGCGGTCGTACATTTCGTTAGCTACTCGCAGAAATGAAACTCCCTCCCGTCTCCACGCGCGGTTGTGGTCGCTCGATTATCCAGCCGTTACCTCTTGTTCAGTTTTGCGGGCCAACCACTCGTAATCGTATGCTTCGTGATCCATGACCGGGATTCCTACGAAGTTCTCTGTTAAAGGCGGGGACTGAATCTGCCACTCAAGGCCCGTAGCCTGCCATGGGTTGCTGCCCGCGATCCTGCCGTACCTCAGTGACCAAGGCATGTGTGGTCAACTGAAAGGGCAAAATTTGTCCACTTGGCTGCGGAGCTGAAGAACTGAACCAGTGAACAACGGTTTCATTATTTGATACGTGCGATTGACAGGCGATCTGTCTTGCGAAGATACTGACCTTAGAGCGGGTGTTGGAGTCCACTCTTAGCCGCCCCTTTCTTGAGGGGCAGATGACTCCTACGAGTCTTGAACTCGGAGGAGCCTCGTGCCTGCTCGGGCTGTGAAACTTCATCTCTTCTTCCTACGACCGCGACTCTCGACCAATCTGAGGGTCCCTCAGGCGAGTTCATACGTGGCGGGTCGTGCAGGACTATGAACGCACAAGCCATCTCGAATGGTTCGGATCCAGAATCGAGCTTAACACAGGGCCCCGCTGGCTCCGTAGCTTTCGGCAGCATCCTATTCGACCGATCCGAGATGGACAGAGGCGTCGATGAAGGGAAAATTCCCGAGATATTCACTGACCTGAACCTTGACCAGATCGTGGATTCAGTAACTGCAGGTCGAGACGAATACAACCTGAAGCCTTTCTTCTACAAGCCGTTGGGCGATGTGGATGCCGTCAACTACCGCTACGAAATCCTGCATGATCTTGAGGGTGAGGAACTTGCGGGCTCTATACGTTCGTTCGCCGAGGGAATGCGAAAGATGCGCGAGCATCTATTCCAGGCGAACAAACTCTTCTACAAATATCAGAAGCTAAGTTTGTTTCTTGACGCGGTTGAAATCTATTGCAGCACCGCCACCCAATTGAGCAACAATCTGATGCGAGCAGATATTGGTTCGCGGGGCCTCCGCGATTTCCGCGGATATCTCGCCACCTACATCGATTCCGACAGCTTTCGCACACTTGCCGCCCAAGCGGACAAGCTAAGAACCGATTTGGCTGGAATCAGATATTCGCTTCATATCTCAGGCAAGCGCATCACGGTGAGAAGATACGACAACGAAAAGGACTATGGTGCAGACGTATTACATACGTTCGAGAAGTTTAGCCAGGGAGCAGCGAAAGAGCATCGCTTTCAGTACAACGCTCTGCCGGAGATGAACCATGTTGAAGCAGCCGTTCTCGATCTGGTCGCTCAGCTATTTCCCGACATCTTCTCCGCTCTGGCAGAGTACTGCGATCGTCATAGTGGGTATCTGAACTGCACGATCACGAAATTTGACCGTGAAGTACAGTTTTACATCGCCTGCATTGAGTACGTGAATCGGTTTCGAGCGACCGGGCTTCCCTTCTGCTATCCAGAGGTCACAGACCAATCCAAGGAAATCTTCGGAAATAACGTATTTGACCTAGCCCTGGCGGATAAGCTCAGCCGTGAGCGGTCGTCCATCGTGCCGAATGACTTTTACTTGCGAGACCCGGAGCGAATCTTCGTCATTTCAGGACCGAACCAGGGAGGAAAAACTACCTTCGCTCGCATGTTCGGGCAGCTTCATTATCTGGCCAGTATTGGCTGTCCAGTCCCTGGCTCGGATGCGCGCCTATTCCTATTCGACAAGCTCTTCACTCATTTCGAGAAAGAGGAGGACATCCGCAATCTGAGCGGCAAGCTTGAAGACGAGCTGCGCCGAATCCACCAAATTCTCGGCAGTGCGACGCCGAACAGCGTCCTGATTATGAACGAGAGTTTCTTATCCACGACGCTGGATGACGCGCTCTTTCTCAGCAAACAAATCATGCAACGAATCGTCGAGTTAGACATGCTCTGCGTATCGGTAACGTTCCTCGATGAGCTGGCAACTTTCAGCGAGACGACCGTGAGTATGGTCAGCAGTGTAAACCCGAGAGATCCAGCATTGCGGACGTTCAAAGTGGTGCGGAGAGCAGCGGACGGGTTGGCATACGCGGTAGCAATCGCACGGAAATACAAGCTCACGCACAATGCTGTCAAGCAACGCATCGCTACGAATAGAAGGGGAGCATGACGGCATGAAAGCCTTTCTCATGTACCGAGATCGCGATTTTGGACTCACAGAGGAGCAGATACCAAATGCTCCGGACTTGATGCAGGATCTTGAGTTGAACACCCTGCTGATCGCCATGGCTGCGGGCGACGAGTTCCTACACGATGTTGCACAGAGAGCTGTATTGGCAAGTCTTCGCGAGCCAGAGGCAATCCTCTATCGCCAGCAGATCCTGGTTGATTGCCAGGAAAAGCCTGAGATCGTCAAAGAACTCTATGCGATCTCGGTCGAAGCAATCGCGCGGGAGAGGAAGGTTTGGGGGTGGATGTCGGATAAGTATCCGGACAGCACGCTGCATCGATGCGTTGAGGTGCTGCAGATTTTCGTTGAGTTGCTAAAGCGGTTACGCCGCGCTGCGGATGTGCACGGCCCACAATTTCGTTCCGAAGGGTTTCAGCGCCTCTTCGAAATGTTGACAAGGGAGCTTAGCGACGATTACCTGGGAATCGTCGACGACCATCTGGAGCGGCTTCAATTTCGAACCGGCACGCTCATCAGTGCCGAACTAGGCAAGGGCAACAAAGGTGTCAACTACATTCTCCGAAAGCCACCTTACACGGTGCAGAGCTGGCTCGAGCGGATTCAAGGCTGGGTGGAGCAGTTGGTCTCGGGAGAGGCCACTGGGTATTTTTACGAGATCGCTGATCGTGACGAGGCGGGGTTTCGGGCGTTATCGGATCTTAGAAGCCAGGGCATCAGCCGTGTGGCAACGGCTCTTGCTCAGTCGACCGACCATATTTTGAGCTTCTTTCGCATGTTGCGATTGGAGCTGGGTTTTTACATTGCGTGCTTGAACCTGCGTGAGCGGCTGATCCGGAAGGGCGAGCCACTTTGCCTTCCCGAGCCCCTGCCTTCAAACCAGCCAATACTCACGAGCCGAGCCCTCTACGATGTTTGCCTGAGTTTGAACATGAAGGAGCGAGTGGTCGGCAACGATCTGCTCGGGGACCACAAGTCCCTGGTGATGATTACGGGCGCCAACCGGGGAGGCAAATCCACCTTTCTGCGCAGCATCGGTCTTTCCCAGCTCATGATGCAGTGCGGCATGTTCGTGCCCGCGGAGTCTTTTCGCGCTAATCTCTGTCACAGTGTTTTTTCGCATTTTAAGCGCGAAGAAGACTCGAGTATGGGGAGCGGAAAACTCGATGAAGAGCTTAGAAGAATGAGCGGGATCGTCGATCAAATAGGACCGTATAGTTTAGCTCTCTTCAACGAATCGTTCGCTTCGACGAACGAACGAGAGGGATCGGAGATCGCAAGGCAGATTGTACGCGCTCTTCTGGAAAGCGACGTCAAAGTTCTTTATGTAACTCACATGTTCGATCTAGCGGAAGGATTCTATCGCCAGAAGATGGATGCCGCTCTCTTCCTTCGGGCGGAGAGACTCGCCGAAGGGGAACGGACCTTTCGCGTCGTTGCGGGCGAACCGTTGCCGACAAGTTATGGGGAGGATCTGTATCGGCTTATTTTTGGGACGCTTCCCGATGCGACGACGGTAAGCGGGTTCTCCCGTATGAGGGGCAAACGGTTCGGAACCCCCAACGGAGCACGATATGAGACACACGGGTAGAGAGTTTGTGGGCAATTTTCGACTTCGCTACAAGGTCTACGCAAGGGACCATGGCATGACGGAGAAGCAGATGATAACGTTTGACAAGAAATGTTATCCCTCTGCACTGTTGACACCGTACTTGTTGTGGGTCAGCCGACAGTGGTTTGAATGGGGTAAGCTGCATCCGGGAGCAAAGCTTTACAGCGCAACGGAAGAGGCCAGCTTTGAGAACTGGCTCACCCAACGGGCTCCCGGATCCGACGCACTCACCTGTGAGTGTCACGTGACTGCGGATGTAGGAGGTCCGGTTAGCCATTGAAGCACCCAGGCAAAGGGCGATGGATAGTGCATGCCATTGAATATCTTCGCGTCCACAAACTTGGATCGACCTGTTGCCGGCTGCATTAAAGCATTCAGAGCAGGCCATCTCCGGTTCTTGACGCAGGCCAAGCAAACTGGCATTCTAGGTTTTTTGTTTTAGGGTGATGGGGTTCGCCCTGAACTGTCTTCGGACTGATGACCCCTTCTGACTCTGCTTCGTCAGGAGAGGTGCATGCCCCAACAGGTTTCTCAAACACCCGCTTCTTCTTATCACCTACGTGCTGGTCATGCTCGCCAGCCAAGCAACCATGAACAAAGCCTTCTTCGCCGTTCTGGTCTCTTCATCGTCGAGCGAGTGGATCGCCTCCTACGGAATCGCCTCCAGATTTACGAATTCACCGATCAAGCCGCCTGTGTTCTGAGAATCTCGAAGAACCGGGCTAGTTCTTATGAGACGCTCTCAGACGGCGTTGGAATCGTTCCTGGCGATCCGCTGCTCGAGTTGCATTTATGGAATGAACACCTTGGCGTAGCCGGCTTTGATTACTCAGTGTTTGCCGGGGGTGTCGAGTTCCTAAACCGTCTTCGATTCTCACTGATGCTGCTGGCAGATCACGCTAATTTGAATGAGGAATGGACGGACGTAAAGGCTGTGCACGCATGTTTCGCAACGTGCTTACGACGGCCCGAGAGGGGCTTTCAGCACCTTGGCTTCACTATCACATCTCCATACAGATCGCTCAGCACGAGAGCGCATGACTTCTTCGAAGCCTTCCTCATACATGGCCTAATCTGGGCATTTCGCCCGTGTGGGAAAAGGAAAAGGAAGCACCCCAAGACTCTGAAGCGGGTGGAGTTGTGGTTGTCGATAGAACGCTTGCAAGACATCTATAGCCCAGCTGCCCTGGATCTAGAGAAGACGGTTCGCTCAGCTCCCAACTTCCTCTATGAGTCCCCCTGCGCCTCCAACCGATCGAAAGGTTCGCGACATGAAATCGTCCTGGGAACTAGCCAGCTTTAATCCAGTATTCATATCCGGGGCCATGATTGTCGCCATGCGGCTCTGTTTATACGCGTGGTCCCGGTCGCATCACCAACCATGGTTATTCGGTTTCGGCTTCTGTGCCTATTTCATGGTCTCCAGCCTGGTCCGAATGGTGCGGAAGCTAGGTGGATCGCATGGCCGAAAAGGCTAGATGAGTTCCTCGGTCTCCGCCCTGATGAGCACACCTGCTCGTCTGGCACGCACCCAGGGCTCTTGAGAAGTCGAATGTATTTGCCCGGGTGCCATGGGTAGACTTGTGAGACCGACGACAGGCAAACCCACAATTCCCGGTGTCACCTATATTGCCGAAATAAGCTACCCCATCAACCAATCGCTGATGCGCGAAGATCACCTCTTTGTTTTCATATAATGAGAGCAAATACAAGATGCCCATTCGCTGCGTCCGCGCACGCACTCGGAGGTGAGCCATCGCGAAAATGTATCCATTAAGTTGGCCAGCGGGGTGGCAACGAAGCTCGATCAGAAGGGCGTCCCAATTTCGCAAATCCTATGATGCCGCCCACCAGTTGCTTGTCTACGAGATCGGCAAAATGGGTGGGACAGACATCGTGGTCTCCACGAATCTCCCTCTGTTCCGCGATGGCTACCCGATCACCAGCGCCATGGAACCAAAGGATCCTGGCGTAGCCGTGTACTTCCAGCTCAAAGGCAAATCAATGGCGTTTGCATGCGACCGCTTCATACACGTTTACGAGAACATTCAAGCAATCGCAAAAACAATCGAGGCCCTCAGGGGAATCGAGCGCTGGGGCGCTTCAGACATGATGGAACGCGCGTTCAGCGGATTCAAGACCCTGACGGACGGTCCCTCAGACGACTGGCGGGAGGTACTCGGATTTAACCTGTTTGAGACCGTGACACGGAAGATGGTCGAATCTCACTACCGCGAGCTAGTAAAACGACATCACCCAGATATGGGCGGAGACCGGGAGGCCTTTGAGCGGGTAATGCGAGCACGAGAAGCTGCGATCGAGGAGCTAATTCACACTTGAGCAACTGCGGAGTGGAAATCGCAGATGAAGATGCCTCATGTCGATGACCGGAGTTTCGGCTACTCGTCTGTCACGCAACCAAAACTTGCGCTCTTGACAAGTCGAATGTATTTGCCCAGCGTGCCGCGAGTAGCTTTGTAGGAGGGCATGTGCCAATGCTTGCGGCGCATCGTGAGTTCCTCATCCGTTAATGCGACTGAGAGTGAATTCGTCGTCGCATCGATCGTAACCTGATTCCCATTTTCTACTAGGGCGATAGGACCTCCTTCCTGTGCCTCCGGAGTCACATGGCAGACAATAAACCCGTGAGATCCGCCTGAGAAGCGCCCGTCCGTGATCAATGCCACGTCTTTCCCTAGTCCGGCGCCCACGATGGCTGAGGTCGGAGTCAACATTTCAGGCATACCGGGCCCTCCTTTGGGACCTTCGTAGCGGATGATGACAACATCTCCTTTCGCAATTTTCCCCTTCTCTAGTGCCTTGAGCATTTCCTCTTCCGAGTCGAATACGTTCGCCGGCCCGGTGAATTTCAATCCTTCTTTACCGGTGATCTTGGCGACGGCCCCTTCCGGAGCAAGATTTCCTTTAAGGATCTGCAGATGACTGGTCCGCTTCAGTGGATTCGAGACTGGCCGCACAATCTGCTGACCTCGCGATAAATCCGGCAAATGGCGTAGGTTCTCGCGAACCGTCTTACCGGTGACAGTGACACAATCCCCGTGAAGGAGCCCTGCATGCAGCAGAAGCTTCGAGACTGCCGGAAGACCACCCACCAAATGCAGGTCTTCCATGACGTAAGGGCCACTGGGTTTGAAGTCACCGAGAAGCGGAGTCTTATCACTGGCTCTCTGAAAATCATCGATAGTCAATGGCACACCGACCGATCTCGCCATGGCAATCAGATGAAGCACGGCGTTGGTTGAGCCGCCTAGGGCGCAGACCGTCACCATGGCGTTTTCGAAAGCCTCCCGGATCATGATGTCGCGCGGCTTAAGATCGAGTTCCAGCAGGTTACGAATGGCCGCTCCTGTGCGGAAACACTCATCCAGCTTTCGAGGATCCTCCGCGGGCGTCGATGAACTGTAGGGCAGCGTCATGCCCAAAGCTTCGATGGCCGAGGCCATGGTATTGGCTGTATACATACCACCGCATGCGCCAGCACCCGGACAGGCATAGCGCACAATTCCTTGACGTTGATTCTCATCGATCGAATGGGAAATGAATTGGCCATAACTCTGAAAGGCGGAAATAATATCAAGCTGTTGACCGTCATGCTGGCCTGCACGAATCGTTCCGCCGTAGATCATTAGAGCCGGCCGGTTCAACCTTCCCATGGCTATGATGCATCCGGGCATATTCTTGTCGCAGCCCGGTATCGACACGTTCGCGTCGTACCACTGCGCGGACATCACCGTCTCGATCGAGTCCGCGATAAGATCTCGCGATTGAAGCGAAAAACTCATTCCGTCAGTGCCCATCGAGATACCATCACTGACGCCAATCGTGTTGAAGCGCAAGCCGACCAAGCCGGCATCCATAACACCCTCTTTTACCCTCTCACCCAGCTGGAGAAGATGCATATTGCAGGGGTTTCCTTCAAACCACATGCTGGCAATGCCGACCTGCGGCTTCTCCATGTCCGGCTCCAGTATGCCAGTTGCATACAGCATCGCCTGTGACCCACCCTGCGACTTGGATTGTGTGATTTGTGCGCTGTACTTATTCAACGGTTTCCGCATGATAATGAGGCGAACGCATCCTTTCTGAGTTTGTGACCAAGCAAGGTTACTTGTAGAACAATGCCAATCCCAGGATGAGCACCAGCAACATTCCAATCAGCCCGTTATAGAAGTTCAGATATCCGGACTGTAAAATGCTTACTTTGTCCGCTGCTGCGCGCACCAGTCGAGTCAAGGGGGCGAACAGATACGGTCCGAAGAAAGGTGCAACTTCCTGATTGAAGATCAGACGCGTCACGAAGTAAGGTCCATGGTCATATTCGCGCTCCAGATTGTGCGTTGGGCCGTAGATGAACCCATAGAAAGTCCGGAGTGCATTGGAGAATGCCAGAGAGGTCGTGGCAATGCGCCGCGCATCTTCTCGCCGACCGCCAGACCACACTGGGACCCGGCGAACGGGAAATGCCCGCCGGCTAAACACGAGAAGTCCAATTGGGATTAATGCCAAGAGCGGGGCGACGATTACCAGCTTGGTCGGCGAGATGAAAGCGAACTTTCCGCTTAGCGGCACCAGGAGCCAACCGTCCTTCATTGCCATTGCGGCATTGGTCCCAAAAAGAGCGCGGCTGCTTTCGCCCAGCGCTTGCACAAACCAGGGCATACCCACCGCCAATGTCAGGACGCACACGCCGAGTATGAAGACGCTACCACAACGGCCTGGGGAGAGATGCTTTGGTTGGGTATGCCCGTCTCCGAGCAAACCAATGCCAAAGAGCTTGGCGAATGTAGCCAAAGCTACAGCCACGACTAGCGCCAATCCTGCAGCCGCCAAGGCGATAGTCAATTTTGCAGCGACAACATCCACCTGCATTCCCTGAAAGAGAGTCTGAAAAACATACCATTCGCTCACAAACCCGGATTGTGGAGGTAATGCGGCAAGACTCATCGCGGCAAAGAGTGCGCCGACACCGAAAAATACCGGACTATTACGGAGCAGCCCGGTTTGACGGATGAGATAGCTGTCGTTGACTGAGTAGACGCCATCGGCCGTCAGAAAAAGCGCGCCCTTGGCCAAGCTGTGGCCCGCTAAGTGCAGTAAACATACGATCCATGCCAACCCTGCGGGACCCGGCAATCCAGTGGCGGCAAACAATAAGGAAACGCCCAGCACAGCCACAGCCACCCCGGCATTCTCGGCTGAGGAGAGACTTAACATGCGTCGCCAATCTTCCTCTTGAAAGGCGTTAAAGATCGACAGGATTGCACTAAGGACTCCGGCGACAATCATGATGATCGCAACGCTCATTGTCCACACCCCATCGCGCGGGAGCCATTGCAAGACGCCTCGTGCAAGCGAGTAGAACGCAGCATTCAGGACCACTCCGGAGAAGATGACCCCGGTGGCACCGCTGCCTGAACCATAGGCGGCGGGAAACCATTCGTAAAATGGAAGTATCCCCAACTTGGCCCCAAAGCCGAATAGCAATAGTAAGCCGATCACCAGAATTCTCGGGCTCAACAAAGCTTGCGGATGCGCGAAATTCCCAAGCCCATATGAACCGCCGTAGGTTCCGAGTAACAAGAGCGCGAGCAGAATCGCGACGGCCCCAACTTCAAGCAGAGCCAACATGAAGAGCATGGGTCCACCTGGTGATCGCGAGACTCCTTCCCCAAGAATCATGACGGCGCCGCCGACACTCATCACCTCCCATGCAATCAGGAAGGACATCGCGTCCTGAAAGCCGAAGACTCCAAGCGCGCCAAGCAGCGTGAGCGAGAGCCCCGCCAGCCAGTACCTTCTTGCCGGCTTCGAAGATGAAGTTGTGCTTAGGCCGGCAGCGAAAAGTGCCGGCAGAAGCCCAAACAGTAACAGCCATGCCCCACCAGCATCCAGGTGATACTGCACCGGCGTGTCGCCCAGGCGGAATCCGAAGGACACGCCGGGCATTGCTGCTCCATGGAGATTCATCAGACAGCCAGCGATACCCGCAGCACATCCGAGCACAATTCCAACCCGCGCTGCCCTCCCGCTTAGTTCGAGTAGAGCGACTACGAGCGAGATGCCCCAGAGGATTGCCATTACCAGCAGCAGCTCAGGTTGCATAGTGGCCTCCCCGGACGAGTTGCGTTGCACGGTTGAGCAGCAGGAGCAACGCGTGAATCATGGCAGCCGGATTCGGCGGACAACCTGGAACATACAGGTCCACGGGGACGATGCCATCAACGCCATGTCCACAGGCATAGCCTCCGCCAGTCGCTCCTCCTGACACTGCACAGGTTCCCATGGCCATGACCCAATGTGGCTCTGGCATCGCATTGTAGGTCTCGAGCAAGGATTCACGCATCGCGTACGTAACCGATCCCGTAACAAGTAACAGATCGGCAAATCGGGGAGAGGGGGTGAAGAATATTCCCAGCCGATGGAGGTTGTAATAGGGATTATTCAGCGCCTGTAATTCCGATTCACACCCGTTGCACGAGCCGGCGTCCACATGGCGAATGTGCAAACTACGCCCGAAGCAGCTCTGGATGTTCTTCTTCAGCTCTTGGGCTGGTTTCGAGGCCAGCGCTTCTACCCAAACCAAGTCTTCGCGCGTTCGAACTCCGAAGGCCCAATCCTTGGATTTGGTCAGGGCATCGGTCGGGCAAGATTCCGTGCAGAGCTGGCAGCCAATACATTTGCCATAGTCGATGGTGAGCTTGTCTCCCGAGTGCCCTGCCTCGATTCCAATTGCACCGGGAAGACATACCTCGGAGCAGGCCCGGCAGTTCTCCTCACACTGATCCGGCTGGAAATGTGGCAGACCAAGCACTCCCTGCTGGATGTCTGTTTTCCCGCCATCGGGCCACGAATTCGTTGCGATTGCCCGGCGTAGGCCGTATAGAGTCCAGATCGGCATAGTTTTCTCCAGTCCCTTGAGCGTTTCTCCTGTTGCCGTGCCCCTTCTAAGAGCATCTGTAGGAGACTTTTTCCAACGAAACGCTGACCAAACGTCGTATCTCCCAAATAAATCCCAGGAGAAATGCTTCAGCGGTCACAACCGGCCATCGTCAGTCCGAAGCTTGCCTCGTTGATCGCATAGTCCATCATGTTGGTGTCATGCACGGTGAATGGAAAGACCCGCCAATTGGAAAACGATGCGGACTTCACTTTCACACGCGCCAACTTGCCTACAGAATCAAAATGAACGCAGTAATAAATCGAGCCTCTGGGACCTTCGCACCAACCCAGGCCTTCGGCACCTGGCAACGTAGAGATTTCCGCGTTAACCTGCCCTTCCGGCGCCTCCTCCACTGCCTTCAAGATGAGGTCAATGCTTTTCTGAATCTCCTCCATGCGCACCTGCACGCGGGCATGCGCGTCACCCTCTGTGCGAACTGGAATCTTCATAGGGAGTTGGTGATAGGCAGCATAGGGGTGGTCGCAACGCAAATCGCGCTCGATGCCGGATGCTCTTTTGACCGGACCTGTGGCCCCCTGGTCGAAAGCTGTCTTTTGTGGCAGGTGGCCAGTCGTAATCAGTCGATCGAGATGACTGTTGGTAACTTCAAGGGACTGCATATAGGTAGTGATTGTGGGTTCGAGAGCCCTCAGCCTCGCGGGAAGCGCATGGAAATTGAGATCACGCCGCAAGCCGCCCGGCTTGAGCAATCCGCGCAAGAACCTGCTTCCGGTGAATATACCGTTGAGCTGCTTGCATTGCTCGGCCAGCAGTTTCCCCTGGGCCTCACCCACTTTGAGCGTCGTGGTGTGACAAAGATGGCCGAGATAGTGAAGATGATTGTAGAGACGCTCCATCTCCGCCAGGATCGAGCGCAAGTATCGAGCGCGCTCGGGGATCTGGCATTGGCTGGCCGCTTCGACTGCCTGGCAAAAGGCAAGCGCATGGGCGACGCTGTCTACGCCGGAGATCCTCTCCGCGATCAACACACCCAATGTCGGAGGTAACCCTTCGAACCGCTTTTCCATCCCGCGGTGCTTGAAGAAGAGCCGCGGATGACAATGAAGAATTGCCTCACCAACATAGTAAAAGACAATCTGTGCCGACTCTAGAACATCAGCGCGCACAGGGCCGAAAGGCAATAGCTGAACATCACTGCCTTCGAACGGCGGTAGCTCCCATGGCTCCGGTATATACGGAATGATCGTATCCTTTGGATATCTTGGGTCAAGCGGCGGAAGCGAGGGGTGAGCGCCTTCATGCAACACCAGACGGCGCGGCTCCGGATGCCCTTCGAAAGAGATACCGCACAGGTCCATCATTTCCCGCTCGTACCATCCCAGAAGCGGAATACGTGTCGCAAGCGACTCCAGTCGCTCGGTCTCGCTCTCAAGGCGACACCGCAGCAAAGAAAACGGTTTGTGAGCCCCCTGGTTCGCCAGGTAAAGTACCTCCGCCGGTTCTCCAAGTTTTGGAAACCAGGCGTACGCCATCTGGAGGCGCGCGCCCGCCTCGACAAGTTGCTCGCATGCTTTCGGCGCTGCACCTGCCCGAAGCGTCTGTTCCGTTGCGGGCCTCATTGGTTGCCTCCCAAGACGCCGGATGAGATCCGCGTGAAGACATCCCACAACGCATGCGGCCACCACAGACCGAGGATGAGTAGTGGGAGAAAGGCCAGCCACATGGGAAGAGTTCTCCAAACCAGCCCCGAACCCCGGGGGACTTGCTGTTCCGGAGCGTCGTCAAAGTACATGGCGCGAAAGTGTGCCAGGAAGCCAATAAAGACGACGATTAGAAATATTACAAACACGATCGCAGCCCAACGATAGCGACCACCAATCCCGGCACGCAAGACGGTGAACTCGCTCAGAAACAGGGCAAATGGCGGTGCTCCCGCAATTCCGACTGCGCCTAGCAACCACATCATCCCGCTCACGGGAAATTTCTTCAGCACATGCCTGATGCCGGAGATGTCCTTCGTTCCATAGACACGCATCGCGTTGCCCGCGCCGAAGAACATAAGCGACTTATTCAACGAATGATTCAGCATGTGGTAGAGGGCGCCGGCAACGCCCAGCGCACCACCGAATCCAAGGCCGAGGGCTTGTACGCCAATGTGTTCTACGCTTGAATAGGCCATCAGACGCTTGATACCCGTTTGTCGAACGATGAAAAGAGCCGCTATGACAAAAGAAAAGATTCCAAAGCCAACGACTGCGGAATGCGCGAATTGATTGATCGAGGTTCCCCTCACCACGGCCAGAAAGCGCGCGATTCCCAACATGGAGGCATTCAAGAGCGCACCGGAGAGCATGGCAGAGACGGGCGCTGGGGATTCGCTATGCGCGTCCGGCAGCCAGGTATGCATAGGCGCCAACCCCGCTTTGGTCCCGTAGCCTACAAGGACAAGCAGAAACGAAACCAGCAGGAGGGGTGGATAGACCGACGGGGCCGATCGATGCAGCGCCGCCCAGGTCATTGCGTAGTTGGGCCCAAGGACAAACGAGCCACCCCAGTAGAAGAGCACTGTACCTAGTAAAGCGAGGCTGATACCACCTGAAACCACGACGATATACTTCCAGGCTGCCTCTGTACTTTCCGCCTCCCGCTCGAATCCCACCAGGAATGTGCTGATGAGCGTCGTCAGCTCGATCGCAATCCAGAAGACACCAACGTTATTGACGGTGCAGGCCGCGAGCATGGTGACGGCAAAGCCGGAAAACAACCCGTAAAATAACGGCAATCGGCTTTCCTCATCGAGGAGGCGCATATACCCAACGGCATAGATCGATGAGAGCGTGTAGACGATGGAGATGCAGAGGATGACCCATGCTCCTAGTAGATCAACCTGGACATAGCTATGCGCAAGTACAACAGGACCTTTCAGCACACCCATGAGGAGGGGAATGCTTACACCTAGATCAATGACCGCGGCAATGACCGTTGCATATTCCGATAGCCTCGAAGATCGAACGGCAAATGACAACACCACGGCGATCAGCGGAGCGGCAAACAAGATGATGAGCAAGTCCTTCGTCATGAGCCCTCAGCCAACCAGCCGATTAAGTTGACGGCTACTGGTTGTGCCAGCATGTACCACCAAGAAGCGGACAAGCATTCCGAAACATGCAACAACAATGAGCAGATCGAAGAGGATCACGATTTCGATCAGCAGCGGCATGCCTGGGACCAGAATCTGCGATCCGAGAAAGATGCCATTCTCCAGGACCAACAAGCCGAGGATCTGGCTGACCGCCTCGTCGCGTACAGCCAACATGAGGAAGCCGAGAAACTTCATTGAGAGCATGATGGTGAGCGCGAGCACCACAACATGCGCAGATAACAAAGACTGCCAGTTCATATGGTTCGCGATCACGAATGCAAACATCACCAGCAAAGCCCCGATGACCAGGCTGGAACTCGGCTGAAGCACCGCGTGTAATTCGCGCTTAACGTTCAGACGCGCGATAATTCGCATCAGCAGATATGGCAGCACCAAGCCTCGAAAAAGAGCGGTGAGTACTGCGATCACGTAGAGTTCCGGATAGCCGGCGAAATAGCCTACCGACGCGGAGAGCGCGGCGATGAGCCATGACTGCGCGGCAAACGCGTAGACGTAGTTCCGCAGCCAATGCGATCCCAACATCACAAAGGTGAGCAACAGACTGAGAACAGCCAGGGAGCTGAAGATCGAAGCCTGCAACGAATTGACATGTGCCAGGAACATCCAAAACGCTCCTCAGAGCAGCTGACTGGAAACGATTGCAAGCACTGCAAAAAGGAATCCCGCAGCTAAGGGTTCCTGGTAGCGGTAAAAACGTAGCCGGGACTGCACTGTTTCGACGACGATGACGGCAAGGGCTACAAGTAGAAACTTGAATAGCAAGGCAACGACAGAGCCAAACTGGCCAAACACTGTGCCTAGCTGAGAAATTCCCCATGGAAGCAGAAATACGTTGCAGAAGATCGTGTAAAGGATGAATTGCTTCATCATGGACGCCCACTTAAGCAGGGCCAGCAATGGACCCGAATATTCGAGAATGCGCGCTTCGTCGATCATGTAGATTTCGAGATGCGTGCTGGAATGGATGGGCAGGCGGTCAGTCTCCACCAGAAGTAGTGCGAAAAAAGCCAGGATCAGGAACAAGTGCGCCGGGCTCCAGTAGGCTGAAGCACTGCCCAACAGGAGATGATTCACGACAAACGGCAGCATCGCCTTAGCCAGCAAGCTGATCCCCACCAAGACGAGAATGAGGATGGGCTCAGCGAGAATGGCCAACATCACCGCTCTGCTTGAACCAATGCCGCCATATACGTTTCCGGAATCCAATCCAGCCAGGATGATGGCGAATGAACCGAGCGTGAGGATCATTCCGCCGCCCAGCATGTCTCCCATGTCTGACTGTGGCAAAGGACGGTCCGTCAGCACCGGAATCAGGATCGGAACAATCATCATCGCAGTAAAAGCGATGATGGGCGCAATCAGGTATATCCAGGAGGCGGATTCTGGCACAACGGACTGCTTATGAAACAACTTCCAGAGGTCACGGTAGGGCTGAAAGATACTTGGTCCACAGCTTCGCTGAACACGTTCTTCTGCTTTCAGAATGAACCCTTGCAAAAGCGGAGCGAGCAACAGAACACAAAGGACCTGGAGGATCTGGAGGAGGACATTGGAAAGCATCATGGCAGTCTCCTGCCAAGAGGCGCGAAACAGGAAGGGTCCCGGACGGGACGAACATAGGTGTGCGCGGGCTCGGTAAGAGGCTCCAGGCTCTCGTTCATCACAAGACTCCTCCTGCTCTAGGAGTCATCAGCCTGGAAGGCGGTTAAAGGTGGACCTCATCACCGAATGCGAATTGTATGAATCTGAATGTTGATGCCCGAAGCCTTCAATTGTCAAGGGCATGGCGCGCTATGGTTCGTTTTCCTTGGAAGCGCCCTGGTAGGCCCTATCGCCAATACCATCGGCAGACGATCAAATTCAATCAATGGTTGGAAGTCCAACTTGTTGGCGCACGACAAAAATGCGCAACCATTGTCGCGGGGCATTCATCAAATCGGTCAGCAGTGTGGTGACGGAGTTCACCCATAACCGCTGTCCCTCCTCAAACGGACAGATGATGACTCCTAACAGGATTTCCTGTCCTAAGAGTCACACTCCGACGAGATTCCTGCTCAACCTAGCCATTTGCGGTCGCAAGAGATTCTTTCTTGTGCCTCGGCGGGTCATTTTGTCAAAGGAGGAGATATGCCCGAAGGACGGACTTCATCTGCTTATGCGGGGATCTTTTTCTTAATCGCTACCGTCCTCACCCTGGTAGGCTTCTGGTTCATCCTGGTCTTGCTTCACTTACATAGCCAGCGATCTCCACAGCTGAAATTGAACTTTGCTTCCTTCGGCTGTGCATATGCTTGCGGCATCAACCTTCCTAAGGCTGACGCGAGGTTGGAAGTCTTTCCGGAGGCGTTTCAACGGCGGCGAATTCGATGAATATCAAAAGACTCGTGCTGGATGTCGATAAGACAACCGGCCGACCAACTCTAGTCGAGCTCGCGCAGGCAATTGAACCGATAAAGGGGATCGAAGGATTCAATATCGCTGTCACCGAAATAGATGCTGAAACTGTAGGGACGGAAATCACGGTAGAAGGAGACGATATCGACTACAAGCAGCTCGTCGATCAAATTGAGTCGGTGGGAGCCGTGGTCCATGGCATAGACGAGATCGCCGGAGGCAGCAAGCTCATAGAAAATGTGCAGAGAAAGCGATGATCAGCCGCATGTTCAAGAGGCGCGAAGCCTTTGCAGCCGTGCTCGGCTTGACTGATGGCTTGCTTACCGTCTTGACGCTGGCGGCAGGACGGATGATTCGGTCGCAAAGCGGTCTTCCCTTCTCTCTCGCGATGCGCGTTGCGGCCGCATCTTCTGTCGCCGGAGGTGTGGTTTTCTTTACAGCAGAAGTGGCTCGCCGAAACCAGGAGCTTGTTCACGCGGAACGTCAGCTCAATCTTGTGACCCGCGGTCACTTGGCGACTACGCGTTTGGGGCATTTCGTGCTGACCGAAAGTTCCAAAGCGGCTTTGATCGTTATCGGCTCAAACTTCCTCGGGGCCCTCTTGCCGCTCATCGCCGGCCTAATCTGGAGGCGCTTCGTTTGGGGTCCGATCTGCTTCTCGATCCTCTCTCTTGGGGCTTTGGGTGCAATCATCGCTAAAACCACCTACAGAAGCGCAATGCTATGGACAACCGGTCTCATGATCGCCGGAGCAGTTCTTGCAACCTTGGGTATCTGGCTCCGGATTGTCTAGACTCACTGCCCGCTTGCCCTAACCCTGGGCCAGTCGCGGGCTCTCGAAATTCCTGTTCGGGTAGTTGACAAAGCTGGACCTTGCATCATACAAAGGCTATGTAGCGGTGAAGGAGTTCGCCCTTAACCGCTGCCCAGCCAAATTAGTTGCACTTCGGATGGGCAGATGATGACTCCTGACAGGGGAATCCTGTCGCGGAGTCGTGTCCCCGCCTAAGATTCCCAAACAGACTCGAGCGATGTAGCGACCGCACGATATTGCAGCAGCGCGTACTGAGGATGTTGGATCATGAAGATTGCGATCATCTCGGATATTCACGCCAATTACGAGGCACTTCGGTCCTTTCCGGAAACCTACGACGAGCTGTGGGTTCTCGGCGATCTCGTCAACTTCGGTCCAAAACCAGCTGAGGTCATCGAGTGGGTTCGTATGCATGCCCATTGCGTCGTTCGCGGCAATCACGATCACGCGGTCGGATATGGAGCCGACCCCCGTTGTATCCCTTCTTACCAAGCTATGGCAGCAGAAACATCAGAATACAGTTCCTCCGTTCTCACAGAAGATCAAAAACGGTACTTGCGGCTGCTACCGCTCACCGCCGAACGGCTGATTTGTGGGACACGGTTCCACCTGTGCCACGCTATACCCTCAGATCCGCTGTTTGGATATCTGGAGCGTGATTCGATCCGATGGACGGAAGAAGTCGAAAGCACACTCTCAGATGTCGTTGTAGTCGGACATACTCACATACCGTTTACCCGAGACTTCCAATTTGAGCTCTTACTGAACCCAGGCAGCTTAGGTGCGCTAGGTGCAAGCGCACCTAAGGCCTCGTACGCCACATGGGAGGATGGGCATCTACTGTTGAAACGTTATTCGTATCCCTTTGAGACCACCGTGGAAGAAATCCGAAAAATGCCCGTGTCTTCCCCGGTTCAGGAGCAAATGATCGGACTGATCACCACCGACGACCTTATGGGTCGGGAAAGCTTAAGCAATGTCGGAAATTCACAAACTCCAAGCAATTGAAATCCTGGACTCTCGTGGCAACCCCACGCTGGCGGTTACGGCAACGTTATCGAGCGGAGTCAGCTCCACCGCGAAAATTCCTTCCGGGGCTTCCACCGGCAAGCGCGAGGCAATCGAATTGCGAGACGGGGATAAGAGCCGTTACCAGGGCAAGGGAGTGCTCAAGGCTTGCTCCCATGTGGAAGGTGAGATTCAAAACGGCGTGGTTGGCATGAGCGCCGAAGATCAGTCTGGGTTGGACCGAAAGCTCTGCAGGATGGATGGAACGCCGAATAAAGCACGTTTGGGGGCCAACGCAATTCTTGGCGTTTCACTGGCCGTAGCGCGCGCCGCAGCCAAAGACCGCGGTTTGCCTCTATATGCGTATCTGGCTGGAGGCAGTTCCTTCCTCTTACCCACTCCCATGCTGAACGTGCTAAACGGAGGGCGTCACGCAGACAACAGTGTCGATTTCCAGGAGTTCATGATTGCTCCCGTGGGAGCGGCTTCCTTTGAAGAGGGATTACGCGCCGCCGTAGAAACGTTTTATTCGCTAAAGACCGTGCTGCGGCAGAAAGATTACAGCACGGCCGTGGGCGACGAAGGCGGCTTCGCCCCTGAGCTGCGATCGAATGAAGAGGCGCTCGACCTCATTTTGCAGGCAATTCTGAAGGCTGGATACAAACCC
>Ga0335075_10002327_pt1 | contig 30665 bp, 25 predicted proteins | sample Lox_Sample_24_FD_206723 | JGI IMG/M metagenome (GOLD analysis project Ga0335075, IMG submission 206723) | Soil microbial communities from Loxahatchee National Wildlife Refuge, Florida, United States - Lox_Sample_2.4 | ecosystem: Environmental > Terrestrial > Soil > Wetlands | place: USA...
GAAATACGATCCGGCCTGACCGCGTCTTGGTAACAAATTAAAAAACTGCTTACCCGGATAAATGCTATGTCTGGATTTTTCGCTTTCATCATGAGGTGCCGTGCTCCGGGCATCCGGGGTGTCCCGGGTGTAGCTGACGGGCGGTTCCGCGCGAGGGAGCGACGTCAGGCCAGCGCTAAGGAGCCCGGCCATGCGCTACTCTAAGATCGCTCTGCGGCACGGGTACCGGCCACAGGCCAGGGCGATTGGCTCAGCGGGAGAGCGCCTCGTTCACACCGAGGAGGTCACTGGTTCGATCCCAGTATCGCCCACCAGTAAGAGGCCGTCCGTGTGTCGCGGGCGGCCTTTAGTGATCTTCGTACTCGTCGCCGAAGGCGCGGGTTACCCAGCTCAGGTGCTTGGGGATAGCGTCATGGTCGTTCTGGGCAGCGTCGGCGAGCCAGATAAGTGTGAGCGTGCGGGCAAGCCAGCCCAGCTTGGCCATGAAGCTACCGCCGAGCGGAAGTTCGTAAATACCGGCCACCTGGCCGATGAACTCGTATCCGGCGATGCCGATGAGGCCGACGAAGTCGAGCACGACCTCGCCGACCATGGCGTCGGTGAAGTCGATCAGACCGGTCAGCCGGCCGGTGGCCGGGTCGACAAGCAGGTGATCTGGGCAGATGTCGTTGTGGATGAACCGGCAAGGTCCGTCCTGCGGTGGTTCAGTTACCTCGCCCGCCAGGTACGGCTCGGCCCTGGCCAGCAGATCCGCCACCAGCAGCGGTCTGACGACGTCCGCTTGTGCCGTTAGCTCCTCGCGCAGGTCGCTCCATGGCGCACGCTCCCGGCCGCCAGGTGTCGCCGGGATTTGCTCGGGGTCTATCCGGTGCAGCTCGCTGAGCAACCGGCCGATGTCCGTGCTGAGCGCGGCAAGGTCTGTTACTCCGGACTCGTCGGCGCCGGCCCCGGCCAATCGCCGGTAGCCGACGAACGGATAGGGGAACTCCGGTGACGGGGCGCCGACGTACTCGAATCGGGGCACCTCTGCGCCGAGGGCACCGCCGACTATGGCCATGACCTCGATCTCCCTCTTCAGCCAGGGCAGGCGCTCGGCGCGCTTCGGCATGCGGAAGATCCAGTCGGCGCCGACCGAGTACAGCTCGTTGTCCCACCCGGCACCGAACCGCCGCACCGGCGCTTCTGCGAGTTGCGGGAACTGGGCAGCCACGACGGCCGACACCACTTCCGGATCAAGCCGTACGTCAGATGATCGGTCGGACACCGGCTCAGGCTAGCCCCGCGATGAGAAAACCGGGGTCCGGTCTGGCTAGTGGTGCAGGACGTAGAAGATGAACACCAGGCCGAACACCGCGCCAATCACCATGCCGGCCGTGGCCAGCCCGGCGCCACGTTCGCCCCGCTGCTGGATCTGGCCGTGCGCGATGAGCCCGAGCAGGACCGCGAGCAGTGGCACGGCGGGCAGCACTAGCGCGCAGACGAGTGAGGCGATAGCCGTCCTGTTAAGTGGCCGCGACGCTGACGTGGACCGGTAGCTGGACGGCGGGCGTAGCGAGGCTGGCTGCCCGGCCGGCAAGTCTGAGGTCAGAGCGGCCAGCTCGGCGTAGGTGAGGGGGTGCAGGGCCAGGCCGACCCGGTCCTCGTACTCCTCCTGCGTCAGCCGCCCCTCCGCGAACGCCGTCTTCAGAACATCGATGGTGTGTTCGCGTTCCGCAGCTGACGACCGAATCTGACCGTATCGATCGGGTAGACCCTGACCTGTTTCTGGCTTCAACGGTGCCTCCAGCGCGGGCTAGCTAATCCGCACTACCAGGCTAAGCCACGCAAATCCTCGACCGGATCAGGCCGGCTCAGATCCCGCCCAGCATCGTGATGAGCTGGATCACCCGGTAGGCCGTCGGAAAGTCCGGGGCGTGATAGCTCAACGTGCGGGGACCCGCGAGTTCCACGCCTGGCATTAGCAGGGCGCGTTCTGTCATCCGCGGGACCAGCACGTCGACCTCCAGCCGCACTGGGCCCTCGAAACGCGGGGCCCGGACGGAGTCCCGGTCGGCCAGCGCCTTGGGTACCTCGAGCTCGATCCGGTCGCATGCTTCGTCCGGATGCAGGGATGCGGCCGCGGAGCCGCCTAGCGCCCGTTTCACCACCACGGCATGCATGCCCGGAACAACGTCGGCCGCTTCAGCAGCCACCGAGTCGTCGCCAGCGACCAGCACAGCAGGCACTCCTGCGGCAGCGGCCAGCGCTGCGTTCAGGCCAAGCTCGCCGAGCGACAGGCCGTCGCAGCGGACGTCGGCTACGACGCCGCCGTGGATGGTGTGTGCCAGGACCGAGCGGGCCGTGCCGGCCTTGCCGTGATAGCCGATAAAGATGGCGGCGTGCACGCCGTCGGAGATGCCGGAGAGCATTCCGTCCGGCTTGGGCTTGCCGCGGAGTAGCTCGGCACGGCGGTCGAGCAGATCGGGCAGCAGATTGCGGAACCCGGCGTGTGCCTCGGAGACAAGGACCTGCGCGTCGGGCTCATAGTCGAGGACTCCGCGAACGGCGGCACTCGCTTCGCCGGTGATCAGCTTGCGGTTCCGCTCGTACTCAGCTTTGCCCGGCGCGACATCCTCACCATCGACGATCCCCGCGATACCCTCCATGTCGACCGAGACCAGTACTCGCATCATGACCTCCTGGCCAGCTCAAGCGTCTCGCCCAGCGTAGGCAATAGCTCGCCTGAGCTGCCCGCCGTCCGGCTTAGTCTTACTTTGGGCGTTGTGCGGGGAAGGTCCAGTGGTTAAGTTATTACTTGAATCAGCGACGATAGACGGGGGCTCAGCTATGCCGCTTGCCGAGATCACGAGGGCGGAGACGGCCGGGCGCGCCCGGCTGCTTTACGTCAGGTCCTATGTCGTCGAACTCGATCTGACCCGCGGGCCTGAGGTTTTCGGCTCGACGTCGCACATCAATTTCGACTGCACCGAATCAGGCGCTGCCACCTATGTCGACCTGGTAGCGGAGACGGTGCATGAGATCACCCTGAACGGGACGCCGATAGACCCGGCAACTGCCTATGCCGATGGCCGGATCGCCCTGACGGGGCTGGCTGGCGACAACGAACTGCGGGTCGTTGCCGACTGTGCCTACGGCACCGGCGGATTCGGGCTCCAGCGTTCGGTCGACTCCGCCGATGGCCGGATCTACACCTTCACGGAGTTCGAGTCCGCGCACGCGCGACGGGCATTCGCGAACTTCGAACAGCCGGACCTCAGGGCGTCGTTCACGTTCCGCGTCATCGCGCCCGCGCACTGGACTGTGTTCTCCAACCAGCCCGCGCCAGAGCCACACGATGCCGGGAACGGCAACGCCAGCTGGCAGTTCCCGCCGACACCGCGGATTTCGACCTACCTGACCGCGATCGCTGCCGGCGAGTACTACGTGCTCCGCGACTCGCACACCACGCCGTCGGGCCAGGTGATCCCGCTCGGGCTGGGCTGCCGCCAGTCGATGATCCCTTATCTCGATGCCGGTGACGTGCTGCTGATCACCCGGCAGGGGCTTGACTACTTCACCGGCCTGTTCGCCGGCGAGTATCCCTTCGACAAGTACGACCAGGTCTTCGTTCCCGACAACCCGGGCGCGATGGAAAACGTCGGCTGCGTCATCCTCACTGAGTCGCTGCTCTTCCGTTCCAAGGTCACCGACGCGATGTACGAGCTGCGAGCCATGGTGATCTTGCATGAAATGGCGCACCAGTGGTTCGGCGACCTCGTCACCATGAAGTGGTGGGAGGACCTGTGGCTGAACGAGGCCTTCGCCGAGCTGGCCGGCTACCTGGCGACGGCTGAGGCGACCCGGTTCACCGAATCCTGGACGACCTTCTCCGGTGGCAGGAAGATCTGGGGCTACGGGGAGGACCAGCTGCCGTCGACGCATCCGATCGCCGCGGACGTGCCGACGCTGAGCCAGGCGGAGGCGAACTTTGACGGAATCAGCTACGCCAAAGGCGCGGCAGTGCTCAAGCAGCTCCTTGCCTACCTCGGCCGGGACACCTTCCTGGCCGGCATCCGCGCGTACTTCGCCGAGCATGCCTGGGGTAACGCCACCCTCGCCGACCTGCTGACCGCCCTCGAGGCCAGCTCCGGGCGGCGCCTCAGCGACTGGTCGAAGGCGTGGCTCGAGACCGCCGGCCCGAACACCCTGCGCAGCGAGTTCTCGGTCGGGGCTGATGACACGTTCACCTCGTTCGCGGTGCTACAGGAAGCCACTGCCGACCACCCGACGCTACGACCGCATCACATCGCGATCGGCTTGTACGACCTTGTCGACGGAGCACTGGTCCGCACTTACCAGACCCAGCTTGACCTCACTAGCGCGCGTACCGACGTGCCGGCGCTGACCGGGCATGCCCGGCCCGACCTGGTACTGCTGAACGACGACGACCTGGACTACGCCATCATCCGGTTCGACGATCGCTCGCTGACGACGCTGACGCAGCACATCGGGAGCTTCAGCGACGGGCTGGCGCGCACGGTGTGCTGGGGCGCGGTCATCGACATGGTTCGCCAGGCTGAGTTGTCCGTTCCCGCCTTCGTGCGGATCGTGGCGGCCGGCATGGCGAGCGAGCCGCAAGTCACGGTGCTCCAGTTGCTGCATAGCGAGACCGCGCGATTGCTCACGACCACCGCTGATCCGGCCTTCGTGCCCGCGGGCAAGGAGCTGCTCGCGGCCGAGGGCGCACGACAGCTCCGCGCGGCCGAGCCCGGCAGCGACCATCAGCTTGCCTGGGCGCAGCTGCTCGGCTGGGCCGCAGTCTCGGCGGAGCAGCTCGATCTGGTCGCCGGCCTGCTGGACGGCAGCGTGGAGATCCCCGGCCTCGTCGTGGACACCGAGCTGCGCTGGTCGCTGCTCCAGCGGCTGGCGGCGACAGGCCGGGCTGGCGACGCGGAAATCGATGCCGAGCTCGCACGTGACGATACCGATGCCGGCCGCCGGAAAGCCGCCGTCGGCAGGGCTCTGATTCCAGACGCGGAGCACAAGGCGGCCGCGTGGCACCAGGTGGCCGAGTCAACTGACCTGGGTCTGGAAGAGTCCGTTATGGTCGCGCGGGCCTTCAACGCAGCAGAGCACGCCGAGCTGCTTGCGCCCTACGCGGAGAAGTACTTCGAGCAGCTGCCGGACATCTGGGCCGCGCGCGCCGATCTGCTGCGCGTCATGCTCGGACGGGAGCTATTCCCGTACACGTCCGCGTCGCGTCGGCTACTGGACCGGGTTGACGCCTTCCTGGCCGGGTCCGGCCAGGATCCGTCGCTGAGCCGGGTGGTTGTCGAGGGCCGCGACATTGTCGAGAAGGCGCTGCGATCCCGTGCGCTCCCCGGTTAACGACCGGGGCCGGCACCCGATTGGTCAGCCTGCGATCCAGGCCGGCCTCGGCCGTCGTCGGCACTGCATTGCCTCTCGCCGGCCTTGTCTCTTGTCGGTACCGCATTGATTAGGTAACCTTCCTAACACCTGGGGCCAGATCCGTTCAGCCTTGTCTAACGGAGGTATCTGCGGTGAAATCCCGAGCCCTGATGTGGATCGCAGTCTGCGTTACCGCGGTCGCCGCGATCGCCCTCGCCGTCACGTCGGCCAGCGGTGCCAGCACCTCCGCGGCCCGCACCGCCGCCACGGCCGCGTCGGCGGCTAAACAGCCCAAGCAGGTCGAGGTCTACGCCACCTACTACGGGTGGTACGACAACACTCCGCCCGGCTGCGCGACCGCGTACTCCGGCTGCGCCCGCGGCAACGGCAGTTACGCGCACCCGATCACGTTTGCCAGCGACAAGAAGGAGTTCCCGGTCGGGACGATCCTGTATTACCCCACTGTCGAGAAGTACGTCAGGATGGGCGACGACTGCCAGGAATGCGATGAGGACTGGTCAGGCAAGGGACCTGACGGCGGGCCCCGCTTCCATCACGTTGACTTGTGGATCGGCGGCAAGGGCGGCAACGAGTTCGACGTCATCAACTGCGAGGACGGCCTGACTCAGGGCATGCCCGACGGCGCCCCGATCATGACGCCGTTCATCCAGAACCCGCCCCGTGACCTGCCCGTGAGTACCGAGCCGCTGTTCAACAGCCGCACTAATCACTGCTTCGGCGGGGCAACCACCGCCACCACCGACGGGCGTTATAAGAACGCGAAGTCCGGCACCTGCCTGGAAGACAACAGCACCAGGCCGGGAACGCCCGCGAAGCTAGCGCCGTGTAAGGCCAGCGCGGCTGAGAAGCTCGCCTTCGATGGCGCCTTCTTCGTCCATGGCAAGCTCTGCCTGCAGACGCAGAGCGAGAAGTCGGGTGCCGCCATCAAGTTCGCCACCTGCAACGGCAACGATCGTCAGCAGTGGGAGATCAATCCCAACGGCACGATCGCGTGGATCCAGTTCGCCAAGTGCATCGCGGATGTGTCAGGAAAGGTGAAGCCGTCCAGTTGCACTAGCCGGGCGGCCGATCGCTGGAAGTTCACGTCCGAGGCGGCTGGCTAGCGCCCGGCCGAGGCCCGGGTCCGGATGATCTCCGTGACTGTGAACTGGCTGCAGTGCTCGGCAGCAGTCAGCCCATAGTCAGGCCTCTGCGATCCCCACGAATCTGACTCCTTTGCCGGGTTAGTCGGAGCAGAGTAGTGATCGCACCTCGGCTGCGAGCCGCGGACAGGAAGCAGGCGGGCTATGACGGACCTGGTCCGGGGCTTTGGAGTTGATCTTCTATGCCGCGTGGCTGGCCGGCTCGGTGTGGTTCCTCGTCGCCTCCGGCCGCAATCCTGATCGGTCGGCTAAGCGCGAGCCATTTCGCAAGCCTGCACGTTTGCTCGGGTGGGGCTCGGTAGCACTGTCGACGTGCGGAGTGATTGCCGGGCTGCTCGCGCACGTGATGGATCGCCGGATGATGCTTCAGTTGCAGAACAAGCTCTGGATCGTCGTTCTGGCAATGTTCGCGGTGGGAGCCGTCCTGGTCTGGAAGGGAACTCGTGATGCCGGGCGGGCGGCCGATGCCTATCCACCGGGCAAGCACGCGTCGCCTGATCGCCGGAAGGCTGGGCTCAAGCGGCTCGGAGGCTGACCCGGCTGGCATATCCACCCGGTCCGTGGCGCCAGATCTTCGTTCGTGCAACCCATAAGTTGCGCGTCCGGTCCAAACGTGCAACCCTTGGATTGCGCGTTCCCGCAAACATGAGGAGCTTGGATGGAAGACCGTATCGAGCGCGACGTCATGATCAACGCGCCGCTGGACCGCGTCTGGGAGCTTGTGAGCGAGCCAGGCTGGTGGGTGCCGACCACAGCCGTGGCTCCGATCGACCACACTCCAGGCCATCAGGCGGTGCGCGAGACCGAGAAGTGGGGCCGGTTCCCCGTCGAAGTTGTCTGCGTCGATCCGAAAAGCTACGCCGCCTTCCGCTGGGCCAGTCATGCGCCGGGCGCAGCACTGACGACAGGTAACACGACGCTGGTCGAGCTCCGGGTGGAGCCAGTCGGGAACGCGGTACGAGTCAGCGTGGTGGAAAGCGGGTTCGCCGCGATAGACGCGCAGGACTCCGTCCGCGAGCAGGCATGGAAAGACAACACGGGCGGATGGCAGGAGGAAATGGCCGGGCTCAAGGAGCGTGCCGAGGCGGCATGAGTGTCGACCAGGTACTGCTCGCCTTGGCTGATCCGACCCGGCGGCGGTTGCTTGAGGAACTGGGCCGGCGTCCGGCATGCAGCGCCACGATGCTGGCAGCGCACCTTCCGGTGTCCCGGCAGGCAGTCGCAAAGCATCTGGCCGTACTGCGCGAGTCGCAACTGGTCACTGGCCACAGGGCCGGGAAGGAAGTGCTGTTCACGGCCTGCCCTGAGCAGCTCACCGCTACTGCGTCATGGATGACAAGCCTCGCGGCGACGTGGGAAGAACGCCTGCAACTGCTGAAGCGCGAGGCCGAGCAGGGCGCTAGCCCGCTGGCTTAGCGAGCATTCGCACGCGGCCGGCCCGGTCACAGTCAGTAGTTGAAGTCTCGCACGCCGGCCAATTGCGCGCGCGTCAGCGCGACCTCAGAGCCGGCCCAGAAGCTAGTGCTGAGCTTGATGTTCTCGTTGCCGATCGTTTGCAGGTCGCAAGGCTTTTCTAGTTTCGGGCTCGGGTACGCACCGTTACGCTGAGTAACTAGAATGGCGCGGAATCGGACGCGGCAAAGGGCCATGCCGGCCGAGCGGGCCAGGGACGGGGGACATGGCGTGTTCGGCGAGGGAAGGCCCGGTCAGCAGGCAGGTAGCAGCGGGACGGACGGTGGCGAGAAGCCGTCGCGTCCGTCGCGTGCGGCGGCAGGGGGAGGCGAGAACCGCCCGCCCGACGTCCCGGCACGCAGGAGCGGCAGGCCGGGGAACCGTGTCATCGGCATCGCAGTAGTGACGGCCGCTGTGGCTGTCGCAGGCACGGTGTACGCGGTAACGCAGTCCTCTGGCGGTGGCGGCCAGGGTGCCTCCGGGCCTGGTCTTGCCGCGGCAAGCGGCCCGATGCACGTCAGGTGGATGGCCCCGGACAACTTGAGCACCGGGGTGAATGGTGCCTCGCCGATCACGATCAGCTTCTCGGATCCGGTCGCGGCCAACTCGCCTCGCCCGACACTTCAGCCGAGCGTGGCGGGCCGCTGGAGTTCTCAGGGCTCCTTGCTGGTGTTCACGCCGTACCTGCCCTTCAGCCCGTCCAGCCAGGTAACCATCAACATTCCCGGCGGGCGCAGCGGCGTCCGGTCGGCCAGCGGCGCTCTGCTCGCTGCCTCACAGACCGACCATTTCCGCACCGGCAGCTACAGCCAGGAGGGCCTTGCCGAGCTGCTCACCCAGCAGGGCTACCTGCCAATGACGTTCACGCCGGTCTCGACCGGCCTGGGCAGGGTGCAGAGTCCCCGATCGAGCCCTGACCCGGCCAGCCAGACCCCCGCCGGTGAGGCTTACTCGCCGCTCGCGGGCAGCTTTACTTTCGACTCTGGCTATCCGTCGAGCCTGCAGAGCCAGTGGAATCCGGACAGCGCCAACGTCCTGCTGCGCGGTGCGGTCATGGCGTTCCAGTCCGAGCACAACATGACCGTCAACGGGGACCTGACTAGCAAGTTCTGGAACGCGCTGTTCCTGGCGCAGCAGCGCGGCGAGCAGAACAAGAACGGCTACACCTACGCCGTCGCCGACCAGCACGACCCGGAGACGCTGACGATCTATCACAACGGGCACTTCGTGATGCGCAGTCTGACCAACACAGGGATCCCGGTCTCACCGACTGTGAACGGCACGTTCCCGGTTTATGCCAGGTACCGGTTCCAGATCATGTCGGGGACCAACCCCGGTGGCAGTCACTACGCCGACCCCGTCTCGTTCGTCTCCTACTTCAACGGCGGCGACGCGGTCCATTACTTCCCCCGCGGCGGATATGGCTACCAGCAGAGCCTCGGCTGCGTCGAGCTGCCATACAACGCTGCCGAGCAGGCCTATCCGTACCTGACTTACGGGAGCCTGGTCACTGTTATGGGTTAACGCCTCGGCGCTCAGCCGACGCTACGCAGAGCGACCGCCCGGTACCGCAACGAAGCGGTGCCGGGCGGTGTCATGGGGTCTGCCAAGCCGCCATCAGGCCGGACCGGCTGGCAACCTTATCCGTATCTTTACCTGTGAAGGCGTCAGTGACTCCGCAGTCCATCTAGAGTCGAATAGAAGGGTTGTCCTGATATGGATTCAGGCAGCCCTTATTACCGCCCGCGGGGACGCCGGGCAACGATGGCGAGCGAGGGAGTCACTGTTGTCCTCATTGACGCACGTGCGCGGGCGGGTGGCCGCCATCGGCGGTGTAATCGTCTTGCTGCTGGTGGCCGGCATCTGGGTCACGCTCACGCATGCGTCGGCGCAATCATCGTCAGGCGGTCACCAGGCCACCGCCAGCAGTAGCAACAGTAAGCCGGGCGCGCAATCGTCACCGCAGGTCCCGTCCGGTCCGCTGCAGCTGGTGTCGGAGACGCCGGCAAGGAAGGCCACCGGCGTCAACGGGACGGCCGATATCAAGATCCGGTTCTCCGCTCCGCTCGCCGCGAACTCTCCGCTGCCGAAGGTCAAGCCGCATGTGGCCGGCAGCTGGCAGGGCGCCGGGACCAGCACGCTGGAGTTCGTGCCGAGTCGCGGCTTCGACCAGCTGACTCACGTCAAGGTGACCATTCCTGGCGGCACGGCCGGTGTCCGGTCGGCACACGGCGCGCTGCTTGGCAAGTCGGTCACCCTGGCGTTCACCACTGGCCGCTACCAGACCGCTCGGCTGGCTGAGCTGCTGGCCCAGCTTGACTACCTGCCGCTGACCTGGACGGCATCGTCAGGCCAGGCGGCTCCGGCTTCGTCGGACCAGGCTGGCCAGCTGGCTGCCGCCTACTCGCCACCGCAGGGCTCGTACACCTGGCAGTCGGGTTACCCGAGTGAGCTCAAGACCTTCTGGCAGCACGGCGACTCGTCCAGCCTGATGCTCAAGGGCGCTGTCATGGCTTTCGAGGCCGACCATGGCCTGGCAGTCGACGGCATACCCGGGCCGGCGGTGTGGAGCGCGCTGCTCAAGGCGGTATCGGCGGGCCAGGACAACACGCACGGCTACACCTACGCGCTCGCCAGCGAAGGTAACCCGGAGACGCTGACGGTCTGGCACGACGGCAAGATCATCATGAAGAGCCTGGCCAACACCGGGATCGCGGCCGCCCCGACCACACTCGGCACCGCGCCGGTGTACCTGAGGTACTACTACCAGGTGATGAAGGGGACGAACCCTGACGGCAGCAAGTACGCCGACCCGGTGTACTACGTGTCCTACTTCCGGTCCGGCGAGGCCGTGCACTACTTCAGCCGCGGCTCGTACGGCTTCCCGCAAAGCCTGGGCTGCGTGGAGCTGCCGTGGAGCAAGGCCAAGTTCATCTGGAAGTACATGAACTACGGCACCCTGGTCACCGTCGCCCCGGGCAGCCAGACGCCGTCGACTAGCCCGACCGCGTAAGTCCGCGCACTGGCTAGGGCCAGCTAGGCCAGGGATGTCCCGGCCCGGGCCGGGCGCTGTCCGGCACGGCCGCCGGCGGGCGGGCGGACCGGCGCGTCGGTACCATCAGCACACGGGGGGCGATCACGCTGCCCGCGACTGACCACGCGAAGGAGCCAGCCGTGCCTGCCGACAAGCTTCACATCACACTCGCCGGAAGCGAGCACGTGGTTGAAGAAGGCACTACGGCCGGCCTGGCGCTGGCCGACCGGGACGCCGACACCACCGCGATCGCCGCCAGGGTCAATGGCGAGCTCCGCGATCTCGCCTGGCGGCTAGCGGACGGTGACCGGGTCGAGCCGGTGACGATCGACTCCCCCGACGGCCTGAACATCCTGCGCCACTCCACCGCGCACGTGCTTGCGCAGGCCGTGCAGGAGCTGTTCCCGCAGGCCAGGCTCGGCATCGGGCCGCCGATCGAGAACGGCTTCTACTACGACTTCGACGTGCCGACGGCCTTTACTCCGGACGACCTGAAGTCGATCGAGCAGAAGATGCGCCAGATCGTCAAGGAGGGTCAGCGCTTCAGCCGGCGCGTCGTCACCGACGACGAAGCTCGCACGGAGCTCGCGGACGAGCCGTACAAGCTCGAGCTGATCGGCCTGAAGGGCGGCGTCGCGGGCGCGGCCGGCGACGCCGGGCTCGGCGACTCGGGTGAATCTGTCGAAGTCGGCGGGGCTGAGCTCACCATCTACGACAACCTGGACGCCAAGACCGGCGCCCAGCGCTGGAAAGACCTGTGCCGCGGCCCGCATCTGCCAACGACCAGGAACATCCCGGCACTCAAACTGATGCGCACCGGCGGCGCCTACTGGCGGGGCAGCGAGAAGAACCCTCAGCTGCAGCGGATCTACGGCACCGCGTGGCCGTCGCGGGACGCCCAGGACGAGCACCTCAGGCTGCTCACCGAAGCCGAGAAGCGCGATCACCGCAAGCTCGGCGCGGAGCTGGACTTGTTCAGCTTCCCGAGCGAGATCGGCAGCGGGTTGCCGGTCTTCCACCCCAAGGGCGGCATCGTCCGCAAGGCGCTCGAAGACTACTCGCGCCAGCGCCATGAGCAGGCCGGCTACGAGTTCGTCTACACCCCGCACATCACTAAGTCGGAACTGTTCGAGACCTCCGGGCACCTGCAGTGGTACGCCGACGGCATGTACCCGCCCATGGAGCTTGAGGGCGCGAAGTACTACCCCAAGCCGATGAACTGCCCGATGCACATCCTGATCTACGCCTCGCGCGGCCGGTCCTACCGCGAGCTGCCGGTCCGGCTGTTCGAGTTCGGCACCGTGTACCGGTTCGAGAAGTCCGGCGTCGTGCACGGTCTCACCAGGGCCCGCGGCTTCACCCAGGACGACTCGCACATCTTCTGCACGCCCGATCAGCTGCAGGGCGAGCTTGCCAGCCTCCTCGACTTCGTCGTCGGCCTGCTGCGCGATTACGGCCTGACCGAGTTCGAGGCCGAGCTGTCCACCCGGCCGGAGAAGTTCGTCGGCGAGATCGCCGAGTGGGAAGAGGCAGAAGCTGCCCTCAAGTACGCCCTGGACAAATCCGGCCTTCCCTACGTGATCGCCGAAGGCGAGGGCGCGTTCTACGCGCCGAAGATCGACGTGCACGTCAAGGACGCGATCGGCCGCCGCTGGCAGCTGTCGACGCTGCAGGTGGACTTCCAGGAGCCCGGCCGGTTCGGCATCGAGTACCAGGCCGCAGACGGCACCAGGCAGCGCCCGTACATGATCCACCGGGCGTTGTTCGGTTCGATTGAGCGCTTCTTCGGCATTCTGACCGAGCACTATGCGGGCGCGTTCCCGCCCTGGCTTGCCCCGGTTCAGGTGGTCGGCATCCCGATTTCTGACGCCCACGTGGACTACCTGCAAACCGTCGCCACCAGGCTGCGCGAGCACGGCATCCGGGTCGAAGTGGACTCCAGCGACGACCGGATGCAGAAGAAGATCCGCACCGCGCAGCGGCAGAAGGTCCCTTACATGCTGCTGGCGGGGGATGACGACGTGGCTGGCGGGGCGGTGTCGTTCCGGTACCGCAGCGGCGAGCAGAAGAACGGCGTGCCCGTCGTCGACGCCATTGCCGAGATCACCGGAGCAGTGGCCAGCAGGATCCAGGTCTGACGCGTGCCCGACCGCGTGCCAGGGCCGGAGGAACTCGATCCCGGCTACAAAGAGGTATCGCCCAGGCGCGACGCCGCTCTGGACGAGCAGTACCAGATCGCGCCGGACGGACTGCAGCGACTGTGGATGCCGCACCGGCTCGCTTACATCAAGGGCGAAGGCAAGCCGGCCGATGGCAGCGCGGTCGAGTGCCCGTTCTGCGAGATCCCGAAGCTGAGCGATGCGGACGGCCTGATCGTGGCGCGCGGCACCGAGGTCTACGCGGTGCTGAACCTCTACCCCTACAACAGCGGGCACCTCACGGAGCCAGAGACCGCCGAACTCGCTGACTTCACCAAGCGCGCGATGACGGCGCTGCGTGACGCGTCCCAGGCGCAAGGCTTCAACATCGGCATGAACATGGGCGGCGTGGCCGGCGCCGGGATCGCCGCGCACTTGCATCAGCACGTCGTTCCGCGCTGGGGTGGTGACGCCAACTTCATGCCGGTCGTCGGCCGAACCAAGGTCTTGCCGCAGCTGCTTGCCGACACCCGCGTCGTGCTAGCCGACGCCTGGCCTGCCGCTAAACCGTAAACCTGCGGGAACGCCGCTGGCGCGCCGCCGCCGCTGGGGTGATGGCCCGGTGACTCGCCGGGACGCGCATCCTCGGGACACGGCTGCCGTCAGGCTCGAGTCGCCCCACACGAAACGGCCGACTCGACCTCTCACCACCCGCGCCCGCAGCCCGCGACTCGCCGGGGCGCGCATCCTCGGGACACGGCTGGCGTCAGGCTCGAGTCGCCCACACGAAACGGCCGACTCGACCTCAGCCGCCCGCGCCCGATGAGTTTGGGGCGCCTGTTATGCCGCTTTTGCGTGGCCGGCGGCTCACGTTTCACGGATTTTGGCGGCGCGAACCAGGACAAACTACTGCATGCCGCCGCCAAGATCCGTGAAACGTCGGAACGGCCGAACTGACGGCGCCTGATTTGCACGCTATGCGCGTTTGCTGCTCGCAGGTAGGCAGCGGCCGGACGCCTGAGCCCGTGTTGGATGGCGCGCGCGTGCCCTCTTGGCAGACAGCGACGCCGAACCGGGAACCTGGCCGACCGTTTCGTGTGGTCGGCCGGGTGCCCGGTTGCCGCAGCGCCATGGCAACTGGCGATTCGGGCGTCTGGCGAGTGGGGCGGGAGGCGCGGACCCGAGTCAGCCGATTCGCGTGGCTGACTCGGTGTCCGCGCCTGTCCGGCCCGTAATCGGCGTCCGTGCCCGGTCGGCCCTGGATGCCGGGATCAGCCCTTCTCGGCGGCTGCCACCTTGTCGGCGAGGTGCGACGGCAAGGGTTCGTAACGCAGGTAACTGCGCGTAAACGAGCCAGTGCCGTGCGACATCGAGCGCAGGTCGATCGCGTATCTGGTGACCTCAAGCTCCGGGATCTCAGCTTTCACCAGGGTGCGGCCGCCCGCGACTGCCTCGGTGCCGAGAACGCGGCCGCGCCGGGACGACAGGTCGGACATGACCGCACCGACGTACTCATCCGCCACGAGCACGGATACCTCGTCGACCGGCTCGAGTAGCTGGACGTGTGCCTTGGCGGCGGCGTCCTTCAGCGCGGCGCGGCCGGCTTTCTGGAACGCCATGTCCGAGGAGTCGACCGAGTGCGCCTTGCCGTCGTACAGGGTGACCTGGATGTCCACCATCGGGTAACCGGCCAGCACGCCCTGTTCCATCTGGGCCCGGACGCCCTTCTCGACCGAGGGGATGAACTGGCGCGGCACCACGCCGCCGACGATCTTGTCGACGAACTTGAACCCTTCGCCGGAGCTCAGCGGCTCGATCTCAACGCTGCAGATCCCGTACTCGCCGTGCCCGCCCGACTGCTTGACGTTGCGGCCCAGGCCCTGAGCCTTGCCAGCCACCGTCTCGCGCAACGGCACGCGCAGCTCCACCTGCTCGACCGCCACGCCGTACCGGTTGGACAACCGGTCGAGTGCCAGGTCGCAGTGAGCCTCGCCCATGCACCAGAGCACGAGCTGGTGAGTCTCGGCGTTGTTCTCCAGGCGCAGTGTCGGGTCCTCGGCTACCAGCCTGGCCAGAGCCTGCGACATCTTGTCCTCGTCGGCCTTGGACCTGGCCTGTATCGCCACCGGAAGCAGCGGCTCGGGCATCGCCCAGGACTCCATCAGCAGCGGTTGTTCCTTGTCCGAGAGCGTGTCGCCGGTCTCTGCAGTGGCGAGCTTGGCCACCGCGCAGATGTCGCCAGCGGGGCAGCTCGCCACCGGCCGCTGCTGCTTGCCGAGCGGCGAGGTGATTGCGCCTACTCGCTCGTCCTCATCGTGGTCAGCGTGCCCGCTTGCCTCCCTGCCGTGGCCAGACACGTGCACGACGGCGTCTGGCCGCAGCGTACCTGAGAACACCCTGACCAGGCTCACCCGGCCGACGTACGGATCGGATGTCGTCTTGACGACTTCGGCGAGCAGCGGCCCGTTCGGGTCGGACTTAAGGCCGTTGACCGATTTGCCATCTGCTGTCGTCACGGTCGGCATCGGGTGCTCAGCCGGGGACGGGAACGCCTGAGTTATGACCTCGAGCAACTCCTCCATGCCAATGTGGTGCGGTGCCGACGAGGCCAGTACCGGGTAGAAGCTGCCGCGCGCTACTGCTTTCTCCAGATCCTCGATCAGGCCCTTGACGTCGAGCTCAGCCCCGGACAGGTAGGAATCCATCAGGGACTCGTCTTCGCTCTCCTGGATGATCGCTTCGATCAGCGAGCCGCGGGCCTCTTCGACACGGTCGGCCTGCGCGCCGGGGATGTCGGCATCGGAACGCTTGCCGCCTGAATAGTCGTAGAACCGCTGGGACAGCAGGCCGATGAGGCCCTGCACGTTGCCCTGGTCATCGGCGACTGGCAGGTAGAGCGGCGCTACCGAGTCACCGAACGCGGCCCGGCAGGCTGCCAGTGCCTCGTCGAAGTCGCCGCGCTGGTGGTCGATCTTGGTGATGATGACCGCACGCGGCGTGCCTACCGCGGCGCACTCATCCCACAGCATCTGGGTGAGGCCGTCGACGCCATCGGTGGCCGAGACGGTGAACAGAGCAGCGTCCGCAGCCCGCAGGCCGGCCCTGAGATCGCCGGTGAAGTCGGCGTAGCCAGGCGTGTCGAGTAGGTTCACTTTGACGTCTTCGTGCACGAACGGCACCAGCGTCAGGTTGACCGAGCGCCCTTGCCGGATCTCGACTTCGTCGAAGTCGCTGGTAGTCGAGCCGTCCTCGACCCGGCCCTCGCGCTGAATCGTGCCGGTCGAGACCAGCAGGGCCTCGGCTAGCGTCGTCTTTCCTGCTCCCGAGTGGCCGACCAGCACCACGTTCCGCACGCTTTCGGGCTGGCCGGCCGCTGATGTCCGGCCGGCGGCCCCTGTTGCGTGAGACTTCTCCGCCATCCGCATCGCCTCCTGAGCGCTGAGTTAGGTTCCTACCCTGTTCCGCCTTCGTCTGTTGTCCGGTTTCTCTCTGGTCCCGGCACTGGCCTCGCCCGAGTGGCAACTTCTTGTTGCCGTACGGTCCGCTGCCGCACGCCCAGCCTTTACCTGCTGGTCGTTGTTCACAAGACCCTGACTAGATTGATTAACACGCGCGTGGTCACGCGGCGCCTCGCGGTGGCCGCTTGCGCGCCGGTGAAACCGTCGGCGGCGCGGGCCCGGTTTACCCGGTTACCGAGCGGGCACCGGCGCGCCCGCGCCCGCCAGTAGGATCAAGCCGCCATGCTGAAAGTCCTGCGGCCCGCTATCGCCCGCGTACTGACACCGGTTGGCCAGGTTCTGGCCAAGACGCCGGTCACTCCGAACGCGCTCACCATCATCGGCACGATCGGCATGTCGGCCGGCGCGCTGTGGCTGTTTCCCACTGGTCATCTGTTCGCGGGCGTGATGGTCTGCACCGGTTTCGTGCTGACCGACATGCTCGACGGCACGCTGGCCCGGATCAAAGGCACGACCGGCAAGTTCGGCGCGTTCCTTGACTCGACCTTGGACCGTATCGCCGATGCGGCGGTATTCGCGGGGCTCGCGGCCTGGTTCGTACTCGGCGGGCACGACAAGCTTCTCGCGGCGCTCTCGGTGTTCTGCCTGGTGGCCGGCGCGCTGGTGTCGTACGCGAAGGCGCGCGCCGAGAGCCTCGGCCTGCGCTGCGACGTTGGCTTCGCAGAACGGACCGAACGGTTGCTAATCGGCCTAGTTGCCACCGGGCTGTCGGGGCTTGGCGTACCGTATGTCCTTTCTATCGGGCTCTGGCTGCTCGCGGCAGTGAGTGCTTTCACGTTTGTCCAGCGGGTCCTCGCGGCACGCCGGTCAGCGGCTGAGATCGCTGCCGCCGGGAAGCAGCCGGATTCCGGCTCAGTTGTTGCGGCTACCGGTGACCGCCAGGAATCCGGGCCGAGAGGATTAGGGACATGCCTGGACTGAAGGAACGGTTGATAACGACCGGTTACAGCCTGGGCTGGCTTGTGGTCTGCAAGGTGCCGGAGTCCTGGGCGCGGCGGGCCTTTCAGTTTTTCGGAGACCTTGCCTGGCGGCGGGAGGGCAAACTGGTCCGCCAGCTCGAGGCGAACCTGGTGCGGGTCCTCGGCCGGGACGTCGACGGGAAGGTGCTGCGCGCCATGTCCCGCGAGAGCATGCGCTCCTACGCGAGGTACTGGCTGGAAGTCTTCAGACTGCCGGTCATGCCCATCGAGCGGCTGGTCGACGGCATGCGCGCTGAAGGCCCGTTCGACGAGGCCTTCGGGTACATGGCGGAGGGCCGGGGCGTCGTATTCGCGCTCCCGCACACGGGGAACTGGGATCAGGCCGGGGCTTACATCATGGCCAAAGGAGCAGGCTCCATCACGGCCGTGGTGGAACGGCTCAAGCCCGAGGCTGTGTACGAGAAGTTCGTCGCCTTCCGTGAGGGCCTCGGCATGGAAGTGCTGCCAGCCAGCGGCGGGGCCAGGCCGTTCGGCATTCTGGCGCAGCGCTTGCGGGCGGGCAAGGTCGTCGTCCTGGTCGCGGACCGGGATGTCACCGGCACCGGCATCGAGGTCGATTTCTTCGGCGAGAAGTGCATGATGCAGCCGGGGTCGGCAGCACTGGCGGTGCAGACTGGCGCGGCCCTGATGCCCGTCGTCCTCTGGTTCGACGGCGATGGCTGGGGCGTGCGCATCGGTTCGGCAATACCGGTCCCCGAGCTGCCGACGCGCAAGGAGCAAGTCGCGGCCATGATGCAAGACGTTGCCAGATTCTTCGAGGACGGGATACGCGACCATCCGCAGGACTGGCACATGCTGCAGCCGGTGTTCGTGTCCGACCTCGATCCGGAGCGGCAGGCTGCCGCCCGTGAGCGCGCTGCCAGGAACGGGCAGCTGGCCAGTCAGGACGTGCCATGAGGATCGGTTTGGTGTGCCCCTATACCTGGGAAGTGCCCGGAGGCGTGCGGGAGCATGTCAGCGGCCTGGCCGAAGCCCTGATGGACATGGGCCACGAGGTCTCGGTGATCGCGCCCGCTGATGACGACGCTGTCTTGCCGCCATATGTAGTGCCGGCTGGCAGGGCTGTGCCGGTGCCGTACAACGGCTCGGTAGCCAGGCTCGCGTTCGGCTTCCTGTCTGCGAGCAGGGTCCGCCGCTGGCTGAAAGACGGCGACTTCGACGTGCTCCATGTGCACGAGCCTGCCGCGCCGAGCTTGTCGCTGCTGGCCTGCTGGGTCGCTGACGGCCCGATCGTGGCCACCGTGCACGCCGCGATGCCGCGGTCGCGCGCGCTGCACGCGGCCCAGCCGATCCTGGCATCGGCGCTGGAGAAGATCAGCGGCCGGATCGCAGTGGCCGAGGCGGCCAGGAGCACCCTCGTCGAGCACCTCGGCGGCGATGCCGTGCTGATACCTAACGGCGTGCATGTCAGGCGCTACGAAAAGGCCGAGCCGCTGCCCGGCTTCCCTGGTACCGGCGGCACGCTGGGATTTCTCGGCCGCATGGACGAGCCACGCAAGGGCCTGGACGTTCTGCTGGCCGCGTTCACGATGATGGCGCCGGACCGGCCCGGACTGCGCCTGCTGATTGCCGGAGCCTCGGGCGACGCCGACGATGTGCTTGAGCAGGTTCCGGCCGCTATCCGCGACCGGGTCATCGTCCTCGGCCGGGTCAGCGATGCTGACCGGATCGCGATGCTGCACTCCGTTGACGTGTTCTGCGCGCCCAACACCGGCGGCGAGAGCTTCGGCTACGTCCTGGTCGAGGCCATGGCCTCAGGCGCCCCGATCGTCGCCAGCGATCTCGAGGCCTTCCGCCAGGTGCTCCGCGGCGGTGAGGCTGGCGAGCTGTTCGAGACCGGGAACGCGGCCGGGCTAGCGGCAGCAGCCGCACGGCTGCTTGATGACCCGGCCCGCCGGGCGACGCTGGCTGCCGCTGCGTCCGCGGCGGTCCGCGAGTTCGACTGGTCCGTGGTCGCACGTGACGTTGTCCAGGTCTACCAGGCGGTCGCGCCGGCCGCCGGGCGGGTGGCTGTCGCGCTATGACTCCGTTGACCGCGATCATCGTCATCGTCGCGATCGGCATGATGGGGGTCTACATCTCCTGGCGGGCCGGCCGCCTGGACCGGCTGCACGCCCGGCTGGAAGCGGCGCGGTTCGCGCTGGACGCTGCCTTGGTCCGGCGCAGCTCGACAGCGCTGGAACTGGCATCCTCCGGCCTCCTGGACCCGGCCACCAGCGTGCTGCTGGCCGAGGCGGCTCATGACGCCAGGTCCGCGCAGTCGGGCCGGGAACTGGCCGAAAGCGACCTCACCAGGGCGTTGCGCGCGGTCTTCAGCCAGCCAGACTTCCGCGCGCTGCTGGCGGGCCGCGAGGGCGCCGAGGAACTGCTCACCGAGCTGGAGAGCGCCTCCCATCAGGTGTTCCTGGCGCGCAAGTTCTACAACGACGCGGTGGCAGCGACGCAAGCTGCCAGGCAGCGGTGGCTGGCGAGAATCTTCCGGCTGGCCGGCCGGGCACCGAATCCTGAGTTCTTCGAGATCGACGACTCCCTGGTGCCGGCCGGCGAGGCGGGCGCGCGCGGCGCGGATCTGCCGCATCTGACCGGGTAACTCAAACGGGTGCCTGAGACCGGGTGCCTGCGAGCGGCTGTTTCCGGCTAGCTGACACGGTCGGCCTGACCTGGTGCGGAGCCTGCCAAGCGGCGCGCCGGCGAAAGAATTGCTATCGTTGTTTGTGGGTGACGATAGAAGCACTTCTCCGGGACTTCCGGAAGTGCTATCAGCGCTGACCGGAGCGTGCGGAATAGCCGCGGCGAACCGGAAGACTGTGCGGGCCGTCGGCCGCCAGGCAGCGCCGCCTACGATGCATTCATCGTCATTAGCTAAAGCGAGGTTTGCTGTGCCCGTCCAGAACCCAACCGAAAGCTCCGAGCCGACTCGCGGTGAGGCCGCCGCTGCCCCCGCGCAGCGGGGTACGAGCCTGGTCAAGCGCGGCATGGCCGACATGCTCAAGGGCGGCGTCATCATGGACGTCGTCACCCCCGAGCAAGCCAAGATCGCCGAGGATGCCGGCGCAGTCGCCGTGATGGCGCTGGAGCGCGTTCCGGCAGATATCCGGGCCCAGGGCGGCGTGGCCAGGATGAGCGACCCCGACATGATCGACGGCATCATCGCTGCCGTGTCCATCCCGGTCATGGCCAAGTGCCGGATCGGCCACTTCGTCGAGGCCCAGGTGCTGCAGGCCATCGGCGTCGACTACATCGACGAGTCAGAGGTGCTGACGCCCGCCGACGAGGCGCATCACGTCAACAAGTGGGACTTCACCGTGCCCTTCGTCTGCGGTGCCACCAACCTGGGCGAGGCGCTGCGCCGCATTACCGAGGGTGCCGCGATGATCAGGTCCAAGGGCGAGGCCGGCACCGGCAACGTGATCGAAGCCACCACGCACATGCGCGCGATCAGGTCGCAGATCCGCAGGCTGTCCACGCTGTCGGCGGAGGAGCTGTACACCGCCGCCAAGGAGCTGCAGGCGCCGTACGAGCTCGTGGCCGAGGTCGCGGCAGCCGGTCATCTGCCGGTCGTGCTCTTCACCGCCGGCGGCCTGGCCACTCCGGCCGACGCCGCCATGATGATGCAGCTCGGAGCCGACGGAGTGTTCGTGGGATCGGGCATCTTCAAGTCCGGCGACCCCGCGGCGCGGGCGGCGGCGATCGTGAAGGCGACCACCTTCTACGACGATCCGGACGTAATCGCCAAGGTGTCCCGCGGTCTCGGCGAGCCGATGGTGGGCATCAACCTCGACACGCTCCCGCCGGAGCAGCGCTACGCCGGCCGCGGATGGTGACTGAGCTGACCGGGCCGGGCGGACTGGCTGAGCCGGGCGGGCAAATCCGGCCGCGGGTCGGGGTGCTCGCGCTGCAGGGCGACGTCGCGGAGCACGTCCGCGCGCTGCGCGCGTCCGGCGCGGAGCCTGCCGCCGTGCGCCGGCCAGACGAACTGGACAGGGTCGAGGGCCTGATCATCCCCGGCGGGGAATCCACCACGATCTGGAAGCTGATCGACATTTTCGGCCTCGCGGAGCCGCTACAGAAGCGCATCGCCGACGGCATGCCCGTGTTCGGCTCCTGTGCGGGCCTGATCATGCTCGCCGAGCGCCTGCCCGATCCCGCCTCAGGCCAGCAGACGCTGGGCGGGATCGACATGACAGTCCGGCGTAACGCGTTCGGTCGCCAGGTTGACTCGTTCGAGCGCGATCTCGAGGTGAAAGGCATCGACGGGCCGCCGTACCGGGCCGTCTTCATCCGTGCCCCGTGGGTGGAGGAAGTCGGGCCTGCCGTAGAGATTCTCGCCACTGAGCCAGGCGCTAGTAGGATCGTCGCGGTCCGCCAGGGTCGGGCGCTAGCCACCTCGTTCCATCCAGAGCTCACCCCGGACTGGCGCATCCACAAGATGTTCGTCGACATGGTGAAGGATCCGGCATGAGTGGCCACTCTAAGTGGGCAACCACCAAGCACAAGAAGGCGGTGGTTGACGCCCGGCGCGGCAAGCTGTTCGCCAAGCTGATCAAGAACGTCGAGGTTGCCGCGCGCAGTGGCGGCCCTGATCCGGCCGGCAACCCGACCCTGTACGACGCCGTGCAGAAAGCCAAGAAGAGCTCGGTGCCGAACGACAACATCGACCGCGCGATCCGCCGGGGCGGCGGCCTGGAGGCAGGCGGCGCCGCCTACGAGTCGATCACCTACGAGGGTTACGCGCCCGGTGGCGTCGCGGTACTGGTCGAGTGCCTGACCGACAACAGGAACCGGGCCGCGTCCGACGTGCGGGTGGCCTTCACCCGCAACGGCGGCTCGATGGCTGACCCCGGCTCGGTGTCCTACCTGTTCAGCAGGCGCGGCGTCGTTATCGTCCCGAAGACCGACGGCGTCACCGAGGACGACGTGCTGGCCGCAGTGCTGGACGCCGGCGCCGAGGAGGTCAACGACCTGGGCGAGTCGTTCGAGGTGATCAGCGACCCCGCCGACCTGGTGGCGGTGCGCACCGCCCTGCAGAACGCCGGGCTCGACTACGAGTCGGCGGAACGCCCGTTCCTGCCGTCGGCCGAGGTTGACCTGGACGAGGAGAACGCCAAGAGGGTGTTCCGCCTGGTCGAGGCGCTCGAGGACTCCGACGACGTGCAGGACGTGTACGCGAATTACTCGGTCTCCGACGACATCATGGAGAAGATCGGGTGACCCGCCTAACCCTCGAAACAAGGCGGGAACGCCCGCGGAGGCGCAGCTGAGCGGCGTCGAGATCCGGCCGTTTTCGCCAGCCGACGACCTTGAGGCCGAGGTAGACCTGCGCCGTCGCGCATTCGGGCCGATGTCGCCAGCTGGCCGGGCTGAGACGATTGCGAGTTCGCAGCGAAGCATTCAGGCCGGCGAAATGCTCGGAGCGTTCGACGGCAGGCAGCTCGTGGGTAGCGCGCGTTACCACCCGATGCGGCAGTGGTGGCAGGGCAGATCCATGCCGATGGCCGGCGTGGCGGGCGTCAAGGTTGCCCCTGAGTACCGCGGGCGCGGCGTCGGCCGTGGGCTCATGACCGGGTTGATCTCGGAAATCGTCGAGCGGGGCTACCCGGTGTCCACGCTGTACCCCGCGACCGCGCCGATCTACCGCTCGCTGGGCTGGGAGCTAGCCGGCGGCAGGTACCAGGCGACCGTTCCGCTGGGCTCGCTGACCGGGCTGCTCGCGCCAGATCAGGCCGTGACCGGCCCGGCAGCGACCAGGCAAGCAGGCGGGTCGCCAGTCCTGCGCCGTGCCACCCCCGCGGATGCGGCGGTCGTAGCCGAAACCCTGGGCAAGGTCTACGGGGCGCTGCGCGACCGCGGCGTGGCTACCTACGACCCGGATTACATCGGCATCTGGCTGGACGACGACGACCACTTCGCCTACCTGGCCGACGACGGATTCCTGAGTTACCACTGGGCGGATGGCCACGACAGCGTCCGGGTCGAGGTGCTGGCCGCGGCCTCGGCGGCGACAGCCAGGGCATTCTGGCAGCTGCTTGGCTCGCACGCGACCATGGCCGACGTGGTGCGGGCCGTGCTCGCGCCCGACGATCCGGTCAGGTGGCTGACCAGTGAACCGTCTGCGGTGGTACGGCAGGGGCGGGGCTGGATGCTCAGGCTCATGGACGTTCCGGCTGCGATCGAGGCGCGCGGCTTCCCGGCTTCGGTCGAGGTGTCCGCCGAGTTTGAGCTAGCGGACGACGTGCTTCCTGCCAATTCCGGCCGCTGGCGCCTTGATGTCGGCGACGGTGGCGGCAAACTCGCCCGCGTCGGCCCGCTCAGCCCGGCTGATCCGGCAAGCCTCGTTGGTTCACAAAGCGCAGTTGGTTCAAAAAGCACGGGCGGGCACGATGCGGTACTGCGACTGGGCGCCCGCGGGCTGGCTGCGCTCTACGCTGGCGTCCCGCTCAGCGCGCTGCGCCGGGCCGGCCTTGCCTGCGACGGCAGTCAGGCCAGCGACGACGCGCTTGACAGCGCGTTCGGCGGCCGTCCGGCATACATGCTGCACGACTTCTGATTCACCGGCTGGCGCCTGGCATTTTCCGCGCTATTCGCGGAAAATGCCAGGCGTTGAGTTCCGGCATCGCCAGCGTGCCGCCGCCCGGCCGGGCGCAGGACCCGGTAACGTGCTGGCCGAACAGGTGTTCGCAGCGTTCGCGGTCGCTGCGGCCGGGCTGGCAGGCGACAGGCAGGGCGGTGACGGGATGCGCGTGCTCGGCGTGGATCCCGGGCTGACACGGTGCGGCCTCGGGGTTATCGAGGGCGCGCCAGGCCGGGCCCTGCGGCTGATCGGCACTGATGTTGTCAGGACGCCGGCCGATGACGATATCGGCTCCAGGCTGCTGGCCCTGGAGGTCGCCCTAGACCAGTGGCTGGACCTTCATCAGCCGGACGCCGTCGCGGTCGAGCGGGTCTTCAGCCAGCACAACGTACGAACGGTGATGGGCACCGCACAGGCCGGAGCGGTAGCGATCGTGTGCGCGGCGCGGCGCGGCGTGCCGGTGGCGCTGCACACTCCGAGCGAGGTCAAGGCGGCGGTCACCGGCAGCGGACGGGCCGGAAAGCAGCAGGTCACCGAAATGGTCACCAGGCTGCTGCGGCTCCCTGCCCCGCCCCGGCCTGCCGACAGCGCGGATGCGCTCGCGCTCGCTATCTGCCACCTGTGGCGCGGTACCGCTCACGCCAGGATCGCGCAGCAACAGCGGCGGCTGGCCGCGGCCGACCGTCAGCAGCCAACCCTGCCAGCCGGAGGTACCCGATGATCGCGCACGTGACCGGCCCCGTTGCCACCATCGCGCCGGACGGAGCGGTGATCGACGTCGGGGGAGTCGGCTTGCTGGTGCAATGCACTCCCGGCACCCTGGCCGGGCTGCGGCTCGGGGAGAAGGCGCGGGTGGCGACCTCCCTGGTTGTCAGGGAAGATTCACTTACTTTGTACGGTTTTGCCAGTGAGGACGAGCGGAACACCTTCGAACTCCTGCAAACCGCCAGCGGCGTCGGGCCGAGACTTGCTCAAGCGATGCTGGCAGTGCTGACGCCGGACGCGCTGCGGCGCGCCGTGGCGGCCGAGGATCTGGCGGTCCTGACCTCGGTGCCCGGCATCGGCCGGAAGGGGGCGCAGCGGATCGTGCTCGAACTCGCCGGGCGGCTGGGCGCACCCGCTGATGCAGGCGGCACAGGGGCCGGTCGCGGGTCGGCGACTGCTGTGGCCCCGCAATGGCGCGATCAAGTCAGAGCGGGCCTGGTCAGCCTGGGCTGGCAGGCGCGGGAGGCGGACCAGGCGATCTCAGCGGTCGAACCTGAGCTGACGTCGCCGGCCGGTGCCGATTCGACCAGTGGCGATTCAGCCGGGGGCGAACCAGTCGAGGTTGAAGTCGCAGTGGCGTTGCGGGCCGCCCTGCGCGTCCTAGGCCGGTCATGACGGTGCCGGTTATGAGAGGGCTGGCCATGAACGGGCATGCAGTCGCGGCATCGGCCGGCGGACGGCGCGTCCGGATGCTCGCGTTCAAGCGGCTCGCAGGCCAGGGAACTCCCGGCTGCCGCCATGTGCCGGGCTGCGCCGAGTGCTGCCGCGCGCCGGGTGCTGTAGGACCGGGTTCAGCGTGACTGCCGGACACGGCGCCCGCGGCGTTGGCGATAACACGACTGGCGACGCAGCCGGGAGCCGGGGCGGCAGCGGTGGTGGCGACGGCCAGGAGCGGGTGCTCTCCGCTCTCGCTGACGCCGACGACCGGGTCGTCGAGGGAGCCCTCCGGCCGAAGCGGCTGAGCGAGGTGATCGGTCAGAACCGGGTGCGCGAGCAGCTGTCCCTGGTTCTGGAAGGCGCCATGCGCCGTGGCCGGGCGCCTGATCACGTGCTGCTGTCCGGGCCTCCGGGACTCGGCAAGACGACTCTTGCCATGATCATCGCGGCCGAGCTTGGCGCTCCGCTACGGATCACCAGCGGGCCTGCGATCGAACGTGCAGGCGACCTGGCCGCCATCCTCTCCACCCTGACCGAGGGCGAAGTCGTTTTCATCGACGAGATACACCGGGTGGCCCGGCCTGCCGAGGAGATGCTCTACCTGGCCATGGAGGACTTCCGGGTGGATGTCGTCATCGGCAAGGGGCCGGGCGCCACCGCGATTCCGCTCGATATCGCCCCGTTTACGCTGGTCGGCGCGACAACCAGGGCCGGGTTGCTGCCGGCCGCGCTGCGGGACAGGTTTGGCTTTACCGCCCATCTCGATTTCTACGAGCCCGAGGAACTCGGCGTTATCGTGCGCCGCTCGGCCGGCTTGCTTGGCGTGGACTTGCGGGAGGACGGCGCGGACGAGATAGCAGGCCGCTCGCGTGGCACCCCGCGGATCGCCAACCGGCTGCTGCGCCGGGTGCGGGACTTCGCCGAGGTGCGCGGCGACGGGGTAGTGACCAGGGACTGCGCCCGGGCGGCGCTCGAGCTCTACGAGGTCGACGAGAGTGGCCTTGACCGGCTCGATCTCGCCGTGCTCGGCGCCCTGGTCAGCAGATTCGGCGGCGGGCCGGTCGGGTTGTCAACCCTGGCAGTCGCGGTCGGCGAGGAGGCCGAGACGGTCGAGGTGGTCGCCGAACCATTCCTGGTCCGTGCCGGGCTGATCATGCGCACGCCGCGCGGGCGGGTGGCGACTCCGGCTGCCTGGCAGCATCTGGGCTTGCCGGCGCCGCGCCGGGCCGCCTGGGCGGGCCGGGCCGGGGGCGTGATCGAATGGGCAGGTCAGGAGGATGACGGCGGCGACGGTGAGGCGACGCTTTTCGGTTAAGCGCAGGGCTTAAGCCCCAGCCGGAAATGTCACACAGGATCGCAGGCTGGTCACGATCACTCGTCAGAGGCCGTAGCCTGTTGGTGCGTGGCGTAGGCGCCGCTACACTGCGGCAGTTGGTTCAAAACACGCCACTTCGGCGCTGCCATCCGGTCCGTACGATCCGGTACCGGCCAGCTTGCTGGCCGCCGGGGCAGAACTAATCGGAAGGATGCCCCTCCCATGGGGACGACACAGATTCTCGCCGCCGCTGAGGCGACCACCAAGAGCACCGGCAGCAGTAGCTCGCTGCTGATTATCGTCGCGATCTTCGCGGTCATGATGATCTTCATGTTCCGGTCCCAGAGCAGGCGCAAGCGTGCCGCGCAGGACACCCAGCGCCAGGTGATTGACGGGGCGCGGATCCGCACCACGTTCGGGGTATACGGCACCATCATCGAGGGCGATGACCGTAATGTCATCGTTGAGGTCGCGCCGGGCACCCGGATCAAGATGCTGCGCCAGGCGATCGCGGCTGTCGTGCCGGATGACGAGCCCGACGGCGTGGCCCAGCCGATGCCGAGCTTTGGGGAGACCGAGCCGGACCTGGACGGTGACCAGAAAGGCCCGGATCTGAACGGCGACGGGACGTCAGGCAAGCCTGACAACCGCAGCGACCTGACAATTTAGCCGCGCCGCATGAGTGCGCCGCGCTGACCGCGTCGCACCCGGCCTAGCGAGAGACAAGGGCACCCGTGGCACCCCGAAGCACCCCAAGCTCCTATCCGGGGCGGTATCTGACCGCGCTGGTTGTGCTGCTTATCGTGATGGCGCTCAGCGTGCTCGGCGGCAATATGTTCAAGCCGGCCGATTGGCACAAGAGCTTCAAGGTCGGGCTTGGGCTCGACCTTTCGAGTGGCACGTCCATCACGCTCAGGGCCGTGTCGCCGAACGGCAAACCGGTCAGCCAGGGCTCGATGACCCAGGCGAGCCAGATCATGACGAACCGGGTCGAGGCTACCGGCCTTACCGGTTCGTCGGTTGTCCAGCAGGGGACTAACGAGATCGTCGTCTCGGTGCCCGGCGCGGGCGCTCAGAAGGTCGCCACGCTGGTCGGGGAGACAGCGTTGCTCCGGCTCCGGCAGGTCCTGCTTGTCGCGCCGAACACCAGCACGGCAACGTCGGCGACGACGCCGAGCCCGGCACCGACGCCGTCCGGCTCGACCACGCCCAATGCGGCGGGATCATCGGGCCCGTCGCCGAGCGCCTCGGTTTCTTCGTCGGCCAGCGCGTCTTCGTCGGCCAGCGATACCTCGTCGGGCGGCTCGGGCCAGGTGATCAGCGCCAGCAAGCTGAGCGCCACGTCTTCGCCGTCGCCGAGCACCTCAGCCTCGGACAGCCCCAGCTCATCGGTCAGCCCCAGTCCGTCTCCGGGTTCCAGTTCGCCAGCCAGCGGCAAGCCCACGCTGTCCACCACCACGTCCCCGGAGGCGTCAGGCGACGCCGCCATGCTCACCGCGCCGACGGTCAAGCTCTTCGACAAGCTCAACTGCACCGCCAAAGAGGGCTGGAAGCAGCAGATTTACCACAGCGTCCCGAATAACTGGGACAACCCGAAGGTACAGACGGTCACCTGCTTCAAGGCACCCGGTACGAACGTCTGGGAGAAGTACGCGATGGGGCCGGCCGTCGTGCAGGGCAGCGACCTGAGCAACGTCCAGGCCGTGGACCAGACCACCGGCTGGGCGGTCACGTTCGGTGTCAAGAGCCCCGCATCCTTGGCGCTCGGCAAGCTCACGGGCACCATGTCGTCGAAGTACTACAGCAACGGGGCGGCGACATCTTCCCTCGACCTCCTGGCCATCGTGCTCGACGGGCAGCTGCAGGGCACGCCACCGCAGGTGCAAAGCACCATTTCCAACAGCGGGCAGATCAACGGGGGTAGCGGCGCCGGGTTCAGTCAGTCACAGGCAACGACGCTCGCCGATGTGCTGAAGTACGGCAGCCTGCCACTGTCCTTCCACAACCTGTACACCTCGTCAGTGTCCTCGGCGCTCGGCGCCGATCAGCTGTCGGCCGGCCTGTTCGCCGCGCTGGTAGGCCTGTTGCTCGTGGTGATCTACTCGTTCTTGTACTACCGCGGACTCGGCGTGGTGTCGGTGCTTAGCCTGGCGATTGCGGCGGCTATCTCCTATCTGTCGGTTGTGCTGCTGTCGCGGTACGAAGACTTCACCCTCAGCCTGGCTGGCGTCGCTGGCCTGATCGTCGCGATCGGCATCACCGCCGACTCGTTCATCGTGTACTTCGAGCGATTGCGCGACGAGGTACGCGAGGGCAGGTCATTGCGTGCTGCCGTGGAGCGCGGCTGGGCACGGGCCAGGCGGACGATCCTGGTGTCCGACACCGTGTCGTTCCTGGCAGCATTGCTGCTGTACATCCTGTCGCAGGGCGACGTTCGCGGCTTCGCGTTCACCCTCGGCCTGACCACGCTCGTTGACGTGATTGTGGTGTTCCTGTTCACCAAGCCAATGATCACGCTGCTCGCCCGGACTAAGTTCTACGGTCAGGGTCACCCGCTCTCCGGCCTCGATCCCGGCAGGCTCGGCTCCCGCGCACCATGGCGCGGTGGCCGGCGACCGGCCGCCAGCGCCGGCGCCGCCGCCACGACAGCGCGGACCTCGACCACCACCAGGGAGGCGTGATGTCGCGGAATCCTGCCGAACGCGATGTTCGTCACGGCTGGCTGGGCAATGTGACCGGGCGGCTGTACCGCGGCGAGGTCTCGATCAACTTCGTCAGCCGGCAGAAGCTCTGGTACACGATCTCTGGCTTCATCCTGCTGATCAGCATCCTGGCGCTCATCTTCCGAGGACTCGACTACAGCATCGATTTCAAGGGCGGGTCGGAGTGGACCGTTCCGGCAACGGCGCAGGTGACCCAGGCCAAGCTCGAGCAGATCGTCACCAATGCTGGCGGGGTCGACGCGAGCGCCACCGAGGTGAAACCGTTTAATGCCTCGACGCCGTTCTGGCAGGTCCAATCCGGCCAGCTGCAGAACGCGAAGGCGGTGGCAATCGCGTCTCAGATCGCCAAGGATTTCAACTTGCCGGTCAAGGACGTGCCAGTCACGACTGTCGGATCGAGTTGGGGCTCACAGGTCACTGACGCAGCGATCAAGGCGCTGATCGCGTTCCTGATCGTGATCGTCATCTACCTGTCGATCGCCTTCGAATGGCGGATGGCGGCCGCGGCCTTTGTCGCGCTCGCGCATGACATCGTGATCACCATCGGTGTCTACGCACTGACCGGCTTCCAGGTCAGCCCGGCGACCATCATCGGGCTGCTGACGATTCTCGGTTACTCTCTCTATGACACCGTTGTCGTGTTCGACAAGGTCAGAGAGAACACGGCGCCGCTACTCGGGACCCGCAAGACCACCTACAGCAAGGCCGCGAACCTGGCGCTGAACCAGACCCTGGTGCGGTCCATCAACACCTCGCTCACTGCCCTGCTGCCCGTTGCGGCCATCCTGGTCGTCGGCACTCTGCTTCTCGGTAATGGCGAGCTCAAGGACCTGTCGCTGGTGCTGTTCGTCGGAATGCTGTCCGGCACTTACTCGTCAATCTGCATCGCGACGCCGGTGCTGGCGGACCTGAAGGAGCGGGAGCCGGAGTACAAGCAACTGACCAAGCAGGTGACGCTGCG
>Ga0335075_10002328_pt1 | contig 30657 bp, 25 predicted proteins | sample Lox_Sample_24_FD_206723 | JGI IMG/M metagenome (GOLD analysis project Ga0335075, IMG submission 206723) | Soil microbial communities from Loxahatchee National Wildlife Refuge, Florida, United States - Lox_Sample_2.4 | ecosystem: Environmental > Terrestrial > Soil > Wetlands | place: USA...
CCAGCCGCCGAGGCAGCACCGCCAGCGGCAGGATTTTCTCTAGCACCCCGAGCCGCTCGAGAATACGGGTCGCGTTCGGCGCAAGCTGGATGCCTGCCCCCACCTCAGCGAAGCTCTTCGAGCGCTCGAGCACGGTGACAGCACCGCCTCGGCTAGCCAGGCACAGCGCGGCAGACAGCCCCCCGATACCGCCACCGACGATCAACGTATCGGGGAATCGATCGGAGGACATGCGAACTCTCCTCGGCAGGCGACCCGGAGGAACGGCCAGCTCCGGTGCTCTCACGCTAGAACGGGCGGGCGGACGGCGGAACTACTTGCAGATATAGTTCTGTAGTGCAGAATCAGAAGCCGCCCTATCCGATTCATTCCGTTGATTACGCGCTGCAACTGCTGCTGATCCTGAAGCGGGACGGCATGCTCCGGGTGAGTGACGCGGCGGCCGAGCTCGGCGTCGCGAGGTCGACGGCACACCGGCTCATCTCGATGCTCAGGTTCCGCGGCTTTGTGGAGCAGGCGCGCGACCGCACGTACCGGGCCGGCAGCGCCTTCGCCGACCTGGGCGGCGGACCGAACTCCGCCACCGCGCTGCTGGGAATCGCGCGGCCGCACCTCGTCCGGCTGACCGAGCAGGCCGAGGAAACCAGCAACCTGATGATCCTTATGGGGTCGGACGTGCAGTTCATCGACTCCATCGAGTGCAAGAAGGCACTACGGGTGGGCAGCCGCGTCGGAGTCCGGCTCGCCGCCAGGCTGACTTCGGGCGGCAAGGTCCTGCTAGCCGACCTCCCGTTCGATGAGGTCGCCCTGCTGTACCCGGATCTCGCCGGTGATCCCGCCAGGCTGAGCGCGCTCAAGCGGACGCTCTCGGTGGCCCGGCGGCAGGGTTTCGGCACCAACGTCCAGGAGAGCGAGCGCGGGGTCGTCGCGCTCGGCATGGCCGTACGGGGGACGACCGGAGCAGCGATCGCGGCCGTCACCATCTCCGCGCCCACGGTGCGGTTCAGCAAGGGGCAGATCGGCAACCTCGTCCCGGCGCTGACTGAGACGGTGGAGGGTATCCGTTCCGACATCATCGGTCTCGCCGCGCCGACCCGGTAGCGGACGGCGGTTCAAATGCCTGCGCGGGGCGACCGGTGACCTTCTCGACGATGGCTGACGTCCGGGCCGAGACGCCGCCGACCTGTAGTCCGCCTAGCCCGCCAAACGTAATGCAGGTAGCCCTCAATCAGGTAGTCCTCAATCAGCGTCAGTCGGCGCACCAGCACTTCCCGTTCACGGCGCCATCGCTGTCGGCTCACATGCCGGGGGAGTGACTCGCGCGGGGAGCGGGGTTTCGAGGATTCCGAGGTCGGCCATTTAAGCTCCTGAATAGGTAACGACGGCGGTCAAACGCGATCCTTGCTTTCATTCAGCGGCGGGCTGACGGCGTTCCCGGCGGACGGCCGCGTACCACTCGCGGGAGGCACAGTGCAGTTCGACACCGGGCACGAGCTCAGGCTCCACAGCCGTGTACGAAACGCCCATGGCGTTCTCAAGAAGCTGGGGCTTCTCCAACGCGCCCAAGATCGCGCGGATGAGGACCGGGTCCGTGTCGTCACGGCCGTAGATGTACTGGTGGCGCCAGCCGAGCGTCAGCATGTCGCGGTCCACGCCGGGGAAGATCCGGTCAGGCAGTACCAGGAGTTGGGCGCCGAGCTCTCGCTGCACGGTTCGCAGCGCGTCGTGCTCTATTTCCAGGAAGGTCAGGTCGCGCAGCACCGAGAGCCCGCCCGCCCAGGGCGATGCCAGGTTCACGATGAAGAACACACCGTTGGCCAGCCCGTTCCGTGCCAGGTGCTGCGTATATCTGGCCAGCGGTTCCGGCGCCCGGTCCGCCACCCAGCTCGCCGGCAGGCCGTCAGCGGGCGCGTCATGCCGCAGTTCCCGGGAGTACGGCAGCGGATCGTCGCCCCCCCACTCCTTGAATTCCGCGGTCGAGAACCCGTGCAACTGGAGGACTCGCTCCCCCCACGCCCGTAGCAACTGGTCGGCGGGCGGCATGATGGGCTTCCACGGGAATTTGGCCTCGCCGAGCTCGCGCAGCGTGTGGAAACCCGCCTCACGCTCCACCGCCGCGACGAGCCATGTCGGCAGGTTGACCGCGGCGATGACCCGGAGCTCGGCAGGCACGATGTCTGAGAGAGGTCCGCTCCGCCGCATCGCCCAGTCGACGAAGGGGGGCATGGTCACCCCGATCTCACACTCGCCGCTGGCGACGGCGCGCACGTTCAGATGGTCGTAGCGGGTCCAGTCGATATCGATGTCGTAGCGGCCGCCGCGCATCGCCTTCTTGAGGCTCGCGGCGACTTCGTACCACAGCGATCCGGTCAGGCTCGCAGCCATCCTGACGGTCCTTGGCATCTGCTCTAGCCCTCCGAGCGGTTCATTTGATCCATAATACGGAATCTACTGTTCTGCTATACGGTACAATAGATGGCGAGCCTGTCCGGGGCAAGGATGAACTGGCAGCCAGAGTGCCAACCGACGAGGGCGCGTCTTCCTGGCCGATGGCGCCGGCACGGCCATCCGCCCAACGGCGGTCTCGGAATGAACACCGGGGTCCCGGACGCGTGGGACCTGGGATGGAAGCTGGCCGCGGCGGAGGCGGTGAGCCGCTTGTTCGGCAGGTATGACATCGAGCGGCAGCTGCCGACCAGGCGGCACTGGTCGCGGCCGCACGCAAGCCGACGCACAGCGGCTGCGTCCGTCGATCGAGTCGAGGCAGATCACCAGCCCGTCGCGACGCAGCGACTGCAGGTGCACGGTTTCCTGCACACTGGCGACGAGCGCCTCGACGTGCGGCCGCCCGCACCCACAGATGGTTTGTTCTTCACAGTAGAACACTCATTACAGTCCAGAGCAGCGGTCCGCCCCGCAGGGTATTCTGTATAGCAGAACATAGTAGTTTGATTTGATCTGTAACACGGAATACCATATAAGTCGCGCGCTCCGGCCGCCCACCTGCCGCCTGCACGGACGGCAGGCGCCTCGCAAAGGGAGGAATGCCATGGCCAAGGCCGACAATCCCCAGCCCGCGCAGGCCTACGATTCGGCCTGGTCGGATTTCGACCACCACGCAGCCAGCGTTGGCGACGACAACATCTGGCCGACCTACGCGAAGATGCGCGCGCAGTGCCCGGCTGCCCACTCAGACAGGCACGGGGGCTACTGGATCCTGACGCGGTACAGCGATGTCCTCACCGCAGTCAGGGACAATGAGACGTTCTCCTCCGCGCACGGCGTACGTGTACCCGAGGTCGGGCCAGGCCGCTCGATTCCCCTCGACTTCGACCCGCCTCTGCACGCCGACTACCGGGCGCTGTTCACCGCGGCCTTCACGCCCACCCGGCTCAAGGAACTCCAGCCGTTCGTACGGCAGCTGATCAGGAGACTACTCGCCGCTTTCGCCGCGGCCGGCGGCGGCGACGCGATCGCCATGATCGCGGAGCCGCTGCCGCTCGAGATCCTCACCCAGGTGGTCGGCTTCTCGCCCGCTACCGTCTCCCGGCTGCGGGAACTCACCCGCAATTCCTGGCAGAAGGTCGCGTCAATATCCCTGGACGACGCACGGGCGCAGATCCGCGAGCTCATCCGGGAGGAGGTCACGGCGCACCGCGACGAACTGCCGGATGACTACTTGACCTGGCTGCTGACAGCACGGGTGGAGAACCGGGCGATCACAGACGACGAGATCGTCCGCACCCTGGTCTCCTTCGCGATCGCCGGGCACGAGACAACCGTCAACGCCATCGGCAATATGATCTACCTGCTCGTCACGGAGACGGGCGTGCAGGCACGGCTGCGCGACGACACGGGGTGCATCCCGCGGCTCGTCGAGGAATCGCTGCGGCTGCGCACTCCAGCGCACATGTTCGGCCGGAGGACAACGAGAGAGGTCCAGATTGGCGGCACGCAGATGGCGGCCGGCGAACAGGTCCTGCTCTCGTTCGCCGCGGCCAACCGTGACGAGGCGCAATTCCCGCACGCGGCGGAGTTCGACCACGTTCGCGGCGCGCGGAATCACCTCGCCTTCGGCGCGGGAATCCACGTATGCGTGGGAGCGCCCTTCGCCCGCCTGGAGCTCCGCATGCTGCTCGAGGAGCTGCGTGAGCTGCCCCGGCTGGAGCTGGACGGCGAGGTTGAGTTCAGCAAGCTGGAGGGCGGGCATCATATGGGCCCGCGGCATCTTCCGGTGCGGCTTACCGCGACAGCCATACCGCAACCGCCAGATCGCCGAGACCAGCCGACCATCCTGGGCCGAGCGCATCGCCCTTGACAGCCAGATCACGGCCCGCGCCGTCAGCCGGGACGAGACCCGGCCCAGACCACCGACCAGCAGTGCTCAGCCCGGTAGTCTGGGCTGGCAGCGCGATACCGCCACGGTCGTCAGGAACGTACTGGCCGCACAGGCCGGCACGTGGGCGGTCCGCCTCCACGACGTGCCCGCGTCTGGTGGCGCAAAGCGTCGCGGCCGCGCTCGGCCGGGCGGCTCATACCGGAGCTGACACCACGCCGCCGACCCGCCAGGCCCCGCCGTCGAGGTGGTCCACCACCGGCTTACGCGAGGACGATGCAGATCGCGTCGGCGGCACCGGGGCCGGCGATCGCGGACGTGGGGAGCCATCACGGTGATCCGCCGGATTCCGTTCACAGGCGCGTTGAACTTCCGCAACATCGGCGGCTACCCGGCCCGCGATGGAGGCCGGACCCAGTGGGGCACTGCGCTGCCAATGCCGTCGACAACGGCCTATGACACCACGCCACGTTTGCCGCCGACGGCTCCGGCCAAGCCCTCACCCCCGTCGGCGTAGACCCGGCCGCCTGGCGCGACGGGGGCGGCGCCGATCTTCTGCCGCGGTCCGGCCGCCCGGGGTCGGGAAAGCGTCCGGGCCGACGTGCGCGACTGCCGCCTCCCGGGCGTCCTTGCCTGAGTCGCGTCTCGCATGTCCGCCTGCGAGGTCATGGCACGTCCGTGCGCGTGCTGTGAACCTGGACCAGTCCGTTGCTGCCGCGGATAAAGGTCTCGCAGATCAGCACCGGGTCGAAGAGGCAGCCTGATGCCATGGCGCCGTCGCGGAGCATGACGAAGTGCTGCGCAGCGGGCACCGCCTTGTATTCCTCGATGCTCGCCATCAGGCTGGTGATCGTCTCGGTGAACCACTGCCGGTGCGCGAGGACGGCTTGGTGCACGGGGTGGTCGGGATCGGAGTACTCGGCCACGGCGTTCAGGAAGGTACAGCCGCGGAAGCCGGGAGACTAGATGTCCCGGGCGATCGACGCGGCGATGGCGCGGAGGCCGTCGGCCGCAGATGCGCAGGCTATGGCTGCGCCGACCTGGCTGCGGATGGCCTGATCGGCCGCGCGCACACCAGCCAAGGTCAATCTCGTCCGGACGACCGGCGGTCTGTGGCCGCTCAGCAACAAGATCGCTGTTCCTCGGCCTCACGCAATTCCCGGGCGAGCAGCTTGAGGTGTGCTCGCCAGTCACGTACGGCGCTTCCGAGAGTGAAGATCGTCTCCAGGACTCCGGGTTTCGCCGCCAGATGTCGATCATGGTTCGCAGCCGCTTGCGTGCGGCCAGTCGCGGCTTGCCGTTCACTCGGCACCTGCCGAGCGAGATCTTGCTGGAGCTGGGGAAGATGTTCGCGTGTCTGGTAGATGATCGCTGCCAGGGCGCCTTCGGCTTCTGCGAGCTGAGCCAGGCATTGACGGCGGCCTTGGGCCTGAAGGCGTTGCCGGATCAGGGCATCGACCCTCTGCTCAGCCTTGGTGAAGTCGTCGCGGGCTTGCGCCCAGGTCTTGTGAGCATCGTCGCCATCACGCCATCGCGTCAGTCGTGTCTGCATCCGCGGCACACCATCGGACCGCGTTTTGGTCTTAGGCTCTTTCTCGTCGAACCAGAAGGCAGAGTGGAACGCCGAACGGTTCCGCTTCCTGCCGAGCCGGGCGGCGACCAGCCCCCAAGCAAGGGGCACGCTGGCACTTGCTGAATCATCGGTCGTCACCTCGCGGAGGACTTCGGTGGCGATCCCAGCGAAGTAGTCGGCCTTCTCGCGCCACGGGTCCGCGATTGCTTTCCGTGCGGGGATTTCGGTGGTGACATTCTCGACTGCGACGTTATTGGTCGAGGCGACGACCATCTCGAACCCGATGAGCTCTGGGCGGATTTGCCGAACGATCCGAGGGTACCCATCACCGTCCGTCCAGCGATGCGTGACATTGGTGAAAGCGTCCTCGGGCGTGGCTAGCACCGCCAGCCGTCGAGCCCGTTCGACGACGTTTCCGGCAAGTATGTCGCGCAGCATGGTGGTCTTCCCGGTGCCCGGTGGTCCGTTGACGCCCATCAAGCCAACGGTCGGCGCAAGGTCGTTCAAGGCCTGGTTGACCGCGAACTGCTGGCTCAACGCCAGCGAGTGCTCGGGCTTGGCCGGCCAGCGTCCCTTGGGAAGCCGATCAATCGCCACCCCGGCATCCACAACGTCGGCACGGGCAACAACGTCGATTCTGTCATCAGTCGCCAAGGAATCATCACCCGTGAGATACGCGGCTAGCGACGCCCCGACGTTGCCTTGCGCAACTTGGCTGCCGACCGTGGCAAGGTCGTCGAGGAAGAAGCTGTTCAGGAAATCGGTATCGGATGACTCCTCCGCACGGCGTGCGAACACCGCCACACTGTCGATCCTGACGAGGTCGCTCGCCAGGTCCGCGTAGCTATCGATCCTCGCGACAATGTGTGCGATCTTCAACAGCCTGGTCAGCGATTCGGCGTCATAGGGTGGTGGCTGCTCATCGCCCGACGCATCGCGCCGTTCGCCTTCGTAGGCATCGACCACTTCAGCAAACGCCGCTGCGGCCTTGTCGAAGCCGTCCATCCAGCGCGGATCTTCCAAGCCCGGATCGTGAGTACGCCCGATTGCCCACAACGCCGACGACAGCACCGCCGAGTCCGCGATCAGCCGACCATTCTGGTCGATCAATAGCCCTGCGCACGCACTCTCACCGTCGGGCCGCTTCTCATAGGCGTCAGGGTCTTCACCGAAGACACGACCTAATGACTCGTAGGTCGCTTCAAGTTTGTAAACTCCTAGATAGACCGTGTGCCGCCAGACCCGGGGCCTTCCATCGACCGGCTCAGGCGGAGCGAGTTTGTCCCATGGCAGCGGTTCGCCCGGCTCCCACTGGATCACCTGCCGATCGGACGGACGCGTCGCTTTTCGCGTCGGCGCCGGAACCGATTGCGGACTGAACAGCTCCAGCATCCACCAGAAGGTCAAAATCCGAAGTCGCTTATCCTCGATACGAGGGTCACTCATAGGCCTATCCTGCCCGTCCGGCAGTTCCGCGTCGCCCCTTCCGTGTCGAACTCTCAGCCATGACCGACTACATCAACGGCGGTGCGGTCGCGGGGCTCCCCGAAGACGGCGAACCTTCCGTCTTCATCAACCCTGCCCAGGCCGCCACTGCCGCCAGCACCTCGCCGCCGACCGTGTCCGCGGAATCACCTGACCCCGGACCTGTTCCCTCCGGAGGAGAAGCTCCAGGCAGAAGAAGTCCTGGTCAACGGCTTGCGCATCCGAGCCGCGTGGCATTCAGAGTGCCGCTCACAGCAGGTGAGGTACTCGGTTCTAGATTCGAAAACTCTCGATAACCTGGAGCCCCCTTACGTAATCGAACCGTAGACCTTCTCCTTACCATGTCATCCAGGCAGGCCGGGCCGCCGCAGGTCAGAGCCCTGATCAGCGAGAATGCGAGCCCAGGCGAGCACTCACAAGCTCCTACTAAGCTCTCACGAGCACGATTTGCCACTCAATCTGCCACTCACTTTGATCTTGGAAAGACAATGCGACCTCAACCGCGCCAAGCCTCGCGGTTCTGGGTACGGGCGGATCGGCACCGTATGCTCGTGCACGGCACGGACATGCAGCGGAGGCGCTTACTGTGACGGGCTATCACCCCATGACCCTGGCCGAACTGGGCGGCCGCCTTGCGCAGACAGCTGACCCCAAAGTTCGGTGGAAACTCGTGTGGGAGTTCCTCGAGGAGTACCGATGGGAGCCGGCCGAGGCTCAGCCCTCGCTGCTGCGCGACGAGCCAGCGCCCGTCGGTGATGAGCGGTGGGACGCACTGCTGGCGGCACTAGCGGAGCATCTTGCCGCGCAGCTTGACCTCGCTCCCCCGCCGTGGGCTGAGTCCCGGGTATTGCGGCGGGCGTGGTTTCCGGCGCAACTGCAGATTCAGCGGGCCGAGGCGCTGGTCTGGGCCCCCGCGGCGTTCCGCAAGCATGGCGTCTACCTGTCGGTCCGGGACCTGGACGCAGCGTGACCGAAGCCGACGATGTCCTTTTCGGCCGGGCCGAGATGGAACGCGCTTTTACCGCCCTGGGCGAGCGCCTGCAGCGCAGGGGTGTCGTCGCCGATGTCTTCGTGGTCGGCGGTGCCGCCATGGCCCTGGCCTACGACGCCACCCGCGTGACTCGCGACATTGACGCCACGTTCGTCCCCCATGGTGTGGTGGCCGATGAGGCCCGTCGGGTGGCGGACGACCTCGGGCTGCCCTACTGGTGGCTGAACGAGCAGGCAAGCATCTACATCTCCGGAAAGGACGATCCCGGCAAGCGCCGCGTGTTCGACCACCCTGGCCTGCGCGTGTCAGCGGCATCGCCAGCCCACGTCTTCGCGATGAAGGCACTCGCCGCCCGGACACGCGACATCGACGATCTCCGCTTGCGTGCCGACATCATCGGGGTGGAGTCAGCCGACGAAGCCCTGCAGATATGCGCAGACTTCTATCCGGACGAACCGGTACCACAGCGATCCGCCGCTGTGCTCCAAGAGCTCTTCGGGTGAGCACTCAGCGACACGGTACTGGGCCTTCATCTACAGCAACAGCTGATGGCCTGTTCGGGCAGGCCGTCACATGTCCTGCGCCGAAGCCAGTAACGTGCCGCCGAGTCGGCGCGGGCCGCAGTTCGATGCCCTGCGGTGGAGCAACTGACAAGAACTACCGCTTCTGCCGAGGAGCGGTCGGGTAGTCGTCGGCCTAGGATCTTGCAATGACGAACGTCGAGCGCAGACTTGTGGACAGCTTCTGGGACCTCCGCGACGACGCCTATGACCATCCCGGTCGCTGGCAGGGAGTCACGGCTGAAGCCCTCTTTCAGCGGCTCGCCGAGTATGTCGAGGAGGCGGAGGAGCGCGCGGTGCCGATTGACTGGCGGCGTGATGTAGCGGAGCGCATGATCGCCTGGCGAGCAGCCGAAGGTGTCGGCTGAAGCGAGTTGGTTCGACGTCACGGGGAGCGTCGGAGTGACTCGTCAAGGGGTCGCGACCATCGGGCGAAATTACCGCTCATGCCGCGAGTTGTTCCGACGTTCCTCGCTCCAGCCGGGCCTCGCCTACGAAGAACCTTGTACCTGTACGTAGTGCGGGAAGCGCTCCGAGCAGATTCGGCCACAGAAGCGCCCTCTCCGATGTTCCAGCCCCCCATAAATGGGTACAAAATGGGTAACGATCAGCTCACGGCGAAACGATCGTGCCACTCAAAGTGCCACTCGCGGCCGGTCAGGTGCTCGGTTCTAGATTCGAAAACTCTCCATAACCTGGAGAGGTCTTCACGTTTGGCGCTGACCTGGGCAGACGGGGTCTGGCTGGTGGGCTGCCCACAGGTTAAGCGGGCGAAGCCCACGCTACCTGGAGGCTAAGTCTCCGGTTCGGCGGTGTTACGGCTCGTGGATGCTGTCTTCTTCGATGATCTGCAGGGTGAGGTCCTGGAGCTCGGCGAGCAGGGCGCGGAGTTTTCTGGCGTTGTCGAATAGCGGCTGGTATTCGGCGAGTTCGCGGGGGGTTAGCCGGCGGGTGACGGTCTTGCCGCCGATCTTGCGGGTCCATTCGGCATACGGGCCGTGCAGCCGGGGCGGGTCGGCATGGCAGCGGCAGTTCGGCTTGCCGCAGGCGTAGGCGCGGATGGTTAGGGTGCCGGGCAGGGCGTAGCCGGCCCGGGCGAGCTCGGCGGCGATCTTGTCGCGGGCCGCGCGCTGGGCGGGGCTGGGTTCCATGCGACACACCGTCTCAGATCCGCGGGGCCGGCCTGCTGTCCACAGTATATTCCTGTGGACAGTTCCTGGAGGCCTCATGCAGGCAGAGCAGGCCGCGGCGGGCGGCTATATCTCGCGGTGGCAGCCGTCGTCGGTGTCGCCGCGGGCAGCATCGTTCGCCCGGGAGGTGATCACGCGGGCCGGGCCGGGCGACCGGGAGCGGGCGAAGAACCTGCTGTGGGCCGCGGGGAAGCTGGCTGACTACGCGCTCGGGCTGGGCCTGGACCTGGCGCCGGAGACGGTGCTGCACCCGTCGGTAGCCGAGCGGTTCACCCGCTGCGCGCCCGGGCTGTCAGGCCCCGCCCGGCGGACGCTGCGCACCAACCTGCGGTTCATCGGCCGGCGCGTCGTGCCGCACCTGTATCCGGCGGATCTGCCGTTGCCCCGGGAAAGATCCAAGCAGCCCTACAGCCCGGCGGAGATCGCCGGCTATCTCGCGCTGGCCGACGCCCAGCCGACCACAGAGCGGCGGATGCGGGCCGCGGGCCTGGTCTGCCTGGGCGCGGGCGCCGGGCTGATCCGCGGTGACCTGCGCGACGCGCGCGGCACCGACGTCACCTGCCGCTCCGGCGGCGTGATCGTGGCCGTGCGCGGCGCCCGGCCGCGCACCGTGCCGGTGCTGGCCCGCTACCACACGCCGCTGCTGGCCGCCGCGGCGTTCGCCAGGACCGGGCTGATCTGCGGCGGGGCCGATCCGGGCCGCCGGAACCTGACGAACCCGGTCGTCAGGGCGCTGGACGGCGGGGGCGGGCTGCCCCGGCTGGACACCTCCCGGCTGCGCGCCACCTGGCTGGCCGGCTGCGGCGAACTGCTCGGGCTGGCCACGTTCATGCACGCCGCCGGGATCAGCTGCTCGCAGCGGCTCGGCGACCTGGTCGCCGGGCTGCAGCCGGCCGGCGAGGCCGACGCGGTCGCCCTGCTCGGGGGCGCTGCGCGGCGATGATCCCGCTGGCGGTGCTCGAGCAGGTCATCGACACCTCCGGCGTCGCGCCGCGGATCGAGGCCATGCTGCCCATCGGCGTGCGGACCCGGCAGCTGAGCGTCCGCACCCTGCTGGCCGGCCTGTGCCTGGCCGCCGCCGATCACCGGCCCGCCCACCTCACCCGCGTCCACCAGGCCCTGGTCAGCCTGCCCGCAGACGACCAGGTCAGGCTCGGCGTGATCGCGGACTGGCGGCACGGCCCGCACCGGCTGACCTACCGGCAGACCGAGTACACCTTCGGCCTGGTCGCAAAGGCGCTCGGCAAGGACGAGCCGGACGGGCTGCCCTCGCCGGCGCTGCAGGCGGTCTGCGACGACCTGGTGGAGGGCTCGATCCCGCAGGAACTCAAGCATGCCAGCACCTCGCTGGCGGCGGACTGGACGGACCTGGAGTCCTTCTCCCGCCCCCCGCCCCGCGGCACCACCGACTGCGCCGACCCCGAAGCCTCCTGGGGCCACCGCACCGTCACCCTCCCCGGACCCGAAGGCGAGCTGTTCTTCGGCTACTACTTCTCCGCCGCGATCATGATGCCTAAGGAGAATGGCCCGGCCGTCCCCGAGCTCGCCCGCCGCATGACGCTCTCGTCGTGCCGCAACGACCCGGTCCGCGCCTTCGTCCCGGTGCTGACCGCGCTGCCCGGCCAGGGCATCCCGCTCGGCGACATCCTCGCCGACTCCGGCTACTCCCACCGCGCCGCCGCCGCCTGGGCTATCCCGCTCCGCCGGGCCGGAGCGCAGCTCATCCACGACCTCCATCCCCACGATCGCGGCCCGAAGGGCACCCACCAAGGCGCGATCATCAGCAACGGATGTCTGTACTGCCCGCGCACCCCCCGGCCGCTGCTGGAACTGGGCCCGCTGGCCCGCGACGCCAGCCGCGAGCAGGCCACCAAGCACGACACCAAGACCGCCGAGCTCGCCCGCTACAAGCTCGGCAAGATCACCCGCGACGACCCCGACGGCTACCACCGCGCCCAGTGCCCCGCCGCCATGGGCAAGCTCCGCTGCCCGCTGCGGCCCCTGTCGATGACCCTAGACCGGGACCGGCCCGAGATCCTCACCACACCAGAGCATCCCCAGGCCTGCTGCACCCAGCAGACCATCACCATCCCCCCGGACGTGCTCGCCAAGACCGCGCAAAAACACGACTACCCATCCGCAGCCTGGCGCCGCTCCTACACCCGCCGCACCGGCGCCGAACGCGGCTTCGCCACCACCAAAGACCCCGCCACCAGCAACATCACCCGCGGCTGGTGCCGCCTCATGGGCCTGGCACCCCTGATGCTGTTCACCACCACCCTGCTTATCGTCCGCAACCAGCGGATCCTGCACGCCTGGAACAGCCGGCAAGAAGAAAACCAGCGCCGCGCCGCGGCCGGCCTGCCCCCCAAAACCCGCAGACGCCGCCGCAAAACACTCGCCGCACTCGCCGCCGGGCCGCCATAACACCTGCCGGCCACCCACACCCACCCCGCATCCATCAGCAGCACCACCACCACCACAACCAGGCGGCGTCAGCATGCACCAAAACACCCCGCCATGCAGAAAGCCACCAGGTGGACACGAAGCGCAACTGAAACAGGAAGCAGCCCGGAACACGTCGCAGCGCACACCAGAATGTCAGACACAAACGTGAAAATAGGCCTCACCGAAACGTGAAGACCTCCTGGAGCCCCCTTACGGAATCGAACCGTAGACCTTCTCCTTACCATGAACCCCCGTCAAGTTCCGTCGCCGCAGGTAGACCGTGCTGACCTCGCAAAACACGAGCGCACGCGAGCACTCACAAGCTCCAGATAGGCCCTCGCGAGCACGATTTTGCCACTCAATCTGCCACTCACTTCGATCTTGTTCCAACCACCGACCAGCGAGACTGTCCTTCGAAAAGGATAGCGAGCAAAGACAAGGCTCCAGCGGCAGTGCGACCGTCTCAGGCTCGGGACAGTGTTTCGAGTCGTTTTATGCAGTAACCCGCCTAGCAAGCGAGCGGAATTCTGCGGCGATGCCGCTGCCAGTGGTCTGTGGCGTGGGGCGGGAGCACGCTCACGGCGGCATCGATCGCCATCCGCCTAATCCGCCAGGCCCGCGGCCGGGCCGGCGAGGTGGTCTACCAGGCCCCACCGAACCGCCGCGTCCGCGTCCAGCGGCGAGCCCGACAGGGCCAGGTACAGCGTCCGCCACGGCCCGATTCGGCGCGCGATGCTCACGGTTCCACCCGCGCCGGGTATCAGGCCCATGCCCACCTCTGGCAGCCGGAACGTCGTGCCCGGCCGGGCGGTGACCCGGCCTGCGAACGCGGGCAGCTCAATGCCGGCGCCGACGCAGGATCCGTGAACCCTGACCTCGGCGCGGTCGGCGATGCGGTGCAGCAGGGCCGCCGCCCCGCCGCTGGAACGCACGAAGTGGGCGGTGGCCAAGTCGGGGGCGGTTCCGAACTCGTCCAGATCCCCGCCCGAGCAGAACGACGGCCCGGCTCCGGTAATGACAACACGCGTGACCGTGTCGTCCAGCGCAGGCACCAGCAGCGCGTTAACCAGCGCGTCCCGCAGCTCGCGGCTGTAGGCGTTGCGCCGCGCCGGCCGGTTCAGCGTGATCAGCAGGGACCCGGCGTCCCGTTCGATGATCACCGCTGGTTCCGGGCCGGGCGGCGGGACCGGGCGGCGGGGCCGGCTGGTCAGCCAGCGCCGGAACTCGGCGCCGCCGAGGAGCGTGGAGTAGGCGAAGCTCTCGACGTTCAGCGCGGAGCGCACGTCAAGGCCTGCGCTGGCGCGCAGTACCTGAACGAGCGTCAGACAAGCCTGCGGGCGGGCATTGGCCGTTGCGTGCAGCGCGCGCGCCGCCGCAGCCGGGTCGGGCAGCCCGACCGACGGCCGCGTTTCCTGCAGGCCGGGCCGCGTGAGCGTCAGGTCCAATGCACCGAGCAGGTCGTGCCACCGCTCGCCCGGAGGCTCGCCGGTCCGCACCCCGACCAGGATGTGCTCGTCTTCCTGCGCCGCGTCACGGGCCTCGGCCAGCAGCACCGGGTCGGCCGGCGCGTCCAGGTCGACGAGGATCAGTGGCTCGGTCAGCTGGCCCTTGGCGTCGAGCAGCGGAACCCGCGTCGCCCCACTGGCGAGCTGGCGCAGCGAGGCCCGGCCAGCTGCGTCCGGGCGCCGGGATGCAGGATTGGGCGTCACGTTCTTGCCTGTTGTCCGCGGCCGGGTGGCCGCGGGTAGGGAGTCGGCGACAGAGCGCAAATGTACCATCGCTGCCATGCCCGACGAGACCGACAGCGATCCGCTGGCGGACTGGGCGCGCAGCGGCGCGGTGTCGCTGACCGGCCGTGCTGACGGCCCGCCTCTGGTCCCTCCCGGCGATGCAGCCACCCGGGCCGACTGGGCTGCGGCGCGGCTGGCAGCCACCACGGCCGACAGTGGCTACGCGGTGCGGCTCGACGGCGCGGCGCTGCTCGCCGAGCGGGCGGCGTTCACCGGGCACTGGCGCCAGGGGCAGCTGTCGGCCGGCGGCGCGGCCCGGCTGCTGCCGACCCTGGACGGCTGGGCAGCTGTCTCGTGCGCCCGGCCGGACGACCCGCTGCTGCTCGCGGCGCTGGTCGGCGAGGAACTGCTTGGTGATCCGTGGCCGACCGTCGCGGCCTGGCTACGTGCGCACACCGGGGCCGAGCTCGCCGAGCGGGCCGCGCTGCTAGGACTGGCCGCGGCACCGGTCGACCGAGCCACGCGCCCGGCCGTCCCGCCCGCTGGCCCGCCCCGGTCCCCGGAGGGCCTGCTCGTGGTGGATTTCAGCGCGCTGTGGGCGGGGCCACTCTGCTCCCACCTGCTCGGCCTGGCCGGTGCCCGCGTCGTTAAGGTCGAGACTCCGCAGCGGCTGGACGGCGCGCGCCGCGGGAGCCGGGGCTTTTACGATCTGCTGCACGCCGGGCACCGCTGCGTCCTGCTCGACCCGGCGGCGCCCGGGGGGCGGCGCGCGCTGGCCGCGCTCGTGGCGGCGGCAGACATCGTGATCGAGGCGTCGCGGCCGAGCGCACTGGCCGGGTTCGGGCTCAATGCCGCGGCGGCCGTCGAGCAGGGCACGATCTGGGTGTCGATCACCGCGGCCGGCCGGGACTCCCCGCGGGTCGGCTTCGGCGACGACGTGGCCGCGGGGGCCGGCCTGGTCGCGTGGGACGCGGGAGGGCATCCGGTGTTCTGCGGCGACGCGCTCGCCGACCCGCTCACCGGCCTGCTGGCCGCCGAGCTCGCGATGTCCGCGCCGAGTGGTGGCCGCGGTGTGCTGTTCGACATCGCGATGTCCGGCGTGGTCGCGGCCAGCCTGGCTCCCGCTTGCTCGGTTTCCGCGCCAGCCGCGGCGCGCCCATCCTCCGCGCCCGCGGCGCGGCGGGCCGGGCATGGCTGGGTGGTGGACACGCCGTCCGGTCCGGTGCCGGTCGCCCAGCCGCGTGCGCGTACCCCATCCGGCCACGTGCCCGGCCCGGGCGAGCACACCGGCGAGGTGCTGCGCGAGCTGGGGATCCCGCGGCCGTGACCGGGATCCTGGTGCGCGGCGCCGAGGTGCATGGCCGGGCCCCTGTTGACGTGCGGATCGTGGGCGGCGTCGTCGCCGAGCTGGGTCACCAACTCCCGGCGAGCACGGGAGAAGAGGTCGTCGACGCCCGCGGCGGGGCCCTGCTGCCCGGACTCTGCGATCACCACCTGCACCTGCACGCGATCGCTGCGGCCGCGGCCTCGGTGCCGTGCGGCCCCCCTTCAGTGACCGGGCGGGCCGCGCTGGCCGCGGCGCTGGCTGCGGCGCCGCCCGGCGAGGACGGCTGGGTACGCGGCATCGGCTACACCGAGGACGTGGCCGGGCCGCTGGACGCGGCCGGCCTCGACCGCTTGCACCGCGACCGCCCGGTCCGGATCCAGCACCGCAGCGGCGCTCTGTGGGTCGTGAACACCGCCGGGGCACGGGCGCTCGGCCTGGCCGGGGCCGAGCACCCCGGAGTCGAGCGTGACAGTCAAGGCCAGCCCACCGGCCTGCTGTGGCGTGCCGACGGCTGGCTGCGGAGCCGGCTGCCCCGCTCCCGCCCGCCGGACCTGCGCGCGACCGGTGCCCGGCTGGCGCGCCTCGGCATCACCCATGTCACCGACGCCACGCCCGACCTCGATAACGCGGCGATCGGTGCGGTATGCACCGCGATGGAGGCAGGCGCGCTTCCGCAGCATGTCCAGTTGCTCGGGGTTCCGCTGGGCTGGGCAGCACCGGCTGGGCCACGCCTACCAGCAACAGGCCCGTTCAAGATCATTCTCGCAGACTCTGCGCTGCCCACGCTCGACACGCTGACCGAACGCATCCGGGCGGTCCATGGCGGTGGCCGTGCGGTGGCCGTGCACTGCGTCACGCGCGAGGCCCTGGTGCTGCTGCTCGCGGCGCTCGACGAGGCTGGCGTCCGGCCTGGCGACCGGATCGAGCACGCGGCGCTGGTTCCTGCTGGGCTCATCTCGCGGCTACGTGGCCTCGGGCTGACGGTCGTTACGCAGCCCGGGTTCCTGGCCTGGCGCGGGGACGACTACTGGCGCGACGTGCCCGCCGCCGAGCATCCGGACCTCTACCGGGCGCGGTCGCTGCTGGACGCCGGCGTCGGCTGCGCTATGTCCAGCGACGCCCCCTACGGGCCGGTGGACCCGTGGGCGGTGATCACCGCGGCGGTGCGCCGCTGCACCCCGTCCGGCCACGTCATCGGCCCAGCGGAGCGGCTCGCGCCAGCCCAGGCGCTCGCGGGATATATGACGCGGCCAGATGGCCCCGGCGCGGCAGCCCGGCGGGTGGCGGCCAGGTCCCCCGCCGATCTCGTGCTGCTGCGCGTCTGTCTGGCTGAGGCACTCGCCACGCCGTCCGCCGCTCTGGTAGCCGCCACGCTGATCGGCGGCGCCATCGTGCCGGCAGCATAGAACTCCGGGCCGATCGGCACGGTACGCCGTACGACACGCTCGCCGTCTCTCAAACCGCAGTCAGTCCGCGTCAGACCTGGCCGCTGCCGCTGCCCGAACCGCTAGGTGGTCGTCCCCGGCGCCTTTCGGGATCGTGAATCCGGTCAGATTCTCGATCTCGGCGAGGTGGTTGCGAACGTCCTCGATGTCGAATGGCTGACCTGGCTGGCCCCACCCGCGTGTGAGCCCGACGAAGACCCGAGCCACGCGGCCGCCGCCCACGGAGTAAATATGCCCGGTTACCTCGCAGGATTCGTGCACGAGGTATCCCACGACGGGCGACACCAGCTCCGGCCCGACCAAGCCGGCCAACCTGCCGATAACGTGGCTGGTCATCTGTGTTTCTGCGACCGGCGAGATCACGTTGGTGTTGATGTTGTACTTGCGGCCTTCGGGCACGAGCACGTTCATGAGCCCGATAAGGCTGCTCTTGGCCGAGGCGTAGTTAGCCTGCCCTGGATTCCCGAACAGTCCGGCCGCCGAACTGGTAAGGATGACCCGTCCGTAACCCTGTTCACGGAAGTGTGCCCAAGCCGCGCGGGTCACGTGGATTGAGCCCTTGAGGTGCACGTCGAGCACGGGATCGAGCAGTTCGGGTGTCATCCCGAGGAACGACTTGTCTCTGAGTATCCCGGCATTGTTGACGACAATGTCGATGCGGCCGAATGAATCGACGGCCGCCTGGACCATCGCGGCGGCGCCCCCGGGCTCACTCACGGAGCGTGTATCGGCCAGCGCCGTGCCGCCAACATCGTTTATCTCATCAGCCACGCACTGTGCCGGGCGGCGACCTTCGCTAGTCCCGTCAGCGGGTGCGCCCACGTCGTTCACGATCACTGCGCAACCGCGGGATGCTAGCAGCAGCGCGTGCGCGCGCCCGAGCCCGTTGCCAGCGCCGGTTACCAGCGCCACCCTGCCGTCGAACCGCATTTCCGCCATGAAGCGACGATATAGGCTTAATTTGGTTCGTACAACTGGCCAGATCTCATACGGCCGATCCCGGATCCTACTGCTCACAGGCGTGCACATCTGGCGCGATCGTCAGCTATAAGTCTATACTTGTCAGAACAATATGGTGATGCGAAGCTCACGAGGCGAGCTCATCGCTCGTCCCTTCGGCCAGCTCTGGGCGAGCAGGCAGTCACGCCCCCGCCCATTGCTCCCGGAGCCGACGGCGCTGGAGCTTACCGGCCGGGGTGCGCGGCAGCTCGGTGGCGAAAACCACGGCGCGCGGACACTTATAGCCGGCGAGCCTTCCCCGGCAGTAAGCGATTAGCTCCGCGGCAAGCTGGTCAGACGAGATCGTGGTATCGGCCGGCTGGACGACTGCGAGCACAGACTGACCCATGTCTGCGTCGGGTACGCCGATCACGGCAATATCGGTCACCCCCGGGTGCATGACAAGGGCGTTCTCGACCTCGGCCGGGTAGATGTTCACTCCGCCAGAGATGATCAGGTCGGTTCGCCGGTCGGACAGGTACAGGTAACCGTCCGTGTCGAGGTGCCCGATGTCGCCCAGGGTGGACCAGCCCCGGAAGTCGCGCGAGTTGGCTGTCTTGACTGGGTCGTTGTGATATTCAAACGAACCGCCGTCCTCGAAGTAGACGGTGCCGTCCTCGCCGGGCGGCACTTCCGTCCCGTCCTCATCGACGATGTGGACGGTGCCCCGTGCGGCCCGTCCGACAGTGCCTGGCCGCGAGAGCCATTCGGCCGATCCGACCATGGTCAGGCCGTTACCTTCGCTGCCCGCGTAGTACTCCCACAGCACCGGCCCCAGCCAGCTGATCATTCGCTGCTTGACTTCGACCGGGCAAGGCGCAGCCGCGTGTACGACGGTCCGCAGACTGGAGACATCGAACAGAGCGCGTTCAGCGCCGGGCAGCTTGAGCAACCGGACGAAGTGCGTGGGCACGAACTGCGCCGCCGTGACGCTGTATCGCTCAATGGCCCGCAGACAGCCGACCGGGTCGAACCGGTCCATCAGCACTACCGTGCCGCCGAGCCGGATCGTGCCCATCGACCAGCCGATTGGGGCCGCGTGGTACAGCGGCCCCGGGCACAGGTAGACCGTGTCCTGGCTGAACCCGAACCTTGTGCTCATGAGGGCCTCAAGGCCGATACCGGTACCGAACGGCGGGAACGCTGATCGCCTGAGGATGCCCTTGGGCCGTCCGGTCGTACCCGAGGAATACAGGAAGTACATGCCCTCGACCTCGCCTTCAGGCGGTGCCGCCGACCAGGCGGCGAGCGCCTGCTCATAGCTTGTGTCGTCGCGCCCGTCAGCGCCGACAATGAACAGACCAAGGTCCGGCCGCCGGGCGTGGATCCGGGCAGCGATGTCCCTCGTCTCTGCGGAGGCGAAAAGTACGCGTGCACAGCAGTCCTCGACGATATAGTCGGCTTCCTCCGCGGTGAGGTGCCAGTTGACCGGGGTCCAGTAGGTACCGCGACGCTGGCAGCCCCAGGCGATCTCGAGATACTCAGGCCGGTTGGGCATGAGCACCGCGACATGGTCGCCCGCGCTCACGCCCTCCGCAGCCAGCAGCCGCGACACCTGGCAGCTACGACTGTCCAGCTCACCATAGGTGAGGGTATGAGAGCCGTCGGCCATGACCAACGCGGGCTTCGCGGGAGTCGCAGCCGCTAGCTCCGTCAGGTGCACTGCACTGCCCTCTCCTTGTTTCGCCGACCGGGCGCCTGGGCGGCCGGGCATCGGACCGATTAGCTTGTTCCCGACAATGTCATCCAATAATATGTCCGTACAAGCTGATCCATGGTAGCTGTGGCCGATAAGCCGGAGGTGTTCCAGCAGCGTGCCCATTTCACCATGTTTCCCAGGTCCTGGGCGGGTCGCGCTGCTTCTCCTGGGCGTGCGTTCCCAAGCGCCACGGGGTCATGTCGGTGCCCTGACTTTCAGCTGGTTGTCCTGATAAGCCTTCGCCAGCAGCTGGCTGGGATCCCGATTCCGTACTGCGGAGGAGAGAACAATGCCTGAGCCAAGTCACATCGACGAGATGCGCGACCGCTACGCATTGGAACGCTCACTCCGCCTGCGGCCCGAAGGGAGCGCGCAGTACAGCTATCTCGAGGAGCCCGCCGACCCATGGGCCGAGCCCATCGATCGCGCCCCCTTGCAGGACGAGGTCGACGTGACGGTGATCGGTGCCGGTCTGTCCGGGCTGACCTGCGCGGTCCTGCTGCGCAAGGCGGGCGTCGAGCGCGTGCGGCTGGTCGACCGGGGCGGCGACGTCGGCGGGACGTGGTACTGGAACCGCTACCCGGCTGCTCAGTGTGACGTCGAGTCCTACATCTACATGCCGCTACTGGAGGAGATGGGCTACGTCCCGACCCAGAAGTATGTCTACCAGCCAGAGATCCTGAGCTACTGCCAGTCGGTCGCGGCGAAGTTCGATTTGTACCGGTACGCAAGTTTCCAGACTGAAGTGACCGACCTCGCCTGGGAAGATGCGGACGGGCAGTGGACCGTGCGCACCGATCGGGGCGACTCGTTCCGCACCCAGTTCCTCGTCGTCGCCGGAGGTTTCCTGCAGCGTCCGAAGCTGCCGGGGATCCCCGGCCTGGCCGATTTCCGGGGCAAGGTGTTCCACTCCAGTCGGTGGGATTACCGGTACACCGGCGGTGGACCCGGCCGGGACGGCGGCGGGCTGCCGGGCCTGCGGGATAAGCGGGTCGGTCTTGTCGGGACCGGCGCCTCGGGGCTGCAGATCGTGACGCCGGTCGCGAATGCCGCGCACCACCTGTACGTGTTCCAGCGCACGCCCGTGGTAGTGCTGCCGCGCGGTAACCGGCCGACCGATCCGGACTGGGCTGCGAGTCTTCAGGCCGGGTGGCAGCGGGAACGAATGGAGGCCTTCAACCGCCGGGGCAATGCGATCCTGGACGAGCCCGACCCAGTCGGTGACGGCTGGACCGAGGTCGTATTCCCGGTCATGGCCAGTCACGGCGCCGGCCTGTTCGGGTCCGACGAGGACCGCGAGCGGGCCGAACTGGCTGACGTGGCCGCGATGGACCGCGTCCGCTCCCGCGTCGCCGAGCTCGTGAAGGACCCGGACACGGCCGCCAAGCTGATGCCCTACTTCCGCATGCTGTGCAAGCGACCTTCGTTCCACGACGAATACCTGCAGTCCTACAACCGGACGAACGTCACGCTGGTCGACACAAGCGGCACCGGGCCCGAGAAGATCGCGGGAAAGGCGGTGGTCGTATCCGGCCAGGAGTACGAGGTCGACTGCCTGATCCTTGCCACCGGTTTCGACACCGCGCGCGGGCTGCTGCGGTCCTGGGGCGTCGACCTGACCGGGCGCGACGGCCTGCGCCTGACCGAGTACTGGAGGGATGGTATGCGCACGTTCCAGGGCATGCAGGTGCGCAACTTCCCGAACTGCTTCTTCCACTCCACGACACAGAACGCGGGGCCGCCGAATTACACCAGCAGCTCGCTGGAGATCAGCGAGCACATCGCCTATGTCATTGCCCAGGTCAGGGCCAGGGGTGCCCAGCGGGTCGAGACCACGGCCGAGGCCGAGAGCGCCTGGGTGCAGATGATCCAGGCCGCGATTCCCCAGACCCACCTGGACTTCTTCCGGAACTGCACGTCGGGTTTCTACAACAACGACGGTGACCTCGACGACGTGAACCGGCTGGGCGCCAACAATTTCCTCGGCGGCTCGTTGATGTTCTACAACCTGATCCGGCAGTGGCGCGCGGAGGACGCCCTGCAGGGCCTGGAGCTGCGCTGACCATCCCTTGGCTGGGCGGCGGCCCGCCGTGGCCTCAAACCGCGGCTCGCTCGAGTATGTGCACCCCGCACGCCGACCCGAGGCCGATGACATGGGCCAGGCCGACTTTGGCGTCCTGGATCTGGCGCGGGCCGGCCTCGCCACGGAGATGGGTGCATATTTCCCACACGTTGGCGATACCTGTGGCGGCGATCGGGTGGCCCTTCGACTGCAGCCCGCCCGAGACGTTGACCGGCAGGCGGCCCGTCCGCAGCGGCGCGCCCGATTCGAAGAAATCTACGGCCCCGCCCACCGGACAGAGCATCAGATTGTCGTAGTGAACCAGCTCGGCCGTCGCGAAGCAGTCGTGCAACTCGACTAGGTCGAGATCGCCGGGCTCGACGCCTGCCTTCTCGTACGCGGTCTGCGCGGCCTGGCGGGTCAGCGTGTTCACATCCGGCAGCACCTGGCAGCCGGGCTGGTACGGGTCGCTCGTGAGCACCGACGCCGAGATCTTGACTGCCCGCCTGCGCTGAGCGGATGAAAGAGCGCGCAGCTTGGCGTCGCTCACCACCACCGCGGCCGCCGCGCCGTCGCAGTTGGCCGAGCACATCGGCCGCGTGTTCGGGTACGCGATCATGACGTCATTCATGATCTCCTCCTTGGAGATCGCCTTCGAGTACGCTGCGAGCGGGTTCAGCGTCGAGTGCCAGTGGTTCTTCTCGCTGATACGCGCCAAGAGGTCGAACGTCACCCCGCCGTAGCGGTGCCCGTACTCCATGCCGATCTGGGCGAATACCCCGGGCATGTTCTCGGTGCTGACAATGCCGTCGAGTGGCATGATCGCCCCCTGCCGGCCTTCCGGCTGCCAGACCGCACCGACCGCGGCCGCCGGGCCGCCTCCCAGCAGGCCAGCGCCGGCCAGCTTCTCGGCGCCGACCGCAAGGCCGAGGTCGGCCTCGCCCGCCTTAATCGCCATAACTGCGGTGCGCAGCGCTGTGGCCCCGGTTGCGCAGGCGTTGGCGACGTTGAAGACCGGGATGCCGGTCTGACCGACCTGCTTCTGCAGGAGCTGCCCGAAGCTAACCGGCCCGCGCAGGCTGCCCGAGGCGAGAACGTCGATGTCACGGATCGAGATCTTGGCGTCTCCCAGCGCGCCGCGGACGGCTTCGGCGCCGAGGCCGACGACGTCCGTGTCCGGCCGCTTGCCGAACTTCGTCATGGCGATCCCGAGGATCCAGACGTCACCGCTGCTCATGGCTGCTCCCCTACGGGGCTGTCGGGCCGATACGCGAATCCGACGGCTTCGGTGCCCGCGGAGTCCGCTCCCAGCGAGTACGCGACGAGGTGCACGGGCATTCCCAGGGACACGGCCGCCGGGTCAGCCGCCACGCCGTCGAGGTTGGCCCGCACCCACGTTCCGTCGCAGTCGATGATCGCGGCGATGTAGGGCGTCTTCACCCCCGGCCGGGCGTGGGCCACGATCGTGAACGACACCACCTTGCCCGAGTCGGTCACCGTTACCGGAGCGAACTCCGAGCCGAAGCAGCTGGCGCAGCCGTCGCGGCGGTCGAAGTAGCGGGCTGAGCACCCGGTGCACTCCTGGGCCACCAGATGCGGCGCGGGATCCAGGACGAGGTAATCCACGACGGGAATGCGGGCGGGGACATGGGTCGGCACCGGGCTCTCCTACGCTGCTGGCAGCCAGCTCAGTCGCTCGACGGGAGCGGCTTGGGCTCCTTGATCTCCAGCGGGCGGCCGGAGAGACTGAGGCTGCCCTGGCCAGCCCTGGTGACCAGAACCTCGAACGCGTCGTCGCTCAGGCCGTAGCGCTTGCCAAGGAGGGTGCCGGCGTCGTGCCCGTCATGAATCGACACCGGGCCGCCAGCCTCCGCCCCGCGCGGGATCATCCGCACCCCGCCGCAGGCGAGGACGGCACCAGCATCGGAGGGCGGGCGGACGACAACGATCTCGGTGTCGCAAACAGCGCTGCGGTACCGGCCACCGGGTGTCAGCTGCATATCACTCTCCTGTCCTGTGGTCGCCGGGGAAGGGAACGAGCGCCTCTTCGCCGCCGGGAGCTCGTGGCGAACCAGCCATCCGGAGGCCGGCAATCACCTCGCGCCTCAGCAGTTTGCCCAGGGGCGAGTAGGGCAGCTCGGCGACCCAGTGAATCTCGTCGGGGGTGCGGGAGCCCCGCAGCCTGGCACGGGCCCACTCCCGCACGTCTTGAGCGTTGGCGGTCGCGCCGGACCGCCGCACAACGGCCGCGACCATGCGCTCGCCCCACTGCTCGTCGGGGACTCCGACAACCGCGACGTCGGCCACCTCGGGGTGGCGGCGCAGCACGTCCTCCACCTCGGCCGGCGCGATGTTCTCGCCGCCGCGGATGATGGTCTCGTCCAGCCGCGCCTCGATGAACAGGTAGCCGCCGGAGTCCACGTAGGCCAGGTCGCGGGTGGGAAACCAGCCCGCTGGGTCCAGCGCCGTGGCCGAGCCGAGGTAGCGCCCGGAAACCTGGGGACCGCGCAGCCACAGCTCGCCCCGCTGGCCCGGCGGGATCACCCGTCCGGCGTCGTCACGGATCTCGATCTCGATGCCCGGCACCGGGCGGCCCACGCTGGTCAGGCGGTGCCGCACCTCCGGATCACCGGAGCTGATCGCCGTCCGGTGGTCGTCCGGCCCGAGGAGCGCGACAGTGGAGCTGGTCTCGGTGAGCCCGTATGCATTGACGAAGCCAGTGCCCGGGAACACGGCCATAGCGGCCTCGACCACGCTGGGCGCGGCTCGCGATCCGCCGTAGGAGAGCAGCCGCAGGCTGGGCGTGTCGGCATGCCGTCCGCCGAGGTACTCCACAATCCGGCTCAGCATCGTCGGCACGACCATGGCGCTGGTGACTTCCTCCTCGCGCACGAGATGCAGCCACCGGCAGGCGTCGAAGTCCGGCAGGTATACGACCCGGCGGCCCGCGTAGAGGTTCGACAGGACAGCGGCGACCGCGGCGATGTGGTACGGCGGGGCGGCGGAGAGTGCACAGTCGGCCGGGTCGGCCGATCCGAACTCGACTGTCTCGACGACGTAGGAGGCGAGGTTATCGTGCGAGAGCGGGACGATCTTCGGCTCCGACGTCGTGCCGCTGGTGAACAGGAGCACCGCCGTCGCGTCGTCGCCGGGCGGGAGGTCAGGATCGGGTCGGCCGGACTGGCCGGGCCCGTCGAGCGCGGCGAGGAAGTCGTCAGCCCGGCGGGACCGGCGGGACCGAATCACTCCTTCGTATTCCCGATCCGCAAGCACCAGCGGGTCATCCAGCCTCGCGGCGAGTCGCGTCAGCCGGTCCGCCGTCAGGCGGTAGTTGAGCGGCGTGAACGGGATCCCTGCACCCACAGCAGCGAATAGCAGCTGCGGGACGGCCGGGCCGTTGCGGCCCAGGAACACCAGGTGCCTGGCGCCCTCTTCCCGCACGAGCGCGGCGCCCACGGCGGCCCGGCGGGCGAGTTCGGAAAAGGTAATGCCGTTCCTGCGCGTACCAAGCGCAATCCGGTTCCGGTGACCATCCGCGGCCATGCCCAGCAGAAGTCTGAGATTCACGCCACCTTCCAGCCCGTGATTACCGGCTCGACTCTACACGATTTGTTCGGACAATTCGAGCTGGGCCCGGCTGACGTGGCTCAGATGACAACACCGCTTTCGCGCAACCCTCCCCATTGCTCGTCGGTGACACCGAGCAGGGACTGCAGAATCTGCTGGGTGTCGTGGCCGAAGTCCGGGGCCGGACCGATCGGCCGCTCGCTGACCCCGTCGACAGTGATGCGCCATGGCATCTTGGGCAGGACGGCTGTGCCGAGCTCGGTGTGCGTCACCGGGCCCAGGAACTCAGCGGCCAGCAGCTGCGGATCGGCCAGGATGTCCTCGGCGGTACGCACTGGCGTCGCCGCCACGCCCGCCTGCTGGAGCTCCCTTGCCAGGTCGCCGGCGTCACGAAAGGCCGTCGCCGCCGCGATGAGGTCATCGAGCGTGCGCCGGTTAGCCCAGCGCAGCCCGGCTGAGGTGAACCTGGGATCGTCGCGGAGCGGCCCGAGATCCAGGATGCCGAGCAGCCGCCCAAACTGATCGTCGCCGAAGGCGGCGATCGCTATCCAGCGGTCGTCACCCGCGCACGGATAGCAACCGTGCGGCGCGGTCCCAGGCTCTTCGTTGCCGCGCCGCTGCACCTCCGCGCCGGCCTGCGCCGCGGCGAGGACGGCCTGCGGCGCGACCGAGATCATCGCCTCCGACATCGCGATGTCAAGGTATTCACCGAGGCCGCTCGCCCGGCGCCGGTACAGCGCCGCCAGAATTGACAGAACGGCAACCTGGCCCGCGATGACGTCGGCGTACGTGCCGAAGAGCTGCTCAGGCGGTCCGCCCGGATATCCGGTCGCCGCGCTCAGGCCGCTGAAGGCGTGGATGTTCGGGCCCAGCGCCTGGAATGCCGCGAGCTCTCCCGTATAGCCGTACCCAGTGATCACGGCCATCACCAGTCCCGGGTTGATGGCGCCCAGCGCTGGATAGTCGAGCCCGAACTGCTCGAGGATGCCGGGCCGGAAGTTCGCGACCACCACGTCGCTCGCAGCCACGAGGCCATGGCAGAGCTCGCGGCCTTCGGGCGTCGCGATGTCGATACAGCAGCTGCGCTTCATGAGGTTCGTCGTCGCGAAGATCGCACTGTTGTTCAGCGTCGGCTCGATGTTCGCCTTCAGCTGGGACAGGCGGAACGCGTCCGGCCGCTTCGGCGACTCGATCTTCATGACCTCGGCGCCGAGGCTGGCCAGCCACAGCGTGCAGTGCGGCCCAGCCACGAAGTGGGTGAAGTCGACGACGCGCACGCCTTCAAGCGGCAACACGGGCAGGATCTCCTGCTGCGAGTCGGAGGGGGCACGGGCTGGTGAGCCCGCGGACTGGGTGTCCGGAGGCTGGGTATCCGAAGCTGCGGAACGCACCCCGCGGCCGGGCAGGCCTGGCAGCGGTATCTCGCGGCCGCCGACGATCGCCTGCTGCCAGAAGTCCCGTGACGCTAGCGCCTCGCTGGCGATCAGGTCCGCCCCCCCGTTGACCGGAGCGCACGGAATCCGCCAGCCCTGGCACAGATAGAGCAGGTGTTCCTTGTCGAGGTCCGCGGCCCACTCCTCCAGGTGGGGCACGATCCTGGCCCAGTTGCGGTACCGCAAGGCTGGCGTAGCGAAGTCCGGATCGTCCATCCACGGCGGGCTGCCGAGCATGCCCTTGAGCGAGTCCCACTGCTGGACCCCGCCCCAGAGGATGGTGACGTAGCCGTCCCGGCACGGCAAGTTGCGGTGGTCGGCCATGCCGCCCGCGCCGCGACCGCGAGCGAGGTCACGGTTTGTGCCGCCGCCATAGTAGGCGAACGTGCCGAGGCTCTGCCGGTAGCTGTTCGCGAGCGCCTCGTGGCAGCTCACGTCGGCACTGACCAGAACACCCGGGCCGGACCGGTCGCGGGCCAGCAGCGCCGCGCACACATTGATCGCCGCGACGAGGCCGCCGACGAACGACCCCTGGTGGCTGCCCAGCCGCAGAGGCGCCATCGTTGGCGGGTCGCTCACCAGCCCAGGCACGGCGTGGCCCGGGCCCGCGCCGTGGAAGATGGTGAGGTCGCAGGCGAGGTCGTCGCGCCGGGGCCCGCCGCGCCCGTGCGGTGTCACGGATACCACGACCGGGACCTTGCGCGGGCCGGCGAGGGCTGCGGGATCGATGCCGGCGAGCTCCAGGAGCGGCTCCCGCCGATCTTCCACCACGACGTCGGCGCTCTGAACGAGCTCGCGGAGCGCTCCGACGTCAGTGCCCGCCGACAGGTCGATCGGGCGTCGCGGCTCACCGCGCCCGATGTAGTGCCGGTAGGTCTCTGAGTCGCTCTGGTAGGCGTCGAGGAAGGCTGGCGCCGACTCGGCACCGGCCCCGGTGACCCGGACCCGGACGACGTCGGCGCCCAGGCGCTCCAGCGTCGCCGTGCACGACGCACCCGCGAGGGACTCCGAGCAGTCCAGCACCCGGACGCCGGCCAGAGATCCCTGGCCAGCTGCCGCTTCAGCCACCGGGCCCGTCATCCGGCCCGCTGCGGGAACTTCCGGTGCGGCATGAGGCCCTGCGCGATCACGTTGCGGATGACGCCGGGAGCCCCGCCGGCCACCTTGCACACGAGCGAGTCGCGGTGGATACGCTGCGACGCGCAGTCCGAGGTCGTTCCCTGGCCGCCGTGCAGGATCACCGAGCGGGCTGACACCTCATACATCGCGTTGTTGGCGGCGTACTTCCCGAGCGTTACCTCCATCGGCTCGGGGTACTTGCCGTCCTCGGCGTTCGCGGCTGCCTTGTAGACCAGGTAGCGAGCGGACTCGATGATCACCCACATGTCGGCGAGCTCGTGGTAGACGGACTGGAACTCGACGATCTCCCGGCCGAATTGGCGGCGCCGCTGCGCGTAGTCGAGGATCTCGTCGAACGCGGCCTGAGCCGAGCCGAGGCTCGAGGACCCGTTGTGGAGCCGCTCCATGTTGAACGCCTTCATCAGGCGCGAGAACTCGCCCGGGCCGAACAACAGGTTCTCGGCCGGCACCCGCACGTCGTGATACTGCAGGTCCCCGTGGGGCACCCCACGCGACCCGACGAACAGCGGACCTTGCTGCATCTCGAAGCCGGGCGTGTCTTTCTCCACCAGGACGGCGCCGACGCCACGCGGGCCGGGGATGTCGTCGAAGCGCACGAACGTTGCGTACAGGCTGTCCTCAAGCGCGCCGGTGATGAAGCGCTTGTCGCCGGAGATGATGAACGCGTCGCCGTCGCGGACGGCCGTCGTCTCGAGGGAGGACATGTCGGAGCCGTAGTCCGGCTCGGTGATCGAGATCGCCACCCCCGCCCGCCCGGCGACGACATCGGGAAGGTACTTGTTGCGGACGGCGTCGTTGCTCGACATCATCAGGATCGTCGCACCCGCTCCGGACGTGCGGAACATCGGCTCGCCGGGAACCCAGGACGTCGAGGCGCGGACAACGGCCTCCACGACGAGGGTGTAGTCCATCGTGGTGAGCCCGAGGCCGCCCCACTTCTCGGGGATCGTAATGCCAAGCAGGCCGAGTTCCCCCATCCGTGCCGTCACTTCGGCGATCGGCGCCTTGTTGTTGGTATCCCAGTCGTTGGCGTACTTCTTGTACTCCAGGCCTGCTGCCGTCGCCCGATCCACCAGCTCCTGCTGGGCCGGTGTCAGCGAGAAATCCATGTGTCGATGCCCTTTCGGTTGGTGACGTGCCTGGAAGTGCCGATTGCGGGCCGGCCTGCCGACTAGTTAGACGTCCAGGTACAGCCCCTCAATCTGGCCGACCTTGGACCGAGCTTCTTCCGATGTCCCGCCCCAGACAACGCTGCCACGTCGCAGCACGTAGGCCCGGTCGGCGACCGCGAGCGCCTGCCGGGCGTGCTGCTCAACGAGCAGCACGCCGGCACCGGCGTCGGCGGCGCTCCGGATCGCCGCCAGCAGGCGACGCACGATGATCGGCGCGAGGCCGAGCGACATCTCGTCGGCGATCAGCAGCTGCGCCCCCGCCGCGAGGGCACGGCCGAGCAGCAGCATGCGCTGCTCACCGCCGGAGATCAGTCCGGCCTTGCGCCCCAGCAGCGGGCGCAGTTCGGGAAACACCTCGAGCGCGAGACCAGGCTCGCCCGGGCCGAGGCGTAGGTTCTCGGCCACCGTAAGCTTAGAGATCAGCGCCCGCTCCTCGGGCACGTACCCGAGCCCTCGGCGGACCCGCTGGTGCAAGGGGCCCTTGAATGGTCGCCCCTTCCAGCTGACCGTGCCGGCGCTGGCAGGCAGCAGACCCGACAGCACGCGCACAGACGTAGTCTTGCCGGCACCGTTGGGTCCGAGCAGCACTACGACCTCACCGGGATTGACGTGCAGCGACAGGTTGCGCAGCACGGGCACCGAGCCGTAGCTCGCCGTGACGGCGTCGACGCCGAGGATGCAGTCCACGGGCGTCGTCACGACTGCCCGCTCTCGATCGGCTCGGCCCTCTGGGGCGGCACGGGTGTCGTCTCCTGCTCACTCGCTTCCGGGTCCGCCTCCCCGAGGTAGGACTCGATGACCTTCGGGTGATGCCGCACCTCCTGCGGCGCGCCGCTCGTCACGTAGCTGCCATGGTCGATCGCCACCACCGTGTCGCAGGTGCTCATCAGGAGCGGAACGTCGTGCTCCACGAGCAGGATGGCCAGGCCCCAGTCCTCGGCCAGCACGCGCACCAGCCGACCGAGCTCCTCCGATTCGTCGTCGTCGAGCCCGGCCGCGGGCTCGTCCAGGAGCAGCACCGACGGCTCGGACGCGATGGCCCGTGCGATCGACACCAGCCGGCGTCGGCCGAGTGGCAGCTCGCCCGGCCGGCGGTCGAGGTCATCCCCTAGTCCGAGGATGGAGATCGCCGCGTCGGCGGTGCCCGTCAGCTGCGTGTGACGGGGCCAGATCAGGTCGCGCCAGTACACGCCGCGCTGCCCGGACTCGATCGAGACGCGGATGTTGTCGGCGACCGAGATCTCCTCGAACAGCTCAAGGGACTGGAACGTGCGGCTGATGCCCAGCGCCGCCCGCCTGGCCGCGCTCCTGGTCGTAACCCGCTGGTCGTCCAAGTAAACGGTGCCGCCCGCGGCCGTGACAAACCCGGTCACGGCGTCGATCAGGGTCGTCTTGCCGGCGCCGTTGGGGCCCATGAGACCAGTCACCTCGCCGGGCTCCACGACCAGCGAGACGTCGGCCAGCGCCGTGACGCCGCCGAACCGGACGCTCAGCTTGTCG
>Ga0335075_10002329_pt1 | contig 30655 bp, 27 predicted proteins | sample Lox_Sample_24_FD_206723 | JGI IMG/M metagenome (GOLD analysis project Ga0335075, IMG submission 206723) | Soil microbial communities from Loxahatchee National Wildlife Refuge, Florida, United States - Lox_Sample_2.4 | ecosystem: Environmental > Terrestrial > Soil > Wetlands | place: USA...
AGGCCAAGATGAAGCTCGGCAAAGGGTGGCGAGTATGGGTTGGTGGCGTAGCTGGTGCGTTGGTGATGCTGGCTTTGGCGGGACGCGGTTATGAAGTCTTCGCCGAAGCCAATGATGCGAAGGCTTTCAAGGCCACCGGGATGCTAGTGGATATCGGCGGACGCAAGCTCCATATCGATTGCACAGGTTCGGGCAGTGGGCCCGTCGTCGTGGTCGAAGCCGGCGCCGGCACGCCGGCGATGACGTGGTTGCCGGTGCAGAGACTGGTGCAAAATTCCGGCAAGATCTGTACCTACGATCGCGCTGGCTTCGGGAGTAGCGATCCGGCTCCCAATCCGAGCCGTAGCTTCGATGACCGGGCGGCCGATCTGTACAACCTGCTGCATGCCGCGAAGCTGCAGCCGCCCTATATCCTCGTCGGCGAAGCTTATGGTGGGTTCATCGTCCGCCGATTTGCGAGCGACCATCCAAAGGAGGTTGCGGGCGTCGTCCTCGTCGATGCGCTCGAGGAGCAGGAAGCCTTCACTCACTATCCGGAAATGAAAGCGAAGTACGAGTTTCGCAATCAGCTGGGAGCGTGGGCAGCCTCGGAAGGTTTGATGCGCGCCTATGTGAGAGCGGCCCCGGCGGCGGAGGCTTCCAAGGCGCTATGGGACAACTACACTCCCGAAGAACGGGATCAGCTGGTCGCGACTCTTTCCAATCCGAAATACTGGCAAACAGAAGCGCACGAAGGCGATGCCTACACGATGACGCCGCAGTCGATGCGCGGGGCCGGCGGCTTCGGGACCTTGGGTTCGACACCCCTGTTTGTCCTGGTCCACGGCGGCTCGCTCCCCGCTCCGCTCCGGGCTCAGGAAGAGGGTTGGTCGAAAGCGCAAAGCAGGTTGGCCTCGCTGTCCTCCGTCAGCCGTACGGTGACGGCACGCAATGCCGGTCATGCAATCGCGGAAGACGATCCCGCGCTGGTTGCCAAGACGATCGGGGACTTGAAGATCGCGATCAAGGGAGGTGCGCGCAAGCTATAGCAGGCGAACGCGTCGTGTTTGGTTGCTTGCTCGCGCTGTTCACCCGAATTGACCGCTGGCTTTCGCCCGCACGATCGGTCGTTATCGCGGTCAATCACTACAACGTGACCTCATCGAGCATCGTCATCGTGGCGCTGCCCGATGAGGCCGCTTCCCAGCCTCTTCCGTCCGCCGCGCAGAATCCACGCCAGGTGCGAGCCGACGCCGGCGCGCCACTCGCGGCGCTGATGGAGGAGCGCGCTTGACAGTGCCTCTTGGCGATTCTCCGCCGCGCGTCGGCGGTCTGCCGCTCGCCGGTAACGCGTTCGACATGTATCGCGATCCCGATGCTTTCCTGGCGCGCTGCTATCGCGATCATGGACCGGTTTTCGAGATCACCGTTCCCGGTCGCCGGTTGACGGTGCTTGCTGGTCCTCAGGCTATTGCCTTCTGCAATGCCGAAGGCAGGCACTGTCTGGGTGCCGCGGGCGCCTATCGGCAGTTCTATGCGGCGTTTGACATGCTGGACTTTTCGCTCGCGCTTGACGGCGCGCCGCATCGCCAGGTGCGCCAGCTCTACACGGCCGGGTATGGGCGGCAGCGTGCTCAAGATCATCTGCCGGATATCCGGCGGATCGCATGCGAGCATGCGCGCGCTCACGCAGGCCGCAAACATGTCGATCTGGTGGTGCTTCTGCGCAGGCTGGTCGCAGACCAACTCGGAGCGGTGTGCATGAAAATGCTGCCCGGCGGCGCTACCGACGCGCTTGCGCGCGTCGCAAGCGACTACATGCAGGTACATGTCGAGCACAGCAAGCCGGCATCCCTGTTACGTGGCCGCGGCCATCGTGCACGCCTGCAGGCGATCGAGCACATGGCCGCCGCAGCTGTGGCGGGACGAAGCCGTTACGACGCGTTATGCCGGCGTGATTGCCTGATAGACGATCTTCTTGCCGCCGATCCCACCGGGAAACAGGCGCGTACCGGAGTTATCGGCAGCTATCTCGCCGGCATCGACAATCTCGCCGGCACGCTCGCCTTCCTGTTTGCCGAACTCTTGTGCCGTCCGCAACTGATGAAGCTCGTTCGCGACGAGGCATATAAGGCTATGCCGGGTGTCGCTGTGCTGGACGGCGCCGACTCTTCCGGGCATCCGGTGCAAACCCTTTCGATCCTTCGCGAAACGATGCGGGTGCATCCTGTCTCGCCGCTGCTGCCGCGGGTTGCCATCAGGGATTTCGATTTTGCCGGTCGGCATGTGAGCGCAGGCACGCACATCCTGCTCGCGATCGCGGCCGCCGATCGGCCCGCATTCGACTTGCACCGGGCGCTGCACAACGATCCCGGAGCGCCTGGCGATTTTGCGCCATACGGCGCCGGACCTCACGCGTGTCCCGCGATCGGCTTTGCGGAGTTATCGATGGTGGCAACCGTCTTCGCGTTGCTGACGACAGTGAGGATCACGCTTGCCGACCCGTGTTACCGTCTGCGCATCGCGCGCAAACCCAGCCCGGTTCCTGCCCGGCTGCATGTCGATTTCGCGAAGGTTTCGCGAGAAGCGTGAACCCCGCCTTTCTTTTTTCGCGATTCGCTTGACAATCTTAGATTTATTTTACTTTATTTCTACCAATGGGTGTTTTGCGGCTTGTCTTAAGGGGTGTCGAGAATGGTTGCGCTTGTCGGGACGACCGACTGGATTTTGCGGCTTCTTGAATTTCTTCGAACGGGTTCTTCGGACACCTCGGTCGGGTGAAGCGCATGAAATTCGCTAGCGGAAATGAAGTTAAGCAGCGCTTCTCGACCGAGGAGATGGTCCAGTTCGATGAACGCGATCCGTGCTACACATGGCTTTATCCGCTGGCGCTCGGCGACTTCGATCCGCATGCGATATTGACGCCTTCGCGCCAGCCGCGCTTCGCCAGCAACCTTACGCTCTACGTCCACATTCCGTTCTGCAAATTCGTTTGCAAGATGTGCCCGTTCACGCACGAAGCATTGGGCAAGAAGGATCTGAGCCGGTACGTTGACGCGCTTTGCGAGGAGATACGATTCTACGGGCGGCTGCCCGGCGCGGCGGAAAAGCCGGTGACCTCCCTTTATTTCGGCGGTGGCACAGCCAGCAGTCTAACGCCAGCTCAGGTTGACCGCATCCTGACAACGATCCGCTCGTATTTCACCTTCGCGCCGGGTTGTCCGATCACGCTGGAATGCCACCCGCGCACCGTCGACGGAGATTATCTGGCGGAGGTAAGAGGGGCAGGCATCAATCGCGTGTCGTTCGGCATCCAATCGTTCAACGCAGAGAACATCAAATCCATCAAGCTGCATCAAATCCCGGAGCAGAGCATCGCTATCCTGGAGACGGCGCTTGCCACAGGTTTCGACTGTGTCGCGATGGATCTTATGTATCGCTATCCCGACCAGACCGTCGCCGATCTTCAACAGGAGTTGGACACCGCACTCGCCATCGGGGTGCAGAGCATCAGCACCTATGCCCTCGATACCGAGGTGCGCGAAATGACCAATGCCCGCGCACGGCAGAAGCCCGTCGAGATCGAGCGGGAAATGTACTACTACCTGCACGACCGTCTTCACGACGAAGGCTTCGTCCACGTCGCCCAGCCGGACTACGCGCGCCCTTCGCTGGAGAACCGGCAACTGCGCGATCTGTGGGGCGCTCCGCAAGCGGAAAACCTGTCTTTCGGTGCGGGCGCGTTCTCCGAGAACTACCACGGCTCGACATGGGCCAACATCCACGATTCGAATCTTTATACGACGACGATCGAAGAGGGCTTTCTGCCCATAGCGGTCGGCCAGGAGCATAGCTGGGACGACGCCGTCTCGCGCTATCCGGCTCTGGGCGTGCGCTGCCTGCAGTTCGAGACTGCGCCGTTTCGCGAAGCATGCGGAATTGCACTCGAAGATCTGTTCCGCGCCGAGCTCGACATGCTCGAGCGCAAGGGATGGATCGTGTGCGCCGACGGCAAGCTGACCGTTACGCGCACGGGAAAATTCTTCATCGATAACATCTCGAAGACGTTCTTCAACCTGCACAATCGCGGCAAGTCTCAAATCTGGGGTGTGCAGATGGAGGAGCTTCGACCGCACCGCCTATGGAGGCGGGACGAACTACTCGAAGGTTAGGTAGCGGCGCGGGCGCGCACGGAGATGTCCGTGTCCATGGCAATTTGAGGCTTGAGGAGAGGGCGCATCATGGATTCGAACGAGATGGTCAGGGCCGGAGACGAATTTATTTCTCTTGCCGGCAGCATTCCTGAGGCCCAGTTGCTCGACGGGCTTGGGTGCGGTTTCACGCGGCCCGAGCACGCTGGGTCCAAGCCCGCGCTCGCGCTGGCTCTGTTTCGCAGCGCCATCCCCACCGACGATATCTACAGGCTGGCCAAAGCTCGCGTGGACGAGATATCGGCGTCGAAGGAGACCTTTGTTCCGATCTTCCTGACCAATCATTGCGAAGCGGACTGCGCGATGTGCGGCATGCGCACCAGCAACGGCGAATTGCACCGCAAGTTCTCGGGGCGCTCCGTCGTGGACGAGCAGCTGCGCATCCTGCGCGACGCCGAGCATGTCCGAGGCGTAGGGTTTCTCACCGGCGAATACGCCGACAAGTTCACGCGCTATGTCAACGCGTTCTACGTGGGCTGGGCCATCAACAGGGCTCTGTCCTACGGCTTCGAGAAGGTCTTCTTCAATATCGGCAGCATGGCGCCCGACGAGATCGCCGTTCTTGCGGATTGGCTGGAGCCTGGCGACGAGCGCATCACTATGTGCGTTTTTCAGGAGACCTACGATCTCGAGAAATACGACAGTGTCATAGGTCGTCGGGGACGGCACACGCCAAAGGCGGATTTCGACAAGCGGTTGCGTTCTTTTGAGAACTGGCTTGATGCCGGCTTCAAGGCCGTCAACCCCGGTTTCCTTGTAGGCCTCCACGATCTCGATCAGGAACTTGTCCGGATCCTGCACCATATCGACGGACTCAAGGCGCGCGACGCGAAGATCTACGTGTCGTTGCCGAGGTTGCGGCCGGCGCTTGGCGTGTCGAACAAAACCAAGATCGGCGATGACGCCTACATTCGCCTGATCTCCGTCATCGCGCTGCTTTATCCCGAAGCGGGGATCGTCATAACGACCAGGGAAGATGTTGAGTTTCAGGATCGCGCGCTGCCGCTGATACGCACCCTCAGCCCCGGCAGCCCGGACGTCTCGCCTTACCGCTGGGAAGGCAACGCCGCGAACGACGTCGAAAGTTCTCAGTTCGTGATCCCTGACCACCGCAGACCTCGGGACATTCTTTCGAGGCTCAAGGGCAATGGCTACGACGTGCGCTATTTCGAGCACGCCCCGCGTCCGCACCCATCCGGTGAACTAAGGACCGCGTCGTGAACGAGCGGCTTGATGCCCCGCTTCACATGGACGCTGCGATGCTCGCCGACGCGGTGGGTCGAACCTGGGGCTGCAACGATCTAGCCGGCTTCGTGGCTCTGTTTTGGCCCGATGGCGACATCGTCCATCCCTATTTCAAGCAGCCGATCAGTCCACGCATCGCCATGGAAGTAATGAACGCAGCAGTCAAAGGCACGACGCGGCTGAAATCGTTCGCCGTGCTCTCGGGGAGCGGTGAGGGCGTCGAAGACATCATAGAGATGCTGTTCGAGGAAACCGGCACGATGAGCGGCGGTGTGCCGGAATATATCGGCCGGGTGAAAGTGCTGGCGAATGTGAGCGGGCACAAGATCGCGCGCATGACCATCGCGGGATTCGAGTTGGTCTCTGACGGCGAGGTTCCGTCTGAGGAGCCTTCGCAATTCACGCAGCCTTTCACCTCCTATGAGATCGCCGGAAAGCTCGCATCGAGCTGGGGCGGCAACGATATGAGCGAGTTCCTGTCGTTGTTCAGCCTGGATGCGCTCATTGTCCACCCGATGCTGCAGGCTCCGGCCCGCCCCAAGGTCGTAGCCGACGTGATGAACTGCAATGTGAAGGGCGAGACCATCCTGAGGAGCGCGGTGCCACTCACCGGAGACGGATCGGGCGTGGACGACGTGATGGAGATGGAGTTCGAGGAGACGGGGAACGAAATCGGCTACGCGCCCCCGATCGTCGGCCGCATGTCGATCACCGCCACGATCCAAAACCATCGGATCGTCCACATGAAGGTATTCGGCTACCAGGTCGCGGCCAGTCCTCAGCCAGCGCATGAGATCCACTCCCAGCGAGGCGCGCCATGAACAGTATGCAGATTGCCGAACGCAATGGCGCCAATTGGGGCTCGAACGACGCGACTTCGTTCACCGCTGATTTCGCTCCCTCCGCCTTGATACATCATCCCTTCTTTCGCCAGGCGGTGACTCCGAAAATTGCGGTAGAGGTCATGAACGCGACGGTCTGCGGTACCACGCAATTCGATGGCTGCCGTCTGCTGAAAGGCACAGGTGATGGCATCGACGATCTTGTCGAGATGCACTTCATCGAGACTGGCGAATGCGCCGACTACCGGCCCCAATATCTCGGGCGTATGGTCGTATTCGCGCGCATCGTCGACGAGGCGATCTGCCATCTCAAAGTCAAGGGATACGATCTCGTCCACGCCCGGCCCACCCAATTGCGGCCGTTCGAACGCGAGCCGATCGGCAGGCTCAATTCCCACGAGATGGCGCATGCGATCGCCGAAAGCTGGTCGGGCAACGACATGGGGCGCTTCACGTCGCTGTTTGGCGAAGGCGCGATGATCATTCACCCACTGTTTTCAGCGCCGATCACGCCCGAGATCGCGGCCGATGTTCTCAACAGCGCCATGAGAGGCGTGTCCGAAGCACGTGGGCCGAAGCTTCTGCTCGGCGACGGGGCGGGCGAGTTCGACATCGCGGATATGTGGTTCGACGAGACCGGAGATCAGATCGGCTTCCTGCCCGACACCATGGGAGTGATGCACAGCACCGTGCGCATCGAGGGTGGCTCGATCAGCGAGATGATCGTTCATGGATATACGCCGGAGAAGACCCGTTTCTCGCGCGACCTGACGGCTCTGCGCTACGAGCCCGCGATCGCCTTCGCGGAAGCGCGCGTGGCGGAATTCTCCTTCAGCACGAGGGATGAGCGGCAATGACAACCCTTAACGGGAACCCTCTCGATGCGCTGTGGATGAGTTTCGTCTTCAACCGCGCTCTCACCTACGACCTGCTCGATGAGGTCTCCGATGAGGATCTCCTCAAACCCTGGCCAAGACCCGGCCTCGATTCTATTTCGAAGCAGGTGCAGGAGCTGGCTGCCGTCGAGCGGGCTTTCGACCAGGCGCTTGTGAGCGGAACGATGGATTTCTCCGGTGTTCCCGACGTCATGGCTTTCGACCGCGTCAGCGATCGCGCCAAACTGAAGGGCGCACTCAAGGCGGCGGATGAAGCCTTCGCGAAGACCATCGCCGAAGGGGTGGCCAAGCCATCCGTCCGTTGGGACGATGTCGACGTTTCGAGCGTCGTGCATTTGTCGAACCTGATTTCACATGAGGTCTTCCATCAAGGGCAAATGGCGATGGCCTGCTATGCGCTGGGTATCGGTCTGCCCGAAAGCTGGCGCACCAACTGGGCGATGCCCAAGGCCGGGCAGCGATAATGCGGGTGAGGGGTTTGCTGGGCTTGGAGCTGCCGCACCCCATCATGACGGGGTCCGGAACGATCTCGGAAACGCCGCGTCAGATCGAGTCGCTTCTGGAGTTCGGTGCCGCGGCCGTTGTGACCAAGACGATCTATGCCGGCTCCTTTGCTGGAACGGACGAGAAAGTGCGCCGCTTCGCGCACGGCGCCGTCAACTCGACGACTTTCTCGCGACGGCCGCTTCTAGACTGGCTCTCGGACCTGCGAGCTCTGGCCACGCGCCACAACAATATCGTTGTCAACATCCATGGGCCGACCGCAGACGCCCTGGGAGATCTTGCGTATGCGATAGCCGCGGTTTGCCCGTTTCCATTTGAGTTGGGAATCTCCTGCCCGACGGATGGATCGGACAAGGCTTTGAGCGGTTCGTTCGTGTGCGCCTGCGTGCGGGAGGTGAAACGCCGCGCCGCAAGGCCGCTATCGGTCAAACTCGCTGCCGGCGCCGGCGCGGTCGAACTGGCGCTGGCCGCGGAACGTGAGGGCGCGGATGCGATCTCGATGAGCGATACGCTTCCGGCGATCTTGACGCTCCGTGCGCCGCGCCGGCCGGCTTGCGAAGGCTCCATGGGATATTCGGGGCCGGGTATCAAGCCACTCGTCCTCCACGCCGTCCATTCGCTCCGCGAAGGCGGATTGCGCATCCCGGTGATCGGCATCGGCGGCATATCGGACGAGGAAGACGTTCGCGATTATCTTCATCTCGGGTGCGTGGCTGTGCAATTGCATACAGAATTGATGTTGCACGGGGCCGCGAGGCTTGCCCGCATTTGCAGCGGATTCCTGGCGACCGATGAAGAGGTGAGCGCGGCTGACAGGCCCGAAGCGAAATTCGGTGCGGCCCATGCGCTACACTGATCTCACGACGGAAGAAGCAGGAAAGGAGCTGCGCGAGCGGATCTTGCTCGTGCCGGTGGGCTCGATCGAGCAGCACGGACCGCATCTTCCGCTTTCGGTCGATTGCGACATTCCGGCGGCGCTATGCGTTGCCGCTGGCCGCCACATGCCGGTGCTTGTCGGGCCGACGCTTCCGATCGGCGCCCGCTCGCTGCCGCAAAGCGGAGGCGGCGTTGCAGGATTGCCGGGAACCCTCTTTGTGCGCGGTGAAGTGCTGATCGCTTATCTGCACGACGTGCTTTTGTCGTTCGTTCGCGCGGGGGCGCGTCGCGTCGTTCTTCTCAATGGCCACTACGAGAACGAGGCGCATATCTTCGAGGCCGTCGCTCAATTGGAGGAAAGGGGCGCCCTCGAAGGCGTGTGTGTGCTTGTCGTCAGCTGGTGGTCGCTCATCGACGAGGATTTGGTTCGCCGGATCCATGAGGCCGGCTACGTTGGCTGGCACGCCGAGCATGCAAGCTTTGTGGAGACGGCGCTGATGTTGCACATCCGCCCGTCCCTCGTGCGCGACATACGCATCGATAACGATGAGCCTCCGGCCGCCGGCGTTATGGTCGTCTCCGGGCAGGCTTCCGGCCCCGCCCATCGCGGCGTCCTGAACAAAACCAGTGGAGCCACCGCTGAGCACGGCCGCAATTTCTTCGATGCCATCGTCGCGGGGCTGCTCGCATGTATGCGGCGCAGCTTTGGACCGGTGCTTGCGCAAGAGTGCGCGGAATGAACGCGGCCCGCGCCAACGATCTCGGTGCGATAGCGCGGAATGCGTTTCTCAACGTGCCTTTCTATCGAGCGCTTTATTCGCAACACGGTCTGGATGAAGCGGATTTCGATGACCCGCTGCTCTTTGAGCGGCTCCCGATCGTCACGCCTCAGGAGTTCATCCTTCGCGAGGAACCGCGCTGCGCGAAGAATGCGCGACCCTATCGCGTCACCAGCAGCAGCGGCACGGCGGGGAGACCCAAGATGCTGTTCCGCACTCCCGGCGACACACGCCGCAGCACGGACATCATGGTTCGGCTGTTCGCGCTCGCCGGACTGCGTAGCGGAGACGTTCTCTGGATTGGACAGCCCTTCGACTTCGCCCATGTCGGTTTCCTGTCACTGGGAGCCTGCGAGCATCTGGGCGTGGTGGGCCTCCCCGCTGGCCTGTCAGTCACCGATGACCGCATGGTGGATATGCTCGACCGCTTCGCGCCGAATGCGATCTTCACCGCGCCGTCGCGAATGATGCGTCTTACCGAAATGTTCGCCGCGCGCAGTTCTCGTCCGGCACTTTCCAAAATACTGCTCGCGGGTGAACCAAGCAGAAGCGAGCAGGTGAGCTTTCTTCGCGACTTCTGGCAGGCGCAGATCTTCGATCTGTACGGCAGCGAGGAAACCGACGGTCTCGCCGGGTCATGTGTTTATGGTGACGGCCTGCATTTCATGGACGATGCGTTCCATTTGGAGCTTGTGGACCCGGAGACCAAGCGCCCCTCCAATGGGGACAGTGGCGCGGCGGTAATCACCGCCTTGCATTTCAAGGGGACGCCGCTTGTGCGCTACCTGCTCGGTGATGTCGTGGCGCGGCTCGATGGCGCGTGCCCCTGCGGGTCGCCCTGGCCACGCATTGCGATCAAAGGGCGCAGCAATGCGGCGTTTGCACTCTACGACGGCGTCAAGCTGCACGACTACCAGATCCGCGACGCTATCAATGGATTGGGCGTGGCGGGTCTTTGCTTTCAGGCGATCCTGCGCACCGATGCGCACGGTGCCGACGAGGTCGAAGTGCTGCTGCGCTATCCCGCCGGCGCCGAACGCATTCCGGCCGCGAAAGTCGACGAAGCGCTGTGGACCACATCGCTCGACCTTGAGGCCCCACGGTCCATCGGAAAACTTTCATTCCGCGTTCGCGAAGTCGATGTTCTCGAACCGACGCCGCGCGGCAAGATCGCGGAGCTCGTGGATCGCCGGCCGGCGCGGACGGGGGCCTTGGCATGAAAGCGGCTGTTCGCCGGAAGCCGGTCCGGAGCGGCGGACATGTCACGCCGATGACGGCGAAAGCTGCGATAGCGCGTCTCGCGGCGCTGGGCAGCGAAAAGCGTAAAGAGCACGGCGCGAAGGTGGGGATCGACGCGGTCGAGCTTTTGGGCGTGTCGACGGCAGATGTGCGCCGCCTGGGCAAGGAAATCGGCAGGGACCAGACTCTCGCCGATCAACTCTGGGATTCGGGAATCCACGAGGCTCAGATCCTCGCAGTGCTTGTCGCTGAGCCGGCGAAGGTCACAGAAACGAAGCTGGAGAAATGGCTCGGCCGCGTGCGCACCTGGGACCTCTGCGATCATCTCTGCAACGAGCTCGTCCTCAGGCTTCCAGATCCCGACAGGTTCATCCGCAAATGGGCAAAGGACAACCGGCTCTATTTCCGCCGGGCGGCCTTTGCGACGATGGCGTGCCGCGCCGTGCACGCGCCGCAGATCGTCAGCGAGGAGATCGACTCCTTTCTCAAGCTCATATGCGCGGTCGATGACGACCGGCCGCATGTCATGAAGGCGGTATCCTGGGCACTGCGGGAGATCGGAAAGATCGATCTTACTGCGCATGACCGCGCGATGGCCGTTGCGACGGATCTCATCGAGAGTGGTTCGAAGGCTGCTCGCTGGATTGGGCGCGATGCGATGAGGGAGCTCGAGACGCTCGTTGCGGTTCCAGAGCGGCAGCGCCTCCTGACGGCAAAATCGAAGATGGGCCGAAAAGCGGCGATGGGTAAGCGATGAGACATTCAGTCATGGTCGGCGGGCCGATCCAATATGCCTCACAGCCGGGCACATTCTACGGTCCTCTCCGGCGCGACGTCATGCGCGCGATCGAGATCTTGCGAAGCCGCGGCTTCGAGGTGTTTTCCGCGCATGAAGCCGAGGCTTTCGGCGATCGTCTGTCTGAATTCACGGCGGCACAGATCGCGCATCGCGATTTTTCGTGGATGCGTGCGGCACATGCCTATGTTGCGATTCTTCCCTGCGATGAGCAGGGCTCGCTCATGCGGACAGACGGCACCCATATCGAGATCGGTTGGGCGTCGGCGCTTGATATCCCCGTCCTTCTTCTGGTCGATCGCGCCGGCCGTCAGCAGGCCTCGCTGCTGCTGCAGGGTCTCGTCCATCTTGCCGATGTCGAGATCGTCGAATTCGAAACGGATAAGGGCTGCGACGTCGCGCTTATTGCCGCACGCCTCACGGAAATGTTGTCGCTTCACGACGTGCCGGCGCGCGTGTCCGGAAGGTCTGGCGCATGAGAGAGGAGCTCACGATCATGCCGGAGAAACTCAAGGAAAAGAGCGCCGAACCGGCGTGGCGCATCACTTATCCGAACGACTGCATCAGATACGTGGAAGCTTTCCGCCGGCACTTCTGGGACCACAATGGCGTCTGCAAGCTGCTTGATGAGTTCTTCCGCGACGAGGGCAGCGTCCAGACTGTCTGCGAGCTGGGCAGCGGTGCGGGTACCAATCTCGGACATCTGTCGGATTTGGGGTATCGCTGCTACGGGTACGATTGCAGCATCGAGTCCGTGGAAATGTCGATTTCGCGGGCGAAGGCCGCTGCCGCTCCGACCGAGTTCCGGCTGATGGATTTCTTCAACGACTTGCCCGAGCGCGAGTTCGACGCCGTGCTGAGTCTTTTCGTTCCCATTTCCCTGGCCGACATGCGCGATCTGGCGATGCGTGCCCATCGCATCGTGAGACCGGGCGGCTACTTCGCCTGTATGCTTCTCGCGGTCCAAGAGGAGTTCGAAACCGTCGCGGAGAATACTGTCACGACGACGGAGCATCTCGAGATCGGCGGCGAGGACGTCTTGCGCTTCAATTTCTTCGCCAAGGACGGCAATCGCGTCGCGTTCGAAGGCGTCTATCTCGCCAACAGTCCGGGCGGGCTGCGGATGTTCAAGGACCGCGACACCTACGATCTGATGTCGGCCGCCAATCCGTTCACGCTTCCCGAAAGCCATTTTGAACGCATTTCGCGCCAGAGGGTGTATGGCAAGCCGAACCAGGCCCCTCCGATGAGCTTCGAGGTCCTCGACATCTATCGCAAGCGCTAGGAACCTCCATGTCCGCCGCCGCTGAACATCAACTGGATTCGAAAGTAGTACCGCGGCTTCCCGAGATACGCCCGATCCTGGCGATCGGCATTGGGGTTGGTCTCAGCCAGTTCGCACAGGTCGCCATGGGCATGACCGACGCCGCGATGATGGCGCGACTGGGTCCAGGTCCGCTCGCCGCGGGCATGCTGGTCAGTTCGCTGTGGGTGCAGGGCGCGCTGTTCTGCCTGGGCATGCAGGTTGCGATGCTGCCGGTCCTGGGCGCGGCGGTGGGGAGCGGCAGCAGCGAGCGGGTGACATCCGTATTGCGTGCCGGTCAGATCATGACGGCAGGGCTGTGTGTCCTGCAAGGATTGTATCTGGCCGCGCTTCCGTTCGTGCTTCGCCTCTTCACAGCAGACGCGACGGTCATCGCCGAAGGTACACGTTACGCGCTGGGGCTTATAGCCGGCGTGATACCGTGGATGTTCTTCGTGTCGACGCGCTTCTTCCTGATCGCAAAGGGTGAAGTTGGAATCTTCGTGCCTGTTTCGCTTCTGGGCATCGTCATCAACGCCCTGCTGAATTTCGTGCTGATGTATGGGGCGGTGACGGGGCGGCCACTGGGCGTCGTCGGCTCCGCAATTTCGACCAGCCTGACGAGTTGGATCATGCTGGGCCTTCTTCTGGCGCATATGCGCCTGCGCGCGAACCAGCGTTCGGTCGCGGAATTCTTCAAGGGGCATGGCGCAACGGTTCGCAACATCGTACGGGACCTCGCCAATCTGGGGTGGCCGATCGGGCTGATCTTCTTCTCTGAAAACCTGATTTTTTCGGTGGGCTCGCTTCTGATCGGGAGAATCGATACGACCTCGCTTGCGGCCTTTGTCGCAGTCCAGCAGTGGCTCGTCGTTTCCTACATGTTGCCAGTCGGCATATCGAATGCCGCGACAGCCAGGATAGGCTTCCACATCGGTCGCGGCGACAATACAGGTGTGCGCGCAGTGCTGGCGGCCGCGCTCATCATCACCATCGTCTATAGCGTCGCTTTGAGCGTTTTGTTCCTTGCCTTGGCGCCGCTCTGCGTGCGCATTTTCGGCGTTGATCCGCTGGCTCATCCCGACTTCGTGGCGAAGGCCACCTCCGATATGGCATGGCTCGCGGTGATCCAGTTCTTCAACAACTTCATCGTGGTCATCGCGGGCGTTATGCGCGGGTTCCGTGACACGAAGACACCTCTGATCGCCATGTTTCGGAACTACTGGATCATGGGGACCGGCAGCACGATCCTGCTGACATTTCTGCTGCAGGAGCGTGGCGTGTGGTTGGGGATCGCTCTGGGGCTCGCGCTGACCCTGGCCTCGATTACGTTCAGCTTGCGGGCCAAGCTTTCGAAGCTTGACAGCCTGATCCGGGAGATCGGCGGCCGCGATTCCGCCATGGGCCGCTTTGAAGCCGCTGAGACGGCCACGCAAAAGGGCGGATAGGTCATGAGCGCCCTCGCCGGCATCGCAAAGCGGATGCTCTTTTTCTTCCCGTTTACGCTCCCGCTGTGGTTCGGCCGCATTGCCTGGACGTTTCCGCAGAGCGCGATGTGGGAATTCGCGCTTTTGCTCGTCTATCTCTACGTCTCACCGCAGCTCCTCGATCTGATCGGAGGACGCGCGCCCGGCGCCGGCTCCGATACATCGATCCGGTCCGGCGAGACGGCAGCGTGCACTTGGACGATCCGGCTTCTATTCCTCAAGATGCTCGCCGCCAAGGTGATCCTGCTGCAAACCGTTCACCACTTTAATATTCCGCCCGCCGACGCCCTTCTGCTGGCTGTGATCGCCGGACAGGCGACGGGTAGCTTCGGCATATTCGTCGCGCACGAGATGTTGCATGGCAGGTCGCGCTTCGATCGCTTCTGCGCGGAATTGCTCATGGTCACGGTGAGCTATCCTCATTTCTGCATCGAGCACATTCACGGCCATCACAGGAATGTCTCGACGCGGCTGGATCCTGCGACGGCACGCTGGCACGAAAGCGTCTATGCCTTCATTCCGCGCTCGGTCTTCGGCGGTGTGGCCGGAGCGTGGCGTTATGAAACGACGCGCCTCGCGCGCCGCGGCCTGGGTTGGCTGAACATACGCAACCGCATGCTTCGCTATACATTCTGGATCGGGCTCTTCTATGCCCTGGTTTTCGCGATCTATGGGACGCTGGGCGTGGCTGTGATGCTCGTGCAGAGCCTGGTGGCGATCTTCACGCTGGAGACGATCAACTACGTCCAGCACTACGGACTGCAGCGGCGGGAGCTGGCACCCGGCGTGTTCGAGCCCATTGGCCCGCAACACTCATGGAATACCGAGTTCCTGTTCTCGAACCGCTATTGGCTCAACCTCGGCCGCCATTCCGATCACCACTTTGCGGCCGAACGGAAATTCGCGTTCTTGCGGATGCACGCCGATGAACCTGAGCTGCCGGCAGGACTCGTGACGATGCACTGCGTGGCTTTGATCCCGCCTCTTTGGTTCAAGGTGATGGACCCACGGGTGCGCGCATGGCGCGCGCGCTATCTGGACGAAGCACCGACCGCGCACTCTGATACGCACGCGTTGTCGTTCGCTGCATCGTCGGACGACCATCGGGCCAGGAAGACTGAAGAGGCGCCGCAGGGCTGGCTCAGCTTGCTGCTGCTCGGCAGCGCCATCGTTCTGCTTATCGTCATCGCCACGATGTGGGGGCGTCCGTGGGATATCGGATTCCTGGTTTTCTTTTCGGTTCTCGCCATCGCTCTGCGGAACCTGGCCGCCGGACGGGACGCGGGGGGCGATACCATCTCGACCCCGTAGCGGTCGGTATCGCCGTGCGAGCGGCGCCGCGGGCATCGCGACAGGGAGACGGGCATGCTTTGGATGGCGGTCTTTGCCGGGGTGTCTGTGCTGTGCGCAGCGTGCCTTCTGGCGGCCGGCATGACGCGGCGCTCATGGGTGTTCGAAAACGACGTCGCGCGTGTCACGCGCATGGGGCGCGTTCGCGTTGCATCGGTTCGGGCGATCATTCCGCTCATCGGCGGTGTTTCCAGGTCGATCGGATACAAGTCGCATCCTGTCCGGATATCGCATCATCCCGTCATGACCGGCCTTGGTCGCGCTTGCGTGACGCTCTATCGCCCGTCCGGCGCAGATGCCGGGACATTGCCTGTCTATGTGAATTTCCACGGCGGAGGTTTCATCCTCGGCTTTCCGAAGCAGGACGACATCTTCTGCCGTCACATCGCCAACCATGCCGGTTGCGTTGTCGTGAACGCTGACTACGCGCTGGCGCCCGATCATCCGTTTCCGGCCGCCATCCTGCAAAGCTACGACGTTTTGAAATGGCTGGTATCCCGGTCTTCCGATCTCGGACTCGATACGTCCCGCTTGGCGGTCGGAGGAAGCAGTGCCGGCGGCGCAATCGCCGCTGCGCTATGCCTCCTCTCAAGGGAGCGCGCCGATTTCAACATCCGGATGCACGTCGTTGTCCACGGCTGCCTGGATTTCGCTCAGTCATTCGAGGACAAGCACATACTGCCTGCGCGCAGACAGTTCTTGTCGGCGCGGGACTGGGCCTTCTGCAAGAACCTCTATCTGCCGGACGCCCGCGACCGGAACATGCCGCTCGCGTCGCCACTTCTGGCGAAAGATTTTCGCGGCCTGCCACGGGCGCTTGTGATCACCGCGGAATATGACGTGTTGAAAGCGGAAGGGCGATCCTACGCGGAAAGGCTGCGGGCTGCCGGCGTCGGCGTGGTCTATCGCGATTTCCCAAATTCGGATCATGGCTTCATGTATTTCGGACCGAAATCCGAGGCGATCGAAGCATTGGATCTGATGACCGCGGAAATTCGCGACGCCCTGCACGGCCCGGACGCGACGGTACCGATTGCGCGAAGCAGGCCTCTAACGGAGGCGGCATGGAACCCGCAAGCAGTCAAATGACGGAGTTCGAGCCCTGGAGGGTGAAATGGACGGCAAGCTAGCTTTTGCGCTCACAACGCTCGCGATCCTGTCGATGCTGGGACCGACCAACACGCTCCTTGCGACGTCGGGCGCGATGCGCGGCTTTCGCCAATCGCTGCCTTTGGTTCTTGCCGAACTTTGCGGTTATCTCACGGCTGTCCTGGCCATCGGACGCGTGATCGGGCCGGTCCTTCAGGGATCGCCCTGGCTCTTTGGTATTCTCCGTCTTTGCGCGACATTCTATCTGGGATATCTGGCCATCCATCTCTGGCGGCGAGGAATAGAAATCGATCCCTCGCGGGCGCCGGGCCCTCGCGATGTTTTCGTTGTGACGCTGCTGAATCCAAAGGCGGTGATATTCGCGCTATTTGTGATCCCCATGAAATCGGATCGTTGGCCGGCCTATACGGCCGCGTTCTCGGGGATGGTCGTGGTCATGTCTGTCGTGTGGATCTATCTCGGTGTTCTTTCGACGACGGGCAAGTTCGGCCAGGCCGTGCGCAAAGTGACTCCGCGCGTGAGCGCCGGTGTGTTGGCGGGATTCGCGGTGCTGGCGGTATGGACGGCGGTCGCCAGCTTCGTTTGAAAGTCGGCAGCCGAAACGCCGCTATTCGCTATCTTCGCAATGAGCTGCTGCGCAAGCAGAGTCAGTTCCCTGCGAGATGCGCGTCAATCAGAATATCCGCCGCCTCGATCAGTACGCGGGAGGGGCCGCCGGCACCGAACAGCTGGCCGGATGCGTAAGTGCCCTCCAACAGGAGCAAGAGGGCGTCTCCGAGCCGGTCGGATTTCTTCGCGCCCATCGAGGCTGCCAACGCTGAAAGTCGCGCGCGGAAGCGCGTCTTGATGTCATTCGCAACCTTGCGGGCGGGATGCTTGCGGTCGGGATATTCGACGGCCGCATTCGTCGTGCCGCAACCGCGATAGTCTTTGCGCGCGGCTTTGACCTGCAGTTCTTCCAGCCACACATGAAGCTGCTTGCGCGGATGGGAAGGATCTCTCGCGATCGTCGCGTCGAACCGCGCCAGTCCGTCCTCGCCCATGTGGCGAAGGTAATCCGCCGTCAGTTCGTCCTTGGACGGGAAACTTCGATACAAACTCGGCTTGGTGACGCCGGCGCGCGTGACGATTTCATCGACGCCGACGGCGCGAATTCCCTGCCGGTAGAAGAGGTCGCGCGCGCTTTCGCGAATGCGTTCCGCGGCCCGTTTCGGCGCCTGCCGCTTTCTCGAAACCGCCGTGGCAGCTTTACGTTTTGTCACAGCCTTTTGCCTTGACGATGTTACCGGGTGGTACCTATATACCCGCGAGCGACGTACCGGTCGGTAACATAGGCTGGTGTGCTACAGGGTCAAGGGGTTGGTCCTGTCGTCAAAAACGGAAGTCGCGAAAGCCGGTTCGACGCCGCGAGCCGCAAAAGAAAACCACCGGGCGTGCCGGTGGCGTCGGTGGTTTGCGTTGAAGGCGAATTCGTAGATGACCTGGATCGTTCGTGTAGCGCTGGAACGGCCGCTGACGTTTATCGTCATGGCGATCCTGATCGTCATCGCGGGCCCTATCGCCGCCATCCAGATGCCGACCGATATTTTCCCGGACATCAAGATTCCGGTGATCGGTGTCGCGTTCCAATACACCGGTCTTTCGCCCGACGAGATGGCGGGACGCATCATCTCGCCCTACGAGCGCGGCCTCACGACCACCGTCAACGACATCGAGCATATTGAGAGTACGTCGATCCCCGGCATGGGCATCGAGAAGATCTATTTCCAGCCCAGCGTCGACATTCGCACCGCGACGGCGCAGGTGACGTCGATCTCGCAGACCACCGTCAAGCAGATGCCGGCGGGTACGACGCCACCCCTGATCCTGAATTACAACGCCTCAACGGTGCCAATCCTGCAGTTGGCGTTCTCCGGACAGCACATGTCGGAGCAGCAGGTTCTGGACCTCGCGCAGAATTTCGTTCGTCCGGTGCTAACGACGATTCCCGGTGCCGCGATTCCGTATTCCTATGGCGGCAAGGTGCGCCAACTGCAGATCGATCTCGACAGCCAGGCGCTGCAGGCGAAAGGGCTGTCCGCGCAGGATGTCGAGAACGCGATCGCCGCGCAGAACCAGATCCTTCCCGCAGGCACGGTGAAATTCGGCGCCACGCAATACACCGTGAAGCTCAACGACGCGGCCGAGACCATCCAGGAGCTCAACGATCTCCCGATCAAGTTCCAGAACGGCGCCACAACCTATATCCACGATGTCGGGCATGTTCGCGACGGCAATCCCCCTCAGCAAAGCGTCGTGCATGTCGATGGCGCGCGCGCGGTTCTCACAACCATCCTCAAGACCGGGTCGGCCTCAACGCTCGACATCGTCCAGGGCGTGAAGGATGCGTTGCCGAAGATTCAGGCGACGTTGCCTTCGAATTTCAAGATCAGCCTGCTGAACGACCAGTCGATTTTCGTGAAGGCGGCGATCTCCGGCGTGGTGCGCGAAGGCGTGATTGCCGCGGGCCTGACCAGCCTGATGATCCTGCTGTTTCTGGGCAGCTGGCGTTCGACCGTCATCATAGCGATTTCGATCCCTCTCGCCATTCTCTGCGCGCTCGGCGCGCTCTTTTTCAACGGCCAGACGCTCAACATCATGACGCTGGGCGGTCTCGCGCTCGCGGTCGGCATTCTGGTCGACGATGCGACGGTGACGATCGAGAACATCAACTGGCATCTCGAGCAGGGCAAGGATGTGAAAACCGCCATTCTCGATGGCGCGCAGCAGATCGTTCAGCCGGCGTTCGTCTCTCTTCTCTGTATCTGCATCGTGTTCGTGCCGATGTTCGCGCTTCGCGGTGTCGCGGGCTTCCTGTTCGTGCCGATGGCCGAGGCGGTGGTGTTTGCGATGATCGCGTCGTTCATCCTATCGCGCACGCTCGTGCCGACGATGGCGATGTACCTGCTCAAGCCGCATACCGGTGAGGGCGCCGAGCATGTGGCGACAGGCAGTGGGCCGCTGGCACGGTTTCAACAGGGCTTTGAGGCGCGGTTCGAGCGGTTCCGCGAGTCCTATCGCAATCTGCTCGCTATGGCGCTTGATCACCGCAAGCCCTTCGTTATTGGTTTTCTGGGCTTCGTCCTTGTGTCGTTCGTCCTTTTGCCGTTCCTCGGCTCGAACTTCTTTCCCTCGGTGGATGCGGGACAGATCACGCTTCATGTCCGTCCGCCGGTCGGTACGCGCATCGAGCATGCAGCGGCCGAGTTCGGCGATATCGAGCGCGAAATCCGCAAGGTGATTCCGCCGCGGGAAGTGTCCTCGATCGTCGACAACATCGGCCTGCCGACCAGTTCGATCAACACGGTCTACAACAACTCCGGACTCATCGGATATCAGGATGGCGACATCTACGTCACGCTGACGAAGGATCACGGCGCGACGGCGGATTATGTGCGCCGGCTGCGTGAGACTTTGCCGAAAGCTTTCCCGGGAACAGCATTCTCGTTCCTGCCGGCAGATATCATCAGTCAGATCCTGAACTTCGGCGCGCCGGCGCCGATCGACATCCAGGTCGCCGGCCCGAAGATCGACAATGATCGTGCCTACGCGCAGAAACTGCTCGAAAAGCTGCGCACTGTCCGCGGTCTCGCCGATGCGCGCATGCAGCAGTCTTTCCAGAATCCCCAGATCCGCGTCGATGTCGATCGTTCGCGGATGGCGCAGCTTGGGCTGACGGAACGGGACGTGACAAACAGCGTGGTGACGTCCATCGCCGGCAGCTCGCAGACGGCGCCGACCTATTGGCTCAATCCGCAGACCGGCGTGTCCTATCCGATCGTCGCGCAGACGCCGGAATACCGGGTCGACAGTCTGGGGGCACTGCAGAACGTGCCGGTGACCGGCGCTTCTGGCGGACTGCAGATTCTCGGCGGTCTCGGCAAGATCCACCGCGAACAGTCCGATGCCGTGGTCTCGCACTACAACGTGATGCCGCTGATCGATCTTTACGGGACGACACAGGATCGCGACCTTGGCGGTGTGGCAAGCGACATCCGCGGTATCCTGGCCGACACGGCGAAGGATGTGCCGAAGGGCGTCACCGTCACGCTGCGCGGCCAGGTCGTGACGATGAACACGGCCTTCACCGGGCTCTCTTACGGGCTGCTCGCGGCCATCGTGCTGATCTATCTTCTGATCGTCGTGAACTTCCAGTCATGGCTCGATCCGTTCGTGATCATCACGGCGCTGCCGTCGGCACTGGCCGGCATCGTGTGGATTCTTTTCGCCACGGGCACGACATTGTCGGTGCCGGCGCTCACGGGCGCGATCATGTGCATGGGCGTCGCCACCGCGAATTCCATTTTGGTCGTCAGTTTCGCGCGCGAGCGTCTCGCTGCCACCGGCGATGCCGCGCTCGCGGCGATCGAGGCCGGCGTCACCCGTTTCCGTCCCGTCCTCATGACCGCGCTGGCCATGATCATCGGCATGGCGCCGATGGCGCTGGGCCTGGGCGAGGGCGGCGAGCAGAACGCTCCGCTTGGCCGCGCAGTCATCGGCGGTCTCGTCTTTGCCACCTGTGCGACCCTGATGTTCGTGCCCGTGGTTTTCAGTATCGTTCACGGCCGAAAGGCCAAAGAAGCACACGCCGCGCCATTACCGGCGCCCGCGAGCGGAGAAGCCTATGCCTGATCAACACGAGATGCTGCGCTACACGCCGCCGGCCCGATTGAAGCTTGCAGGCTATGTCGCAGCCGGCGTTGTTGGGCTGGTCGTGGTCGTCGGCCTTGTCACGCGCGTCACCGCGAGCCGCGAGGTCGGCGAATGGACGGATGCCAATGCGCTTCCCACCGTCAGCGTGATCCGCCTGGATGCGAACAAGAAGACGGGCGATCTGACGCTGCCCGGCAATGTGCAGGCGTTCAACAGCGCCCCGATCTATGCCCGCGTCAGCGGCTATCTGAAGAAGTGGGATGTCGACATCGGAGCCAAGGTGAAGGCCGGCCAGCTTCTCGCCGAGATCGATGTTCCGGATCAGGACCAGGAGCTCGCCCAGGCGCGCGCCGATCTCGGAACGGCGATCGCCAACCAGAAGCTCTCCGCACAGACCGCAATCCGCTGGAACAAGCTCGCGAAGGAAAATGCCGCCGCGCCGCAGGATGTCGATGAGAAGAACGCTGATCTCGCCGCCAAGACCGCCGCCGTCGCGTCGGCAAAAGCCAATGTCGACCGCCTTCTGGATCTCACCCGCTTCAAGCGCATCACGGCGCCGTTCGACGGCACGGTCACGAGCCGCTCCGTCGATATCGGCGCTTTGGTCACGGTCGGAGCGCCCGGCACGGCGCCGCTGTTCACCGTTGCGGACAACACGAAGGTCCGCATCTATGTGCATGTGCCGCAGAACTACTCCGCGCAGATCGTGCCCGGGATGAAGGCCGGGTTCTCGGTGCCCGAATATCCGGGCCGGACGTTCACGGCGACGCTCGTGGCCACGGCGCAGGCGGTGGATACGACGACCGGGACGGTGCTGATTCAGCTGCAGGCCAACAATGCCGATGGCCGCCTGAACGCCGGCGACTATGCCCAGGTGCAGTTCAACCTTCCTGCGGCGGCCGAGGCCATCCGCCTGCCGGCGAGTGCGCTCGTCTTCAACGACAACGGCACGGCGGTCGCCGTGGTCGGACGCGACGACCGCGTCCAGATAAAGCCCATCACGATCCTGCGCGACTATGGCACGGCGGTCGAAATCGCTGGCGGTGTCACGCGCCACGACCGCGTCATCGACAATCCGCCGGATTCGCTGCGGGCAGGGGACAAGGTACGGGTCGGCGGCTCCGAAGCCTGAGGGCTTCCTGAACCCCTTCCCGCGCCGGGAGAGTGCGCAGGCCGCACATCCCGTCGTTGTACGGAGGTTCCGTTTCTGACAGAGTTCCGCCGCTTGGCTTGGGGCGGGCGATGGCGGAAGAGACGGTCGGGGGGGCTGCCCGATACTGGTCCTTTATCAGCTATAGTCATGGCGATGCGGCATTTGGACGGCGCCTTCACCGCCGGCTCGAGGCCTATCTCATGCCGCGCCGTCTCGTGGGCCGCGCCGCGCCGCGCAGCACCGTGCCAAGGCGTTTGGCGCCGATCTTCCGCGACCGCGAGGAATTGTCTGCCGCCGCCGACCTGAGCGCCGAAGTCCGCGCCGCGCTGCAGGACTCCAGAAGCCTGATCGTCGTGTGCTCGCGCAAATCGGCCGCTTCGGCCTGGGTCTCGCGCGAAGTCGAATTGTTTCGCACGCTGCATCCCGACCGGCCGATCCTGGCTGCGATCTGCGACGGCGATCCGCCGGACTGTTTTCCGCCGTCCCTTCTGGGCAGCGGCGCGGGCGGCAAGATCATCGAGCCCCTGGCCGCCGATTTCCGCAAGCACGGCGACAGCGGGCAGCACGCCCTGCTCAAGCTCATCGCCGGCATCCTCGGCATCGGCCTCGACGAACTGATCCAGCGCGACGCGCAAAGAAGAACGCAACGCGTGACGGCCGTCACGGCGGCGTCGCTGGCGCTCGCGGTACTGATGAGCATCGCGGCGGGTGTCACATTCAATGCAAAGAAAGATGCAGACAGGCAGCGAAGCAAGGCGGAAGGGCTTGTGAGCTTCATGGATACGGATTTGCGCGAAAATCTTCGGGGCGTGGGCCGGCTCGACTTGATGAAGGCCGTCAACCACCGCGCGCTCGAATATTACGATAGCCAAGGCGACAACCTCTCGCCGGACTCACGTGCGAACCGCGCGCTTGTCCTGCTTGCACTCGGCGAGGATGATGAGACGCGTGGAGCACGCCAAAGCGCCGTCGATAAATTCAAGGAAGCCTATTCCACGACATCCGCTCTTCTCTCCGCGGAGCCCAACAATCCAGAACGCGTCTTCGATCATGCTCAAAGCGTGTATTGGCTGGGGTATGACAAATACGCCGGAGGCGATGTTGCCGGCGCCAAAAAGGCATTCGCGGAATACCGGCAACTCGCGGAGAGAATGATCTCGCTCGCGCCGCGCGAACCGCGGTATCTGCGCGAGCAGGCACTTGCGGAGGGCGATCTCTGTTCTCTGGACTTTCTATCGCCCATGAATCCAAAATCGGCGCTCGATTGGTGCACGCATGCTCTGGAACACATGAACACGGCGGTGCATCGGATGCCTCCCTCCAGCGTGAATCAGGTTCACCTCTTCAATCGCTACCACTGGATGGCGGACGCCTATCACATAAACGGCGATGATGTTCATGCCCGTGAAAGGCGTTTGACGGCCGAAAAGATCATCACACAGCTCATGACGGCCGATCCGGTCAACATGGACTACAAAATTCAGTGGATCGCCCTTCAGCGCAATCTCGCGCGCGGCGAAGTACGCGCCGGCGACATGGATCAAGCCAAAACCAGACTCACGCATGCGTCGGCTGTCATGGATCTGCTGGTCATCATCGATCCGAACAATCAGGAATGGAGCCAGCAGAAACACAAGCTCGATGCTGAACTAACAAAGATCATCGCGTCAAAAGAAGGAAATTGAAAATGCCAGCGATTTTGGTTTCAAACAAATCTTCATTGTTTGCGTCGGGGCCAGAAACACCTATTCCGCCCAAGAAAGTTGGTGCTCAGCCCCTACCAGTTGTCTATGAGTGGATCATTGGGCTAACGCCAAGCTCGGTCGGTTTGCCGGTGCCTTTTATAAAGGCGTATCCGAAAGATGCACCCCGGGAGGCCGGTGACGGCCCTTGCGATATCCGTGTCCATCGTGCGTGCATAGTCAAACTAACACTCGACCCTGACACCATTTACGAATGTGAATTCCGATATCCCGGAGACGGAGAAAACGGTGATGCCGGGGATGGCATCACGCTTGGCCCAAACACCAAATACCCTTACGACCCAAACAATCCACGGTACTCAGACGTTGAACCTTCAATCGACGATGCTACCGGGCTTTGCAACTCTATTTCATTCTCCGCGCAACTGCTTGCCATCAAAGACGCAAACTCCGACCCGTTCAATCTTTACATTCGTCTCTACTTCTACAACGCGAATGGTGACGAGCTGCCCGTGGTGACGATTCGGCACGATCCAGACATCAAAAATCCAGGCGATTATGGAGTTGTCGGCATCCATCATAAGAAGTAGTTCAGAAATCCAGCTGCGAGAAAAAGCATGTAGGGGCGACTTTCCAGGGCTCGGGCAGTCGAGCCCTGCTTGCTCTTCCGAGGCTTGGACCAATATCGGAAGGCCGAGGAATGCAAAAGGAATGCTGAGCTTTTTGATTTGCGATCGTGACCGCTTGAGACTACGGCGGCGTGTTGGCATCGTGTGACAGATACGCGGGGTCAGATTGCGTTCGAATAGCGGTATTCTCCTCTCCATTATCGCACACGCACGCGCCGGTGCGTTGGAGAAGGCTTGGGCGTTGTTTCGGGAAGGTGGCTTCGAGCGGCGCTCGAATGATCCTTCCGTCCTTAGCGTCAAAGGCAGGTTGCTCAAGGATCGGGCGATCGCGGCGAAAGGCGCGGAGCGGCGCAAGTTTTATCGCGAATCCGCGCAGGCCTACGCGGACGCCGCCCGGAAGAGCGGGGCGAGTTATCCACTCATCAACGCAGCGACACTTTCGCTGTTGGCGGGCGAGCGCGTCAAATCCTGGGCGCTGGCGCGCAAAATCCTCGAGCGGGACGGCGACGAGCGCGAGACGCCATATTGGCGTGCTGCCACGCGCGCGGAAGCCATGCTTCTTCTTGGCGATGTCGGCGACGCCGAGAGCATGCTGGCCCACGCAATCTCTCTGGCGCCGCGCGCTTACGAGGATCATGCGTCCACGCTGCGGCAATTCTTGTTGATCCTGGATGAACTCGGCCAGGACAAGGCGTGGCTGGAGAAGATGCGGCCGCCGCGGAGCTTGCATTTCGCGGGGCGCATGGCGATTGCGGCGAACGATCCGGATATCTCGCGGAAGATTCGCGAGCTTCTGGCCAGAGAGCGCATCGGTCATGCCTTCGGTGCGTTGGCCGCGGGGGCCGACCTCGTCGTTGCACAGGCCGTGCTGGACGCGGACGCGGATCTTCACGTCGTCCTGCCCTGGCCCGTCGCACTTTTCCGCGAAACCTCGGTGGTGCCTTACGGAAAAGCCTGGACGAAACAGTTCGACGCGGTCATCACGCGCGCCAGCAGCGTGTGCGTTGTCAGCGGCGACGGTCCGGCATCCCCGCTGTCGATCGAACTGGCCGCGGACGTCGCCATGGGGAGCGCGGTCATGAATGCCCGCACCTTCATGTCCGAAGCCGTGCAGTTGCTCATCCTCCAAAAGGGCAACAACGCAGGCACCAGTGCTTCGATCGGCGCAATCTGGAAAAGTGGCGGTCGGCGTCAGGACGTTCTGGTTGCGCCGAAACGCCAGACACGGAATTTGCCCCGGCAGGAAAAAGCAAAACGCTCCGAGCAGCTCGCGGCGCTCGTGCGGCTCGAAATTCGCGCGGACATACAAGCTGCGCGCTTGGACGAGATTCTTTTCCGCATCGCCGGCGCACTTCGCGACGGTCAGAAGCCGCTTCAGGCGCCCTTCTGGACCGGCGATGCGGTGGTCGTCGGGTTCGCCACGCCATTGATCGCCGCGACGGCGATTGCAGCGATCGCCAAAGCGCTCTCACGCGTCGCGCTTGTAAGAATTGCTGCGCATTACGGCGTGCTCACCAGCATCAGGGATCCGTTTGCCGGTGGAAAAACGCTCACCGGTGCGGCCATGGCCCTGGCGGCGCGGATCGCTGCATCGGTGCCGGAGGGCGCCGTATGCGTCAGCGAGAGTTTTGCCGCGGCGCTTTGTGCTGCCGACAAGGACGGGCGTTTCCGGTTGGAGAATGTCGGCGAATTGCAGTCCGAATACGATCATCAGCCCGCCAAGCTGTTTTCGCTGAAATTCTGACACCGTCAGACGACGAGCTCTTCCAGACGATGCGGCGCCACGATAACGAGCGCATTGCCTTCGCGACGGATGATACCGCGCCGCTCCAAGGCGCTGATGGTTCTGGAAACCGTTTCGCGGGTGCTCTGAACGCGCAATGCCAGTTTCGACAGAACCGGCGCCGGTCGCAATGTGCGTCCATCGCCCTGATTTGCGAGCCGCAACAGCTCCGCATGGACGCGTCCGGCCGCGGACAGTGTCGTGCGTTGCACGACCTTGCTCGCCGCAGCGCGCAATTGCCGGAGCAGCGCGCGGGAAACCGCCAGGCCCACGCATCCATAGGTTTCGATCAGGGCGAGGAAATCCGGCGCCTGGAATATCGCGGCATGGGTGATCTCCACGGCGACGACATCGGCATCTTCAGGTTCGGAACCAGTTTGCGCCACGGCGCCGAAAAAGTCGCCGGTAAGGAATTCGTGCAGCAGGACGAGCTGACCTTCGAAACCGTAGGTCAGGGCATGCGCGCGGCCAGCGATCATCAGATACGTCGCGCCGGCGTGGTCGCCCTGTTTCACGATCACCGTTCTGACGGGAAACCGCCGCTCCGCAGCGAACCGCCCGATGCCCGCTGCGACCTCGGCCGAACAGACGAAAACGTCCTGCAGAATGTCGGGGAGGGGGCGTTTCAAGAAGCTTTGGCGGCGATCGGTTTCGGTCCGAGGTTAAGGGATCGGGGCCGTGCGGGAAATGGCGGGCGGGACTGCCGCCGGTTGCGCCGTCCCGCCCCGGTAACACTTTGTGATCCTGTGTGGACTTGAAGGCTTCACGACCGACCCCATTTCAGGCGGCCAGTTCGGGCATCGGCCTGAACCATGCTTGGACACGGAAGAGGAGGGGGAGGGGTGGGGTATGCCCAAACCCGAAATCAAATATCCAGATGTTGTGTCGTGCGAAGATTGTCGGGCAATTTTTCTGGTTGCCGTGTTCGACAGGACAAAAGGGGTACCCCCTTGGGAAATTGAGGTTCGAATAGGAGCGTGCGTTCGCAGGGTTCACCCGCAAGGCGTTTTTGCTTTTGCGTCAGACATCTGGGTGCGGCCGCGAGAATTGAACCCCAAAAAAATCGGCCCCCCGGGGGCTCGACGGCGGAACAGAGCATTCAGGAATGTGCGCTTCAATTGGGCGTCCAATAGCCGGCAGACCTTTGTCCCATTTCGAACGGAAACGGCTGGAGCGCGGTTACTCTTCTTCAACCTGTCTAATTGTATTTTAATGTCGCAGAAATGATGCCGGGGCTTCGACATTTCCGTCGCAGCATTCGGCGGGTTGTACGCAGGGCCGATGACAATTCTGATTTCCCAGGCTGCGTCGATGCGCAAGGAGGACCTGGACCCGCTGGGTCCGGTGAAGATCCCGCTCAGCGCGACGGTGTCGCAACTGACGGGGCGCAAATATATCGACGAGATTCCCGGTATCGACAGCATGGGCATATGGGAGTGCTCGCCGGGCCGCTGGCAACGCACGATCATGCAGGAAGAGTTCGCGCACTTCATCGTCGGCAGCGCGCGCTTCATTCCGGAAGTGGGTGAGCCGATCGACATTCACGCCGGCGACACGATCTGGTTTCCGGCGAACTCCGCCGGTGTTTGGGAAATCACCGAAGACGTCCGCAAGGTCTATGTGATCATCGACCGCCCCGGCATTTTCAAGCAGGCGAAGATGTGGCTTCGCGATACCTTCGGCCGGTGGCTCAACATGCCCGCACCCGTGCCCGTCAAGACGACGACCGGCGCTGCGGCGATGCTCGCGCGTTCGTCGCACGAGGTTCTGCCGAACCGCTAGCCGACTCGTTCGCAAACGCTCCGGCGCGCGCATTTTCCTGACAAGGTCGCGGGTAATTCCGCAAGCAAACGCTCGCGAAAATCTCGCTATATTGGCCGGCGAAACGCCCATCCAACGAGATTCCATGACCGCGCCGCGCCCGTCGAAGACGCATATCGGCAATCACGCGCTGAAGCCTGAAACGCTGATGCTGAGCTACGGCTACGATCCGTCGCTGTCGGAAGGCGCAGTCAAGCCGCCGGTGTTTCTGACCTCGACCTTCGTGTTCAAGACCGCGGAAGAGGGCAAGGATTTCTTCGACTACGTCTCCGGCCGCCGGCAACCACCAGCGGGGTCGAGCGATGGTCTCGTCTATTCGCGCTTCAACCATCCGAACAGCGAGATCGTCGAAGATCGTCTCGCGGTCTACGAGGGCGCCGAAAGCAGCCTTCTCTTCTCGTCCGGCATGTCCGCGATCGCGACCACGATGCTGGCCTATGCACGACCAGGCGATGTGATCCTGCACTCGCAGCCGCTTTATGGCGGCACCGAAACGTTGATGACCGGAAAGCTCGCCGCCTTCGGCATTGGCGCTGTTGGCTTCGTCGATGGTGTCAGCGAAGGCGCCGTGCGCAAAGCCGCCGAGACCGCCGCCGCGAAAGGCCGCGTCTCGATCATCATGATCGAGACGCCATCGAATCCGACCAATTCGCTGGTCGACATCGCGCTGATGAAAAGGATCGCGGACGAGCTGGAGACCAAACAGAAGCACCGCCCGATCATCGTCTGCGATAACACATTGCTCGGTCCCGTGTTTCAGCGCCCCTTGCAACAAGGGGCGGATGTTTCAGTGTATTCGCTGACCAAGTATGTCGGTGGCCATTCCGACCTGATCGCAGGCGCCGCGGTTGGCAGCCTCGCCACATTGGCACCTATTGAATCTCTGCGCAGCGGTATCGGCACCCAACTCGATCCGCACACCTGCTGGATGCTCGGCCGCTCGCTCGAGACACTGGGTTTGCGCATGGAGCGCGCGAACGACAATGCGAAGTTCGTCGCCGAATTCCTGCGCGATCATCCCAAGGTGACGAAGGTCCATTATCTGCCGTTCCTTGAAGAAGGCTCAGCGGCGCAGCAGGTGTATCAGCGGCAAAGCACCGGCGCCGGATCGACGTTCTCGTTCGATATCAAGGGCGGTCAGGCGGAAGCGTTTGCGTTCCTGAATGCACTGCAGATATTTAAGCTTGCAGTGAGCCTCGGCGGAACGGAATCGCTAGCGAGCCATCCTGCTGCAATGACGCATTCTGGCATTCCGGTCGATGTCCGCAACCGCATCGGCGTTCTGGATACGACGATCCGTCTGTCGGTCGGTATCGAACACCCGGACGACCTCGTCACCGATCTGACACAGGCTTTGGCAGCGGTCTAGTTCTGGCCTTGCGGCTTCGCAGGCTGAGTTTGGTGCGCCTTTTGGGCCTGTTGCGCCGCTTTCTCCTTGCGCGCTTCAACCGCCATGTGGTGGCCGATCGCGCATCCGGCCACGGCGCCCAAAACGGCGTGATGATGTGCGAGATGCCCGGCAATGCCTCCGACGATGGCACCTTTCACGCAACCCGCCTGCGCCGGCGCAGCGGCCAGCAAAAGCGCAAGTCCAATTCCAACAGTAGCGCGGTTCATCGCCTGCTCCCAGATTGTCCGGTCCACGTCAGACCTAGGTGCGACCGGACGATCTTCAAGACCTCGCTACCAGATCTTCACCCGGCTCTTCGGCGCGACGTAGAGCTTCTCGCCCGGCTTTACATGAAACGCCGCATACCATGCATCGACATTGCGCACGACGCCGTTGACGCGGAACTGGCGCGGCGAATGCGGATCGCTCACAACCTGCTTCCTGACGAAGTCGTCCGTGACCTTGCCGCGCCACGCCTGCGCCCAGCCCAGGAACACGCGCTGGTCGCCAGTCAGTCCATCGATGACCGGCGCTGGCTTACCGTGCAGCGAAGCATGATAGGCATCGAGTGCGAGGGTGAGACCGCCAAGATCTGCGATGTTCTCGCCCATGGTGAGTTCGCCTTTCACGTGGATACCGGGCAACGGCTCGAAGGCAGAGTATTGTGCGCCGAGCTTTTTGGCGCGAGCTTCGAACTTCTTCGCATCGTCCTTGGTCCACCAGTCACGCAACGCGCCATCAGCGTCGATCTTGCGGCCTTGGTCGTCGAAGCCGTGCGTGAGCTCGTGCCCGATGACCCCGCCAATGGCGCCATAGTTGATAGCCGGATCGGCATCGGCGTCGAACATCGGCGCCTGAAGAATGCCG
>Ga0335075_10002330_pt1 | contig 30645 bp, 27 predicted proteins | sample Lox_Sample_24_FD_206723 | JGI IMG/M metagenome (GOLD analysis project Ga0335075, IMG submission 206723) | Soil microbial communities from Loxahatchee National Wildlife Refuge, Florida, United States - Lox_Sample_2.4 | ecosystem: Environmental > Terrestrial > Soil > Wetlands | place: USA...
CACTGCCGCTGATCATCATCATCGCCGCGTTCGTGCACGCGAGCGGTATCTGGCCGACGGTCCTGGTGATCGCGTTCGTGAGCTGGGCCGCGTCGGCCCGGGTGCTGCGCGCGCAGACGCTGTCCGTGCGCAACCGCGAGTACGTGCTGGCCGCGCGGGCGTCGGGGGAGCGTGCCTGGCGGATCATCTTCTTCGAGATCGTGCCGAACGAACTGCCGATCATCGTGTCGCAGTTCATCTTCTCGATGATCTTCGCCATCCTCACACAGGCCGGCCTCGCGTTCCTCGGTCTGGCCAGCTTCGGCCAGATGACCTGGGGGAGCATCCTGTATTACGCGCAGAACGACGAGGCGATGGCCAGCGGTGCCTGGTGGTGGTTCGTCCCGCCCGGCTTGTGCATCGCGCTGGTAGGCATGGGCCTGGCCCTGATCAACTTCAGCCTCGACGAGCTGCTCAACCCCCGCCTTAAGGTTTACCGGCCGGTAAAGTCAGCACGGCCGGAGGTGGCTCGATGAGCGCCGGCGAGGTCATTCTCCGGGCCGAGCACGTGAGCGTGGAGTACGCGGGGCGGCGGCCAACCCGCGCCGTGCGGGACGTCAGCTTCGAGCTACGCCGCGGCGAGGTACTCGGCATCGCCGGGGAAAGCGGCTGCGGCAAGACCACGCTCGCCTATGCGCTGGCCCGGCTGCTCCGCCCGCCGGCCCGGATGTCCGGCGGCGAGGTCACGTTCACCACCACGGCCGGCCAGACCATCAACCTTGCCGCGCTATCCGGCGAGCAGCTCCGCAGCTTCCGCTGGACCAAGGTGTCCATGGTGTTCCAGAGCGCGATGAACGCGCTCAACCCGGTGACCACAATCGGCCGTCAGTTCGGTGACATCTTTGCCGCGCACCGGCCGGCCATGGATAACGCCGCACGCGACCGCCGCGCCCGCGACCTGCTGACGATGGTGAACATCGATCCCGAACGGACGGTGTGTTACCCGCACGAGCTGTCCGGCGGCATGCGGCAGCGGGTCGTGATCGCGATGGCACTCGCCCTGGAACCCGAGCTCGTGATCATGGACGAGCCGACGACCGCGCTTGACGTGGTGGTGCAGCGGGAAATCCTGGACGAGATCGAGCGGCTGCGCGAGCAACTCGGGTTCAGCGTCATCTTCATCACGCATGACCTGTCCCTGCTGCTGGAAGTGAGCGACTGGCTCGCCGTCATGTACGCCGGCCGGATCGTGGAGTACGCGCCGGCCGAGGCGGTCGGCAAGGATCCCGCGCACCCGTACACCCGTGGACTGCTCGGCTCGTTCCCCGATATGCGCGGCGAACGGCGCGACCTGCACGGCGTGCCGGGCAGCCCGCCGGACCTGCGCGAGGAATTCCCCGGCTGCCCGTTCGAGCCGCGCTGCCCATCCGCCTTCGAACCGTGTCGCACGAAGCTGCCGCGATTGCTTCCGCTGTCGGTTAACAGCGGGAGCGGCTGGCTGGCCGCCTGTCACCTGCACGACCGGGAGGTGATCGGCAAGTGAGCCTGCTGGAGGTACACGATCTGGTGGTGGACTTCCGCCAGCGGGGCGGAGCACGGCTGCGGGCCGTGGACCACGTTTCGTTCCGCCTGAACAAGGGTGAAACAGTAGCGCTGGTAGGGGAAAGCGGCAGCGGGAAATCCACGGTCGTGCGCGCGGTAGGACAGCTGCAGCGGACGGATGCCGGCGCGGTGCTGCTCGACGGCGTGCCGGCCGGCCGACACGGCCGGGCGCTGCTGGCCTACCGGCGGCGGGTGCAGGTGATCTTCCAGGACCCGTTCGCGTCGCTGAACCCGATGCACACCGTGCGGTATCACCTGGCCAGGCCGCTGCGCATGCTCGGCGGCAGCCGTTCGGGTTTGGATGACCAGATACATGCACTGCTCGGCTCGGTGAACCTCACCCCGGCCGAAGAGATCGCGGGCAAGTACCCGCACGAGCTGTCCGGCGGGCAGCGGCAGCGGGTGGCGATCGCCAGGGCGCTGGCATCCGGTCCGGACGTGCTGCTCGCCGACGAGCCGGTTTCCATGCTGGACGTCTCGATCAGGCTGGAGATACTCAACCTGCTTGACCGGCTGAAGCGCGAACGCGACCTCGCGCTCCTTTATGTGACCCACGACCTGGCGACCGCGCGGCACTTCTCGGCCGAGATCATGGTGATGTACCGCGGCGAGATCGTGGAGCGGGGACCGAGCGATGAGGTGATCCTGAGGCCCGCGCACCCGTACACCCAGCTTCTCGCCTCGGCCGCGCCGGATCCGTCCGCGTCGCGGGAGCAGCTGGCGGCGGCACGCCGGGCGCGGATGGCGGCACGCGAGACGGCCAGCCAGGATCCGGCGAGCCGCGATCTCGCCGCCGAACGGCGTGAGGTTCTCCTCGGCGAGGGCTGCCGGTTCCGGTTGCGCTGCCCGCACGCGATGGACGTGTGCGCCAGGCGGCCGCCGGACGCCGCCGTGGGTGACCAGCACCGCGCGTTGTGCTGGCTGCACGCGCGAGCCGCCACGCCGGCCTCCTCGGCCGGGTCGGAGTCTTGATGGAGCCGATCGCGACCGTACCGGTGGACCCGGCGTCCGCGCTCGTCTACGTCGAAGGCTGGCAGTCGTGGAGCCACACCGCGACGTTCACCGTGACGGCCGCACCGTCACCGGTGACCTCGCCCGAGTCGCTGACCATCGACTGCCAGTACGGCCAGACCGCGCCGGCCGGGGTGTTCCGCGGGTCGGGGCTGCTTGCCGTCGACCCGTCAGGATCGGGGCCGGTGGAGGTGTTCGGCGCGGCGGACGCGTTGCGCCGGGTGCCCATGGTGGAAGCCGTGCTGCGCGGATCGGAGCTGGTCGTATCGGTGGACGCGCCGGTCAGGCGGGTGACCGACGACGGGCCCGGCGGGATCCCTGGCGCGCTGGGCCGCTGGGCAGAGGACTTCGCTCCGCCCATGGCCAGTCGCCCGTTGCGTTCGATCCCGCCGGTGTGGTGCTCCTGGTACCAGTACTACTCCGGCGTGACACAGGCGGACGTGCTGTGGAACCTGACGCTGATGGACACGTTGTCGCTGCCCGTCGGGGTCGTGCAGATCGATGACGGATACGAGTCGTGTGTCGGTGACTGGCTGCTGTCCTCCGGGCGGTTCGCCGACCTGGCCCGGCTGGTCGGCCTGATCCGCCAGGCGGGCCGGCAAGCGGGGATCTGGATCGCGCCGATGCTGGCCGGGCGGTCCAGCGAACTGCTCGCCGCGCACCCGGACTGGGTGGTGCGCGACCTGGCGAGTGACGAGCCTGTGTATGCCGGCGCCGTGTGCCGGGATTCGTGCACCGCGCTCGACCTCACCCATCCCGGCGCGGCCAGCTACCTGCGCGACGTGCTGGCTACGCTGCGCGGCTGGGGCGTGGACTACTTCAAGATCGACTTCTGCTACGCGGGGGCGATCGAGGGCCGCAGGCACCAGCCGATGACCGGTGTCGAGGCGTACCGGCACGGGCTGCGGCTGATCCGCGACGCGATCGGGCCCGACGCGCTGCTGACCGGCTGTGGCGCGCCGATCCTGCCTTCGGTCGGCTTGGTCGACGCGATGCGGGTCGGGCCGGATATGGCGGCGGACTACGAGCCGATCTGCGGTAGCCCGACAATGCCGTCGCAGCGTAACGCGGCGCGCAACGTGGTTGCCCGGGCCTGGCAGCACGGCAGGTTCTGGGTCAACGACCCGGACTGCCTGATGCTGCGCCCGCAGGTGCAGCGCCGGTCCGACTGGTCCGAGATCATCGCGCGTTACGGCGGACTCCGTGCCTCGGGCGACGGCCTCGGCCAGCTCGACGACTGGGGCTTGGCCGCCACTCGCCGCCTGCTGATCCCGTCCCCCACCGATCCCGTGACGTAATCCCAAGCGGCTAAGAGATTTCCGCACAGCGTTCGTGCCCGTAAGTCCTAGTGTGCCGGGACGCCAATCAATCACATCCAGATACTAAACCGGCCGTGGCCCTCTCTACGGCCAGCGCGGCCAGCGCGGCGCCGCTGACGGACCAGCCAGGTCACCTGGTGTCATCGCTGGCCCTCGCGGAGGCGAAGCCGGATCCTAGCCGAGGTAGGCGACGGTCCGCCGGACCCGGCTCGAGCCGCAGCCATGGTGACCGGGAAGGCCCATGCCGTCCTTGGCCACGGTGTCCTTATCGCATACGAGCCACGCTGGGTAGCCGGAGGAATTGCCGCTCTCTTTGTATGAGAACGTGACTGTCGTCTCGAACTCGTCGGCGGATATCCGTTTCGCCCGCGTGACTTTGGCGTGTCCGGCGTTCAGGTAAAGCCACTCTGGCGGCTTCGGGGCGGATATAGGAGGGAACGTGATACCGAAGTAAACATACACATGCTTGCTCATCTCGAACTGGAGGGCCGAGCTTGGCACTCTCCAGAACACGTGGGATGTCACGCTGCACGCCGAAATACACACAATGGCACTTGTGTAATACCCGCCTGAGGTGACGTAGACGTTCTGCGTCGGTGAGGTTGCCAGCGGGGTGGTCGTGCTCGGACCGGCGAACAACTTGACCTGGTAGCGGGTGGCGAGGGTCGGCTTCACTGTGAACGAGTACGCGCCTGCCCCGGCCGCGCCGAGGGTGGTCGAGCCGACCGGCGCGGGTGGCTTCTCATACGGGAACGGCTGAGCGTAGAGGCTGGCGACGTCCCCCGCCGTCGCACCGGTGATGGTGCCGTGAATCCTCGCGCTGGCGTCTGCGCCGCCGTAAGCCACGAGGATGTAGCCGGTAACCGGGCCGATCTTGGACGTGGCGGCGATGGTGATTGTCGGTGTGGCGGCCCGGGCCGGGGTGACGGCCGTCAGCTGAACGGCTATTGCGGCGCCCCCGGCCAGGGCCAAGATGGTGACCCGGCGCATTCCTGTGAACATTGGTGCCTTGCTTTCCGCCCGTGCCAGCAGGCTATTGCTGGTGTGATACCGAATCGGCCCGCGGCGAGGCTCCCCTAAGCCTTCCATAGAAGGGCGGATTCCTATCTCCGGATATTACGTGACAGCGGCCTAAATGGTTGACAAAATTCGGTAACGACGCAGGCCGGGTCAGCCGAACGGCCGTGGTTCTTGCAGGTCGAGGCTGCGTGAGATGGAGCGGCGGATCTCGTCGCCGATCTCGCCGCCTTGGTACAGCTCGGCAAGCTTGTCGCGCTGGGCGCGGATGAGTTCCCGCCGCAGGCCGACGGTGTCGGCGACGTCGTCTTCGCTCGCGTCGCCGAGCGCCACGCGGACCCGGTCCAGGCGCATCTCAAGCAGTTGCCGGTACACGCTGGCCGTATCCTCGTCCACCTCGTCCGCCTCGGCCAGCTCGTCGAGGCGGGCCAGCCCGGCCTCGACGACCTTCGCCCGCGCCCGCGCCTCGGCCCGCTGACGGCGCTCGGTCTGCGCCAGCCCGAGGGCGCGCAGCAGCGGCGCGAGCGTGAGGCCCTGGCCGACGAGCGTGGCCATTACCACCACCGCGGCCAGGAAGATCAGCGTGGACCGATCCCCGAACTCCCTCCCGTACAGCATTGTCGGCAGGGACAGGACGATCGCGAGCGAGATGGCCCCGCGCAGGCCACCCCAGCCGATGACCAGGCTCTGTCGCCACGGGTTGCGGACGAACGCGGGGTGCGGTCCCGGCAGGAACCTGGCCAGCGGCGAGACGAGCAGCTCCCAGCCCAGCCGGACCGCGATCACCACCGCCACCACCGCGGCCGACTCGGCGGCCAGCGCCGCGGCCGAGTGCGCCCCTGACAGGTGGTCCACGGTCGAGCGCAGCTCCAGCCCGAGCAGCACGAACAACGCGGACTCGAGCAGGAAGATCACCGTCCGCCAGAACATTCTGCCGGTGATCCGCGAGGCCGGCTGGATCAGGCCGTCGGCCCGGGTCCCGAGGTATATCCCTGTCGCCACGGTAGCCAGCACGCCGGACACGTGAAGCTCCTCGGCCGGGATGTAGGCCACGAACGGGGTGATCAGCGAGAGCAGGATCTGGCTTTCCTGGTCGTGGACGTGGTGCCGGACCCGCTCGATCACCACGGCGACGACCAGCCCGTACGCGATCCCGCCCAGCACCACCTCGGCCAGCCGCGCCACGCCGTGGCCGAACGTGAACGGGTGCGCCATCGCCTCGGCGGCCAGCCCGAACGCGGTCAGCGCTACTCCGTCGTTGATCAGGCCCTCGCCCTCAAGGATCGTGACCACCCGCTGCGGCGCGCCCAGCCGCTTCGCCACCGACGTGGCGGCCACGGCGTCGGTGGGCGCCACCGCGGCGGCGAACGCGACCGCTGGCGCCCAGCCCAGGCCGGGCAGGACCAGCCGGGTCACCCCGCCCACGGCCGCGATCGTGGCCGCAGTCGCGCCGATCGCCAGCCCGCTGATCGGGATGGCGTTCTCGCGGCTCTCCCGGGGAGCGGACAGGAAGGCGGCGTTATAGATCAACGGCGGCAGGAACACAAAAAGCACGACGTCCGGCGGCAGTTCCACGTGCGGCATGCGCGGGACCAGGCTGGTCAGGACGCCCAGCACGACCAGAACGATCGCCTCAGGCACCTCGAGCCGCTGGGCGACCGCCCGCCCGATGATCATCACGCCGGCGATCGCCACCACCAGCGTGAAGAGTTCCTCCTGCCCCACCGGCCTCTCCTGGGTATCGTCCTGAATTATGACAGGTAGCTCGGATTGGCAACCCCGGCACGACGATCCGCTGTTCATCCTGGCCATGGATCACCGCGAATCGTTCGGCCGTACCTTGTTCGACGTCAAGGATGACGATCCCGACAGCGCCGAGCTCGCGGCGATGACGTCGGCCAAACAAATCATCTACGAGGGCCTGCAGCGGGCCCTCCCCTCAGTGACGTACGGGCGCATCGGCGTACTGGTCGACGAACGGTATGGTCAGGGTGTCATCGATGCGGTCAAGGCCAGCGACCAGCCACTGGTGCTCGCGGTGCCGGTCGAGGCCAGCGGGCACGAGTGGTTCACGCTCGAATGGGGCGATGGGTGGCTCGAGCACGTCGAAACCGTCAGGCCCGACTACGCCAAGGTACTGGTACGGGACAACCCTGACTTCGATGCGGCCCAGCGTGAGGGCCAGTTCGGCCGGCTCGCCCAGGTCGCCGCCGGGCTGCGAGGGATTGGCGTTCCGTTGCTCTACGAACTGCTCGTGCCAGCCACCAGTGCCCAGCTGGACCGGGCGGGACACGACGCGGGCGTCTACGACCGTGATATCCGCCCCGGACTGGTGGCGACGGTGATCGCCGACAACTATGCGCACGGCGTCGGGCCGAGGTTGTGGAAGGTCGAGGGTCTCGAGACGGTCGAGGCGGCGCGGCAAGTGGCCGGGCAGGTGAGGACCGGTGACCCTGACGCGGACCTGATCGTCCTGGGCCGGGACGCGCCGGCCGAACGCCTCGACCACTGGCTCGAGGTGGCCAGCGAGGTGGACGAGTTCGTGGGCTTCGCGATCGGGCGCAGCATCTGGGAGGACGCCGTGCGCGAGTACGAGGCGTCCGATCGGGGTGAAGCCGCGGCCGACCGGGCACGGGGCCAGGTCGCCGATCGTTACCTCGGCTTCGTGGCGCAATGGAAACCCTGACCGCGTGGCGGCGTGGTACGAGCTGATAAGGCCGAGCCAGCGCCCGGCCGCGGGATGGGCGGCCGCGGCCGGGCACGCTATGAGCGGAAGGGCTAATTTCGCTGCAGGGTGACCTTCTCGGGCTGGGTCAGTTCCTCGATAACCCAGTCGACCATGACGGCCAGCAGGCAGGCGGAAGCTCCAAGAAGCAGACCGAGCCGTGCTTCCTTTCCCATGACGTCCCCTTTCGTAGCCACTCGAACGAGCCAAGTCTGCGCTGCGGACCGGTGAGGCGGGATCATACGATCGGGGTGATTCGGGCTCACCAGTCCGGTCGCGGACTGGTGAGCCGTAACCGCGAGGGGCCGCCCACGTCAGCAGACAATGCGCAGCGCGAGCCGGGCCGGGCAGCCACGCTGTACCAGCCGGGCGACTTGGTGCCAGTCGATGCGGTCGGCGTAGATCTCGGCCAGGGACCCTGGGATGCCCAGCCGCGTGAGCTGCGACACGCGCCAGTTGTGCACGAGCCGGTAGTCGCGGTCGGCGGCATCGAGGTCCTGGGTGAGTGATTCCATCGCTCCTCCCTTCGGTCGGGCGTGATCGATGCCCGTTGTGACATCAGCCTCGGACCAGACTGGGTGAGCCGGCATCGCCCGGTCTGTGTGATATCGCGTGACCGTTTTCACTCAAAACTGGATGTGTCGCCGGCTCCGCGGCGCACGATCTCGGGCTCGGGCTGGGAGAAGTCGATCACGGTTGTCGGTTCGGTGCCGCAGTCACCCGAGTCGATCACCGCGTCCACGACGTGGTCGAGCTGGTCTGCGATCTCCCAGCCCTGGGTCATCGGCTCGTCCTGCCCGGGCAGCAGCAGGGTGCTTGAGACCAGCGGCGCGCCGAGTTCGGCCAGCAACTCGTGGGTCACCACGTGGCGGGGGATCCGCACCCCGACGGTTTTCTTCTTCGGGTGCTGCAAGATCCGCGGCACCTCCTTGGTCGCGGGCAGGATGAACGTGTAACTACCGGGGGTCGCCGCCTTGATGGCACGGAACACCGGGTTGGGGACGTAGGCGAACTGGCCAAGCTGGGCGAAGTCCTGGCACACCAGCGTGAGGTGATGCCGGTCGTCCAGGCCCCGGATCGACCTGATCCTGGCCATGCCGTCCCTGTTGCCGAGCTGGCACCCGAGTGCGTAGCAGGAGTCCGTCGGATAGGCGATCACGCCGCCCGCCCGCACGATGTCCGCGACCTCAACGATCGCGCGACGCTGCGGGTTGGCCGGATGAACGTTGAAGTACCTGGCCATGCGATGAGCTTAGGGTCATCTCACCGTGCCGTGCCCGGCAGAGCCCGCCGGCGGAATCCGGCGACCGCCATCTCGACCACACGGTCGTGGCCCCCGCCGGACGTCGAGCCACAGCAACGTCCTACGCGCTACCCAATTCGCGCGACTGGCGGGCCGGGCCGGGCCGGGCCAGGCTACCGGTCGAGGCGGGCGCGCCAGCCGCCGGGCACGGTGGTTTGGCCTACCTCGATCAGGTGGTCATCGGGGTCGCGGATGTAGCAGCGGATTTCGGTTTCGTGCTGTTTCGGCGGGGTGAGGAACTCGGCGCCCCGTGCGCTCCATTCGGCGTATGCCGCCTCGATGTCCGAGACCCTGATGTTCATGAAGCCGCTGGTCCGGTTCGGATCGGGCGGTGTTTCGAGCGTGACGGCTGGCTTGTCGTCGGTCGGGCCGCCGCCGACGTTGATGATGATCCAGGTGTTGGCTAGCGCCACGTACGAAGGCTCGCCCGACAGGATGGTCTTGCCGCCGAGTACCTCGGTGTAGAAGCGGCGCGACCGTTCGACGTCGGCAACGACGATGAAGTGGGCGACGGCGATCTCAAATGCGGGCGGGCTGGCCTCAGCCATCGGGCATCATCTCCATAACGCAGTCGATTTCGATAACGCAGTCGATCTCCATAACTCACTCGGCCTCGAGTTGGCGCAGGTTGGTCTTTGTGAGTTCGATGAGCTCCTCCCCGCCGCCGGACAGGATCGTCCTGGTCGCGTACAGGGTGAACCCCTTGAGCTGGCCGTAGGTGAGCTTGGGCGGCAGCGACAGTTCCTGCCTGGCGGTGTGCACCTCGACCAGCGCCGGGCCGTCGTGCTCGAACGCCTCCCGTAGCGCGCCCTCCAGGTCTTTGGCCTTGTCCACCCGCGCGCCGAACAGCCCGGCGGCCCGCGCCATCGCCGCGAAGTCGGGGTTGTCCAGGTCGGTGCCGTAGGTCACGATTCCGGCCGCCTTCATCTCAAGTTCCACGAACGACAGCGCGCCGTTGGCGAACACCACGACCTTCACCGGCAGGTGCTGCTGGTGCAGCGTGATCAGCTCGCCGAGCAGCATCGCGACGCCGCCGTCGCCTGCCAGCGCGACGACCTGCCGGCCGGGGTGGCTGGCCTGGGCGCCGATGGCGTGCGGCAGCGCGTTGGCCATGGAGCCGTGGCTGAACGAGCCGATCAGCCGCCGGGTGCCGTTCATCCGCAGGTACCTGGCGGCCCAGATGCACGGGGTGCCGACATCGGCGGTGAAGATCGCGTCCGCGGCGGCCAGCTTGTCGATGGTGGCCGCGACGTACTGCGGGTGCAGGGGCGAGTCCCCGGCGCGGTCGCGGGCCAGTTTGTCCAGCCGGGCCCGGGCCCGCCGGTAGTGCGCGGTCATCAGGTCCAGGTGCCACGTGTCGTCGTTAACGGTGATCATCGGCAGCAGCGCGTCGAGGGTGGCACCGACCGTGCCGACCAGCGGAACATGGACCGGGATCCGGCGGCCGATCTGCTCGCCGCGCACGTCGACCTGGATCACGGGGACGCCCTCGGGCAGGAACGACCGGTAGGGGAAATCGGTGCCGAGCATGACCAGCGTGTCGCAGTGCTCCATGGCCCGGTACCCGGAGCTGAACCCGATCAGCCCGGTCATCCCGACGTCGTACGGGTTGTCGTACTCGACGAACTCCTTGCCGCGGAACGCGTGGACGATCGGGGCCTTCAGCGCCGCGGCGAACGCGATGAGCTGCTGGTGCGCCCCGACGCAGCCGGCCCCGGCCAGGATGGTTACCCGGTCAGCGTTGTTGAGCGTGGTCGCGGCGGCAGTCAGCGACGCCTGGTCCGGGCGGATCATCGAGTACGCGGTCTTGACCGGCGTGACCTCGGCCGACGGGGCGTCGGCCAGGAACACCTCCCCGGGCACCACGAGCACCGCCACCCCGGCCCGCTGCATCGCCGCGCGCATGGCGATCTGCAGCAGCCGCGGCAGCTGTTCGGGGACGCTGACCAGCTCGCAGTACACGCTGCACTCACCGAACAGCCGATCAGGATGGGTCTCCTGGTAGTAGTTGCCGCCGATCTCGTCCCGCGGGATCTGCGCCGCGATGGCCAGCACGGGCACCCGGCTGCGGTTGGCGTCGAACAGCCCGTTGATCAGGTGCAGGTTGCCAGGGCCGCAGCTGCCCGCGCAAACCGCAAGCTCGCCGGTCAGCCCCGCCTCCGCGGCCGCCGCGAACCCCGCCGCCTCTTCGTGCCTGACGTGCTGCCAGGCGATACCCCCGTCGCGGCGCAGCGCGTCGGTGAACCCGTTGAGCGAATCCCCCGGAATCCCGTACACCCGCTGCACCCCGGACGCCTTCAGCGTCGACACCATCACATCAGCCACCGTGGTCGCCATGAGGCTGCTCCCCTTCCTGGTGTTCGGCCTCCGCTAGAAATGATCGACGGTCGCGATCGCCCGGCAAGGACCGGGGTCAGCCAAGGGTTCGCCGCTGGCGGTATTCGCCGGCGGCGGCGGTGATGTGTGCGGCCGCGCCGGGCACGCCGTTCCAGTGTGTGTGCAGGTAGGACGCGTGCACCTGGCCGCTGACGAAGCCCTCGGTGACGACGGCATCCCGGGCCTGCCACCGCCACGCGTTGGCCTGGCTGGGCGAAGACCGGACGGCGGTGCGGTGGAACTCGTGGCCGTGCGCCCGCGTCCCGGCCGGCCCGAGCGGCGAGGGGGTAAGGGCCACGGCGTCGCGGTAGCCCAGCGTGAGCTGGCTGGTCATCGCGGTCTCGGCCTCGAGCACGCCGCACATTGGGTGTCCGTCGAGCGACCGTGACAGGTACAGCAGGCCGGCGCACTCGGCCACGACCGGCGCGCCCGCGCGGGCCAGCGCGCGGACCTCGGCCCGCAGGCTGGCGTTGGCCGACAGGTCGGCGGCGTGCTCCTCGGGAAAGCCGCCGCCGATGACCAGTCCGTGTACGTCGTGGGGGAGTTCCTCGTCGCGCAGCGGGTCGAACGTCACGACCTCGGCTCCGGCGGCGGCAAGCAGCTCGGGGTGCTCGGCATAGCCGAACGTGAACGCCGCGCCGCCGGCCACGGCGATACGGGGCCGGGGAGCGGGCACCACGGCCCGTTCGGCAAAAATCTCCGGGGTGTCAGGGAGCGCAGGCGCCGTGCGGGCCAGCCGGAGTACGGCCTCCAGGTCCACCCCGCCGCAGACGGCCGCGGTGAGGGCGTCGACCGCGGCGGCGGCGTTACGGCCGAGCTCGGTCGCCGGGATGAGCCCGAGGTGCCGGGACGGCACGGTGAGCTGGCCGAGCCGGCGGATCGCGCCGAGGACCGGGACGCCGGCGGCGTCGGCCGCGTCGCGGAGCAGTTGCTCGTGATAGGCCGAACCGACCTTGTTGAAGATCACGCCGCCGATGCGGGTCCCCGGGTCGAAGGTGGTGAAGCCGTGCAGCAGCGCGGCGGCCGACGAGCTGAAGCCCGCCGCGTCGACCACCAGGACGATCGGCGCGCCGAGCAGCCGCGCGACGTGCGCGGTCGAGGCGAAGTCCCCCCGGCCCGACGCGCCGTCGAACAGCCCCATGACCCCCTCGATGATCGCGATGTCGGCGCGGGCAGGCCAGGAGGCCCCGTGCAGGAACATGGGCAGGATCTGGTCCTCGCCGACGAGCCACGCATCGAGGTTCCGGCCGGCGCGGCCCGCGGCCAGCGCGTGGTAGCCGGGGTCGATGTAATCGGGACCGACCTTGTGGGGCGAGACGGCCAGGCCGCGCTGCCGCAGCGCGCCGAGCAGCCCGGTGGCGACCGATGTCTTGCCGTGGTCGCTGCCTGGAGCCGCGATGACGACACGCGGGATGATCACCACTCGATGCCACGCTGGCCCTTCTGGCCCATGTCCATCGGGTGCTTGATCTTGGTCATCTCGACGACCAGATCCGCCGCGTCGATCAGGTCCCGGTGCGCGTCGCGGCCGGTGATCACCACGTGCTGGTGCCCGGGCCTGGCGGTGAGCGTCGCCACGACGTCGGCGACGTCGATCCAGCCCCACTTCATCGGGTAGGTGAACTCGTCCAGGATGTATAGGCCGTACCGCTCGGCGGCCAGGTCCCGCTTGATCTGCGCCCATCCTTCGCGGGCGTTAGCGGCGTGGTCCTCTGGGTCGCCGCGCTGGATCCACGACCAGCCCTCGCCCATCTTGTGCCAGGCGACCTCGCCGCCCTCGCCGGTCTGCTCGTGCAGCCGGCCGAGGGCCCGGAAGGCGGCCTCCTCGCCGACCCGCCACTTGGCGCTCTTGACGAACTGGTAGACCGCGATGTCCCAGCCTTGGTTCCAGCCGCGCAGGGCCAGGCCGAACGCGGCGGTGGACTTGCCCTTCATCGGGCCCGTGTGCACGATCAACAGCGGCCGGTTCCGGCGCTGCCTGGTGGTCAGCCCGTCATCAGGGACGGTCTGCGGTACTCCCTTCGGCATGGCTCAGGCCACCTCCCGCTTCGGCATGGCTCAGGCCACCTCCCGCGGGACTTCCCAGTAGGAGGGGTCGCGCCGGTAGGCCCCGACCGAGAAGGCGCGGACCGAGCCCGCCAGCGCGCCGGCGGAAAGCTCGTGCAGGCCGAGGTGGAAAGCGCCGAGGTTGCGGGCCAGGACGCCGGCCAGCCCGAGGCGGACCGGGCCAGCCTCGCAGTCGACGACGACGGCCGCGACGCCGTCGCGGCGCAACCGCAGCGCAACGGCATCGGGTTCGCCGCCTGCGGTGTGACGGCCGTCGGTGACAACGACCAGAAGCGGCCGGCGCAGGGGGTCGCGCAGCCGCTCGCGGAGCACCGTCGCGTGCGCCTCGGCCAGCCCGGCCGCCAGCGGGGTCTGCCCTCCGGTTGGCATGCTCTCCAGCCTGCTCGCGGCGGCGTCCACCGAGGAGGTGGGCGGCAGCAGCAGTTGCGCGCCGGGGCCGCGGAAGCAAATGAGGCCCACCTTGTCGCGGCGCTGGTAGGCGTCGAGCAGCAGGGAAAGAACGGCGCCCTTGACCGCCTCCATCCGCCGGCGGGCGGCCATCGACCCGCTGGCGTCGACCAAGAAAAGGACCAGGTTGGACTCTCTTCCCTCGCGGCGGCGCTCGCGCAGGTCGCCGCGTTCAAGTACCAGGCCGGGCCCGGTCCGGCCGCGGCGGATCTGGTGCGGCGCGCTGGCCATGAGGGTCGCGGTCAGGTGCACGTCCCTGGGCGCGGAACGCGGCGGGTGCGCGCCGACGGTATGGCCGCCGTCGGTATAGGCACGCGATCGCCGCCCGGCGGTTCCTTGTCCCTTGCCCGGAACCTCGAGCCGCCGCGCGCGGAACGTCGCGCCGGCCGGCTGGACCGACTCGCGGCCGGGTTGGCGTTCGCCCGGGGACCGGGGTGGCCCGGTCATCGCGCCATCTTCCGTCGGCCCGGAGCCGGGCGGTTGCGGATCTGGCTCGTCGTCGGGCCCGCCGTCCGGCTCATGGCCGAGTGCGTCGTCCAGTTGCTGTTCGTCCAGGCCGGGAGCGTCGAACGGATTGCGGCGCCGGCGGTGCGGCAGCGCCAGCCGGGACGCGGCCCGGATATCCTCGCGGGTGACCGCCGCGGCTCCCCGCCAGGCCGCGTGTGCGGCGGCCGCCCGCGCGATCACGATGTCGGCCCGCAGCCCGTCCACGCCGAAGCTGGTGCACACCGCCGCGATCTGCTCGAGCGCCGCGTCGTCGACCACGACCGCGGCCAGGCGGGCCCGGGCCATCGCGATCGAGTCGGCAACCTCCGCTTCGGCCGAGGCGAACCGCGCCGCGAACGCGGCGGGATCGGCGTCGAAGGCGATCCGCCTGCGGACGACCTCGGCCCGGGCCGCCGGGTCGCGCGGTGCGGCCGCCTCGACGGTCAGGCCGAACCGGTCAAGCAACTGCGGCCGCAGCTCGCCTTCCTCCGGGTTCATGGTGCCGACCAGCAAGAACCTGGCCGCGTGCTGCACCGACACGCCATCGCGCTCCACGTAGCTTGTCCCGAGGGCGGCCGCGTCGAGCAGCAGGTCGACGAGGTGGTCGTGCAGCAGGTTGACCTCGTCCACGTAAAGGACGCCCCGGTGCGCGGCGGCGAGCAGTCCCGGCTGGAACGACGTGACGCCCTCGGTGAGAGCCCGCCCCACGTCAAGCGAGCCGGTGAGCCGGTCTTCCGTGGCGCCGACCGGCAGCTCTACCAGCCGGGTCGGCCGCAGCTGGGCCGCGGTCGCGACCGCGGCCCCGGCCGGGTGCGGGCCGTCAGGGCACTGCGGGTCTGGTGCCGACGGCGAGCACGAGAAGCGGCAGCCCTCGATGACCTCGACCGGCGGCAAGACCGTGGTCAGCGCGCGTACCGCGGTCGACTTCGCGGTCCCCTTCTCGCCGCGCACGAGTACCCCGCCGATGGCCGGCGAGATCGCGTTGAGGATGAGCGCCAGCCGCATATCGTCCATGGCGACGATGGCGCTGAACGGAAACTGGGTCACAGCCACAGCCCTTCAGCCGGCGGGTGTCCGCGCCCGCCGACGGCGACGACCACCGGGCGGTGGCCCGGCGGCACGGGTACCGATGGCCTGACTTCCCGTTCTACGAACGAGTCACAGTGGCGGGACCGTCCCGGATTTGCACCGGTGTTCCTCGGCAGCCGTTCGCTCGCAATCTTCTCACAGCCGTGCGGCAGACTGTACGGCGTGCTGTCCCAAACCGTGACCGTGGTCGGTATCGGCGCCGACGGCTGGGCCGGCCTGCCGCCGCGTTCGAAGACCGCGATCGAGCAGGCCGGCGTGATCGTGGGCGGGGTGCGGCAGCTCGCGCTGCTGCCGGACGCCGTGGCCGGGCGGCGGATCGCGCTGCCGAGTCCGCTGCTGCCCGGCTTGTCCGAGCTGGCCGCCGCGCACGCCGGGTCCGCACTGGTCGTGCTGGCCAGCGGTGATCCGATGTTCTACGGGATCGGCTCCACTCTGGTCGCCATCCTCGGTGCCGCGCAGGTCACCGTGCTTCCCCATCTGTCGTCTGTGTCGCTGGCCGCCTCGAGGCTCGGCTGGCCGCTGGACGACGTCGACGTGGTGAGCCTGGTCGGCCGGCCGCGCGAGCTGCTGCATCCGGTGCTGCAGCCCGGGCGGCGGGTGTTCGCGCTTACCGCCGAGACCACGGCCGCGGCTGACATCCGCGCGCTGCTCGAGGCCCGTGGGTTCGGCCGCAGCCAGGTCACGGTGCTCGCCGACCTGGGCGGTTGGCAAGAGGTCGTCGCGCCGGCCGACGGGCGGCCGCACAGCCGGCTGGCCATCATCGCGATCGACTGCAAGCTCGACGACGGCGCAAGCAGTGCCGCGGGCAGCGGCGCGGGCGGTGGCGCCGGCGCCGGGCCGCTGCCGCGCGTTCCCGGCCTGCCCGACGACGCGTTCGAGCATGACGGGCAGATCACCAAGCGCGAGATCCGCGCCGTGGCGCTGGCCGCGCTGGCCCCGGTCCCGGGCCAGCTGCTGTGGGACGTGGGAGCCGGCTCGGGCAGCGTCGGCATCGAATGGATGCGAATCCACCCGGCCAGCCGAACGATCGCGGTCGAGCCGCGAGCCGACCGCCGGGACCGCATCGCCAGGAACGCCGCCGCGCTCGGCGTACCTGGACTGGTGGTCGTGCCCGGCTCGGCGCCGGACGCGCTGTCCGGGCTGCCCCGGCCGGACGCGGTGTTCGTCGGCGGCGGCGTCACCGGCGATGGCGTCGTGACCGCCTGCTTGGACGCGCTCGCCCCCGGCGGCAGGCTGGTGGCGAACGCGGTCACGATCGAGGGACATTCTGTCCTGGCCGGGTGGTGGCGCAGTGTCGGCGGCACCTTGACCCGGCTCGGCCTGGAACGCGCCGATAAGCTCGGCGGCTTCACCGCCTGGCGGCCGGCGCTGCCGGTCGTTCAGTGGTCCGTGCGCAAGGAGGGCTCGTGACCGTCCACTTCGTCGGCGCCGGCCCTGGCGCCGCGGACCTGATCACCGTCCGGGCCCAGCGCCTGCTGTCGGAATGCTCGGTGTGCCTGTACGCCGGCAGCCTCGTCCCGGCCGAGGTCCTGGCCCACTGCCCGCCGGCGGCCCGGCTTATCGACACCGCCGGCCTGACCCTCGACCAGATCACCGCGGCCATGGTGGAGGCCGACGCCGTGGGGCTTGACGTGGTGCGACTATGTTCCGGCGACCCGGCCGTCTTCAGCGCGGTGGCCGAGCAGGCCCGCCGTCTGGACCGGGCCGGCATCACCTACGACATCACCCCGGGCGTCCCGGCGTTCGCCGCCGCCGCCGCGGCCCTGCGCCGCGAGCTCACCGTGCCCGGCGTCGGCCAGACGGTCGTCCTCACCAGGATCGCGCACCGGGCCACGCCGATGCCGCCGGGCGAGGACCTGGCCAGCCTCGGCGCGACCGGGGCGACGCTCGTGCTGCACCTTGCCGTCCAGCGGATCGAGCAGGTCGTGGCCGAACTGGTGCCGCACTACGGATCCGGGTGCCCCGCGGCCGTCGTGGCCTACGCCAGCCAGCCGCGCGAGGTGGTGCTGCGCGGCACGCTGGGCGACATCGCCGCACAGGTCCTGGCCGCGTCGGTCAAGAGCACCGCGGTGATCATCGTCGGGAAGGTTCTGGCCGCGGAAGGCTTCCGCGACAGCCATCTTTATTCAGCCGAACGGAACCGTGGCTCACGCCCCTGACCAGGTGCGGGCCGGCCCGGCCCGTCGCTGCCTTCGCGCTCGCGGCGCAGCAGATACGTGTCCATGATCCAGCCGTGCTTGGCTTTTAGCGCGGATCTGGCCTTTGTTATCTCGTCGGCCACCTCGGACAGCGGGCCGCGGATGAGGGTTTCGTCCGGCGTGCTGAGGTACGCGCCCCAGAAGACGGTAAGCGCGGGGTCGTCGAACCCGGCCGCGGTGAAACCGGAGTCGAGCATGACCACGGCGCTGTCCAGTCCTTCTGGCAGCCCGCCGGCGATCCGGCGGGCGGGGGTGATGTGGATCGGCTCGCCGATCCGGTTCAGCGGAACGCGGTGAGCCGCCGCGAGCGCCTGCACGCTGGTGACGCCGGGGATGACCGCGTAGGTGAAGGTGACGGCGCCCCGGTCCAGGATGCGGTCAATGATCCGCAGCGTCGAGTCGTAGACCGACGGATCGCCCCAGACCAGGAACGCGCCCACACCGTCCTCGCCCAGCTCGGCCGTCAGCGCCGCCTCGATGAGCCCGGCGCGGGCCTCGTGCCAGTCGGTAACCGCGCCCTGGTAGTCGGCGGCGGACCGGTCCCGCGGCGGCTCGGGGATCTCGACGACGCGGTAGCCCGGCCGGGTGACGTGCCGGTTCAAGATCTCGTCGCGGACGGCGTTCAGCCCCGATTTCGCGTCGCCCTTGTCGATGCGGAAGAAGACGTCGACCCGGTTGAGGGCCGCCGCGGCCTGGACGGTGATCTGATCAGGGTGGCCTGGACCCATCCCGATGACGAGCAGTTCGCGCATCCGCCCAGTGTGCCGCACTAGTCTGTGCCCCGTGCGCATCCTGATCCTCGGCGGGACCGGTGAGGCGCGCGACCTGGCCGCCGAACTGGTGGCCGCCGGTGTCGACGTGCTGTCGTCGCTGGCTGGGCGGGTCCGGGAGCCGCGGCTGCCGGACGGTCCCGTGCGCGTCGGCGGTTTCGGGGGTGCCGTGGGCCTCGCGGAGTTCCTGCGCGCCGAGGGCATCACCGGTGTCGTGGACGCGACGCACCCGTTCGCCGGCACGATCACCGCCAACGCCGCCCAGGCCGCGGCGCAGGCTGACGTGCCGCTGCTGGTCCTGCGCCGCCCGGAGTGGGAGGCCGAACCTATGTGGCAGCCGGTGGCTGATATTCGCGCGGCGGGCGCCGCCGTGCGTGCCTGGCCCGGCGAGTCGGTGTTCCTTACCACGGGCCGCCGGGACCTGGACGTCTTCGCCGCGGACGACAGGCACCGTTTCCTGGTCCGGACCGTCGATGAGCCCGACGGGCCGGTTCCGCCCCGTATGACGCTGGTTCTCGACCGCGGCCCGTACACGGTCGAGGGCGAGTCGGCGCTGATGCGCGACCACGGCGTCGGGCTGCTGGTGACCAAGAACAGCGGCGGGCCGATGACGGCGGCCAAACTGGAGGCCGCCCGCGATCTCGCAGTGCAGGTCATCATGGTGCGGCGTCCGCCGCTGCCGCCGCTTCCCCCTGGCAGCGTGGCGGTGACCTCGGTGGCCGAGGCCGTGCGGTGGGTCAGCCTGGGTAGCGGCGGGGCGTGATCACCCGGGCGGCCCGGCTTCCGGCCCGCAGGACGCGGGTCTGGCTGGAGCCGACGATGAGCAGGCAGCGCATGTCAACCTGGCCGGGGTCGAGGTCACCGAGCGTGGTGACGGTGACCTGCTGGTCGGGGGTGCCGACGGCGCGCCCCACCACCACAGGCGTCCCCGGGTCCCGGTGGTCGAGCAGCAGGTTCTGTGCGTCGGCTAGCTGCTGACGCCGGGACATGGACGCCGGGTTGTAGATCGCGATCGCGAAGTCGCCCTCCGCCGCCGCCGTGAGTCGTCTGGCGATGACGTCCCACGGCTTGAGCCGGTCAGACAGGGACAGCATGACGTAATCGTGGCCGAGAGGGGCACCGGCCAGGCTCGCGACGGCCTGCGCCGCGGTGATCCCGGGCACGATGTCGACCGGCACGTCCGCGAACCGCTCGTGGCTGGCGGCAGCCTCGAGCACGACCGAGGCCATGGCGAACACGCCGGGGTCGCCCGACGAGACCACGGCCACCCGCCGGCCCCGCAGCGCCAGGTCGAGGGCGAACTCGGCCCGCTGCGCCTCGGCCCGGTTGTCGCTGCCGTGCCGCTGCTGCCTCGGGTTGCGCGATACCCGGTCCACGTAAGGCCCGTAGCCCACGATGTCGTCGGCGGCGGCCAGGACGGCCATCGCCTGTGGGGTGAGCCAGTCGCGCCCGGCCGGGCCCAGGCCCACCACGTCGACTCGCCCCGGCCCAGGTTCCCCCCGTTCGGTGCCGGCCCGCACGGCAGCCGGCCGTTCCGCCGCCTCAGCGCCGGGAACGATAACGATCGACATATACGGAACGGCCGTTGGATCGACTTCCCCGGCCGGCTCGATGAGCTGCGCCGAGCCGCCGGACGCGCGCTCGACGTAGTACGCCTGCGCTAGGCGCCCTGACTCCTTCAGCGCCTCCCGGACGTCGGTGTAACTGCGGCTGATCTTCATGATCGCGGCCGCCCCGGTCCCGCTCAGCTTCCGCGTCAGTTCCTCGCGCCCGAGCGTGCCCGGCAGCACGGTCAGCACATCGTCGCCCTCCACCAGGGGCACGGCCAGCGCCGCGGACGCCGCGCTCACCGAGGTGATGCCGGGGACGATCTCGGTGCGGAACCGGCCGCTGATCCGCTTGTGCATGTGCATGTAACTGCTGTAAAAGAGCGGGTCCCCCTCGGCCAGCAGGACCACGTCGCGCCCCTCGGCCAGGTGCGCCGTCAGCCGGGCCGCGGCCTGCTCGTAGAACTCCTCGATCGCGGCCTCGTAGTCGTCCGTGCGTTCGGTCGTCACGGGGTAGACGAGCTGTTCCTCGATCTGGTCACCGCGAAGGTAGGGCGCGGCGATCGAGCGCGCGATGGACCGGCCGTGGCGGGCGCAGTGGTAGGCGACGACGTCGGCGGACCCGATGAGGCGCGCCGCCTTCACCGTGACCAGCTCGGGATCGCCGGGCCCGAGCCCGACGCCGTAAAGCACCCCGGCCGTCCCGGTCATTCTGTCTCGCTCATTCTGTCTCGCTGGCGATCGCGTTGACGGCGGCGACGGCCATCGCGCTGCCGCCGCGGCGCCCGTGCACGACGAGGTGCTCCAGGCCGGATGCGGCCAGCGCCCGCTTCGACTCCGCGGCGCCGACGAAGCCGACCGGAACGCCGATCACCGCCGCCGGACGGGGACCGCTTCTGCTTGTGTCCTGCGGGCCGGTAATCTCAAGCAGGCGGAACAGCGCGGTCGGCGCGTTGCCGATCGCCACGACGGCTCCGTCCAGCCGTTCGGCCCACAGGTCGACCCCGGCCGCCGACCGCGTGGTCCCAAGCCGCGCGGCCAGCGCGACCGCGGCCGGGTCGCGCAGCAGACAGACCACCTCGTTATCGGCGGGCAGCCGCGACCGGGTTATCCCGGCGGCAACCATGTGCGCGTCGCACAAGATCGCCGCGCCGTTCCGCAGCGCCGCCCGCGCCCGCTGGACCACGCCGGCGCTGTAGGCGATGTCGCGGGGGAGATCGGTCATGCCGCAGGAGTGGATCATCCGGACTACGACCTGTGCCACGTCGGCCGGGAAACCGGACAGCTCCGCCTCGGCCCGGATGGTCGCGAAGGACCGGCGGTAGATCTCAGCGCCGTCGCGGATGTAATCGAACTCCGTCAACCTGGTATCCCTCGCTGGTGGCGGTCACGTCGATCTGGGTGGCAGCGGGCCGGCCACAGTGCCGGGCGCAGCCGCTGACGTGCACGATCCGCTCAGGCCAGCGTGCCGCGAACGCCGCCGCGTCGGCCTGCACATCGGCCAGCGCGCTGGCGCAGCCCGGCCGGCCGGTGCACGCGGACAGGCGCAGCCACGGTGACGCGGCGTCCACCCCGAACCCGAGGCGGTCGGCTTCACGGAGCACCCCGGCCGCGTCGGGCAGGTCCGGCAGCACGACGCTGCGCCACGGGGTGATCCTGGCGGGCCGTTCGGTCACCCGGTCGGCAAGCCAGGTCAGCTGCGCCGCGGTCAGGCGCCCGAGCGGCGCGAGCAGTACGGCGGCGGTGCCGTCGGGCCCAACGATGCCGACGGGCCGTGAGGCGCCCCCGGTCGTCGGTTGCGGGGCGGTCGGCGGTTGCGGGGCGGTCGTCGGATGCGGGGCCGCGGCCAGCTGGAGGCGCGCGGCGACGGCGGCGCGGACCCGCTCGGCCCCGTCAGCCAGATCGGCGATCCGCCATGCCGTGCCGCCCTGAGCCGCCGCCTCGTCGAGGAACGCCTCGGCGCACGCCAGCATCACGGCCACGATCGCGTCCGCATCCGCGCGCGCCGTGCTGCCGTCCTGCTCCACCGTGCTGCCGTCCTGCTCCACCGTGCTGCCGTCCTGCTCCACCGTGCTGCCGTCCTGCTCCACCGTGCTGCCGCCCGGCGCCACCTCGAGCCCGTTGACCGCCGCGCCGTCGGCCCGCACCCGGGCGACCACATCGGCACCGAGGTCGGCCACGTCGCCGCGCCCGTCGTCCACCGCGAACAGGAACCGGCCGGACAGCTCCGCCAGCCTCGCGCGCGCGCAGAGCCCGGCGTCGAGGGCCCGGATGACCGCGGTCAGGTCGTTCCCGCCGTCGAGGCCGGCCAGCGGCGAGGCGAGCACGTTGCGCACCCGGTCGTGGCTCAGCGACGGTAGCAGCCCGGCTCGGGTGAGCCGATCGGTAAGCGGGTCCGCGGCGTCCGCGGCCAGCCCGCGGAGCTGCACGTTGCCACGGGAGGTCAGCTCGGCCCGGCCGTCGCCCAGCTCGTCCGCCAGCCGGGCCAGCGCCCGGATCTGCCCAGCGCTTATCAGGCCGCCCGGCAGCCGGATCCGCGCCAGATGCCCGTCAGCTGCCACGGCCAGGCGCAGCGCGCCGGGGCAGCGGTCGGCCGCGGCGTGGCTGGTAGCGGGACCGGTCGCGGGCACGGCCGGATTCTACGTCAGCACCTGGGCGGAGCGGGAGCGCCGGGCGAGGACCGCCAGGTAAACGGCCAGCGCGAGCACGCAGGCGCATAGCGCTGCCGACGACAGGGCGAGAGCGGGGCGCAGCCCGATCACCGCGCCGAACAGGCCGACGGTGAACCCGCTGCCGATCCGCATCCCGTTGGCACCGGTGCTGTAGACGCCGATCACCTGGCCCTTCTTCTCCCGCGGCGCGCGGAGCTGAGCGACCGTCTGGGTGATCGACAGCGTGGCGAGGTTGGCGATGCCGCCGATGACGAGCAGCGGGGCGGCCACGAGGTAATAGTGGCTGACGGCGAAGAAGACCGTGGACGCGCCATAGACGACGGTGGACCACAGCGCCGCGCGCACCGAGAGCCTGATCCAGCCCGTGCCCTCGAGCAGCAGGCCGCCGACCACCCCACCGAGGCCGTTGGCGAACAGCAGCACACCATAGGCCGTGCCACTCGAGAGGCCGGCCGTCGTGGTCGCGATGGTTGGCATAACCGTCTGCATGGCCGAGCCGATGAAAAACGAGCCGAGCCCAGCGAGGATGACCATGACGGCCAGCACCCGATCCTTGCTGACGTCCCTGAACACCTTCACGGCCGCCAGCGCACCCACGCGCTCCCTGGCAACGATGCCGTACCGCGTGTGGCCGGTGAACTTCGTCCGCGCCGCCACGAGCGTCAGCGGCAGGTAGAAGCCGATGTTGACCCAGATGCCGTGGACGGGGCCGAGCCCTAGCAGCAGCACCGAGCCGACCACTGGGCCGAGCAGGATGCCGAGCGACCGGGCCGTCGAGTTGAGCCTGATCGCGCTGGGCAGGTCGGATGTCCCCACGAAGTCCTCAAGCAGCAGCTGCTCCGGCGGCGCCCACAGCGCCCCCGCCATGCCGTGCAGGATCAGCAGGACGCACGCGTTCCAGACCGTGAGCGTGCCGGTGGCGAACAGGATGCCCCAGGTCAGCGACACGGCCATGAAAAGCGCCTGCGAGCCCTGGATGAGCTTGCGGCAGTCCAAGCGGTCGGCAAGCGCGCCGAAATACGGCGAGAGCAGCAGAAACGGCAGCCAGTGGCTGATCACCTCAAAGCCGGTAAGCGCCGGGGAATGGAACTTCTGCCAGATCACCCAGTAGGTGATGACGTGCTCGACGTTGTCGGCCATCATCGAAAGGGCCCCGCCACAGAGGTAGACCCGGCAGGCGGGGTTGCGCAGTGCGGCGAACTTGGCCGGCTGGCTCGGTGCCGCCCCCGGCTCCGGAGCGGCGGGCTCGGGGTCTAGGACCGGGACGTGGGTAGGGACGCCACATGCAGCACACACATGCGCTACCTTATCCAAAATCGTTAGAGCGGCTAACGGTCAAGGCGTCTTTGTCTGGGGCGCCGGCCGACGAGGCCAGCCTCGTACGCGTAGACGACCGCTTGGACGCGGTCGCGTAGCCCGAGCTTTGTGAGCACCCGCCCGAGGTGGGTCTTCACGGTCGCCTCGGCGACGAAGAGCCGCTCGGCGATCTCGGCGTTGGAAAAGCCGCCAGCGAGCTCGGTCAAGATCTCCCGCTCCCGTGCGGTGAGCTGGTCGAGCCCGGGATGTGCGGCTCCGTCTGCGCGCTGAGGGTCGGGGATCTGGTCCGCGAACGCGTCGAGGAGGCGCCGGGTCACGCTCGGGGCGATGACGGCGTCGCCGTTCGCGACGGACCGGATGGCCCGGACGAACTCCGACGGCAGGACGTCTTTCAAGATGAAGCCGCTGGCGCCGAGACGGAGCGCGCCGAACGCGTACTCATCCAGGTCGAAAGTCGTGAGGATCAAGACGCGGGCCCGTGGTTCGGTCCCGAGGATCGCTCGCGTCGCCTCGATCCCGTCCATGCCCGGCATCCGGATGTCCATCACGACGACGTCCGGATGGCGGCGGCCAACGATGTCGACTGCGGCCGCGCCATCGGAGGCCTCGCCGACGACGACAATGCCTGGCTCCTCTTCGAGGACCATGCGGAAGCCCTTGCGCAAGAGCGGCTGGTCGTCGACGAGGATGACGGAGATCGAGTCGCCTGTTGCCTGGCGATCGCTCACGGGCCGTCCCGTTTGATGATCGGGATCGTCGCCTTGACCGTCCACCCGCCCTCGTGTCCGGGGCCGACCGTTGCCGTGCCGTCGTAGAGGGCGGCACGCTCGCGCATGCCTGCGAGGCCGAAGCCGCCAGGGAGACCCGCGGATCGTCCGTTGCCGTGCCCGTCGTCGGTAACCGCGATCTCAAGGCGGCACGACGTCCAGGTGAGCTCGACCGCGACCGTGGTTGCGCCCGCGGCGTGCTTGACCGTGTTCGTGATCGCTTCCTGGACGATCCGGTACGCGCTGAGCGCGAGGCCGGCCGCGACGGGGACGGGATCGCCGCGGACGGTGAGGGTCGCCGCCAGGCCGGTGGAGGCGGCCCGGTCGACCAGGTCCACGATCTCCTTGATGCCGGGTTGCGGTGCGCGCGTGGCGGTGCCCTCCTCGGTCCGCAGGACCGAGACCAGCCGCCGGGTGTCGGCGAGGGCCTGGCGTCCGAGCTCGGAGATCGACTCGAGGGCTTCGCGGGACTGCTCAGGGTCGCGTGCCAGCTTGGCCGTCGCGCCGTTGGCCAGCGAGACCACGACGGCAAGGCTGTGGGCCACGACGTCGTGCATCTCACGCGAGATCCTGGCCCGTTCGGCCGCGGCGGCGAGAAGCGCCTGCTGGTCCCGCTCGAACTCCAGTCGTGCCGCCCGCTCGACGAGGCTGGCGAGATGCGCGCGGCGCGCCCGGACGTAGAGGCCCGAGACGAGGGCGGCGATGACGACCCCGGACAGGGACGCGAAGGTCGCAGGCACCGATGGGCCCCACCGGCCAGCTGCTAGGGCAGTTCCGCACTCAAGGATGATGGCCCCGGTAACCGCCGCTCGCCGCGGGCGTTCGGCGGCAACGGTATAGAGCGCGGCCAGGAGCGCCACGTCAGCGGGGAGTGGGAGGCCGGCGAGCCACTGGGCGAACGCCGCCATGGCGGTGATGAGGAAGACGGTGACGGGGGCGCGACGCCGCCAGGCGAGGGGGAGCGCAAGCAAGAACGTGAACAGCCAAGCCGAGACCGAGCGGAGGGCACGCTCATCGCTGAGGAGGCTCACGGCGAAGACGGCGAACGCCAGGGCGCCGTCACTCACCCGGACGTGGGTGCGGGCAAAAGTCCTCAAGAATTCGAGCAGGCGCGTGAGCGCACCGGGACCACGCCCGGTTTCAGGAGGGTCGAGGAACACCTGCAATCGCTCGCGCCATCCCTGAAGCCGCTTGCCCAGTGCACCAGCCGCATCGGATGGCACTGTGGCCGCCCGATGCCCGGCCCACCCGATCGTCATCACCTTTATGACGGTAGCGGTGACGTGGAAACGAATCGACTGACTGCGGGATGACCTGGTGGCAGCGGAAGTGCGACCTTCGTCGTACGCGCCCGTCGGCAAGATCAGCCGTACGGGGCTCGATGCACCAAGCGGACGATCCGTACTCTCGGACACCATGATCGAAGCGCAGCACCTGACCAAGCGTTACGGGCAGAAGGCGGCCGTCGATGACCTGTCCTTTACCGTCCGGCCGGGCATCGTCACCGGGTTCCTCGGACCGAACGGCTCGGGCAAGTCGACGACGATGCGGATGATCATGGGCCTCGACCACCCGAACACCGGACGGGCCACCGTGAACGGCCGTCCGTACCACGATCTGCGGTGGCCGCTTCGCGAGGTCGGCGCGCTGCTTGAGGCGAAGGCGATCCATCCCGGGCGACCTGCCTGGGCGCACCTTTGGATGCTGGCCCAGACGAACGACATCCCGCGCAGCCGTGTCGATGAGGTGCTCGCCATGGTCGGGCTCGAGTCCGTCGGCCGCCGGCGGGCAGGCAAGTTCTCTCTCGGCATGAGCCAGCGCCTCGGCATCGCCGCCGCGCTGCTTGGTGACCCTGGCGTGCTGATCTTCGACGAGCCCGTCAACGGGCTGGACCCCGATGGCATCCGGTGGGCCCGCCTGCTGCTCCGGCGCCTGGCATCGCAGGGCCGTACCGTCTTCGTCTCCAGCCACATGATGAGCGAGATGGCCCTGACCGCGGACGAGGTCATCATCATCGGCAGGGGACGCTTCCTCGCCCAGCAACCCATCGCCGAGATAACCGCGCAGAGCGCGGCACGATTCGTGCGGGTCCGCTCGCCCCAGCTCGAGCAGGTGCGCTCCGCCCTTGACTCCTGCCGCGCCCAGACCGTCCTCGAAGACGACGGCTCGCTCACCGTGCGCGGCATCGACGAGGCGGCGATCGGCGAGATCGCCGCGCGCCACGGCCTCGCGCTGCACGAACTGGCACCTCAGACGGCATCGCTGGAGGAGGTCTTCATGGAGCTCACGAGCAACGAACTCGAGTACAGCGCGAACACTGGCACGGAGGGAAAGCGATCGTGAGCACGTACGCACCGTCAATGCCGCCCGGCCGGATCTCGATGAAAGGGCTGCTCCGCTCGGAGTGGACCAAACTCCGTACGGTCCGCTCGACGATATGGACGCTCGGCGCGACGGTCCTCACCGGCGTGGCGGTGAGCGCCATCGCCATGGGGGTGACACGCGCGCACTGGGCAACGGAGTCGGCCGCCAACAGGGCCGCGTTCGATCCGATCGAGGTGAGCCTCGTCGGCGTGTACCTCGGTGGCTCGCTCGTCCTCGGCGTCCTCGGCATCCTGGTCGTCAGCAGCGAATACGCCACCGGCACGATCCGGGCAACCCTCGCGGCCGACCCGCGCCGTCCGATGGTTCTCGCCGCCAAGGTCCTCGTCTTCACCGCGGTCGCCCTGGTCATGGCCGAGGTCACCTCGTTCGCCAGCTTCCTCATCGGCCAGGCGATCCTGACATCACCAGCCAAGCACGCCACGCTGTCAAACCCGGGCGCCCCGCGGGCCGTCGCCGGCGTCGGCCTGTTCCTGTGCGTCAGCGGGCTCCTAGCCCTCGGCATCGCGGCCGTGGTCCGGCACACCGCCGGGGCGATCAGCGCCTACGTCTTCGTTCAGCTCGTCCTGCCAATCATCGTCGCCGGGTTCCCGAACCCGCTCCAGCACCAGATCGAGCGTTTGCTCCCGCTGGAGATCGGTTCGGCGATGATCAACAACCCCGCTCCAGATGCCTTCGGCCCGTGGACAGGGTTCTTGATCCTTTGCGGCTACACACTGCTGATCCTCGCCCTGGGCATGGTCCTTCTAGTGCGTCGCGACGCGTAGCACGACGGATGACGTGTGGCCCTGCTCTTAGCGGCCGCCAGTTCGGCCCCGCGCTGCTGAAGATCCGCCCGGCGGGCCAGATGGGCGGGGGAAGTTCCCTGTTCCCTCGCCTACAGCCCCCTGCCCAGGGCCGGTTGCGGAACCGTTTTTCCTTATAAAAGACAGCGTGTCATCTGGTGTCACAGCCGCTTTTTCGCTATAATATTCGGAATAAGATCATTCCGGCGGAACGGGCCGTGGCTCATGAGCGAAACACCGGATACCCCAGGCCCCGGGCGGGACGAGGACCCGCCCGGCACGCCGCCCGGCCCCGGTGACCACCCGTGGCTCGGCTCTCCGGACTGGACGCTGGTGCCGGAAACCGCGGATTGGCCCGAGTGGATGGACGAGACCGCGCACCTGGACGACGAGTACCCAGGCGACCCGGACGAGTACGAGGACCCGGATAACGCCCCGCCGCGAGGGCTGGATGACGCGCAGCTGGCCGCGCTGATCGCCGAGGCCCGCGAGGTCACCGCCGAGCAGGCCCGCGCCGCGGAGCAAGCGGCCCGGCTGGGGCACACCGGCGTGCTGGCCGCGGTCGGCGCGGGCCTGGCCGGGCGGCGGGGCCCGGGGATGCCCGGATCGGCGCACACGTTCCCCGGCGAGTACACCAGCCGGGCGTCGGGGTTCGCGTCGGGCAAGCCGCTGGATGTCGCGCCGGGCTGCCTGGTGCTTGGCCAGTTCGCCGAGGACGCCGCCGGGGACGACGACCGGTACCCCGGCGCGTCCGATGATGAGCTGCTGGGGGCGGTGTGCGCGTGGGACCGGGTGGAGTCCTATGCCAGCGCGCGGAAGCACGCGGCGATGGCCGAGGTGGGGCGGCGTCGTCCGGCGGCCGGTGCCGGGGTGGATGCGGCGTCGGGGATGCCGGACGGGTTTGGGGAGTTCGTCGGCCGGGAGCTGGGTCCGGCGCTGGGCATCGGGTCGGGGGCGGCCGAGGTGATGCTGGGGGTGGCGGCGGACCTGGAGGTGAGCTTGCCCGCCACCAAGGCGGCGTTCGCGTCGGGGATCGTGAACCGGGAGAAGGCCGGGATCATCGCCGCGGCGACGGGGTGGTGTGATCCGGGCGAGGCGCGGGCGGCGGAGGCGCTGGTGGTGGGCCGGGCCGGGTCGCTGACCCCGGGCGGGCTGAAGGCCGCGATCGCCCGGGCGGTGATGGCGGTGGCCCCGGACAAGGCCCGGAAACGGCGTGAGCACGCGGCCAAGCAGGCGCGGGTGGAGCGGTGGTTTGAGGATTCCGGGAATGCGGGGCTGGCCGGGCGGGAGCTGCCCCCGTCCCAGGTGCTGGCCGCGGATCAACGGATCACCTGGTGGGCGAAGGAGCTGCAGCGGGCCGGGCTGGACGGCGACCTGGACCAGCTACGGGCGCGGGCCTTCCTGGACATCATGCTCGGCGTCGATTCCCGGCCCCCGGGCCCCGGTCCGGACGGCAGGCCCGGCCAGGACGCTGGTCACGGCCGCCCGCGTGGCCGGGACGGTGACGGCGGGAAGGGCGACGGCGGGAAGGGTGACGGGCGGGAGGGTGACGGCCGCGGCGGCGTGGCAGGTGGGGATCCGGATCCGGACGGGCCGTCCGGGCCGCGGTTCCCGGCCCCGGCCGGGCCGCTGGCCGGGATCATCCCGCCGGGGTTTGCCGGGCGGGTGAACCTGACCGTCCCGCTGACCACCGTCACCTGGTTCGCCGACCGGCCCGGGGAGCTGCCCGGCATCGGCCCTATCGACCCGGACCTGGCTCGCGACCTGGCCGCGGCCGCGGCCCGCAGCGGCCGCTCCACCTGGTGCGTCACCGTGACCGACGACCAGGGCCACGCGATCGGGCACGGCTGCGCCCGGCCCGAACCCGCCAGCCGCATCAAACGCGACGTACCCGGCACCCGCAGCGGGCCCGACCCGCCCGGGCCGCCGGACGATGGCCCACCCCGGTTCACGTTTACCCCGGCCGGGGGGCCCGGACCGCCGGGCGGCTACGGGACCTGGCGATTGTCCACCGGGACGCCCGGACAGCCCGACCTGATCGTGGACATCGAGCCGATCCCGATCGGGGACTGCGACCACCGGTGGCAGGCCGCCGGCCACGACCCCGGCGTCAAGCTGCGGCACCTCACCCAGGTCCGCAACGCCACGTGCACCGGGCCGGGCTGCCGCCGCCCCGCCGAACGCTGCGACTTCGAACACAACACCGCATATGAGGCCGGTGGCCGAACCTGTTTGTGTGCGTGCGACCCGAAGTGCCGATTCGACCACCGGATGAAACAAGACCCGCGATGGAAGGCCGAGCATCTGCCCAGCGGCCACGTCCGCTGGACCACCCCATCCGGCCGTCAGTACGTCACCGAACCCACCCGCCACCCGATCTGAACGGCGACAGGTAGATCAAGACGGTCAGGCCGGAGCGGGACCGGGACGCCGCGGGATCAGCAGGGTACCGGCCTTGATCGCGTCGTCAACCAGGCAGTAGATGCAGACGAACAGCAGCTCGGTTGCCAGCGCGATCGAGGCGGTGTGGCGGATCGAGTCGGCGCGGATCATCGCCGGCCTCGCCGGGCTGGTCCGGGATGTCGGCCTGGCCGAGGAACTGGCCCAGGACGCTCTCCTCGCCGCGCTGGAGCAATGGCCGGCCGACGGCATCCCGCCGAACCCCGGCGGATGGCTCACGGTCACCGCGAAGCATCACGCCATCGACCGCATCCGCCGCAACGAGCGGCTCGACAGCAAGCTGAGGCTGCTCGGCCGCGAGCTGGAAACCGGGGAGCACGCGGGCC